>Ga0209676_1001740_pt1 | contig 18609 bp, 17 predicted proteins | sample AraplaCvi_mLB_r2_FD_184282 | JGI IMG/M metagenome (GOLD analysis project Ga0209676, IMG submission 184282) | Arabidopsis root microbial communities from North Carolina, USA - plate scrape MF_Cvi_mLB_r2 (SPAdes) (version 2) | ecosystem: Host-associated > Plants > Roots > Endosphere | place: USA...
TTTAAATCTTGTATTGCTCAAAAAACTAATAATTGACGTTTTACTTCATGTTTTGTTTAGTTTTCAAAGTTCACTTTATCGCTCGTAAGCGACTTTTTTATATTAACATTTATCAAAAAGCATGTCAATATTTTATTTAATATTTATTGTTGCTTTTTATCGTTTGTCACCGACTTGTTTTGGCGACATAAATTAATATAACACCACCCATCGTTTCGGTCAACAACTTTTTGATATTTTTTTGAAAAAGATTTCTTTTAAATTGATAACTGGTGATTTTACATGTAAATACATTTCAAATATTATGTAGCTATTCAAGTTACTTCTTATTATATCTTTATTTTCCATTAGAGAAACTAGCCACGTTTACTAGAAACTTAAAACCACTTAGCTTCTATAAATAAGAAAGGTTAATTCAATATAGAAGTCTTCAAAATCATCCTTATCTTAATTTTAGAAGTCGAATGAAACATAAGGTGCTCCACCCTCCTCGAATTTTAGAATAGGTAAGCCCAACAGGCGCGATGATAAAGGTAGGCATACTAAAACCACGACGTCCTGTCGTAACGCATGCATGACCCACATCGTGTGGGCCCAGGAGACTCAGCGCCCGCCCCATGGAAAGCGAGCACATGGTGTGGAATTCAACACTCTTCTTTAACAAAGACCACTATAAAAACTATATTAGAAAATAAAAATGAAATTCATAATAGTAAGACTACCAGTTCAAATCCCATTTATGCTATATTTACATTGAATGGGGTGGAACTATTGGCAAAAAAGAAAAGTAGTAAAATTAATAATATAAGAACGTTTGCACTTTCATTATTATTTATTGGATTCATCATTATGTATGGCGGTGTCTTCTTCAGAGAGCATAAAATTGTTATGACATTGTTTATGCTTGTTGGATTTTTAGCTATTATTGGAAGTACTGTTGTATACTTTTGGATTGGGATGCTATCAACTAAAACCATCCAAGTTGTCTGTCCAACATGTAATAAAACGACAAAAATGCTTGGGAAAGTAGATATTTGTATGTATTGTAATGAACCACTAACATTAGATGCTTCATTAGAAGGTAAAGAGTTCGATGAAAAATACAATAGCAAACGAGAAACAAAAAGAACGTAATAAAAAAAGCACATTACATATGTAATGTGCTTTTTTATGATAAGTTTTTTTCTTTACAATTAGGACAAATACCGTACACTTCCATCCTATGATTTGTTACTTCAAATCCTGTTACGTTCTCAACGAATTGATTGATACCCTCTAATCCATCATAATGAAAATCATTCATATCTCCGCATTTTTCACAAATAATATGATAATGATCTGTAGTTATATAATCAAATCGACTAGAAGAATCACCGAAGTTTAACTCTTTAACCATTCCAACTTCACGTAAAACTCTGAGATTATTGTAAACAGTTGCAACACTCATATTTGGAAATTTACCCTCAAGTGCTTTATAGATTTCATCAGCAGTTGGATGTGTTCCACTTTCAATTAAAAATTCTATAATTGCATGTCGTTGAGGTGTAATACGTACGCCGCTATTCTTTAAATGTGAAATTGCATCTTGAATATTCTCTTTATGCAACGCCGCTCTCCCCGTTTCTTTAAATTAATTCTAAACAACATTCTTATTATTAGTTTATTCAACTCTAAGAATATTTGTCAACTTTTTGAGAATTTCCTAAAAGAATTTATTCTAATGAATAAATAGGAATAGTTGATTACATAAAAAAACGTGCGAGAAATTCTCGCACTTCAAAATGCTATCATCTGAGGAGGTATGCCCTATACTTATATATATTCCCTTTTGAAGAAGGCGTATAGACGAAAAGCTCGATTAAGTTGATAAACATTTACTAAATTTCATCTAAAATCATAATTGCAAAGTTAAAACGATATAAAGTAGACACTATATTAGTTCGAAAGGGTAAATGAAAAGACGTATTTGAAGTATTACAAAAAATTCAGTGGAATTTATATTTTTATATTAAGGAGAATGATTAGCTAAAAGGGGTGGATTTAAATCTCCATTCACTATATAAGGTACATCCAAAAATTCATGTACTATTTCATCTAAAAATAAAGCTAGTACAAGTCAGAAGCTTATACTAGCTTTACATTATTTCTTTATTGATTTAGAACGCTAAATACATCTTCAACATGATTTTTGACTCTTACTTTTTGCCAAACTTTTTCAATCATACCTTCCTCATTTATTAAGAAGGTTGTCCGCTCTATTCCCATGTATTCTTTACCAAAATTCTTTTTTAGTTTCCAGACATCGTACAATTTAGCAACTTCAGTTGTTTCATCTGATAATAAGATGAAAGGTAGGTCGTACTTCTCCACAAACTTTTGGTGCTTTTGAATCGGGTCTGGACTAATTCCAAGTATTGTTGCACCTGCATTTATAAATTTTTCATACGAATCACGAAAATCACATGCTTCTGTTGTACAACCAGGAGTCATATCTTTTGGATAAAAATATAAAACAACTTTTCTTCCAAGATAATTTGATAATGATACTTCTTCCCCATTATTTGCAGGCAATGTAAAATCAGGTGCTTTAACGCCAATATCAACAGTCATTATATATCTCCTTCATTTAAATAATTTTATCGCTCTTCTCTAAACACTTGTAACACAAAAGCTGCGGGCATTGTATATCCAATTAGTGCTTCGATCATTGCAACCCATCTTCCTAAACCAACAGGAACAATATCACCATAACCTACAGACAAAAGTGTAATAGCACTAAAATATAAACATAATTCCATTATATGATAATTCGAACCGTCTACAGGAATAGTATGCTCAAGTAATATCGGATGAGGACCTCTTTCAAGTATAAAATAAACTGCACTAAATCCAATTAAAACTGTTCCGTATATTAAAAACAACAAAATGTAATTATTAATTGAGATAAATCCTTTATTGACTTTAGTTGTAGTTGAACTCCATAGATACATTAAACTATATAATATAGAAAAAATGGCAATAAAGAAGAAAAAAGCAGTTCCCATTTCAATCACCTCATTTCAATTTATGAAACAAGCTATCGAAATAGAATAACATGCTTAGTTCCCCGCACCTCTATATTTTTTGACACCAATATTCCAAATACAAACTGCTATTATAAACACAATTAGTCCCATAACTGGTGTGAAAAATGAATACAAATACCATTCGCTTCTACGAAGAAAATAAGCTGCAGGATATACCCCTACAAAAGCAAATGGTAAAACCCATGTTAATACAAATCGAATAATCGGATGATAAATATTAATCGGGTATCTCCCATAATTACCAATATTGTACATTAAAGGCATAATTGACGTTCGTGCATCTGACCAAAAACCAATACTAGCTAAAATAATAAAGATACCTGCGTATACAAGCATTCCACCTAAAGCCATTAAAATAAATAGAATAGGATCATACCACGTTAGTGAAAGGCCTAAGTTTGAACCTGCATAAATCATAATGATGAATCCAGTAATTGCGCCTAATAAAGACTCTAATTCCATTTTCTCCAATACTACTTGGAAAAGACTATGAATCGGACGTGTTAAAATACGATCAAACTCCCCTTTAACAATATAGCGATCATTAAAGTCCCATATATTAAAGAAAGAAACAAATAATGCAAATGGAACTAAAAAGAAACCATATATAAACACTATTTCATCACGATTCCATCCTTCTATTAAAGAAGTGTGATTAAAAACTAGTAAGATAAAAATTAAATTAACAGCTTGAGCCATTAAATCAGAAACAAATGATAAAAAGAAATTTGCTCTATATTGAAATTTAGTTTTTAAATATTGACCTGTGTATTGAAAAAATAAATCTAAATAAAACATTCTTTAACCTCCTTGCACAACAAGCTGTTTTTTAGCCTTGTACCATATAACCGTTATAGGAATACATAGTAAGATGACCCAACCGACTTGAAATAAAAGTGCGTTAAAAAGGGAATCACCTTTAATACCTTCTGCAAAAATCATACTTGGTATATAACTAATTCCTTGGAATGGCAGATACTTCATAACATCTTGTGCCCAAATCGGAAAGAATGTAATAGGTATAGTTAATCCTGAGAACAAATCAATAATAACTCGTTTTGCTTGTATAAATCCCATATTATCGTGAAGAAAGAACGCCATTAAACCAGTTAATATATTAAGCTGTGTGTTGATTGCAAAGCTAAAGATCGATGCTAATAAAAATAATCCTAATGTTGTTATATCAAATGATACTTTTAATTGAAAAATCAACGCAACGATGATAAATCCTGGGATTGAAAAGAAAAAGAATCGAAAAATCCCTTCTCCTAACCCCTGCATAACTTTAGTAAGTAAATAGTTATAAGGCCTAATCAGTTCAATTGCTACTTTACCTTCTCTTATTTCCTCTGCAATTTCTCTATCTAAATTATTAAAATAAAATGCTCGAGCCATCCAAGCAATTGCAACATAAGTTGTCATTTGAGTAACTGATACACCTTGTATAGAACCTTGACTACCATAAATCGCTTTCCACAGGAAGAAATATGCACCTATATTAATTGTATAAATCACAATCCCAGTGTAGTAATTTGTACGATAAGCCAGCATCATTAAAAAACGGATACGAATGATTTCTAAATACTTAGCCATTGCTCATACCCTCTTGATAAATATTTCGAATAATTTCTTCAGTAGAAATCTCTAACATCTTCATATCTTTGACTGGATGTGACTGTACTACTTTTGCAATGACCATAGAAATGGTAGTCTCATCATTTGGAAGAGAAACTGTCCAAACATTCTCTCCTTCATCTTTTTTCCACTTCACATCTGTTCGACCAACAAGCTCAACCAAGTCTTTTTGTTCGACATGTTTAATAAATTGAAATTGAATTTCTTTTTCTTCTCCCCACTGACCTTTTAGTTCTTCAAGCTTACCATCATAGATGATTTTCCCTTCATCTAACATGACAACTCGATCACATAAAGCCTCAATATCAGAAATATCGTGTGTCGTTAATAGAATCGTCGTACCATATCTTTCATTTAATTCCTTCAAAAACTCTCTGATTTTTAATTTCACTAAAACATCTAAACCAATCGTTGGTTCATCTAAAAACAATAGTGGTGGATTATGAATTAAAGCAGCTGCTAATTCACATCTCATTCTTTGACCAAGAGATAATTTTCTTACTGGCTGATCTAATAATGGTTCTAAATCTAATGTTTTAATGATATAGCCCATATGTTGATCGTATTGTTCATCTGAAACTTGATATACTTTTTTTAATAATCGAAACGATTCTTGAACTGCTATATCCCACCATAGCTGAGATCTTTGACCAAATACAACGCCGATTGATCTAACAAATTTTTCACGTTCTTTTTGAGGATGAAAGCCGTTAACTTTTACATTCCCTGCAGTAGGTGTTAAAATTCCTGTTAACATTTTAATTGTTGTAGATTTACCAGCTCCATTTTCGCCGATATATGCCATCATTTCACCTTTTTTTACAGAAAAACTTATATTATTAACTGCTGTTTTAATTTTATAATTCCTTGTGAATAAATCTCTAAATGCTCCTTTTACACCTGAGCGACTAGAGAATGTTTTAAACTCTTTGTGAAGATTTTGAACTTCAATCATATTTTCCATCTAATTGCCTCCATTTTTTATTCCGTCGCTAAGTGTATTTGAAATGGCTTATAAGTACAATCAAAAAGCCTTAAGAATTTATTTCCAATACTTAAATTTTCTTTATTTATTAATAGATTCTCCAAATGTTCAAATTTCTTTTGAAAATGAAAAGGTTTACATTTACCACGCACAAAAAATTCGTGCTAGAATGTTATTTAACGAAATAAATAATGTAAAGATGCAGGTTAAAACTTCTATTTTAATCGCGAATATAGGAGGAACTTCATGAACAATCAAAAATCAGTCCAAATACATAATGAAGCTTTAGAGCATATCGTTGGTGGAGTTAATAGTCCATCTAGATCATTTAAAGCCGTTGGTGGCGGTGCTCCAGTTACGATGAAACGTGCTAAAGGAGCTTACTTTTGGGATGTAGATGGAAATCAATATATTGATTATCTAGCTGCTTATGGGCCTATTATTACAGGTCATGCACATCCACATATTACTGCAGCAATTACAAAAGCTGCAGAAAACGGTGTACTATATGGCACACCACATGAACTTGAATTACAATTTGCTAAAATGTTAAAAGAAGCAATCCCTAGTATGGATAAGGTTCGTTTTACAAATTCTGGTACTGAATCTGTTATGACAACAATTCGTGTTGCAAGAGCTTATACAAATCGCACAAAAATTGTTAAGTTCGCTGGATGCTATCACGGCCATTCAGATTTAGTTTTAGTAGCAGCCGGTTCTGGTCCATCTACACTTGGAACACCTGATTCAGCTGGTGTTCCGCAAAGTATTGCAAACGAAGTGATTACTGTTCCATTTAATGACATTGATGCATATGCTGAGACAATGGAAAAATGGGGTCATGAAATTGCAGGTGTACTTGTTGAACCAATTGTTGGAAACTTCGGTATTGTAGAACCAAAAGAAGGATTCTTAGAAGCTGTTAATGACATTACTCACAACTACGGCGCATTAGTCATTTATGATGAAGTAATTACTGCTTTCCGTTTTATGTACGGTGGCGCACAAAACTTATTAGGCATTGAACCTGACTTAACTGCTTTAGGCAAAATTATTGGCGGTGGTTTACCAATTGGAGCTTATGGCGGTAAGAAAGAAATTATGGAAACTGTGGCACCATTAGGTCCTGCGTATCAAGCTGGGACAATGGCTGGTAACCCAGCATCAATCGCAGCTGGTATTGCTTGTCTTGAAGTTTTAAAACAAGACGGTGTATATGAAGAATTAGATCGATTAGGTACAATACTTGAAGCTGGTATTCAAGAAAAAGCTATCGAGCATAACATTCATATTAAAATCAACCGTCTAAAAGGCGCATTAACTGTTTACTTTAATGTAGATGAAGTAACAAACTATGAAGAAGCCAAACTTTCAGATGGTGAAGTATTTGGTCGATTCTTTAAGCTTTTATTAGAAGAAGGAATTAATCTAGCTCCTTCTAAATATGAAGCATGGTTTTTAACAACTACCCACACTGAAGATGATGTAAAGCAAACAATTAAAGCAGTTGGAAATGCATTCCAAAAATTAGCTACAATTAAACAATAAACATAATAGAGGTCACTACTAATTACTGAAGTGGCCTCTATTCTTACATAAGTAATTCAGAATAATCAAAATTCTTTATTGTAAATAGGAGGTAATTTCATGAAAAATCAAGCTAAAACACCGTGGTCACCGAGTACATTTAGAGAGTTCCACAATCATGAGCATGACGCTTGTGGGATTGTTGCTTTCGTTAATCGATCTTTATCTCAGACGAGAGAAACTGTTGAAATTGCCGCTGAGAGCCTTAGAAAGATGAATCATCGCGCCGGATTTACAAATGGAGAAGGTGATGGCGTTGGATTACAGACAGATATCCCTACTCTACTTTGGGAAGAAAAACTTGCAAGTGTAGGGATCAGTTCAGAGGTTGTCTCTCACCCATCATTCACAGTTGGGCATTTCTTCTTAAATGATAAATTAGAGGAACATAAACAAACATTACTTCAACTATTTGAAGAAAATGGTTACGAAACTCTCTATCATAGTCACCATCAAACAAACTCTTTGTCTCTAGGTCCAATTGCAAAAGCCGTAGAACCTGAATTTTTACAAGTAGCATTACTTCCAATTTCTAATCGTACTAATACTTCACTTTTTGATCTATCAAATATCATTCATGAACAACTGTCTCATGTTACGGTCGTTTCATTAAGCCAATCTACATGCGTTTATAAAGTAATGGGTACAATTGATACATTAATTGCTTATTATTCTGATTTACAACATCCTAATTTCAAATCATCTGTAGTAGTAGGTCATAACCGTTATTCCACAAATACAACATCTTCATTTTCTAGGGTTCAGCCTTTTAGCATACTAGCTCACAATGGAGAAATTAACACAATTGAACAATTGAGAGTAGAAGCTAAACAAATTGGTGCAAGCATAACAAACGGTAATAGTGACTCACAAGATGTGAATATCACATTGGAAACACTTATTCACAAGCATGGGTATTCATTAAAGGAATCAATGGAATTGTTATTTCCACCAGTACCTGCCGAATTCGAAGCAGACGAAGAATACGCTAAAATTTATCATAAAATCAGAAGCGCTTTTGGACCATATTGCCAAGGACCTGCTGGTGTATTGACAAGAGAAGGTAATGAATTCGTTGCTAGTGTTGATGCATTAGGATTACGACCTGTTTGGCTATTAGAAACAGAAGATCACTATGTATTTTCATCTGAACAAGGGATTCTTTCTCCTGAATCATTTACTGCTGAACCACACGCGCTTTCACCTGGTGAAAAAATTGGCATTAACCTTACTGATCAAACAGCTCAGCTATTAACTCACCAAGAACTGGTAAAAGTAGTTACAGAAAAATTAAACGACAAATTAAATTTGAACCTTTCAAATAGCCTTGCGAATATAAACGAAGCTAGCCAGGAAGCTCCCCCGTCAATTCAGCCGTTTGAATATGGTGCTTTCGGTTGGCATAGAGAGCAAATACAATTGGTCGAGCAAATGGCTGAAAAAGGTGCTGAGCCAATCCGTTCATTAGGTCACGATGCTCCTTTAGCTTGTTTAGATGAAGGCAGAAGAAATTTAGCAGATTATATGAAAGAAACTGTAGCAGTTGTAACGAATCCAGCAATTGATAGGGACCGAGAAACTGAGCACTTTTCAACTTCTGTATTATTAGGGAAAAGGCCATCTATTATTGAAAAACAATCTGGCTTGGTTCTTCAGCTTCCTTCTCCAATTATTGGTGATGGTTTCGTAGGTACCACATTAAAGTCAAAACGGAATCAGATTTCATACGAAGAAATTATGAGTCTATATCAATCAAATGCGAAACTTTCGATTATTCATAGTACATTTTCTCATTTACCTTTAGAAGAGACTTTGTCGCAATATAAATTCGAGGCAATTGAAGCCGTTAAAAATGGCGTAGAATGTATTATCATTACCGATGAAGAAGCCCATAAAAATAGTCAGTATTGGATTGATCCTGCATTAATTACTAGTACGATTCATAATGGATTAGTTAACGCTCGATTAAGAAGAGACTGCTCGATTGTGTTAAAAACCGCGTCGGTTCGTAATCTACATGATTTAATGGTGATGAAAGGCTTAGGGGCAGATGCGATTAATCCTTACTTCCTATTCGGTACTGTTTCTGAATTAGACGCACCTGAAAAAATTGTAAGTCTTTATGATGTATTAAATAAAGGGATTGAAAAAGTTATATCTACCATTGGTATGCATGAATTAAGAGGCTACGCGAAAATGTTTAGTAGTATCGGATTACACGAAGATGTTGCATCAGCACTTGGAATTGTTAACTTCTTTGGAGATCAAGATACTGCTGGATTTAACACATTAGAAATAGATTCAAAGAAACGTTACGATGATTACACGTCAAATAGCTCAGTATTGCATAAACCTTTCCACGTTTTCCCTCGTATTTGGAAAGCAATTGGTGAAACAGCGCAAACTGGAAGCTATGAAAATTATCGACAAAAATTAAATCAAATTGAAGAAGATCGTCCGACGGCAGTCCGTCATGCATTGTCTTTCGTTGAAAGTAACCAACCAGTTCATTCTGAGCAAGTTTCGTTAGAGGTTGGGTCTCATTCATTACCTTTTATCATTAGTTCGATGTCGTTTGGATCTCAGAATGAAGTTGCATTCCGAGCATATGCTGAAGGTGCAAATCGTCTAAACATGATTAGCTTAAATGGTGAAGGTGGAGAAATCCAAGATATGATTGGAAAATATCCAAACACACGAGGTCAACAAGTTGCTTCAGGTAGATTTGGTGTAAATGCGCATTTGCTTCACTCTTCAAATTTAATAGAAATAAAAATTGGGCAAGGTGCAAAGCCTGGTGAAGGCGGACATCTCCCAGCTTCAAAAGTAACCAAAAAGATTGCAGAAACTAGACATGCAACACTTGGTTCAGATTTAATTTCACCTTCAAATAATCATGATATTTATTCAATTGAAGATTTAGCTCAAATGATTAGTGAAATTAAGGCTGTTAATCCTAATGCCAAAGTAGCTGTAAAAGTTCCTGTTGTGCCAAACATCGGAACAATTGCAGTAGGTATTGCAAAAGCAGGTGCAAATTTTATTAATATTAGTGGCTTTGATGGTGGAACAGGAGCTGCCAGAGTACATGCAATTCAAAACGTAGGTCTCCCAGTCGAAATTGGTGTACGCGCTGCTCACAACGCCCTTTTAGAATCTGGACTTCGTAGTTCAGTAGAAATTTGGGCAGATGGTGGAATGAAAAGTGTAAACGATGTAGTTAAAATGATGATTTTAGGTGCTAACCGCATCGGTTTTGGAACTTTATCTATGATCGCTATTGGATGTACTACTTGTCGTGGCTGTCATTTAGATACATGTCATGTAGGTATTGCTACACAAATTGAGTCAGAAATTGAAGCTGTACGTCATGGTCTTCGAAAATTTACGCCAAGACAATTAGAAACTGCTGTTTCAAATTTAGTACAGTTCTTCACCGCTTTTAAAGATGAGCTAAGAGAAATTGTTGGTGCTTTAGGGGTTAGTAAAGCACAAGACCTTGTAGGAAAAACTGAATATTTAAAACAAACTAGATTTGTCGATACACTAAACTTGAACAATCTTTTATCAACAGTCCAAATTGAAGATAAAGAATATGTTCTGTCGGATGGTGAATCTGCTAAGTCACTACAAAGTAATGGTATTGGTGCATATGCAAAAGTCGATAATGAATATCGTCATGCTGGCAGCTTACTAATTCATGATTTAGTCGTTCAAAAACAAACAAATGGTAATACATCACCAGTTGAGCTTAGCTTTGAAGATCAATCGATCCCTGGAAATGGCTTAGGTACTTACACTGTAGAAGATTATTCAGTCTATGTTCAAGGTGGAGCACAAGATGGTGTTGCAAAAACTGCTTTTGGAGGTACAATTTTTATCAGCAAAGCAAAAGGTGCAAATGGTCAATATTTTGGTGGCTCCGTTGGTAAATGCTTTGCTTATGGTGCTCAAAAAGGACAATTTTTCATCCAAGGAAATGCGGACTCACGAGCTGGAATCCGCCTATCGGGTGCAGATGTAATTATCGGTGGTCGTCATCACGATACTGTATCAGCATCTAAAAAAGTAAGACTTGGAGCAAATGCAAACATTAACGGATTCGCATTCGAATATATGACTGGTGGACGTGCAATAGTGCTTGGAGATCCAGGTCCATGGATGTGTGCTGGTATGACTGGTGGCGTTATCTACGTAAGGAATGCTCCAGAATTAGGACTTACAAAAGAAGCATACTTAAATCGTATGGCGAAAGGCGCAAGTGTAAGTGTCTTATCAATTGATGAAAATAGTAAAAAAGATATTAATGAATTACTTGAACAATATAAAACTCTGCTATCGCAACATAACCAAACTGATGAAGCACAGTTTGTTGAATCATTACTAGAAGATATCTCTCAAAAATTCTTACGAATCGTTCCTAAAAAAGAGCAAGCAGATCCATCTGTTTCAACTGAGTAATACGAAATAAAAAAAGAAGCGTTTATTACTAGCGCTTCTTTTTTGTTTGCATAATATTTGTTATTTTTCGCCTTCAAATAAATAACACATTTACTGATAAATTTCTATTGATAAAGCTTATAGTTCATTGTATAGTTACAAGAGCTTACTTTTATGAGAATAAAATCATTTAATAAAATCAATATATTCTCAGGAAGTGACCGACATTTAATAATAAGTAGATTCATAGTATGAAAGTTAAATGTCCAATGTTTAAATAATTACAAGTTCTTAGAGCTAGACAAACAAAAGGAGCACACAATGAGATTAGGAGCGCGTGTCATAAAAACTGGTATAGCCATTATGCTCGCCATTTATAGCGCGATATTTTTTGATATAACAGCTGCTTCAATTGCAGGTATCTCAGCTATTTCTGCAATGAAATCCTCTGTTAATCAATCATACAAAACATTAATTGAACAACTTCAAGCAAATATAATTGGTGCGTTTCTTGCCATTATCGCCGTGATGACGTTAGGAAACAATCCTGTTATTATAGGCTTTACTTGTATTATGGTCATTATTATTACTTTGAAGCTAAAACTTGAAAATACAATTGCTACTGCACTAGTAACGGTTGTAGTGATCATGGAAACTAGCACAATTAATGAAAACTTTGCAGTATTTACATTTGATCGATTTATGGCAGTAATGGTTGGTGTATTTGCAGCTTCATTTGTTAATATCTTTTTAATGCCACCGAACTATGAGAAAAAGTTATCTCGTGGCATGATCTCTATTACAGAACAAACAAATAAATTAATGATGATGGCTTTACACAAAACTGTCAGTCATTCAGGCTTAAAAGAAGATATTTACCAACTAAAAGAAATCATGCGAAATGTTACAAAAATCTATCGATTATATAAAGAAGATCGAATTATCTTTATTGGACGAAAGAAAAAAGAACATGAAAAATCGCGTAAAATTGTATTGTTTAGACAAATGCTTCAAACTGCAGATTGTGCTTTTGATACATTAAAGGCATTTAATCGATTAGAATATGAAATAAATGTCAGTCCTAAGGAATTCCAAGAACTGATGAAAAATGAATTAACATGTTTAATGCAATACCATGAACATGCGCTTATGAAGTTAATCGGAAAAGTGAATTTAGAACATTCTGCTCCGCTTCATAAAGAAGAAATTATCTTGAAAGATAAATTAATGAAGGCATTTTTTGATCATCATGATTTAAATGACCAGGAAACACAGAAAACTTGGTTACATTTATTTCAGATTGTATCTGCCATTCTAGAATATAGTGAGAACGTTGAACATTTAAACACTCTTGTAGATAGTCATCAAACTTATCACAAAGAATATCAATTACAAGTCGAGCAACAAGAGACAATGTAATAACAAAAAGCCTCCAATTACTGGGGGCTTTTCTATTTTTATTGAATGTCTTTATTAAACTGTGCTATTTTCTAAATTTTGAATCTCAAATAAATGGTAGTATGCTGCTTTTTTCGCCATTAATTCTTCGTGTGAACCAATTTCGACAACATGCCCTTGATCAATATAAACAATTTGGTCTACATGTGTGATTGTTGATAACCTGTGAGCAATAAAGATCGTGGTTCTATTTTTGGCTAGTTCTTGAATCGCATCTTGAATATATTTTTCGTTCTCTAAATCAAGAGCTGATGTTGCCTCATCAAATATAAGTATGGAAGGATTACGTAAAAATACACGAGCAATTGCAACACGTTGTTTTTGACCACCAGAAAGTTTGACACCTCTCTCACCAACTAATGTGTCATAACCATTAGGTAAGCTCATGATAAAATCATGTGCATTTGCAGCCTTAGCTGCTGCAATAATTTCCTCTTCACTTGCTGTTGGATCACCGTATTGAATATTCGATTTAACCGTATCACTAAATAAGAAATTGTCTTGTAATACGATCCCAATTTTTTCACGCATACTTTTTAATTCATAATCTCTCACGTCAATACCATCTATTTCAATTGAACCATTGGTTACATCGTAAAATCTAGGTATTAAGCTAACTAATGATGATTTACCACCACCACTTGAGCCTACAAGAGCAATTTTTTGACCAGGTTCAATTTTAAATGATACATCTTGGATAACTTCTTCATCATTTGTATTATAACGAAATGATACGTGATCAAATGAAATTTGCCCTTCCAATTTTTTTGCTTCAATTGGATTCTCTCGATTCACGATATCATATTTTTCATCAAATAATTCAAATACTCGATCCATAGATGCAAACGATTGTGTTAATGTTGTTGATGAGTTCGCTAATCGTCTTAGTGGATCATATAATCGATCAATATATCCAATAAAAGCTACCATTTCCCCAAGTGTTAATTGATTGTGAATAACTTGATACGCTGAAAATCCAATAATTAAAAGTGGACCAATATCTGTTAGTGTATTAATAATTGTAAATGTTCTTGCATTCCAGCTAGTATGTTTTAATGCGCGATCTAAAAACTCTCCGTTTTTTTCCTTAAATAGATCACTCTCATACTCTTCTAATGCAAAACTACGTGTCACTTGCATCCCTTGAATTCTCTCAGTTAAAAAACCTTGTACGACAGCTAATGCTTGCGAGCGTTGCCTTGTTAATAATCGTAGTCGACCAAAGAAGTATCGAACTGCAATTGTGTAAAAAGGTAAAACAATTAATGATACTAATGTTAACTTCACATCCATTGTCAACATAATTGCGATTGTGATAAGGATCGTAATTAAATCTAACCAAACGTTCATAAGCCCAGTTATGACAAAGTCTTTTGTAGATTCAACATCATTAATAACCCTAGAAATGACTTCACCTGTTTTTGCATTCGCATAATATCTAAGACTAAGTCTTTGCAAATGATTAAACAAATGACCTCTTATATCAAATAAAATCCGGCTGCCAATATACTGTGCAAAGTATTGTCTAAAATACTCAATCGGTGGTCTTAAAATAACAAATACGCCAAAAGCGATCATCATTGCATAAGCAAGGTGGCTACTTTTGGTCGTTAAAGCATCAGAAGTATTAATAATTCCGTCTACAACATATTTCAGTAAAAGAGGTAAAATAAGCGGTATCCCAAACTTAATAATTCCAATTCCAATTGTTAAAAAGATATGAAGTCGATAGGGCTTCACAAATTTTAAATAACGTCTTATACTTCCCATACTACTCCCCCATTCAACCTTACAAAAAGAAACTGTTGAGCTTAATAACTTACTTTGAGGTTTACCTCAATAGTTATTGTCCGCTCAACAGCTTTAATTAATCACGATACATCAAGAAACGTTCATACCAATTATCAATAAAATCAGAGGCAAACGGCCCTTTTCGTTGATGAATCATTTCCTTTAAATAGCCCAAATTCTTTTTTAAGATCGGGTCAATAATCGGAGGATAATTCATCTCTTGTCGATGATTTTCATATTCATCTTCGTCTAACAGCACGTAAGTCATGTCTGGAAATACTTTAATATCAAGATCATAATCAATATACTTTATGGCACCATCTTCGAAGACAAACGGTGAGCTAACATTACAATAATAATAAACTCCATCTTCTCTAATCATCCCAATAACATTAAACCAATAATCCATATCAAAGTAACAAATTGCAGGCTCTCGTGTAACCCATGTTCTTCCGTCCGATTCAGTTACAAGTGTGCGATCATTTGCGCCAATTACTAACTGCTGCGTCCCTTTTAAAATGGTTGTCTCTTCCCATATACGATGAATATGTCCGTTATGTTTATAGCTATGTATTTGAATTTTTTCTCCCGGCTTGGGAACGTTCATATGTTCTCCCTTCTTTCTAGTGTGGACGCATTTCAACACTTTATTTATACTTTACATTTACTATTATAACTAGTTCTCTTCCATTTTTAAACAAAAGGGAGTGCAATTTGGTCATATGGCGCAAAAAATTATTTTAAGGCTAGCTTTTTTTCCTCTGAAAAAGACTTAATAATTTGCTGAGTTTGTAATAAAAAGGTGTTTTGGATTGCTTTTAATTCAGTTCTCATTATATGAATTTCATCTTGAATGGAAGACAATTTTGATAAATCCTCTAGTTCAAAAAGCTGATTTTCAATTTCTTGACATCGTTCAATTTCTTCTTGAATCTTAATTAATTGATCCATCGTTTGTAGTTGTCGACTAACCAATTCGTCGAATACTTGCATACCATTCACCATCCTTATTTCATTATTACACTATTTCTTGAAAACTAACATAATCCCTTTGACTACATTTGACGATATTTGACTTTTATATGAATATTAAATGAATTATTCTTTAAGGAGATTTTTTTGAGGTGAAAAATCAAAGCTCGCTCATATAAAAAGACACCCTTGCGTAAAGGGTGTCTTCAGTTTGTAGACAAAGTACAAAAACTAAGAGAATCAGACTGATTGAAAACGTTTGTCTTTCGAGGGGCAAAGCCGAATGAGGAGTGGAGTTACCTATAACGGTAATGAGCACCGCAAGCAGGCGAAGCAACGAAGAAAGCGAGCGTTTGTCAACAGTCTGAAGACACCCTTACGTAAAGGGTGTCTTGGGAGTCTTCTTATAAAGACTTTTTTTATTCCACTAGACTGCATGATATCACATCAAGCAGGTAGACAAACTAAAGTAAGATTCTCACACTTACTTTCATTCATCCACAGCGCACCTCTAGTAATTTTCATTCATTATTGTTGGTTTTGTTGCCCAAAGTTTTTAGTAGCAGCTTTTTGAGCAGATTGTTGATTTGCTTGTCTTACTGCTTGTACATCAGTTGCAGCTTCGTTAGCAAATTCTTGTCCAAAACCTTGTTGGTTTTGTTGTTTCACTTTTCCAATGTTAGTTCCAGTTGCAGTTTTACCTGCAGTGAAATTTTGGTTGTTATTGTTGTTTGTCATGTTTATCACCTCCACGAATAATATGATTACCAATCCTCAAGGAAATATGTAAAAAAATTTACCTTCTTTTTTTGAGTAATGAAATGCTTCCGTGGAAAACTATAAAAAAATAATGGGGGTATGAATATGTATGTAGGAAGAGATATTTCTGAATTATCAATGACTCCAAAAACAGAGTGGAAAGATAGTGAACTTGAATATTTCCATCACTCTTTCCAACAAATTACTGGTTATCTTAATGTTGAAGGTAATTCAATGCAAAAAGAGATTATTAAAGAAATTGAATCTCGAGGCGGTTTGCACAGAAGTGAAGCAGATTGGGGCCATGGTACTCGCCCTACTTATGATTGAACAAAAAAATCCCAGTTCATTAGAGCTGGGATTTTTCTATTTGTTGATAAATTTTCTGATGCACGACAGGAAATGGTAGGTCTTTACACTCTTCTAGAGAAACCCAATTGTGAGTTGTTAATGAATTACTTTCTTTTATGGTATTTCCTACATAAACGTCAATTTTCCATACAAGATGTGTAAATACATGCTCGATACTAAAATGATATGCTAGCTCTTCTACTTCTATCTTATATTCTTCGTTTAAGAAAAATCCTAATGTATCACCTTTAGAAAGTAAATTTGATTTTAATTCAGCAGTAGGAAATTCCCACATATTCGCTAAAAGGCCCATTTGCGGTCTTTGCTGTATTAAAAATTTACCGTCCTTGTTTTTTATTACACCAACTACAAGTTCAACTTGCTTTGGTGCTTTCTTTTTACTCTTAATTGGTAATTCGTTCACTAATCCATTTTCAAACGCCATACACTGCTCTCTAACTGGACATAACAAACACGCAGGATTCGTTGGTGTACAAATTAAGGCTCCTAATTCCATCATCCCTTGGTTAAATGCTGACGGATCTTCATGACTAATTAAAGCTCTCACTGCTTGTTCAAATATTTTTCGATTTTTAGGAACGCCAATATCCTCTCGAATTGTTAAAATTCTAGAAAGGACCCTCATTACATTTCCATCTACAGCCGGTTCTGGAATTCCATATGCAATACTTAGGATTGCACCAGCAGTATATGGTCCAACACCTTTTAATTTACTTATATTTTCAGGTGTATTTGGTACTTGTCCATTGTAAACTTCATGAACTTCTCTTACTGCAGATTGTAAATTTCGAGCTCTAGAGTAATACCCTAAGCCTTCCCATGCCTTTAATACTTTTTCCTCTTTTGCATTCGCCAAATCTGCAACTGTAGGGAACAGTTGCATAAACTTATTATAAAAAGGGATGACTGTTTCAACTCTCGTTTGTTGGAGCATGATTTCTGAAACCCACACTCTATACGGGTCTTTATTTAATCTCCAAGGTAAATTTCTTTGTTCAGCTAAAAACCAATTAACTAAATTATTCTTAAAATCATTTTTTGGGAAAACTTCTAATGTATGCTGTAAATCACTATTCATATTTTAATACCTTTCTATAACGTCTATATATATTTTAACAGTTGTTTATACTAAAGAAATAACTAAGGTAAGCAAAGGGAGGAACCAAATGGATACTGGCACTCATCTTGTAATGGGTTTTACACTTGGAGGGTTAGCAACATTAAGCCCTGTCGTGTTAAATGACCCACACTTAACAAATGCATTATTACTTACAACCATTATTGGATCTCAATTACCTGACAGCGACACAATACTTAAATTAAGAAACAATGCAAAATACTTAAAGCACCATCGCGGGATTACACATTCAATTCCAGCTGTTATTGGTTGGACTTTAGCGTTATCAATTATAATGACTTTATTTAATCACCGTGACCACTTTGGCATCTTCTTATTTTGGTCTTTTATAGCCGTAAGTGTCCATGTGTTTGTCGACTTATTCAATGCATATGGTACCCAAGCCT
>Ga0209676_1001742_pt1 | contig 18598 bp, 10 predicted proteins | sample AraplaCvi_mLB_r2_FD_184282 | JGI IMG/M metagenome (GOLD analysis project Ga0209676, IMG submission 184282) | Arabidopsis root microbial communities from North Carolina, USA - plate scrape MF_Cvi_mLB_r2 (SPAdes) (version 2) | ecosystem: Host-associated > Plants > Roots > Endosphere | place: USA...
GCGATGATCGCCGCCGTGGTGGCCTCCTCGCTGCTGCCGGCGCACGACCTGCCAGAGGTGCCGGACGGGTTCGACAAGGTCGAGCACTTCGTCGGCTACCTGATCCTTAGCGCCTGGGCGGTGATGCTGTTCGCGCACCGGCGAGCGCAGGCGGTCGCGGCGGTGGGGCTGATCGCGCTCGGGGTCGCGCTGGAATTCGCCCAGGGCGCGTGGACCGTCAGCCGCATGGCCGATTCGGCCGACGCGCTGGCCAATTCGCTCGGCGTGCTGGCGGGGCTGATGCTCGGGCCGATGGCGATCGGCGGGTTGCTCATCTGGATCGAAGAGAAGATCCGAGGTCGCTAGTGGCGTTTGGCGGCATTCGACCCCTTTTGCTCGTGATTCGAAGCCGATGCGCGCTGTTCGTGACCGGCACGTGCGCCTGGTGAACAGGGCCCGCCTGAGGTGAGATGGCGGTCGCAGTACAAAAGATCGCCATAAAAGCAGATTCGGCAAAACGACGGTAGGTATTGCGCAAAGGTTAAAGGCCGGTTAAAGCTCGGGGCTGGGCTCGACAGGGGGAGTCCGCCCACCCTGAGTAAGGAAACCGCCAATGCTCGTTGCCAACCGACATCGCCTGACCACGGCCGTCCTCGCCGCGCTGTTCTCGACCGTCGTATCGCCCGCCTTCGCACAGGACACCGCGCAGACGCCTCCGGCCCCCGCCGCGGCGCCCGCCGACCGCCAGGAAGCCGTGGACCTCGACAAGCTCGTGGTCACCGGCACGCGCGTGCAGGGCCGCTCGCCCACCGAATCGATGTCCCCGGTCGATGTCTTCCGGCCGGCGGACCTGGAGAAGCAGGCCTCGGCCGACTTCACCGACCAGCTGGCCAACATCGCGCCGTCCTTCAACACCCAGCGCTTCCCGATCGCCGACGGCACCGCGTTCGTGCGCCCGGCCAACCTGCGCAACCTGCCGCCGGACCAGACGCTGGTGCTGATCAACGGCAAGCGCCGGCATCGCTCGGCGCTGGTGAACCTGCAGGTCGAACCGTTCGGCACCGTGAACCAGGGCTCGCAGGCGGTCGATTACAGCCTGATTCCCTCTGCCGCGATCCAGCGCGTGGAAGTGCTGCGCGACGGCTCGTCCGCGCAGTACGGCTCCGACGCCATCGCCGGCGTGATCAACGTGCTGCTGAACGACTACTCCGACGGCGTCCGCATCGACGGCCAGTTCGGTTCGACCTACGAGGGCGACGGCGACCGCTGGCGCACCTCGTTCAACGCCGGCGCCGAACTCGGCGATGGCGGCTTCTTCAACATGACGGTGGAGTATTTCGATTCCGACCACACCTCGCGCGGCGTCCCGCGAGCGGATGCGGCGGACGTCGGCGCCGCCGTCGGCACGAACCTGGTGCCGTTCGAAGGTTTGGGCCAGCGCTGGGGCGATCCGGACGGCGAAGGCCTGCGCTCGTTCTTCAACGCCGAATACCCGATCAACGAGAACGTCAGCCTCTACGGCTTCGGCAGCTACGCCGACACCGAGTACGAATCCAGCTTCTTCTACCGCACGCCCGTCGGCGTGCCCGGCGTGACGCCGCGCGGCACGCTGATGGTCGACAGCGACGGCAACGGCGTCGCCGATCCGGTCGAGCAGTCGCTGGTTAACGACATCGTCGCGCGCGGGCTCAATCCCGCCGACTACCTCACCGCCGATGCATCGAGCCCGTCGGGCTGGATCGCGCTCAACCCGATCTACCCGCTGTTCCCGGGCGGCTATACGCCGACCTTCGGCGCGGAGATCACCGACTACGAAGGCGTGTTCGGTGCGAAGGGCGAAACCGCGGGGAGCCTGCGTTGGGACGTCAGCCTGCGCCAGGGCGAGAACCACATGATTTACAAGATGACCAGCTCGATCAATCCGAGCCTGGGCCGCCTGAGCCCGACCAGCTTCGAGCCGGGCGATCTCACCCAGCTCGAGCGCGGCGCCAACGCCGACTTCGTCTGGCCGTGGCAGAACGACGTGTTCGCCACGCCCGTCAACGTCGCCTTCGGCGCCGAGTGGCGCGAGGAGACCTACAAGATCCGCGCGGGCGACACGGCTTCGTGGGAGAACGGCCCGACCGGCGCGCTGTTCGGCGTGGGCTCGGACGGCTTCCAGGGCGACTCGCCGGAAGCGGCGGGCGATTTCAGCCAATACAGCCGCGCCGCGTACCTCGACCTGGAAACCGACGTGGTCGAAGACTGGACCGTCGGCGTCGCGGGCCGCTACGAGGACACGTCGAACTTCGACAGCACCTTCGACTGGAAGGTCTCCACGCGCTTCGCCTTCACCGACGCCTTCGCCGTGCGCGCCACCGTCAACACCGGCTTTCGCACGCCAACGCCGGGCCAGCTCAACACGCTGGACGTGACCACCACGGCCGACTCGTCGGGCAACCTCGTGCCGCTGGGCACGTTCCCGGTCGCGAGCGAGGCGGCGATCGCGCTCGGCGCCACGCCGGTGACGGCGGAGGAATCGCTGTCGTACTCGGCCGGCTTCGTGTGGTCGCCCAACGACGTCTTCAGCCTCACGCTGGACTACTACAACATCGAGGTCGAAGACCGCATCGCGCTGCAGACGATCAACGTCGCCGACGGCTCGCCGCAGCAGCAGGCGCTGATCGACGCCGGCGTGCCGGGCGCGGAACTGCTGCGCCAGGTGTCGTACTTCGTCAACGGCTTCGACAGCACGGTGCAGGGCGTCGACCTCGTCGCGGTCTATCGCGCCGACTTCGGCGGCATGGGCACCGGCGTGTTCGACTTCCGCCACAGCTACAACAAGCAGGAAGTGGACTCGGTGGCGGTGATCCCGGGCACGACGACGCCGGTCATCGACGCCGAGCGCGTGGCCGACCTGGAGAACCAGCTGCCGAACAACCGCAGCGTCATCACTTTCGACTGGCGCTCGCCGTGGAACGTCAACTTCACCGCCCGCGCGAACTACTACGACAGCTGGGAGGACTTCACCTTCGGCGAGCAGGGCGAGTTCGGCTCGGAATGGCTGTTCGACCTGTCGGCGACCTTCGCCTTCATGGACGACAAGCTGCACGTGACCGTCGGCGGCAACAACGTCTTCGACAACTACCCCGACCGCGAGACCAACAGCACGCTAACGTTCCTGGGCGCGAAGTACCCGCTGTCCTCGCCGTTCGGCTTCAACGGCGGCGAGTGGTACGTGAAGGCGAGCTACCAGTTCTGATCGACCCGGCCGCGCGGTGCGACCGTGTTCACGGTTGCCCGCGCGGTGCGGCGGCGGGGGCTCAGGGGCGTGTGGAATCCTGTGATCGCCGCACGGTTCCTAACGGAAGCTTCACGTATCGTGGCGTCGCGATGCCGCGAAGCGGCGGCGCGAAACGCGGACTCCCGGTGCCAGGGGGCGAGGGAGCCGCGGTCAGAGGATCAGGAAACGCCGGGCGACTGGGGAGTCGGCCGGCGTTTTTCTTGGGTGGCTCGGCGACTCGACACGTGCGGTACAAGCAACGTTGAAGGCACCGTCATCCCGGCGAAAGCCGGGACCCGGGCCCGAAACGCTGGGGAACTCCATCAACGGCGAACCCAGTCACCGCCGCCATAGCAGCGAAAGCTGGCGCCCATCCTGGTGATCTAGGGCTTCTTCCCCGTAGCCTCCGCGATCGCGCGCATCCTCGCCTTCTTCATCGCCTCGCCGACCTCCGGCCCGCTCAGGCCGCGCGCGACGTCCTCCGCGCGCACCGTCATCGCTGCCGCCAGCGCTGCCTTCAGCGCCTCGCCCTGCGGATAGGGCACGTCCTGGAGGCCAGCGCGCCCGCGCTTGTCGGCCTCGCACACGATCGCGATCTGCGCGATGCGCGCCGGCTTGCGGAACCCGTCGCAGCGCGCGAGCAATTCGTACACCGTGCTCGCGCGCAGTTCGTCGAAGCGGTGAACGTTGAGGTGTTCGCGGCACACCGCTTCGGCCAGCTGGCGATGTTCGGTCGGCACCTTCAACCGGTCGCAGAGCCCGCGCAATGGAGCAAGGCCGGCGTGTTCATGGCCGAGGTGCTTGGGCAGCACGTGCGAAGGCGTCAGCGCCTTGCCGAGGTCGTGCGTCATTGCGGCGAAGCCGATCAGGTCGTCGCCGGGCGCCAGGCGCGCGGCCATGTCACAGACCAGTTCGACGTGCACGCCGGTATCGACTTCCGGGTGGTACTCCGCGCGCTGCGGTACGCCGTACAGCGCATCCACTTCCGGCAGCACGACGGCGAGCGCCCCTGCGTCGTGCAGCGTCCGCAGGAAGGCCGACGGCGTCTGGCACGCAAGCGCGCGCCGCGTTTCCTGCCACACGCGCTCGGCGGTGAGTTCGGCCAGTTCGCCGGATGCGGCCATCTCGCGCATCAGCGTCATGGTCTCCCGCGCGACGGTGAAACCGAGCGAAGCGAAGCGCGCCATGAACCGCGCCGCGCGCAGCACGCGCAGCGGATCCTCGGCGAAGGCAGGGCCGACATGACGCAACACGCGCGCCTCGATGTCGCGCGCGCCGCCGTAGGGGTCGACCAGCGCGCCGTCTTCGTCCTGCGCGATGGCGTTGATGGTGAAATCGCGACGCTGCAGATCGTCTTCCAGCGTGACTGACGGATCGGCATCGACGACGAACCCGCGATAGCCGCGGCCGCTCTTTCGTTCGGTGCGCGCGAGCGCGTGTTCCTCGCCGCTCTCGGGATCGAGGAACACCGGGAAGTCGCGCCCGACGGCGCGGAATCCCGCCGCTTCCATCGACGCCTGCGTCTCGCCGACGACGACCCAGTCGTTGTCGCCGTGCGGCAGACCGAGCAGGCGGTCGCGCACGGCGCCGCCGACGAGGTATCGCTTCATCCAGCGCTGCCTGTCAGCGCGGCGCGTGCTGGGCGAGCAGGGCTAGGATCTCGCGCACGCCGCTGTCGCGGCCGAGCGTGCGGGAGATCGGCGCCGACTGCCCGGACAGCCAGATGCGCAGTTCGGAATCCATGTCGAAATGCCCGGCCGTTTCGACCGAGAACATCACCACGCTGCGATACGGGATGCTCAGGTACTGCACCTTGCTGCCGGTGACGCCCTGCTTGTCGACCAGGATCATGCGGCGGTCGGTGAACACGATCAGGTCGCGGACGAGCCCGAACGCGCGCTCCAGCGTTTCGCCGGGCGCGAGCAGCGGCGCGAATTCCTCGGCGATCTTCTCCACGGGCTTCTCGCCCGCATGGCCGAGCAGGGTGTCGATCAGGCCCATCTGCGTGTCTCCGGAACGGTGCAGGCGCGATGCTAGCGCACCGGCGCGATGCGCTCCGTGTTCGGGCGCTTCAGCAGCCGGCGAGGATCTCCGCCAGCTTCGGTTCCACCGGCGTCGGCGTGAGGTTCAAGCGGCGCAGGCCGTCTTCCATGCTCACCGAGTCCAGCTGCAGCGAACGCCAGTTGTCGCGGCTGATCGGCTTGCCGGGCAGCCATTCGCCGACTTCGGCCTGCAGCTTGCCGAGCGACGTCGGCAGCCCGAGCACCACGCGGTGCCGCCCGCGACCGCGCGCGGCGAGCTTCACGATCTGCTTCAGCGTCATCACGTCGGGGCCGACCAGGTCGTAGGACTGGCCGACGCTGCGCGGCTCATCGAGCGCCCTGGCAAAGGCCTGGACGACATCGCCTACCCACACCGGCTGGAAGCGCGCATCGGCACGACCGATCGGCAGTACCGGCGCGAACTTCAGCAGGCCGTCGAAGCGGCAGAAGAGGCCATCGCCGGGGCCCGCGATCACCGACGGGCGCAGCAGCGTCCAGTCGAGCCCGGACGCGCGAACGTGTTGTTCGGCACGACCGCGCGCCTGCAGGTAGTGGCTTTCCCCGCGCCCCGCGTTGAGCGCGCTCATCTGCAGCAGTCGGCGCACGCCCATGCGCTGCATCGCGTCGATCAACGCATCGGTGATGCCGACGAACACGCGTTCGAAGCCGTCGCCGCGATCGCCCTTCTCGTTGAGGATGCCGATGAGGTTCACCACCGCGTCGGCGTCGTCGAGCACGGCGGCGAGGAAGTCCGCGTCGGCCACATCGCCTTCGATCAGGCTCGCGCCCTGCGGCTTGAGACGGCGCTTGGTGGCGTCCACGCCGCGACTGAGCACGGTCGCGCGATCGCCGCCATGCAACAGGCGCGCGACCAGGTGCCGGCCGACGAAGCCGGTGCCGCCGAGGATCACCACGTGACGTTGTGTCATGGCGAAAGTCTAGGCGACGCCGGACTTCAACGCTGTGATCGGGAACTGGATTGTGTCGCCGGTGCGGCCGGCGGTGCCGCGGCCGGCGTCGGGCAGGTGAAGCGTGTGCGGGCACCATCGGTGCGGCCGATCAGGCGATTGCTCAGCCGCAGCGCGTCGCCGTTGAGGCGCCAGTCGTACAGCACGCTGAAGGCCAGCACGCGCGCGACGTACTCGCGCGTTTCCTTGTAGCTGATGGTCTCGATCCAGAACGGCGGCTCCATGCCGGGCCGCTGCGACTGCCAGCGCGCGAGCGGCGCCGGGCCCGCGTTGTAGCCGGCGATCACCTGGTACGGCTGGCCGCCGTACTTGTCCATTAGCTGACGCAGGTAGGCCGTGCCGAGGATGATGTTGGTGTCCGGGTCGTACAGGCTCTCCGCGCCGCCCCAGGGCAGGCCGATGCGGCTGGCGACGCCTGATCCGGTACCGGGCAGGATCTGCATCAGCCCCATCGCGTTGGCCGACGAGCGCGCGCGCGGGTAGAAGATGCTCTCCGCGCGAATCTCCGCCGCGACCCATGCCGGGTCGAGGTTGTTCTTCGCCGCCTCGCGCCGGATCGTCGCCTCGTGGTGCAGCGGGAAGCGCAGGCCGTACAGGCGCGACTCGTCGGCATTCTTCCCGAGCGAGAACACCGCGCGATCAAACCAGCCGTTCCCCTGCGCGACCTCCACCGCGATGCGGCGCTGCTCGTCGTTGAAGCGCGACAGCGCGTCGTCCCATTCGCGCACGGCCCAGCCGATGCGGTCGAGCTGGAACAGGCCCATCGCCCGCACCATCGCCGGATCGCGCGCGATCGCCTGCTGCGCGGCGGAGGTGGTTTCCGGCAGCCACGGGCACAGCGCGTAGGGCAGATCGAGGCGGTCGGCGGCGAGGAAACCATGGAAATCGGGCTTGTTCGCGGCGTCGCGGAACAACCGCTCGGCCTCGGGCTTGCGGCCGGCGATCTCGTTCAGACGCGCTTCGAAATACATCCAGCGCGAATCGCTGCGCTGCTTGGCGCCCATCTTCTGGATCGCCGCCAGCGCGGCGGACCAGTCCGAACGCGACAACGCTTCACGCACGCGCCACTCATGCAGGCGTTCGTCGTACGCCGAGGCGGGCACGGCGTTGAGGCGACGCGCCGATTCGGGCTCGTACGACGCCACGGTCCACAGCGCGATCTGGTACAGCACGCGGCCGCGCTGCGCTTCGCTCAGGCCGAGCGCGTCGGCGTACTTCGGCAGGATCGCCTCGGCGCCGCCCGGCGAGGTCTTGCCGTACTTCGCCAGGCCCTGCGATGCGATCTCGCGGCTGCGCTCGGTTTTCGGCCAGTTGAGCGCGCGCTCGTGCGGCGTGTCGAGGAAGGCGGCGTAATCGTTGGCGACCGTCGCCTGGTCGGCAGGCAAACCGCGCGCCGCGGCGCGCATTACGCCGGGCTGCCATTCGGCGGCGGCGAGCTCGATGCGTTCCCAGCGCAGCTCCGGCGTGAGTCCGCCCTGCGCCGCCAGCGCCGTCATTGGCGCGTCGCAGGCATCGGGCAGCGATTTGCCGGTGCGCCAGATCGCCTGCGCATCGCGTGTCCACTGCGCGTCGGCGCGGCCGAGCGCCTGCCGCGCGTCGAGCTCATTGCAGCGCAACGCGGTGCTCTTGATCGAGGGACTCCACGCGGCGAGGACGGACGACCAGTCCTGGCGTCGTGCGGCGGCGGCGATCCACGTCTCGCGGAACGCGTCGGCGACCGGCTTTCCCTGGTTGCGCGACAGGAAGGCTTGCGCGACGCCGGGCGACAGGTTGTCGATATCGCGCCGCAGCGATGCGTACTCGATCCATCCGTACAGCGGATGCTGCGCGAGGTCGGAGAACTGCGCCGCGTCGATCGGGCCGGTTTCGGCGGCCTGCAACGCGGTGCGCACGCGATCGAGCTTCGGATCGGCGAGCGGCTTGGGCAACGGTGGGATGGACACGGCGCGCGCGGCCGCGGGCGTCTGCGCGCAGGCAGATGCCGCAAGGGCCACGCTGCACGCAGCGAGTACGATGATGAATGGGCGGGGGACCATTGGCGGGACTATAGCCCAGCATCGTGAAGCGGCCGTCTCCATGATCCGCACTGCGGTCAGGCGTCGTTTCGGGTATGACGCATCGTATGTGGTGCGACGTTCTGGCCAGACGTGCGTGATGTCTGCATCTGTCGTTCCGCGTGCCGTGTCGACGCGCGGCGTCCCGCAGCGCAGGGTTTCAATCGGGAGCTTCCATGTTGTTGTCACTCTTCGTGTTCCTCGGGCTTGGCGCGATCGCCGGCATCCTCGCCGGACTGCTGGGCGTGGGCGGTGGGCTGGTACTGGTGGCGGCGCTCGCGTGGCTGCTGCCCGGCATGGGCGTGCCGAAGGAGGCCGCGATGCACGCCGCGCTGGCCAGCTCGCTGGCGAGCATCGTGCTGACGGCCGCCGCTTCGGCACGCGCGCACGCCCGGCGCGGCAGCGTGCTGTGGCCGACGGTGGCGTGGATGGTGCCGGGACTGCTCGTCGGCGGCTGGGTGGGCAGCGGCATCGCGGTGCGCATCGACGACGACGTGCTGCGCTGGATCGTCGCGGGCTACTGCTTCCTCGCCGCGGCGCAGCTGATCTTCGGCGGTTCGCGCGAGGCGGGCGGCGCGGAAGTGCCAGCACCGCGCGGCGTTCCGATGACCGCCGCCGGCGTCGGTATCGGCGCACTGTCGGCGGTGGTCGGCATTGGCGGCGGGAGCATGACGGTGCCCTTGCTGGTATGGCGCGGGGTGGTGCCGGTGCGGGCCGTCGGCACCTCGTCCGCATGCGGCGTCGCGATCGGACTGGCGGCCGCCATCGGCTACGCGATGCACGCGCCGCCCGGCGCGCTGCCGCAGCATGCGGTCGGTTACGTCTACCTGCCGGCGGCGATCGGCGTGGCGGCCGCGTCGGTGTTCGCCGCGCCGTATGGCACGCGCCTGGCGCATTACCTGCGCGGCGACACGCTCAAGCGCGTGTTCGCCGGCTTCCTCGTGCTGGTGGGCACCAGCCTGGTGTTCAGCGGCTGACGGCCGCATCACCCGATCGCGTCGCTGCGCGCAGCGCGGAGCGACGAGGCGATGCTGTCGAGTGTCGCCACGATCGCGGCGCGGCGCAGCGCCACGTCGCGCGGTGAGTCGTCTGGCGGGGCCATGTGCGCGCCGACCAGTACGAGCGCGCCTTCGATGCGATGCAGGAGTTCGCGCTGCCGCGCGGGATCGCCCGCGTCGATGGCCTCGTCGAGTTCGGCCAGCTCACTGCGACTGATCGCGAGCAGTTCGCCGAGGACGCGCCGGTAGTCCGATTCGTCTTCGTACATCGTCCGCAGGCGATCCAGCCCCTCGGGTTCGCCCCCGACGAACAACGCGTGCGCGGCGCCCGGCGACAGCAGCAGCGACGAAAGCTTGGCCGCGAGCGCATCCATCTGGATGGGCTTGCCGAGGAAATCGTCCATGCCGGCATCGCGGCAACGCTGGATCTGCTCCGGAAGGACGCTCGCGGACAGCCCGACGATAGGCAGATGCGTGCCGCCGGTCTCCGACGCGCGTACGGCGCGCGTCAGCGCGTAACCGTCCATCACCGGCATGTGGCAGTCGGTGAGCAGCAGGTCGTAGTGCGCGCGCTGCAACTCCGCGAGCGCCTCCTCGCCATTCGTCGCCATTGCGAAGGCGTAGCCCAGGCTGTCGAGCTGCCGTCCGATCACCGCGCGATTGATCGGGTGGTCTTCGGCGACGAGGATGCGCGCCTCGTGCGTCACGCTCGCGAGCGTTGAGTCCGCGGCGCCTGCGTCCGGCACGACCAGGCCCAGGGCTTCGTGGCATGCGCGAGCGAGTGCGCGCGTGGTCTGGGGATCGCCGGCCATTCGCACGCGGTCGTCGTCCGACATGTTCGGCGTGTCGTCGGACGTGACGAGAACCAGCGGGCGGTCCGCAAGTGCGGCGGGAATCGCCATGGCGGCGTCGGCGAACAGCAAGTCCATGTCGCGCGCCTCGAATTCGACCAGGTCCGACGCTTCGGCTTCGATCAGGCTGAAGCCGAACGAGCTCAGGCCGTTGCCGATTTCCTGCGAGCGCAACTCGTCGGCAACGCACACCACCGCCGTGCGTCCCTCGAATTCCGGCCGCCCCTGCAGCGGCTGAACGACCGCAAGCGGCAGTTCGAGCACGGCACGCGTGCCGTCGCCCGGCTCGCTTTCCAGGTGCAGGCTGCCGCCCATCATTTCGGCGAGGCGGCGGCTGATCGACAGGCCCAGCCCGGTGCCGCCGTAACGGCGCGTGGTGGATTCCTCTGCCTGCGTGAACGGCTGGAACAGCCGTGCGAGGTTCTCGCGCGCGATGCCGATGCCGGTATCGACCACTTCGATGCGCAACTGCTGCCCACGGTCGGATTCGGCGAGCAGACGGACCTGCAAGACGACGTGGCCCTGCGCGGTGAACTTGAGCGCGTTGCTGAGCAGGTTCGCGATGATCTGGCGAATGCGCATCGCATCGCCGCGGAAGCGCGTCGCCAATCGCCAGTCGACGATGGAATACAGACGCACGCCGCCTTCTTTCGCGCGCACGCCGAACAGGCCGGCGACGCTGTCCACGAGTTCGCGCAGGTCGAAGTCGGTGTCGCTGATGGCCAGCCGCCCGGATTCGATGCGCGAGTAGTCCAGGATGTCGTCGAGGATCTGCAGCAACGCGCGCGCGGAATCGCGCGCCATCATCGCCATGCCGGTCTGCTCGTGGTCCAGTCGCGTGTGCGCCAGCAGTTCCATCAGGCCGAGCACGCCGGTCATGGGCGTGCGGATCTCGTGGCTCATCGCGGCGAGGAAGATGCTCTTCGCGGCGACGGCCGATTCCGCCTGCGCCTTCGCTTCGCCCAGCGCCTGCGCCTGCGCGTGCAGTTCGGTCGTGTCGACCCAGTAGCCGCTCCATTCAACGGCGCCGTCGTTGAGGCGCCGCGGCGTGCCGCCTTCGGTTCGCAACCAGCGCCAGTCATCGCCGAGGCGGATGCGGACATCGAAGGCGGGAATGGGCTTGAGCGTTCGCACCGCGGTGTCGATGGCCTGCTCGACGGGGGCCGGTCGTCTGGATGAAGACGCGCGAACACGAGCGACTCGTGATGAAGCAGTTCCTCCGGAGGCAGACCAAGCATCCCCAGCGTATCGCCCGCGACGTAGGTGAAACCGCGGCTGCCGACGGCCGACACGCGGAACTGGAACACCGTCCCCGGCATCGCCTGCGTGATGTCGTGCAGCCGTTGTTCGGACGCGCGTGCGCGGGCTTCGGCCTCGCGGATGTCGGTCACCTCCACGATCGTGCCGATCAGGCGTAGCGGGCCGTCCTCGGCCGCTGCGAGCGGATGGCGCCACACGATCAGATGGCGGACGCCGTCGCGGCCTGCCTGCGCGGGCACGGTGAGTTCACGCCGCGTCCCCTGTCCGGTCGCCAGCACGTGCATGTCCTCGCCGGTGAGGACGTCGTCGTCGATGCCGCTGGCGTGCGCGCTCTGACGCGCGGTACGCCCGACGAGCTGTTCCCGCGCGACGCCGAACATCGCCTCGTACGCGCGGTTCACCGCGATGTAGCGGCCCTCGCGATCCTTCACGAACACCGCGTAGGGAATGTTCTCGAGCAGCGCCTGCTGGAAGTGCAGCTGCGCGGCGAGCGCGGCTTCCGCGCGCGCCTGCAGCCGCGATGCACGCCGCAGGCGCGCATACGCCAGGCCGATCGCCCCTAGCACGAGCAGCGCCGCGACCGTCGCCAGCAGCACCCAGCGCCACGGCAGGCCGTAGACGTAGTCGGTCGTGAGCCAGCGCGCGCGGATGGCCTGGCGCTGGTCTTCCGCCGTGCTGTCCAGCACGCGGTCGATGAGTGGGATCAGCGGTTCGTACTGGCGCTGCACGCCGAACGCGAGCTCGGTATCGAAGCCGGCCGGCCCGACGACGCGCAACTCGCCGGCGTAGCGGTTGCGGATCAACGCGTCGATGGCCGGGAGCGTGCCGATGTAGGCGTCGGCCCCGCCGTTGGCGACGAGTGCGAGGCCGGCTTCGTTGCCGCCGACGGTGCGCAGTTTCGTCTGCGGAAGCAGCGCGTGCAGCGACGCCAGCACGCCGGGCTCATCGCGCACGGCGACCGTGAGGCCACCAAGATCGGACGGACTCGCGATCGCCGGCCCGTGCAGCCGCGCGACGATGACCTGCGGAAAGTCTTCGTACGAACGGCTGAACACCATTTCGTCGCCGTCGATGTCGCCGGTGCTGCCCGCAGCGATGAGGTCGATCTCGTTCGCCAGCGCCATGCGCTGCAGGCTGTTCCAGTCCGCCGCGGGTACCAGTTCGACGCGCAGGCCCAGCTTGCGCTGGATCAGCTCCAGGTAGTTCGCCGCAATGCCGTCGAAGCCGCCTTCGCGTGCGAGGAAGCTGTAGGGGAAGCGATCGACTTCGTACCCCACGCGCAGCACGGGCAGCGAGGCGATCCATTCCCGCTCCGCGCGCGTGAGGCCGACGGCGTGCGAGGTTGCCAGCGAAGGCACGTCGCCCGCACCCCAGCGCAGGCGCATCTGCTCGACTTCGCGCTCGGGGATCGCCGCTTCGGCCTTGCGCAGGATGCTGGCGAGCTCGTTGCGGTCACGACGCACCGCGGGCGCGAGTTCGAACGTCGGAAGGTCCAGCGGCCCGAGGATCGCCACGTCGTCTGCGCGTCGCTGTCGCACCAGCGCGGTCGTTCGCGGCAAGGTGACGCCGAGGTACGCGTCGGCCTGGCCGCGCGCGAGCATGTCCAGCGCTTCGTGGCCGTCGGCGGCGTAGACGAGCGTCGCGCGCGGATGGCGCTCTGCGAACACTTTGGCCGACAGCAGGAAGCGGCGCTCGATCGTGACGCGCGCCGAATCGAGGTCGCGGGCGCTGCGGATCTGCACGTCGCCCTTTCGCGCGACCAGCATGATCTGCTGCGACGAGACGAACGGCCGCAGCATGTGGAAGCGCTCCATGCGCTGGCCGATCACCGGCTGCGCGAGCAGCACGTCGTAGGGTGGGGCCTGGTTCGATTGGCCGACCGCGATGCCTTCCCAATCGGTGTACGGATGGAACTCGAGCTGCATGCCGGCGCGCGCGGCGAGCATGCGCATGTAATCGACGCCCAGGCCCTCCGGACGGCCGCCGCGCCACGCTTCGAACGGCACGAAATCGCCTGCGAACACGCCCACCTGTACGACCGGGTGCGCGCGTCGCCACGCCTGCTCGGACGGCGTGAGCGAAATGCGCGGCGCGGCAGCCGCCTGCGAGCGCCCCGGCGCGGGCTGCGCATGCGCCCATGCGGACAGGAACAGGCTGATCAGGAGCAGACAGGGCCACGCGAGCCGGTGGCGATGCCAGGAGGTGCCCAGGCTCATGGGGGTCTCGTCGTGAAAGGTCGTGCTTCCACCGCAGAGTAGGTAGCCCCCGGAAGGGCAACCATCAGACTGGTCTGAATCTGCCTGCTAAGCCGACGCAGCATGTCAAGGCTGGGTGAAATGCGCTGCGTGGATATGCGCATCCGGCGTGCGCGCAGGCCAGTCGACTCCCTGGGCGCCGCCGACTTCCAACTGCATGGCGTCCCCGACTGGGGCGCCAGAGGCTCCAATGCCCCTCCGGCTCGCCGAGTGCTTGGGAGGGGCCCCGAGCGGATTCGGCCAGCCGAATCGTCCGTCCGGCCCAAGCTGACGGCCAGACTGTGCCGATCGTTGGTCAACGCTTTGCCGCTTGTGGCCGATTCACGAATTGTTTACAACTCTGGGGTGCCGCCCGGGCAGGGGAGGCGGCCGTTGCTGCTGTTCATTCATTCGAGGGAGAGAGTAATGAGAGCCATGCGCCGTCAATCGCTCACGCGAGCGATCCAGCTTTCCTTGTTGTTGACCCTGCCGGGCCTCGCGGCCGCGCAGGACGCCACGCCGGCCCCACAGGGTTCGGCCACCACGCTCGACACCGTCACGGTGACGGGTTCGCGCATCAAGCAGACCAACGCCGTCACGGCCCAGCCCGTGTTCGTGCTCGACAAGGCCAAGATCGACCAGACCGGCCTGCAGACCGTGGGCGATCTGCTCCAGCAGATGACCTCCAGCGGCAAGGCGCTGAACGCCAAGTTCAACTCCTCCGGCAACTTCGGCTATCCGCCGGATGGCGGCGGCATCGGCGCGGGTTCGGCGCAGGTCGACCTGCGCAACCTCGGCTCGCAGCGCACGCTCGTGCTGGTCGATGGCGTCCGTTGGGTCAATGAGTCCTCCGCCTCGGGCGTGAGCGGCAGCGCAGACCTCAACACCATCCCGCTGGCCATCGTCGAACGCGTCGAAGTGCTGGAAGACGGCGCATCGGCGATCTACGGCTCCGACGCCATCGCGGGCGTGATCAACATCATCACGCGCCGCAATTTCGACGGCGCCGAAGTGCACGCCTACTACGGCGAGTACGAGGACGGTGGCGACACCACCGAGGCCAGCCTGACGCTCGGCGGCAGCGGCGACCGCTGGTCGGCGGTGTTCACCGCCAGCTACTTCGAGCAGCAGGAAATCAGCTCCGGGTCGTGGGAACAGTCGCGCTATCCGACGCCTGGCACCGGCGTGCGCGGCGGCAGCTCGGGCATCCCGCAGGGCCGCTTCTTCTTCTGCGATCCGACGCGTCCGACCACCGGCGTGGGCGGTTGCGATGCCGATACCGAGAACTGGTACGACATCACCCTCAACAACGGCACCACCACGCCGGTGTTCGATCCGAACAACCCGAACGGTGGTACGTACAACTCGTTCGACGGCAGCGACCGCTTCAACTTCGCGCCGTACAACCTGCTGCTGACGCCGCAGAAGCGCAAGGCGATCTTCGCCAGCGTCTATTACGACGTGACTGAGAACACTCGCCTGCACGTCAAGGGCCTGTACAACAACCGCACCTCGACCAACCAGGCGGCACCGGAACCGATCTTCGTGGGTCCGGGCGCGGGCACGGGCGGCATCGCCGACACCATCAGCATCCACGCCGACAACCCGTACAACCCGTTCGGCTACACGCTTGATGCCAACTCGAACTTCCTCGTCGCGACGCGTCGTCCGGTCGAAGTCGGTCCGCGCATCTTCAACCAGGACGTCGACACGCTGTACTTCAACGTCGGCCTGGATGGCACCTTCACGCTGGGCACGAGCAGCTTCGGGTGGGATTTCAACTACGCGCACGCCGACAACAAGGCGACGCAGGAATTCCTCAACGGCTACAACGTCGCCAAGATGAAGCTGGCGCTGGGTGATCCGGCGGTGTGTGCACAGGTCGCGGGTTGCGTGCCGCTCGACATCTTCGGCGGCCAGGGCCGTCCGATGACGCAGGCGATGATCGACTACATCCGCACGCGCCAGATCGACTCCTCCGAACAGGTGCTCGACCTGTACTCGGCGAACGTCACCGGCGACATGTTCAACATCGGCGATCGCACCGCCGGCTTCGCGACGGGCGTGGAACACCGCCGTTACCGCGGCGACTTCAACCCCGATCCGCTGCGCCAGAGCGGCGAGTCGCAGGACTCCTTCGCCGCGCCGGTGTCGGCCTCGTACGACGTGGACGAGGTGTACGCCGAATTCCAGTTCCCGGTGCTGTCGACCCTGGACCTGCAGGCGGCGATCCGCTACTCCGACTACTCCACCTTCGGCAGCACGACGACCGGCAAGGCCGGCTTCCGCTGGCAGCCGATCGAGGACATTGTGGTCCGCGGTACGTACTCGCAGGGCTTCCGCGCGCCGAACCTGGGCGAGCTGTACGGCCTGACGCAGTTCGGCGCCACGCTGGTCGACCCCTGCGGTTCGACCGGCAGCCCGGGCCCGGCGGATCCGTCCTTCGCGGCGGGCTGCGCGGCGCAGGGCGCGCCGCCGAACTTCGAGCAGGCCAACACGCAGATCACCACCTTCACCGGTGGTAATCCGGACCTGCAGCCGGAAGAGTCCGACAGCTACACCTTCGGCGTGGTGTACGCGCCGAGCTGGGCGAGCGGGCTGGACTGGTCGCAGCGCCTGGACTTCGAGGTGAGCTACTACCACCACAAGATCGACGACGCGATCCAGGCCCGCGACATCCAGGCGCTGCTGGAAACCTGCCTGCGCGAAGGCGGCGTCGGCTCGGTCAACTGCACGCCGTTCACCCGCGGCGCCGGTGGCAACCTCAATCCGCCCGAGAACTTCCTCGACAACCTGGGCCGCATCGAAACCGACGGCGTCGACTTCAAGGCCAACTGGTCGTCGAGCGACTTCAGCTGGGGCCGCCTGAGTGCGTCGCTGCAGTCCACCTACGTCAACGACTACGAGGCCGTCGACGTCGACGGCAACAAGTCGCAGCGCGAAGTGGGCATCGAGGTGAACGACAGCGCGATCCCCGAGTGGCAGACCAACCTGCAGACCAACTGGACGATGGGCCAGTTCAATGTCGGCTGGACCGTGCGCTACATCTCGTCGGTCGACGAGCTGTGCTCGAACGTGCCGGTGTCCGAAGCCCCGGGCTGCATGGGCGGCGTGGAAACCAACAAGCTCGGCTCCACGACCTATCACGACCTCCAGTTCAACTGGGACAACGCGATGGTCGACAAGCTCAAGCTTACCGTCGGCGTGAACAACGTCTTCGGCAAGGAGCCGCCGGTGTGCCTGACCTGCTCGCTCAACGGCTACGACGCCGGTACGTACGACCTGCCGGGCGCGTTCTGGTACGTCAGCGCGGACTACCGCTTCTGATCGCCTGATCGTTCCGCAGTCCGCAAAACAAACGGCCGATGGTTCGCCATCGGCCGTTTCTGTTTGTGGTGTCGTGGAAACCGTTTGTGCCGACGAACGCGAGCCTTCAGCGCAACGCGGCGTCCGGCACGTGAAGGTCGAGCGACAGCGCCAGATGGTCCGACGCCGCCGCCGGTCGCGCCCGTGCGTTCGACGTCTTGAGCCCATCGCCGACCAGGATGTGGTCGATCGCGCGCTGCGGTCGCCAGCTCGGGAATGTGTGGACTTCACCGTCCGGTGGCTGCAGGCGCGTGTTGCGGAACAGCGCGCGCATCTCGGGCACGTCGATGGAGCAGTTGAAGTCGCCCATCAGCACGGCGTTGGGATGGTCATGCAGGAGTTCGGCGATGAAACCCAGCTGCGCGGCGCGCGAGTTCGCGCCGAGCGACAGGTGCGCGACCGCGATCAGCAGGCCCTTGTCGCCCTCGCCATAGCGCGCGAGCAGCACGCCGCGCCCGGCGATGCGGCCGGGCAGGGCGTGATCGATGACTTCCTTCGGTTCCAGCCGGCTCAGCAGGCCGTTCGCGCTGGAGGCGACGCCGCCGACGCGACGGTTCGGCTGGTGGCTCCAGTAATCGAAGCCGGCGCGCTGGGCGAGGTAATGCGTCTGGTTGGTGAAACCCGACCGCAGGCTGCCCGGATCGCTCTCGTTGAGGCCGACGATGTCGTGCTCGCCGGCCAGCTGCGCGATCGCGTCCAGGCTGCCGCGCTTGTTGCCCGCGGGCAGCACGTGGGACCAGCTGCGCGCGACGTAATCGTGGTAGCCGCGCGTGCTGGACCCCGCCTGGATGTTCGCGCTGAGCAGGCGGAGCCGGCGGGTGTCCATTCGATCGTGCGGAGGCTTACTGGGCGCCGCCGGCGTTGGTCGCACTGCCCTTCGCGGCACGTTCCTGCGCGATCAGGTGATCGGCGATGCGCAGCGTGTCTTCGAAGCCCTTGCCGGTGACCTTGTACTTGCCGTTGATCACCATCGTCGGGGTCGAATCCACGCCGCTGCGGGCGATGAACTGGCCGGCGCGCTTCATCTTTCCTTCGATGGCGAAGCTCGACATCGTGCTGGCGAACTGCTTTCCGTCGACGCCGTACTTGGCGTAGAAGGCGCCGATCTGCTCGTTGGTCGGCAGCGGCTGGACCGGCAGGACCTTGTCGACGTGGATCGCGTTGAAGACTGCCTCGTGCGTCTTGTCGAGCACGCCCATGGTCTGCGCGGTGTAGAACGCGCGGGCATACGGCTCCCAGTAGCCGCCGAACGGAGCGGCCAGGGCGACGAACTTCACATCGGCCGGCTGCTTGGCCTTCCAGGCTTCGACCAGCGGTTCGAAGTGCGCGCAGTGCGGGCATGTGTAGCCGAACACCTCGACCACCTCGATCTTGCCGCCGGTGGGCTCGGAGGGCTGGCCGCCGGCGATTTCGACGTAATCGGTGCCGGCGACGGGGGCCGGACCCTGCGGCGGGGCGGCTTCGGCGGCGGGGGCCGGGGCCGGAGCGGTGGCGGTTTCGGCCGGCGTGGCGGGCGCAGCCGGGGCTGGCGTGGTTTCAGCCGGGGCGGCGGGTGCCGTCGGGGCGGCCGGAGCGGCGGTCTCG
>Ga0209676_1001749_pt1 | contig 18539 bp, 20 predicted proteins | sample AraplaCvi_mLB_r2_FD_184282 | JGI IMG/M metagenome (GOLD analysis project Ga0209676, IMG submission 184282) | Arabidopsis root microbial communities from North Carolina, USA - plate scrape MF_Cvi_mLB_r2 (SPAdes) (version 2) | ecosystem: Host-associated > Plants > Roots > Endosphere | place: USA...
GATTCGAACCTCCGACCCCCACACCCCCAGTGTGATGCGCTACCAGGCTGCGCTACGTCCCGACCGGCCCCCGTAAGGGCAGGCGAGGCCCCTAGCGCGGGTTGGCGGGCGATGCAAGCGGCGATGGTCCGCTTTCGATCGATCGGGGCCGCGGGCTTGATATGGCGGGCATCATTCCCATTTCGGCCGCGCTTGCCGTGGGGGCGGGGCGCAGCGACCGGTTGCGCGCATCTTCCCTGCGTGATAGGCGCCGCGCCATATTTGCGTGCCGGTTCCGGAGGGGAATTTGGCGCTGCTTACGAACGGAAAGTTTTTCATCCATGTCGACGCAATTGCTTCTGACCCAGGCGGCCGGATCGGGCGGCGGGGCTGCCGGTTTCCTGATGCTGGTTCCCTATCTGCTGATCTTTGCGGTGTTCTGGTTCTTCCTGATCCGCCCGCAGCAGGTTCGCGCCAAGGAACATCGCACCAAGGTAGCAGCGGTCAAGCCGCGCGACCAGGTCGTGACCGGCGGCGGCATCGTCGGCAAGGTGACGCGCGTCGACGATGATTTCGTCGATGTCGAAATCGCGCAGGGGGTGAAGATCAAGGTCGTAAAGTCGACCCTCGCCGACGTCCTGCAGCCCGGCGGCAAGCCCGCCAACGACTGACGTGGCGGGATCCGCGCCCGTCGCGGTCCCGCTCTTGCTATCGGATCTTTAGACCATGCTCGATTTCCCGCGCTGGAAGACCATCGGCATCAGCATCATCCTGCTGCTCGGTATCATTTTCTCCATTCCAAGCTTCCTGCCCGAAAAGACGGTGAACAGCCTGCCGTCCTTCCTGCAGGCGAAGGTCAATCTGGGCCTCGACCTTGCCGGCGGCAGCCATTTGCTGCTCGAGGCCGACATCGCCGACCTCCGCAAGACGCAGCTCGCCAACATGGAAAAGACCGTGCGCGCCGCGATGCGCGGCGAGAGCGGACCCGACGACGATATCGGGATCGGCGAATTGTCGACCGCAGGCGGCAAGATCAGCTTCCTTGTCCGCGACCTCGCCAAGCTCGACGAGGCGCGTGAGCGCTTGTTCAGCGAGACGCGCGGCGCGCAGCTGACCGGCCAGCGCGATTGGAACATCACCGTCGTCAATTCGACCCGGATCGAGATGACCCCGACCGGCGCCGGACAGGCGCAGGCGGTCGCGAACGCGATGGATACTGCGCGCGACATCATCGACAAGCGCGTCAACGCGCTGGGTACGCGCGAACCGACGATCATCCGCGAAGGCGACGACCGCGTCGTCGTGCAGGTCCCCGGCCTGCAGGATCCGGCCGCACTGAAGGAATTGATCGGCAAGACCGCGCGGCTCGAGTTCCGCATGGTCGACGCCAACGCCGATCCCGCCGAAGCCGCCGCGGGCCGCGTTCCGGTCGGCAGCGAAATCGTTCCCTATGCCGAAGGCGAGGGCAATGGTGCCGCGTTCGAAGTGCTGCGCCGCCAGGTGATGATCAGCGGCGAGCAGCTGATCGATGCCAAGCAAAGCTATGACCCGCAGAACAACCAGCCGGTCGTTTCGATCCGCTTCGATTCGGGCGGGTCGAGCACCTTTGCCAAGGTGACCGCGCAGAGCGTCGGCAAGCGCTTCGCTATGGTCCTCGACGGCAAGGTGCTGTCGGCGCCGTCGATCAACGAACCGATCCTGGGCGGCAGCGCCCAGATTTCGGGCAGCTTCAGCGTCGCGAGTGCCAATGCGCTGGCGATTTCGCTCCGTTCGGGCGCACTGCCGGTGAAGATGACCGTAGTCGAGGAACGCACGGTGACGCCGGAGCTTGGTGCCGATTCGATCCGCAAGGGCGCGATCGCGGGCATCATCGCAACGGTTTCGGTGCTGGTACTGATGCTCGTCGTTTATGGCCGCTTCGGCGTCTATGCGTGCGTCGCGCTGGTCTTCAACGTCTTCCTGATCATCGCGGTCATGGCCGCATTCAACGCGACATTGACGCTGCCCGGTATTGCGGGCTTCGTGTTGACGATCGGCGCCGCGGTTGACGCGAACGTGCTGATCAACGAACGCATACGCGAGGAATTGAAACGCGGACGAAAGGTCTTCCAGGCGATCGAGCTTGGTTATTCGGAAGCCAGCCGCGCGATTTTCGACGCCAACGTCACCAACGTCATCGCCGCCGCGCTGATGTTCTGGTTCGGTTCGGGCCCGATCAAGGGCTTTGCGGTGGTTCTGACCATCGGCATCGTCACCAGCGTCTTCACCGCCGTTACCGTCACGCGCATGTTCGTAGCCCATTGGCTGCGGACCAAGCGTCCGACGTCGATCAATATTTAAGGGAGCGAAATGATGCGCTTGCTGAAACTCGTCCCCGACGACACCAATATCGACTTCCTGCGCTGGCGGAAGGTCGCCTCGTTCATGAGCTTTTTCCTCGTGGCGGTGTCGATCGCGCTCGTCGCGGTGAAGGGGCTGAACCTCGGCGTCGACTTCGTCGGCGGTCAGTCGGTCCGCGTCGAATTCACCCAAGGGATGCCGCCGATCGACGAAATTCGCGAAAAGGTCGGCGATATCGGCCTTGGCGAAGCGACGATCCAGCAGTTCGGGTCGGACAAGGCGGTGTCGATCCGCACCGCGCTTCCCGACGGCGACAAGTCCGTTGCCGAGCGCGCGGGGCAACAATTGGTCTCAGGCATTCAAAAAGCCTTCCCGACAGCGAAGACCGGCTCGGTCGAAACCGTGTCGGGCAAGGTGTCGGGCGAATTGATCCGCACCGGCGCGATCAGCCTCGGCCTCGCGATCCTCGGCATTTCCATTTATATCTGGATACGCTTCGAATGGCAGTTCGGCGTCGGTGCGCTCGGTCGCCTGTTTCACGAAGTATCGCTGACATTCGGCCTGTTCGCGGTGACGCAGATGCAGTTCGACCTGAACAGCGTCGCAGCGTTGCTGACGATCGTCGGCTATTCGCTCAACGACACGATCGTCGTGTATGACCGTATTCGCGAGAATCTGAAAAAATATCGCAAGATGGAGATCGTTCCGCTCCTCAATCTCAGCATCAACGAGACGCTGTCGCGCACCGTCATGACGACGGTTGCGATGGTATTGGCACTCGGAATGTTGCTGATTTTCGGCCCGGACGTGATTTTCGGCTTTACCGCCGCGATGCTGTTCGGCGTGTTCATCGGCGGCTATTCGTCGGTGCTGATGTCGACGCCGGTGCTGGTGTGGCTGAAGGTCGGTCCGCACAGCTTCGTGCCGCGTACGACGGCGGGGATCGAAGGCGGCGAACGCGTCGAGCGCAAGGACGACGGCGCGGTCGTTTGAGCCGATCTTTTTTCGGTAGGATTGGCGCCGGTCCGCTCTGCAGAGCGGGCCGGCGTTGCCGTGTCTAGCGCCCGGCGCAGCGGCGAAGATGCGCGGCAAGTTCGCGGCCGTTGCGGTCCCAATCGAAGCGGCCGCCGAGGCTGGCCGCGACGTCGGACGGTGACGGCGGGTTCGCGAGAATGGCTTGCACCGCGTCGGCGATGGTTTCAGGCGTGCGTTGGACGATCCGGCCGGCGACGGGCGAAGTCACCAGTTCGGTCGCGCCGCCGGCAACGCTGATCACGATCGGGGTGCCGCAGGCGAGCGCTTCGACCCATGCGTTGGCGAGGCCCTCGCTGGCCGACGGCATGACGACGGCATCGGCGGCGCGATAAAGCTGTGGCAGGTCGGCGTTGGCGACGGGCCCCATGAAATGGACGCGCGCGGCGACGCCCAGCTTCTGCGCGAGTGCGCGATAGCGTCCCTCTTCCTCGCCCGCGCCCGCAAGCCAATAGTGAACGCCGGGAAGGGCGGTTAGGGATTCGATGACCAGCGCTTGCCCTTTGCGCGCAATGAGTGCGCCAACAGTCAGGATCGCGGGGGCCCTATCCATTCCTAGTGCGGCGCGAGCTGCGGTGCGGTCGCCGGGTGAAAAGCGTGCGCTGTCGATGCCGGTGTAGTGGACGGCGATTTTCGCAGGCTCGATGCCGATTGCCGCCATCTCGCCGCGCATCGAGTCGGACACGGCGAGCAGGCCCGCGGCGCGGTTGGCCGCCGCGAGCAGGTGCGATGCCGTTGCGGGATGATGACCGAAATGGCTGATGTCGGCACCGCGCGCTTTTGCCGAAAAGGGCAGTCCGAGCGCGTCCGCGACGCGCATGGCGGCGGGGCCGTCTGGGTAGAAGAATTGGGCATCGACGACGTCGAACGCCCGGGCGCCGATCGCCGAGAGTGTGGCGCGGGCCACCTGAGCGGGATTGAAGCGCGCGCCGACCCGTGGGATCAGGGTAAAGCGGGGACGCAGGACGGTGAGGCCGTTCCAGTTCTCCGTAGCCGGCAGGTCGCGCAGCGCGCGATAGCGTTTGTGAAGCGATAGGGGGAAGGGCGGCAGACCGACGGGCGCGACGACGGTCAGTTCGATGCCCGGCTGCGCCGCGAGTGCGCGCAGGCTCTTCTCGACGAACAGGCCAAAGTTGGGGCGTACGGCGTCGGGGAACAGCGTGGCGATCGACAGGACGCGCAGGGGGGATTCAGCAAACACTCAGAGCGTGCGCAGCAACCGGACGGCGACTGCGGCCCAAGGCGGGTTGCTGACGACCTGCTGGCGCTGGCCGGTGCCGAGCGGGAGAAGGTGGAGCTTCTCTCCGTCGACATTGAGTAGGCGCGCGAAGAAAAAACGGCCGGCGGGGCGCGGGACGAGCAGGTCGCGATTAAGCGCGCTCGTCCAGTCGCCTTCGATGCGGCGGCACCAGATTTCGTCGCCGGCGCGATAGTCGCCGATCGACGAGGTGACGCGCACCGCGACCATATCCTCGCCCGGACGCGCGGTGAGCGCCTGTTCGACGCGCGTCGGCGCCTGCGCGCCCTCGGCCCCCAGATAGGCCGTGATGGTGAGCTGCGTATCCTGCGGCAATTGCACGAGGTCCGCGGCATCGACGCCCAGCGCGGCCGCGATGCGGTTCATCCAGCCGAGCGAGAGCGTGCGCGTGCCGGTTTCGAGGCGGCCGATGGTCTGGGCGGTGGTCGGCGGGTCGCAGCGCTGGCCGACCTCTTCGAGCGTCAACCCCTTGGCGCGGCGGACCGAACGGATGCTGTTGATCATCGCAAAACCTTCAAATAACCAAATCGGTTTCTTCTTTCCTACAAAATAATCCAGTGTCAAGCCTGGTGTGCAGCAAAGGAGAATCGCATGACCGCACGCCGCCTCGAATCGCGCCTTCACCCCGACGACCGGCTTGATCCGGGCAAGGCGGGGCCGCAGGTCATGCGGCATGTAACGGTCAATGTCGGCGAAAGTCCGATCGCGTGGCTCGCGTCGCGCGGCCTGTTGACGGCGGCACAGTTGGAAGCGGGCGAAAAGCTGCGCCGCGATTATGATCGCGCCGGGCTGTCGGCGCGGGTCACGATGCGCTGGGATGCTGCGCCGCCGGGGAAGAGCCGCGGCGGCGCGCGCGCGTCCGATGCGTCGCTGGCCCGGATCGACGCGCACCGGCGCTTTCACGCGGCGCTGGACGCGGCGGGGCCGGGGCTGGCGGATATTTGCTGGCGCGTGATCTGCGCCGGCGAGGGGATCGGTGGGGCGGAAAAGGGACTGGGCTGGCCCGCACGGTCGGGCAAGCTGGTGCTGGGGTTGGCGCTCGACCGACTGGCGCGCTTTTACGGGACAGGATGATCGATGCCCGACCGCATTCCGCCGAAAGCCGTCATTTCTTTTCTTTGCCGGGTTTGGGAGCGGCCGTTCCGCACCGGAAAAACAGCCGCTCGTACCGATCTTCATCGCATGGCTTGCGCTGCTCGACGACCCGCCTACAAGCAGCGCAAAGCACAGCAAACGCCCCAGGGAGCCCACACCGCATGACCGACAGCCTGTTCCGCCGCAAACCGATCGTCCCGGAACGGCGGGAGGGCGAGCAGGAACTTGCGCGAACGCTGAGCTGGCCGCACCTGATCGCGCTCGGTGTCGGGGCGATCGTCGGGACGGGCATCCTCACGCTGATCGGCGTTGGTGCCGACAAGGCGGGTCCGGCGGTTATCCTTTCCTTCGGCATCGCCGGGCTGATCTGCGCGTGCGCGGCGCTCGCCTATGCCGAAATGGCGACGATGATCCCCGCTTCGGGCAGCGCCTATACCTATAGCTATGTCGTCATCGGTGAACTTCTCGCGTGGATCGTCGGGTGGAGCCTGATCCTCGAATATTCTTTGGTGGTCAGCGCGGTGGCGGTCGGCTGGTCGGGCTATGCCGCCCCCTTGCTGGAGGCTTGGGCGGGCGTGCCGATGGCGCTGATGCAAGGGCCGGAGCTTGGCGGCATCGTCAACCTGCCGGCCATCGCGATCATCGCGGTCGTCGCCGGGCTGCTGCTCGTCGGCACGCGCGAAAGTGCGACGCTCAACGCGATCCTCGTGCTGGTGAAAATCGTCGCGCTGGTCGTGTTTGTCGCGGTCGCGTTGCCCGCGTTCAACGCCGCCAATCTCGAGCCGTTCAGCCCCTATGGCTTTGCGAAGCATCTCGGGCCCGACGGGGTCGAGCGCGGCGTGATGGCCGCGGCGGCGATCATCTTCTTCGCCTTTTACGGCTTCGACGCGATCGCGACCGCGGCCGAGGAAGCCAAGAACCCCGACCGCGACCTCAAGATCGGCATCGTCGGATCGATGTTCGCCTGCGTGATCATCTATATCGGGGTTGCCGTCGCCGCGGTCGGCGCCATCACCTACACGCGCTTCGCCAACAGCCCCGAACCACTCGCGCTGATCCTGCGCGAGCTCGGCAGCCCGCTAGCGGCGCAATATCTTGCCGTGTCGGCGATCATCGCGCTGCCGACGGTGATCCTCGCCTTTTTCTATGGCCAGAGCCGCATCTTCTTCACCATGGCGCGCGACGGGTTGCTGCCCGCGAGCCTCGCCAAGCTGTCGTCGCGCGGGACACCGGTGCGGATCACGATCTTTACCGCGCTCGTCGTCGCGGTGCTCGCGGGCTTCATCCCGCTCGGCGAACTCGCCGCGCTCGCCAACGCCGGTACGCTCGCGGCGTTCACCGCGGTGTCGATCTGCATGCTGATCATGCGCCGCCGCGCGCCCGATGCGCCGCGCACCTTCCGTACGCCGCTGCCGTGGGTGGTCGGTGGCATTGCGGTGCTTGGCTGTATCTATCTGTTCTTCAGCCTGCCGGCGCAGACGCAGCTCTGGTTCCTCGTCTGGAATATCGGCGGGCTCGCGGTCTATTTCCTCTACGCCCGCCGCCACGCCATTATCGGCTAGCGGACGCAAGACAGAAAAGGCCCCGCTCCGACCGGGGAGGCGGAGCGGGGCCAAGTTTCGCCGCGCTCTGTTCAGCTGTCGGCTTCGAACGCCAGCAAGTCGCCGGGCTGGCAATCGAGTTCGGTGCAGATCGCCTCGAGCGTCGAAAAGCGCATCGCCTTGGCCTTGCCAGTCTTGAGGATCGATAGATTGGCCAGCGTGATGCCGATGCGGTCGGACAGGTCGGTCAGCGTCATCCGCTTCGCGTAAAGCAGGTCATCCAGTTTCACGACGATCGCCATCACACGGTCCCTTCCAGCTCGTCGCGCATCGCGGCGCCCTGTTCGAACACCGCCGCGAGGACGAAGGCGAGGAGGATCGCGAGCAGGTTGCCGAGCGAAATGCCGCCCATGTCGCCGAAATCGCTGCCGGCCCTGGCGATGCAGCCGGCGGTCCATTGAAGCGGGATTGCCAGTAGTTGCGTGGCGACCAGCGCCCAGCCGACACGGCGTAGCCGCGCCGCGTTCGCGGCGATGAAAGGATCGCTCGCCGCGGTGGCGACGAGCGCCTGAAGCTGGCGGATCATATAGGCCCCGGCGCCGAGGATCGCGATGAGCAGCAGCATCAGCACGTTGACCGGAAAGCGCAGCGCCGTCACGTCGAACAGTTCGGGGCTGTCCCGAAATGTAGCGGCGACGTTGGGCCAGGCGACGAGCAGGGCGATTTCGACACATACAACGAGGAGCGCCGACGCGACGATCAGCCCAAGGATCAGCCAGAGCAGTCCGCGCGTCGCGCCGAGCAGGGTGTTGTTGGGAACAGGCATATCGTTCTCCGATAGTTTGCTTATCGAAGAACGATATATTTCGAGTCTTGTTTATCGTCAATCGATATTATCGAAAAACGATAATGTCCGTTTCGTCAGACCTGCCGCCAGTCGAACACGAGCGGCGCTTCGCGAAAGGCAAAGCGGTCGAGGTGGCGCGCGACGGCGCCCTCCAGTCCCTTGAGCTGCTCGTCGACGCTGGCATTGATGCGGACCGACAAGGCGTCGGGTCCGGCATCGAAGGTCACCAGCGCGTCGCCCGGCCAGTCGGCGCCGCGCGCATCCTTCGGGAAGGTCACGGTGCCGTGGTCGGCGGTGAACTCGACCACCAGATTGTGCTGCCAATGCTTGCACAATTGCTGGAGATATTTGCTTGCGTGCTCGGTGGGCACCTTGGCGGTTGCGCTCTCCATCACAGCCGCTCGATCTTTTGCGCGGCCTCGTCGATCATCGCGACGATGTCGTGCAGCGCCGCATTGTCGAGGTCGCGGTCGCCCAGCCGGTTCATCAGTACCTGGCGCAGATTGCCCATCGCGCGGCGAACCGAGGCCGAGTCCGTGCGCTGCGTTTCCTCGCCGACCGCGGTCAGGCGGGTGAGCGCCGCTTCGACGATTTCGCTATTGGCGTCGAGTTCGGCGCGGCCGGCGTCGGTGATCGCGAACAGTTTCTTCGCGCCGTCGCTCTGCTGCGCTTCGATCAGGCCCATGTCGTCGAGCATGGTCAGCGTCGGATAGATGACGCCGGGGCTCGGCGCATAGCTGCCGCCGGTGAGTTCCTCGATCTGACGGATCAGGTCATAACCGTGGCGCGGTTCGTCGGCGATCAGCTTCAAGAGCACGAGCCGAAGCTCGCCGCCGTCGAACATCCGGCGGCGCTCGCCGCGCTCGCCCCGGCCGCCGCCGCCGCGCCGGCCGCCGCCAAAGCCGTGCCCGAAGGCATGGCCAAAGCCGCGTCCGCCGCGGTGCATCGCATGCCGCCCGCCGCAGCCGCGGCCTTCCATTTTTGCATAAAATACCATTTGTCGTTCCTTAGAGTGATTCTAGATGCGTCTAAGATATATCTTAAGAAAAGATGCGCAAGGGGGCTTTCAGGAAAAATTCTCGACGGAAATGCGGGGCGATCAGTTCTGGCGCGCGAAGCGCAGGTGAATCAGCGGATAAGCGCGCCCTTGGCCATCGCGCTCCGACCGGCCGGTGGGGACGAAACCCAGGCGCTCGTAAAAGCCGACGGCCTGTCCATTCTGCTCATTCACTTCGGTTGTCAGCGTCGGATGGCGTTTCAGCGCATGCGCGACCAGCGCGCGCCCGATGCCGGCGCCGCGATGCGCCGGATCGATGAACAACGCCTCCATGCTCGATCCGTCGAGCAGCATGAAGCCGACGGACCGGTCATCGGCGTCGACCGCCAGCCAGAGCGGGGCTGCGGGCAGGAAGGATCGGACTTCCGCTTCGATCGCGGCGCGATCTTCGGTCGTCAGGAAGTCGTGCGTCGCGTCGACGGCATCGCGCCAGATCTGAACGGCGCGCTCTCCGTCGGCCGGGGTGGATTGTCGGATGCGTATCATAGCAGGCGCTTTAGTCGATCGCACCGGGGCGCGCCAAGCCGGAAGACGACGCAAATCCGGCCATCGCCCTTGACTCTGTGCTCATCGACGCTATTAGCGCCCCCGTGTTGCAACGGGTTCACCCGTGGCAATTCCGTCCGAGACAGTTGGTGAAGGGGATTTGCCCTTCTTAATTTCCAGCCGAGACGGGGAACAGTCTTTTTCGGTCGCCCGCCTGTTTGATCAGGCGACGCGTCTTGACCGACCCCATCGGACATCGTTGCGCAAATGCAGGCGAGCCTTGGCTCGCGTCTGTCTTTGCGTGTGTTAGCCGCCCGGCGGCGCGTGCGTTTCGGCGCCAGCGCATCCGGGCAGATGAGTGGAGTATAGGCATGGATCGTACGGAAAAGGCCGAAGCCGTATCCTCGCTGAACGCTACGCTGGCATCAGCTGCCTCGGTTGTGGTCGTCCGCAACCTTGGCATGACCGTCGCTCAGTCGACGGTGCTGCGTCAGCAAATGCGCGATGCAGGGGCCGACTTTCGCGTCACGAAGAACCGTCTTGCCAAAATTGCGCTCGATGGCACGTCCTACACCGGTATCGGCGAACTGCTGACCGGTCCCACGGCTCTCGCAACCTCGACCGACCCGGTCTCGGCTGCAAAGATCGCCGTGGAGTTTGCCAAGACCAACGACAAACTTGAAATCGTTGGCGGCGGCATGGGCGACGTGGTCCTCGACGTGAATGGCGTCAAAGCGCTTGCTTCGCTTCCCTCGCTCGACGAGCTCCGCGCCAAGATCATCGGTCTGGTGCAGGCTCCGGCCACCAAGGTTGCGCAGATTGCCGCAGCTCCGGCGGGCCAGTTGGCGCGGGTTTTTGGCGCATATGCCGCCAAAGAAGCAGCGTGATTTCGAACTAACCCTTTAAACTTACGACCGGGACATCCCGGTTCTGATGGAGAATGAACATGGCTGATCTTGCAAAGATCGTTGAAGAACTTTCGGCTCTGACCGTCCTTGAAGCGGCTGACCTGTCGAAGCTGCTCGAAGAAAAGTGGGGCGTTTCGGCTGCCGCTGCTGTTGCTGCCGCTCCGGCTGCTGCCGCTGCTGGCCCGGCTGCTGAAGAGCAGACCGAATTCGACGTCATCCTGACGGGTGACGGCGGCAACAAGATCAACGTGATTAAGGAAGTCCGTGCGATCACCGGCCTGGGTCTTGGCGAAGCCAAGGCGCTCGTCGAAGGCGCACCGAAGGCCGTCAAGGAAGGCGTCAACAAGGCTGAAGCTGAAGAGCTGAAGGCCAAGCTGCTTGCCGCCGGCGCGACCGTCGAGCTGAAGTAATCAGTTGGCGAGGAGGCCGGCCGGTTCGACCGGCCGGGCTCCAGCGAAAAAGAAAAGGGCGGTGCCGCGAGGCGCCGCCCTTTTCATATGCGGTGAGGGGACCACCGCGGAGTGTCCGGTCTAGTTCTTGGAATAGCCCGGACGGAAGCTGGTAGAGGTCCGAACGCGCACAGGTTCGGGGCGGCGAACTTCCTGTTCCTGCATCGCCGGGGCGGGGCGCTGGGCAATTTCCCAGGCGCTGACCGGCTTGCGGCTCATATCCTTCTGACCCGCCAGCGTTTCGTCATAGGCGGTGCGTTCCTGGCGATCGAGGAAGCGCGCGCGCTTCAGGCGCTTGCTAAGCGTCGCAAAGGGATTGTCGTCGGTCGGACCGGCGAGCGCCATCGCTTCGTGACGACCCATGCTGCCGCTCGGTGCCGCAGCAAAGGCGGGAACGGTCCGCGGAGCGACTTCCTCGCGCGGGGCATAGGCGGGCGTGACCCACTGCTGGGCGCTGCCAGTCGCCGGTTCGACAGCGGGCGTGCGCGCATACTCATAGGTCGGCGCTTCGTCATAGATCTCGCCAGCCGTGCGACGGCGACGGGCATAGGCGAGGCCGAGACCGCTGACGATAAGCAGCGCGGCGGCACCGCCGGCGAGCTCCCACGGAAACTCGTTTCCGGTCGTGTTCGCCTGTTCGACCGCGACCGGCGCCGGCTCGGCGATCGGTTCGACGGCCATGGTCACCGGCGCTGCGATCGGGCCCGCTTCGTCAATGAGCGGGGCATCGGTTGCCGGCGTGGCGGCAGGCGTTACGGTGGTCGGCGCCGTAGCGGCGGGCGCCGTGGCTGCGGGACGTGCACGCTGTGCCGTGCGCTCGGCGCGCGGCGCGGGGGCGGCAGCACGTTCGGCGGCCTTGGGCGCCGGGGCGGTAGTTTCAGGGGCAATATCCAGCGGCACGCGGATCACCGGGGCTGAAGCCGGGGGCTGCGCCGCCTGGGGCACTGCGACCGGCGCGGTCGTGCTCGGCTCGGCTACCGTCGGCGGGGTTTGCGGCGCGGGTGCCGCGACCGGCGGCGTCATCGTAACAGTCGGAGTTTCCTGCGCAAAAGCGTTGGGGGTGGAAAGGACCAGGAACGCGGCAATCGCGCTCATGGCGGGGCGGGAGAGGGCGATATTCTTTGTCATAGTGAAGGACGAACGAACCGGCGGGCTAAAGTGCTGCCCGGAACGCCTCGATTCCGCGATGAGACGTGTTCGTCGAACGGCGCGACGAAGATTCTGGCGCCGCTCAACGCGGCGAGCGACCATTTTTGCGGTCGGGTGACGACGGTCGCCATCCCTGCCAAGGCTCGTTTGCAAGCCCGCATTTTCGGGGCGGAACGCATTATAATGACACTGATCTTGCGCTTTGGTGGCATGCCAGTCACCAATTCGTCATCCCTGCGCAACCTCGGCGTGGTCAACGCCGCGCATGAAAACGACCGACCTCGCGCCAACCCGGCTGCCGAACCACCTGCGCGAAACGCAGCGGCTTCTTTTCATCGCGAAGCATGCTCGTTGGACTGGCGGGCTCCATTCCGATGACGGCAATCATGCGCTCTATCACCGCGAGATGCGCGAGACGCTCGAAGGGTTCGGCATCGAGCTGCTGATCGCCGACAGCTATGCCGCGCTGTTCGACCGGCCTGCCGCGGACTTCGTCTTCCCGCTGCTCAATCGCGGGGGTTTCTTCAATTCCGAAATGCTGCTGCCTTTGCTGTGCAACCAGCACGGTCTGCCGTACCTTGGTGCGTCGCCGATCGTGCGCGGGCTGTCGGACGACAAGCATCTGACCAAGCTCGAGGCCGCGGCACGCGGCGTGCCGACCGCGCCCTGGGCCTTGTTCCGCCGCGGCGCCCCGGTCGACGTGTCACGCTGCCCGCCGGCGCGGCGCTGGGTGATCAAGCCGAACAATAGCTCGGCGTCGTGGGGCGTCCGCGACGCGCACGACCGTATTGAACTCGCGCAGGCGATCCTCGAGATCCATGCGCTCGATCACGACGCGCTCGTCGAACCATTTATCGACGGCAGCGATATCGAGGTGCCGGTGATCACGATCGGCGGAGCGCCCGCGATGCTGCCGATGATGATTTTCGAACAGGCCGATCCGACCCAGCTTCGCACCTATCAGGAAAAGCGCGATCTCGTCGGCAACGTCGGATATTGCATCAAGCGCTTCGACGATCCGGCGATCGGTGAACAGATCGCCGACTATACAAAGCGCATGGCGGATATCTTCCGCCCGTTCGATTACGGACGCTTCGAGTTTCGCGTCGATCACGCGACGGGCGATGTCCGGCTGCTCGAGGTCAATCTCAACTGCAACCTCTGGTCCGAAAAGCTCTTCTCGCGCTCGGCGGTCGCTGCGGGTTTCACGCATGCGAGCCTGATCGAGACGATCGTCGCCGAAAGCATGCTTCGCCAGATCGTGCCAGCCGCGCAGCGGAACGCCGCATGAGCGGTTCGATCCTGATCCTCGCGGGCCGACGCCCGGGTGCGGTCGACGCGCTCGCCGAGGCCTATGGCGTCGCCGATAAATGCCTCGTGCCGGTCGCCGGGCGGCCGATGATCGCGCATGTGCTGGAAAGTGCGGCCGATAGCAGCGCGCGGCAGGTTTTCGTTTCGACGCACCACGCGGACCTGCTCGGAGATCTCAGGGATCCGGTCGTCGATTTGCTCGGCGATCGGTTGATCGTCGTGCCTGCGGCCGACAATCTCGCGGACTCGGTTCTCGCGATCGCAGGCATCGCCAGCTTTCCGCTGCTCATCACGACGGCCGACAATTGTCTGCTCACCCCCGCGACGATCTCCGAGATCGAAGCCGAGGCGGAACGGCTCGGCGCCGACGCCGGCGTGGCGCTGGCGCGGCGCGAGGATGTGCTGGCGGTCCATCCCGAAGGCCAGCGGCGCTTTTACGAATTTTCCGACGTCGCGGTGTCGAATTGTAACGCCTATTGGATCGGGCACCCGAATGCGCTGCGCGCGGCCGAGGCGTTTCGCGGCGGCGGCCAGTTCGTCAAGAAGCCGTTTCGCGTGATGCAGGCGTTCGGCCTGATCAACCTGTTCCGCTTCCGGTTCGGCCTTGGCCCGATCCATCACATCTTCCAACGCATCTCCCGCAATCTGGACGTCGAGATCGCCCCGCTGCTGGTCAGCAACGGGGCGACGGCGATCGATGTCGACAATGAAAGGTCGCTGCGGGTGACCGAGGCGCTGATGAAGCGCCCCGATATCGTCAATCCGCGACCCAGTTCCCGTGGAAGCCCGGCGGAACGCGATGCGGCAGGTGAACGACAGCTTGCGGTGACCCGCTGAAGTCATCGGCGTTGAGGATGACCAGTTCGGTCGTCTCGTGGTTCATGTCGACCACCAGCCCGATCAGCCAGCCGTCATCCTCTGCGCCGTCGGCATTCCGCGGCACAAAGACGAACTCGCCGGGGTGGCGGCCGGGTCCGAAATCATGGATAGCGGTCGTGCCCGCTTCCAGATCGTGCTTGAACAACCGCGTTTCGGCCAGCGCCCACTCGGTCGATTCGCCGTCGGGGATCGCGATGCTGTAGGCATAGCGATAGGGCTGGGTCGTCAGCCGCTCGTCGTAGCGCGGAAATTCCTGCGCATGGTCGTGGATGACGGTGCGCGTGGTGGTTCCGGCGACCGGATCGATCGTCCAGCGTTCGAGGCGCGATTTCTGGCTGTCGGGACCACGTTTTGATTCGGCGAACATCGTCTCGTGCGCGACGACATCGACGATGACCTTGCCGTCCGCGCTCTCATAGGCGTTGGCGGGGTGGAAGACATAACAGGGCTCGACCGGCACCCAGACGATGCTGTCGCCGCTGCCGTTCCGGGGGAGGAGACCGACGCGCGCCTGATGCGCTTGATTCCATGCATAGGGAAAGCGATAGCCGGCGAGCAGCATCTTCATCGAGAAGGTGACGGGCAAGTCGAAGACCAGCACATGGTTTTCTGTGATTGCGCAGTCGTGGATCGACGGGCCGTCGCTGACCGCAATCGCTTCTTCGCGGATGACGTGTGCGTCCTTGTCGAGGACGACGTGCCAGACCTTGTTGGGCTCGTCGCCGCGATAGGTGATTGCGTGCATCTCGTCGGTGAAGGGGTCGTGATGCGGGTGCGCGGTGTAGCTGCCGACCAGCGTGCCGTCGAAGGGGTTATGCGCGATAGTGTTAAGTTCATAGCCGAGTTCGACCGGCTTGCCGCCCGCTTCGACGATCGCGAAGGTGCGGCCGGCAAGGCCGACGACATTGGTGTTCGGGGCATCATTATTCTGGGCGCGGGGGCCGGGGGGCAGCTCTTCGCCGAGCACTTCGCAGGCTTCCGAGCCGCGGACCCAGCGGTTGCGATACCAATCGGCCTTGCCGCCTTCGATGCGGATGCCGTGGACCATGCCGACGCCGGTGAACCAGTGATAGCTCGCGGGATCGGGCTGCGCGGCGGGGTTGGGGCCGTTGCGCAGGTAGCGGCCAGTCAGCGCGGCCGGGATTTCGCCGTCGACGCGCAGTTCCTCCAGCGTGAATTCTTCGGTCATCGGTTTGTGGATGCCGGTGAGGAAGGGGTGCGCGTCGGTGGGGCGGGGGAGGCGCTTGCGGTTGAAGTCGGCGACCTTGCCGATGCCTTTGACGACGGCGCCGCGGATCAGGGTTTCGACGTTGCTTGCCATGATGTTGCTCCTTACGGAAGTTGTCGAAAGTGCCGCGTGGCGAGGGGCTTGTGCGGACGACTCGATATGTTTACAGTGACAACATGATGGCAAGCAAAGATAACAGTGTCAACATAAAAAGCGACGGCGCGAAGGCGACGGGCGCTTATCATCATGGCGACCTGCGCGCGGCGGTGATCGCGGCGGGGCTGAAGCGGCTGGCCGAGGGCGATGGCGCCGAGCTCGGGCTGCGTGCGCTCGCCCGCGACGTGGGGGTGAGCGCGACCGCGCTGTACCGCCATTTCCCCGACAAGGAGGCGCTGCTCGACGCGCTCGCCGACGAAGGGCTGCGGCGGCTCGGCGCGCTGCAGGCGCAGGCCTGGCTGAAGGCGGGCGGCGCGGTCGCGGGCTTCAAGGCGACGGGCATCGCCTATGTCCGCTTCGCGCACGACGAGCCGGCGCTGTTCCGGCTGAGCTTCACGCGGCAAATGCCCGAGCGCTGCCCCGACGGCAGCAGCGACGGCGGCGAAGTGGCGTATAATTTGCTGCGCGCCGGGGTCGGCGAGGCGCTTCCGGGCGTCGAGGACCCCGACACCGCGGCGCTGCACGCCTGGGCGCTGGTGCATGGCCTCGCGATGCTGATCCTCGACCGGCGCATCGCATGGGATGAGGAAAAGGTCGCCGAAGTTGTCGGCCTGACCTTCGGCGGGGTCGGCTAACCGCCGGGGACGCCGCGAGTGGGTATTATTATTAGCGGTTTATTTTCCCCTTTTCGGTTAACTGACCGCATGACCCAGTCGCTGTCCCCCAGAGTCGAAGCGGTCTTTTGGTTCCTGCTGACCGCAACAGGATATTTCCTGCTTGCGAGCCTGTCGCTCCACGCCACGAAGGGCGCCGACAATATCGCCGCGGTATGGCCGCCGAGCGGCTATTTCCTCGCGCTGCTGTTGCTTATGCCCGCGCGCGCGTGGGTCGCAGCGTTCGCGGGGATGGTCGCGGCAAGTTTGGGCGCCAATATCTATGGCGGGGCGCCGCTGCTGTCGTGCTTTGCCTTCACTGTCTCGAACGGATGCGAAGCTGCGGTTGCGCTGTGGATCATGCGGCGCCGCGAACCGGGCGAGCTGTCGTTCATGGTTCCGCGTTCGGTCGTCAGCTTTTGCATCGCGGCGTTCGCGGCGAGCACGGCCAGCGCGTTCCTTGCGTGGGCACTTGCTGGAAAAAGCCTGGATTTCTTCCTTTCGTGGCTGACGACGGTCCTGCTGGGCATGCTGATCGTGACCCCGCCGATCGTGATGCTGGCGCGGATGGTTGGCACGCACGCGCTGGCCAACGCATCGACGCGGATGAAAGCCGAAGCGACCGCGATCCTCACCATCACAGGGCTGGTCACCATCGCCTGTTTTTCGCAGGCGCAATTTCCCGTCACCTTCCTGCCGTGCATCGCAGTCGTCGCCGCCGCCTATCGGCTCGGCCCCTTTGGTGCCGCCGCGGGGATGCTGATCGTCACGATCATCGCGTCGCTGCTGACGGGGCAGGGCTATGGACCGATCGCCGCGATCGAGGGCGTGCAGAAGACGCGGGTGCTGTTCCTGCAATTCTACCTGCTGATCCTGCTGTTCACGACGCTGCCGCTCGCGTCGCTGCTGATCGGGCGCCAGCGGCTGGCGAAGCGGCTCGAACAGAGCAACCGCTGGCTTCTTCAGGCCGAGGCGGCGGCGCTGGTCGGGCATTGGCGCGTCGACCTGGTCGGCTGGACGATCACCTGGTCGGACCAGACCTATCGCGTCCACGGACTGGAGCCGGGAAGTCCGGTCGATGTCGAATATAGCGTCAAACAATATGTCGCCGAGGACCGGCTGGCGGTGCGCAAGATTTTGGCCGAGGCGGTGCGCACCGGCGAGCCGTTCGAATTTCAGGGGCGGATATTGCGCACCGACGGCGAGATACGGCACGTCAAGTCGCACGGATCGATCGAGATGGGCCGCGGCGGCAAGGCCGTCGGCATTTTTGGTACCGTGCAGGATGTCACGACAACGGTCGAGGACGCGCGTATCCTCGAGGCGGCGCGCAGCGCGGCCGAACGTGTCGCCAACACCGACATGCTCACCGGGCTGCCCAATCGCCGTCATACGCTGGCGTCGCTCGAAAAGGCGCTTACGGGCGCGCGCAGCCACGGTGCGCCGCTTGCGGTGGCGATTTTCGACATCGATCATTTCAAGCGGATCAACGACACGCATGGCCATGCGGTGGGCGATCAGGTGATCCGCCGCGTCGCGCTGCGCGCCAAGGCGGCGCTGCGCGAGGAAGATATCGTCGGCCGCATCGGCGGCGAAGAGTTCGTCTGCATCCTCCAGCGGTCGAGTGCGCAAGCTGCCGAGATCGTCGCCGAGCGCGTCCGCAAGGCGGTCGAAGCGGGTACAGCGGCGGAAGACGATCTGCCGAACGCGACGATCAGCGTCGGCCTTGCGATCTATGACGGCGAAGCCGATGTCGAAGAATTGCTGCACCGCGCAGACAAGGCGCTTTATGTCGCCAAACGCGACGGCCGAAACCGGCTGCGAATGGCGGCGTGACGGGGGCAGGCGGCGGCTGGCCGCTGATTGCAGACCTGCAAATTGCCGCTAGTCAAAATCCCAGGCTACATGATCGAATCTTCCCGGGACGCCATCTTTGACTAAATTACTTTTGTTTATTTTCGCCGGGGTGCCGGCGCTACTTGCCGCTCTCGTGCTTTCGATAACGGCGCAGACATTGTTACACCTTCCAAACGCTGTGGGAACCGGGCTTTGTGTTGTATTCGGTGTCGGCTTTTTTGAAATATTTCGAAGGTGGATAGGCCGCAGGATGGACCTCTAGAAGATCGGTAAAGCTTAGTCCGCTTTCTACCCCATCCGGCCATCGGCTGCAG
>Ga0209676_1001759_pt1 | contig 18389 bp, 12 predicted proteins | sample AraplaCvi_mLB_r2_FD_184282 | JGI IMG/M metagenome (GOLD analysis project Ga0209676, IMG submission 184282) | Arabidopsis root microbial communities from North Carolina, USA - plate scrape MF_Cvi_mLB_r2 (SPAdes) (version 2) | ecosystem: Host-associated > Plants > Roots > Endosphere | place: USA...
AGGACAAGGCCAAGCCGGCCGACATCCTCGAGAAGATCATCAGCGGCAAGATCGCCAAGATCGTCAACGAGGTCACGCTGTACGGCCAGCCGTACGTGCTGGACACCAACCAGACCGTCGAGCAGGTGCTGAAGGCCGCCGGCGCCGAAGTGGTGACCATGCAGCGCCTGGCCGTCGGCGAAGGCATCGAGAAGGTGGTGGAAGACTACGCCGCCGAAGTCATGAAGCAGGCCGGCCTGGCGTAAGCCACCGGTCCTTCGGACAGAGAAAAGGCCGCGAGCGATCGCGGCCTTTTCCATTTCTACAGCCAACTGCGGCGCGGGGGAGAGACGGCGCCGCCGGGGGAAGGTCTGGAGAAGCCATCCAGGGCTTCTCCAGAAGGGATCTGGGCGGCAGGGTCCGCTTCGATCCACTGGCGGGTCCCGTGGTCCCCGCCGGGTACGCACCATCCTGGTACGCATGAATCGCGACTGCCCTTCCGGGCCGCCGCTGAAGAAGTGCGCCATCCGTGGCGCGGAGACATCCGTATCCGTCGTCCTGATCCTCTGACACTGATAACGCGGGCCGATTGCATCCCCCCTACCCTCGTTTCGATTTTTTTTCGAAGCGCGCGCCGATGACGGCGACGTGAGTTTGCCGTGACAGCAGGCAGTCCCGGATGCGCCTGGCGTATGCAGGCGGCGACAGGCGATGGCGGTGCGGTCGTCCGCGCACGGACGATGTGAGTTGCGCCGGTTCCAACCGACCGCGGCGCCGGCCCGGCGCCGTCGTTCATTGATGCTCGCAACGCGCCGCCGTCAGAACCGGTACGACGCACTCACCAGGTAATAGCGACCCCGCGGGTCGTCGTAGGCGATGTCGTACCCGCCCTTGGCGGGGTCGTAGTTGCGCGGCTCGTGGTCGGTGAGGTTGTCCACGTTGAGCGACAGGCGCCACTGGTCGATGCCCACGTACGCGATGTAGAGGTCGGCGGTCGTCGATGCCGGCGTGCGGCACTTGTGCGCCTGCTCGTTCAGCGTCGGGCAGTCACGGCCGGGGGCGGCGATCTCCACCGGCCCCAGCTGGTGCACGTTGAGCGTGGAGATCCAGTCGCCGACCACCCACTCCACCGCCGCCAGCACCGAACGTTTCGGCGAACCGTGCCCGGCGTAATCCAGCTCCGGCGAATCCGGGCTCGCCTGCCGCTCCAGCGAGTCCAGATAGCTCGCGGCAAGACGGAAAGTGAAGCGTCCGGCGGCGTCGGTATCGAGGCGATACTCGGACTGCAGCTCCCAGCCGTCGACCTGCGTGCGGCCGACGTTGGTGAAGTAGTCGTTGACCGCGACCAGTTGCCCCTGCTCGTCGCGTTCGAGCGACAGTGGGAACGCTTCGGGATCAGCCAGCGCGTTGGTGGTGACGATTTCGTTGCGACGACGGATGCGGAAACGGTCCAGACTTACGTCGAACGCCTGCGTCGGTGCCCACACGACCCCGAGCGTGTGGCTGCGCGAGGTTTCCGGTGCGAGGTCGGGATTCTCGGCCGCGCCGTGCGTGACGATGCAGTAGTCCACGCCCATGAAGTTGGTCGGAATGGCGCACGGCGCGAGCGCCGGCGTAGCTTCGACCACCTCGAACGTGCCGCCGGCGATGCTCGGCCGACGCAGCTCGAACAAGGACGGGGCGCGATAGCCGGTGGCCGATGTCGCGCGCATGGTGAGCGTTTCCAGCGGCATCCATTTCAGACCGAACATCGGCGAGGATTCGCTTCCGTAGCCCTGTCGCTCGTCGATGCGCCATGCGGCATCGGCATGCAGCCACGTCGTGATCGGCAGGCTCATTTCGGCATAGAAGGCCGAACTGTACTGGTGGTCGTCGAGGCGACTCTTCTGCGCGCCGAGCGCGACATCGCCATCGAGCATGCGCTGATCGGGTTCGTTGCGCAGCGCATCGCGCGTCCATTCCACGCCGAGCGCGGTCTGCGCCTGCCCGCCGGGCAGCGGGAACCAGGAACCGTTGACCGCGAAGGTGAACTGGTCGAAGCGCGCTTCGCCCTCCACTTCCACGCGCGGCGACAAGGCGCGCAGCACGTCGGGCGGATTGTCGGGCGAGTTGAAGCGGTAGCTGTAATCCATCAACGCCTGCGACAGCGCGGCGTTGCTGACGAGTCCGTCGATCTGGTTGTCGACGCGGCTGCGATGGTGCGACACGCCGGCGCGCCACTCCCAATCGCTCCACAGTCCCGACAGGCCCAGGTCGAGATCGACCGTGCGCGAATCGCTGCGGCTGCGCACCGGCCCGATGTCGAAGAAGGCGTAATCCAGCTGCGTCGGGATATCCGGGAAGAGATCGTCCGGATGGCCTTCGGGCAACGGAATCGAACCATGCAGCGGCGCGGCCTGCAGGTTCTGGCGCACTTGGCCCAGGCGCAGCGAACCGTCGAACTCGAGCGTCCCGCCCAGCGGCTGGCGCAGGCGGGCGTAGATCGATCCGCTTTCCATCTCCGGCTGCAGAGTCAAATAGCGCGGCACGTCGAGGAAGCACTGCCCGTTCGCATCGCGCACCTCGTCCGGGCACGCGGGCTGGATGATTTCCAGGTCGAACAGGCTGAAATAGCCCAGTGGAATGCGGCGATCGGCGAGGCCGAGCCGGCTCAGGTCCGCGGTGCGCCAATCGCGCGCATCGCCCTGCAATGCGTCGCGGTGGAAGTAGTCGGCGCCGAGGAAGAAGTTGCCACCGCGTTTGGTCGCTTCGCCGTAGCTCAGCGACAACCGGCGCTGCTCCGCGTCGCCGCGTTCGGAAAGTCCGTAGCGCGCCGTGACCTCGCCGCCGTGCTGTTCCTTCTTCAGGATGATGTTGATGACGCCGGCCATCGCATCGGCGCCGTAGATGGCCGACGCGCCGCCGCGCATCACCTCGATCCGATCCACCATCGTCAGCGGAATGCCGTTGAGGTCGGTGAGGCCGCCCAGGTCGGCAGAGGCGAGCCCGTAATTCGCCACGCGCCGACCATCGATGAGGATCAGCGTCGCGCGCGGGCCGAGGCCGTAAAGGCTCGTCGTCGCCGCGGCGGCGAACGGCTGCTGCGACTGGAAGCCGCCATCGGTCGCGACGTCCACCGGATGGTGGCTGATCATGCCGGGCTGGTAGCTCAGCAGTTCGAACACCGTCTGGTAGCCGCTGGCTTCGATTTGCGCGCGGCTGATGCGCGTGAGCGGCGCGGTCGTGACCACGTCGATCGACGCACGAGGGATGTGCGTGCCGGTCACTTCGACCGTGCCCAGCTCCACCGGTTCGCGCACCGGCGCGGGCGTGGGCGCGGCGAGTTCGGGCGTCGGCGCACGCTCGATGAGGAAGGTGTTCGGAGTGACCTGCACCGCGTGCAGCCCGCTGTCGCGCAGCAGCACGTCGAGTGCGCGCTCGGGCGGCAATTGCGCCTGCAATCCGGACGATCGGCGCTCGCCGACCAGCGCCGGCGCATACATCAGCTGCACGCGCCCCTGGGTGGCGAGCGATTGCAGGGCCTGGTCGAGCGTGCCGGCGGGAATGACGAAGCGCACGGGCGGCGAAGCAGGCTCGGCCGCGAGCGTCGGCGCGGCCGCGCACGCCACGGAAAGCGCACCGGCAATGGCGAGGGCGAGTCGGAACTTCCTGGCCATTGGGGGTTGCGCGAGTCAACGTGAAAGTTGCTCACACGATACGAGAGCGCTACGGCGCCGCGCAACGTTTGTTTAACGATCGGCAGGCTCGTCCCAGCCTGTCGTTTTATCGACCGGCGTGATGCTGCCGTACGTTTTGCCGGCTCAATCCCGACGATGCAGGATGATCTCGTCCACACCGCGACGTTCGGCACGCAGCGACCAGCCGCGCTCCAGCACCGCGACCAACGCGTCCTGGTCGCCCGCGTGGAAGACGCCGCTCACGGTCAAGCCGCCCAGCGTGGGATCGGCCAGCCGTACCTGCTGTTTCGAATAGCGGTTCATCTCGGCCAGCAACTCGTCCAGCCGGCGCTGCTTGAACACCAGGTCGCCCTGCGGCCAGGCGCGTGCACTCACCAGATCCAGCGGCGCCTTCGGTCCGATGCGCCCCTGCGCGTCCACGCGCACCGACTCGCCCGGCGACAGGGTGGCCACGTTGCGGTCGTTCTTCGCGCGCACGTCGACGCGGCCTTCGAGCAGGCCCACGGCCACCGCGCCTTCCTCGCGCGCGACCTGGAACGTCGTGCCGATGTCGCGCACGGTGCTCAGGCCGGCCTTCACCAGGAACGGCCGCTGCGCATCGTGTCCGACGACGAACTGCGCGCGTCCCTGCGTCAGTTCGACCACGCGCTGGCGCGAATCGAACGCGGCGGTCAGCTGCGTGCCGGTGTCGAGCAGCACCACCGTGCCGTCGGCGAGCGTCACCTCGCTCTGCTCGCCCATGGCGGTGGCGTAGTGCTGCGGAACCGCGGCGGTTTCGGGCTCGTAGCCCCACCAGATGGCGGCCACGGCCACGACCAGCATCGCCGCGGCGGCGGCCGGCACCCACGCGCGGAACGGCCGGGCGGGCGTGCGGCGAATGGCACGGACGGCAGCGCGCAGCATCTCGTCGGAACGCAGCTGCGCCGACATCGCCTGCAAGCGTTCGATTTCCAGCCACGCCTCGATGTTCTGCGGCGACTGCGCCAGCCAGTCCTCGAAGGCCGCGCGATCGGCCGGCGTGCAATCGGGCGCCATCAGGCGCGCCATCCAAGCCTCGGCCTCGCCGTCGGCGGGCTGCCACGTCCGTGTGTTCATGGGCGTTCCTCGCGATCGACGCCTTCGCGCTTGAGCTTGGAACGAAGCAGCGACAGCGCCTTTCCGATGTGCTTTTCCACGGCCTTCACCGAGATCCCGCAGTGCTGCGCGATCTGGCTGTAGCTCAGGCCATCGATGCGGTTGAGCAGGTACACCTGCCGGCAGCGCTCGGGCAGTTTCAGGATCGCCGCGCGCACCAGCGCCAGCTCCTGTTCGTGCTCGATGCGCGTCTCGTGGGCCGGTTCCAGCGACGGCAGGCCGACGAAATCCTGGTCCAGGCTGACGTGCGCGAAGACCTGGCGCGTCGAATCGCGCCGGCCGCGGTCATGGATCACGTTGATGGCGATGCGGTACATCAGCGGCCGCAGTTCCTCGACCGGCTGCGAGCGGTAGCGCATCAGGCGGACGAATGCCTCCTGCGCGACGTCCTGTGCATCGTCCTCGCCGACACGGCGATTGAGCCAGGCGACGAGGACCGGGCGGTGGTCGCGCAGGAAACGGTCGAAGCCGTCCCCGCCCTCGCCGGAATGGGCGCTCTCGTCCGACGGGCTGGATCGCATCGCGCCCGACGGAATCATGCCGATCGCCTCGCCGGATGGCAGGGCCAGCCCGAAGGCCGAAAACGGTTCGAACGCATGGTAGGGACCGACGACTCCTGCGGGGGCGGCATGCTGCGCGCGATCCGGATCGCCCCACTTCCGGCCGGTTCCGTCCTCCGGAACCGGGCCACTAACGCCGGATAGCGCTTCGCGCAATGCGAATTTGTAGCACGCGAGCGCCGCCAATGCGGAACCCTCCACGGCGGCCTGGCCGCCGTGGTCTGCTGCGAGCGTGTTGTAGGCGCGTCCGTCCATGCCAGATCAACGCAGGGGGCTGGCCCTACCCCACCCGGCGGGTCCGCCATCCGTTCAGGTCTGCAACGCAGTTCTCAACGGTTCCAGCCATGGGGCGTAACGCCGCCACTTCGGCTCGGCACGGGCGCGGACGCCTTCACGGACCTGCACGGCGCTGGCGGTGGCCACGCCGCGCCCCTCGCCGCGCGGGTCCAGCATGGCGGGCGTGAACTCCAGCCCACAGAAGGCCGCGACCCGGCGCATCGCCGGCTCCGGGTCGGCGGTCAGGCCGGCGTAGTCGACGTCCAGGACGCGGCCCGGGAACCGCGCATGCCAGTGCGCCATCAGCCGCTGGTACTGGCCGTGGTAGTCGGCGAGCTCATGCTGGCCGTAGGAATGCGGGTTCGCGTCGGAGAACAGCTCGCGCAGGTTGGAGAAGCACGTCTCCATCGGGTCGCGCCGCATGTGCAGGATCTTCGCGTGCGGCAGCGCCCGGCAGATGTGGCCGACATGGAAGAAGTTGGTCGGCAGCTTGTCGATGAAGGCCGTCTCGCCGTCCAGCCGCCAGGCGACGCCATCGAGGTAGTTGCGGCCAACCTCGGCGAAAGCGACGTGCGCGGCGCGTTCGGCCACGGTCGTGTCGATCACGCCGCGGCAATGGCGATCGGTGGCGTATCGCATGCACGAAGTGAAGTCGTACAGCTCGCCGAGCGCCGCCACGCCCGGGTGCCCCGCCAGCAATTGCTCCAGCAGCGTCGTGCCCGAGCGGTGCATGCCGACGATGAAGATCGGTGTCGCGCCGTCGACGTCGCGCGCGGGCGTCGCAGGCGTCGGTGCCGCGATCAGCGCATCCACCAGCGTCGCCGTTTCCGACGCCGAATAGCGCAACGTCGAACGCTTGGCGCGGCAGCCCAGTTCCAGCGCCTGCCAGGCCGCGGCGGCCTCGCCGAGGTCGTCGAATTCCTTGTGCAGCGCGAAGGCGAGCAGTGCGACGTCCTCCGCGCGCCGACCCGGTCGCGACAACTGCGTGCGGATCGCATCGATGTGGTTGGATTCCGGCGTCTGCCGGCGCAGGCGCGAAAGCGACCACCACGCCGACGCGAGTTCCGGCGCGCGTCGCACGCAGCGCGTCAGGTCGGCTTCGGCCTCGTCGAAACGCCCCAGGTAGGTCAGCACCTGCCCGCGCGAGACGAGTGTCGGCGGGTAATCGGGATCCCCGCGCACGGCTTCGTCGAGCAGCGCGAGTGCTTCGTCCTGGCGATTGAGGTAACTCAGCTGCGCGGCGAAGGTCAGCAGCAGCGGAATGCTCACCTCGCGCAGGGGCGGCAGGCGCTGCAGGCAGTGCCGCAGCGCGCCGGTTTCGTTGAACGTGCGCAGGCGGCGCACGAGTTCCTGCATGGCCGCGTCGCTGCGCGGCCCCAGCGTGTGCGCCTGCAGTGCGGCATCGCGCGCGGCGCGGTAGTGGCCGTCGAGCGATTCGACATAGGACAACTGCAACGGCGCACGCGCATCATTCGGCGCCAGCGTCCGCGCGGCGTGCAGGGCCTGCCGCGCCTGGGCGAAATCGCGGTGCGCGGCGAGACGTTCGGCGCGTTCCAGCAGGGAATCGATGTTCTGGGTCATCTGGCTCGAAAAGACCGCGGCCGCCTGGAGGCGGCCGCGGCTTGCTACGGGATCACCAGTTGTACTGCACCATGAAACGCACCGCACGCGGCGCCTGGTACACGGTCGGCGTCAGGTACGTGCTGTTGAACAGCGGGTTGCCCGTGCTGTCCTCGCCGGACTCGTCCACCGCCAGCGCATCCTGGCGGTTGAACACGTTGAACACGTCCATCTTGAACGCCAGGCGACCTTCCGCGAACGACGGGCGGTAGGCGACGTTGAGGTCAAGGTTCCAGATGTTGTCCGTACGGCCCGCGCTGCCGCGCTTCACGATCGTGGTGCCGTTGTCGACCGTGTCCGGCTCGACTTCGCCCGCATCGCAGGAGAAGTAGCTGTTGAGGTAACCCACCGGGTCGTCGCCGTAGACGCCGAAGCAGTTCACCGGACGGCCGGTCTGGTACAGGAAGTTCGCACCGACGGACCACTGGTCGCTGAACTCGTAGTTACCGAACAGCTTCAGCGTGTGGCGGCGGTCGTTGGGCAGGTAGCCGTCGGCGCCGACCATCAGTTCCGGATAGTCGAAGTCCTGCGTGACGCCGGTGTCGTCCTGGCCGATGTCCGACTTCACGCCGCCTTCGGCGTTGCCCTTGTTCTTCGACCAGGTGTACGAACCCTGCAGGAAGAACTTGTCGGTCAGCTGGCCTTCGGCGAAGACCTCGATCGCCCTGTAGGTGCGCTTGGCCTTCGGGCCCAGCTTGTCGGCCGGAATGACCACGTGCTCCAGCGTGCCATCGGCGTCGATGTCGATGTCCACGTCTAGGTCGCTGCCCGGGTTGTAGATGTGGCAGAACGCGAACGCCGGGTTGTACGAGTCGATGGCGTAGCCGTTGTCGTCGGCCCACTCGGCCAGCACGCGGTAATCGCACTGGTCGTCGATGCCGCGCTTGAGGTCGCGGTAGATGCCGCGCACGCCGCCGGAGAAGTTGTCCGTGATCTGGTACTGGAAGCCGAGGATGTACTCGTCCTGGTACTGCGGATCCAGGTTCTTCGACGCGATGGTGCGCGGGTCCTTGGCGACGCCGAACTCGTTGTTCAGGTAGCTCAGGCCGCTCGACGGGGTCAGGCCGGTCGGCGCGCCGGTGACCGGGTCCACGCCGGTGAAGTCGAAGTACTGCTGGCTGTACAGCGACGGGCTGGAACCGCGCACGGCGACGTTCGCCGCGATCGGCAGCGCGTAACGGCCGGCGTTGCCGAAGACCTTCAGCGACGAATCGCCGAAGACGTCCCACGAGAAGCCCAGGCGCGGACCGAACTGGTCGTCCTGCTTGACGTAGGTCTGGCCTTCGCCGTTCTTGTTCTCGAAGCTGTCCCAGCGCAGGCCGACGTACGCGATGAAGTCGTCGGTGATGCTCCAGTGGTCTTCGACGTAGAACGCTTCGGAATCGACTTCCACGTTCGCACCGGTCTGGAAGACGCGGCGACGCACCTGGTCGCGGCCACCGCGCGACACGTAGCGCCATGCCACGCCGCCTTCGCTGGCCTCACCGTCGCGCGACTTGAACGTGTCGGTGTCGTAACCGAAGCGCAGCAGGTGCGCGCCCAGCTGCCATTCGGCGTCGAGGCGGAACTGGTCGCGTTCGTCCTTCGCGTCCTGCAGGCCGAGGTTGCGCGCCACGTCCGAGGAGCCGGTGATGAACGAGCAGGTGCTGTGGTAGGCCGGGATCAGGCCGGCGACGGCATCCGGACGGCCGTCGGTCACTACCGGGCAACCGGCCGCGCCGATCACGCCGTTGGCGTTGTCCGGGCTGACCACGCCGTTGTAGACCAGTCGCTCCCCGTCGGCGTTCACCGCGTAATTGTTGCGGCGGTATTCGCCGGTGCCGTACAGGGCGCTCAACGTGAAGGTATCGGTGAGGTAGCCGGTGTACTTCATGACGTAGTTGTTGCCGCCGGTCTCGTCGAAGACCGTACCCAGGTACGCACCGCGCTGCGTGGAACGCAGTTCGTTGGAGTACACCGCGCGTTCGGCCTTCTTCTTGTCGGAGAAGCCCGTGAACTCCAGCAGGTTGGCATCGTTGATGTTCCAGTCCAGCTTGACCAGCCAGTTGGGATTCTTCGACGAAGTGCTGTCGTTGGCGACGTTGACGTTGTTGCCGAAGCTGCGCTCATCGCTTTCGCGGCCGTACTGCACCAGCGCGTAGCCGAACAGCGTGTCCTTCACCAGCGCGCCGCTGGCCCATGCCGACACGATGGTCTCGGTGGGATCGCGGTCCTGCGAGTTGTCCTCGATCAGCTGGCCGTTGGGCGAGACGCGGTCACGCTCGGTCGCGCGCAGGCTGCTGGCGGTGTAGAAGATGTTGCCGCCGGCGTGGAACTCGTTGGTGCCGCGCTTGGTGATCAGGTTGACCACGCCACCCAGCGCGCGGCCGAACTCGGCGCCGTAGCCGCCGGTCTTGATCTGCTGCTCGCCGATCGCCTCGAACGGGATCGACGCGAAGTTCAGGCCCTTGAACGAGTTGGTGATGTTGAAGCCGTTGACGAAGTAGGCGTTTTCCGCCACCGACGCGCCGCCGAACGAGGCCAGGTTGCCGAATGCCGCATCGCCCTTCACCGTGCCCGGCGCCAGCAGCGCCACGCTGGTGACGTCGCGCGGGACCGGGATCTTCGCGATCTGCTCGGCGGTGAGGATGGTGGTGGACTCCACCGACGAGACGTCGATCGGGTTGACCATCGCCATCGCGGTGACCTGCACCGCATCCAGCGTGGTCGCCCCGTCGGCCGGCGCGGCGGCGAAATTCACCGAGGTGCCGGTGCCGACGTTGACGGTGACGTTCTCGCGCGTCGAGCTGCTGCCGTCGGCACGCTGCACGGTCACGCGATAGCTGCCGGTCGGCAGCGCGGACGCGCGGTACGAGCCGTCGTTGCCGACGCGGATCTCGCGTTTGAAGCCGGTCGAAGGATTCTCGACCACTACGGTGTCGCCGGCCGCTGCCTGTCCGAACACGGCACCGGCCGTATTGGACTGGGCATGTACGTTTGTCGCAAAACACAGGCCAAGCGCTACCGTCAGCGCGCTGCGTCGCAGCGCACGGTTCATCGTTGTTCTTGCCACGTTTTGGATCCCCTAGATGATGGGTATGCCTTCCCCCCGAAGGCGAGCCGAATATGACTTTCGGCATCCCCGCGGTTCAATCGAAAGGACGTGAAATTGTCTTAATGGGGCCATAACCACCAAACTCGGCAAAGATCGCGCACCGGCTCCAGACAAAACGGGACTTGTCCGTACGTTGCGATTGCTTTAGCGCCTGCTGCGGTGCGGCATGGCCGTGCCAGACCGGCTCCCGTGCGGGGCTACCGCGTCGCCCACACCCGATCCCGTACAATCCCGCCGTTTGCCCACTCACTTCCGAGGCCCCCATGTCCCAGCTCGCCTATCGCCGTGTCCTGCTCAAACTTTCCGGCGAGGCGCTGATGGGGGACGAGGATTACGGGATCGATCCCAAGATGATCGGCCGCCTCGCACGCGAGGTGATCGAAACCCAGCAGGCGGGCGCCGAAGTGGCGTTGGTGATCGGCGGCGGCAACATCTTCCGCGGCGCCGGCCTGGCCGCCGGCGGCATGGACCGGGTGACGGGCGACCAGATGGGCATGCTGGCCACCGTCATCAACGCGCTGGCGATGCAGGATGCGCTGGAAAAGCTCGGCGCCAAGTGCCGCGTGATGAGCGCGATCAAGATCAACGACGTGTGCGAGGACTACATCCGCCGCCGCGCGATCCGCCATCTGGAAAAGGGCCGCATCGCGATCTTCGCCGCCGGCACGGGCAACCCGTTCTTCACCACCGATTCGGGCGCGGCGCTGCGCGCGATCGAGATCGGCGCCGACCTGCTGCTGAAGGCGACCAAGGTCGACGGGGTGTACGACAAGGACCCGAAGAAGCACAGCGACGCGGTGCGTTTCGAGAAGCTCAGCTACGACGAGGTCATCGCGCGCAACCTGCAGGTGATGGACACGGCCGCCTTCGCGCTGTGCCGCGACAGCGAACTGCCGCTGCGCATCTTCGACATGGGCCAGCCGGGCCAGCTGCTGAAGATTCTGCGCGGCGAGCACATCGGCACGCTGGTGCAGGGGCGCAACGCCTGAGGGTGACGGCCTCACGTGGCTCGTCGTCCCGTCGCCGTCAAGCCGGGAAGCAGGCGGGTCTGATATCCCGATGCCTTGCTCCTTCAGGCTTGCCGCTGGATCCCGGCTTTCGGCGGGATGACGGCCGAATGAAGCCGCTGTAATAGAGTCCGGCGCGAGCCCCATGCGACCATCCGGCGCATGGGCCACGGACATCACCACGATCACACCGCGATCAGCTCGACGCGCGCCTTCGCCGCCGTCACGCTGATCAACCTGGCTTATACCGCGCTGGAAGCGGGCTACGGCTTCGCCACCAATTCGCTGGCGCTGCTGTCCGATGCTTTGCACAACTTCGGCGACGTGCTCGGCCTGGGCCTGGCCTGGGGCGCGGCGGTACTCGCCCGGCGCGCACCTACCGACCGCCACACCTACGGCTGGCGTCGCGCCACGCTGCTTTCGCCGCTCGCCAACGCGGTGCTGCTGGTGGGTTTCTCCGGCGCGCTGGCGTGGGAGGCGATGCGCCGCTTCAACGCGCCGCCGCAGATCCCCGCGCTGCCGGTGATGGTCGTCGCGGCGATCGGCATCGCCGTGAACCTGGGCGCGGCGTGGCTGGTGCGCGAGGGCCATGAGCACGACCTCAACCGCCGCGGCGCCTTCCTGCACCTGATCGCCGACGCGGCCGTGTCGCTGGCCGCCGTCATCGCCGGCGCCGGCATGTGGTGGCTGGGCTGGGAATGGCTGGATCCGGCGATCGCGCTGCTCGTCAGCATCGTGGTCGCGCTGGGTGCCTTCGGCCTGCTGCGCGATGCCTTCAACGCGGCCATGGACGCGGTGCCGCCGAGCATCAAACAGGCGGATGTGCAGCAGTTCCTGGCCTCCCAGCCGGGCGTGCAGGCTGTCCACCACCTGCACATCTGGTCGCTGGGCGCGGGCGAGATCGCCATGACGGCGCACCTCGTGCGGCCGATGGCCGGGTCGGACGCCGGCGACCACGACGCCTTCATCGACCGGCTGAACCGTGAGCTCGACCAGCGTTTCGGCATCAACCATCCGACCCTGCAGGTCGAACTGGGCCGCGCGTGCGAACACGATCGTCACGACCGGGCCCCGCATGGCGCCCACGAGCACGATCACGACCACAAGCACGATCACGCCCACTGAACCGGCCGCCTGAACGACGTGCCCCTGCCCCGGCGCCCCGCCGCGGCGGGCGAGGATGCGCGAGCTGCCTATATAATCCCGCGATTACCGCAACAGGACCGGAGCCGGCGATGCTCAACGACATCAAGAAAGACGCACAGACCCGCATGGCCAAGAGCGTCGACGCGTTTCGCCACGACCTGATCAAGATCCGCACCGGCCGCGCGACCACCGCGCTGGTCGATCACCTTAAAGTGAACTACTACGGCTCCGACATGCCGCTCTCGCAGGTCGCCACCGTCGCCATCTCCGATGCGCGTTCGCTGACGATCACCCCGTGGGAGAAGCAGATGGTGGGCGCGGTCGAGAAGGCGATCCTCGCCTCCGATCTCGGCCTGACCCCGAACACCGCCGGCACCGTGATCCGCCTCAATCTGCCGGCCCTGACCGAAGAGCGCCGCAAGGAGCTGTCCAAGCTGGTGCATTCGGAAAGCGAGAACGCCAAGGTGGCGATCCGCAACATCCGTCGCGACGCCAACCACCAGGTCAAGGAACTGCTGAAGGACAAGCAGGTTACCGAAGACGACGTCGCCCGCGCCGAAACCGAGATCCAGAAGATCACCGATTCGGCCATCAAGGACGTCGACGAAGTGGTCAAGGCGAAAGAGCAGGAACTCATGGCGGTCTGACGGGTCAGAGCCCCGTCATGTCGTCCGACTCCGCCACCGCCGCCACACGCATCCCGCGCCACCTCGCCGTCATCATGGACGGCAACGGGCGCTGGGCGGAGCGTCGTCGCCGGCCGCGCGCCATCGGCCATCGCGCCGGCGCGCGGGCGGTCAACGTATGCATCGACTTCTGCCTGGAGCGCGGCATCGAGGCGCTCACCCTGTTCGCGTTTTCCAGCGAGAACTGGGGCCGCCCGGAAGATGAGGTCGGCGCGCTGATGAAGCTGTTCCTCGGCGCGCTGGAACGCGAGGTCGACGAGCTCGACCGTCGCGGCGTGCGCGTGCGTTTCATCGGCGAGCGCGAGCGTTTCAGCGACGCCATCGCGCGCCAGATGTCGTCGGCCGAGGACCGCACGCGCGCCAACACCCGCCTGCACCTGACCATCGCCGCCAGTTACGGCGGGCGGTGGGACATCGCGCAGGCCGCCCGTTCGCTGGCGCGCGACGTCGCCGCCGGGCACCTGGACCCGGACGATATCGACGAGCGCGCCCTCGCCTCCCGCATGTCGCTGGCCGAATTGCCGCCGCCGGACCTGTTCATCCGCACCGGCGGCGACACGCGCATCAGCAACTTCCTGCTGTGGCAGCTGGCCTACACCGAACTCTGGTTCACCGAACTGTTGTGGCCCGAATTGGATGCCGCCACACTGCAGCGCGCCCTGGACGACTATTCCGGTCGCCAGCGCCGCTTCGGCCTTACCGGCGCGCAGGTCGCGCAGGCCCCGACCAACGAGATCTCCGAATGACACGAACCCGCCTGCTCGCCGCACTGGTGATGGCGCCGGTCGCGATCGCCGCGATCCTGCTGCTGCCCACGCCCTGGATGGTCGCGGTCGCGGCGGTGCTGTTCCTGGCAGGGCTGTGGGAGTGGTTCGACCTGGCCGAGATCGACGACACCCTCGCCCGCACCGTGCTGCTGGTGGCCAACCTGGCAGTGATGGTCGCCATCGTCTGGGCGTCGCGTTCGGCGACGACCTACAGCATGGTGCTCTTCCAGCTGGCCTGCGTCGTCGGCGTGGTGTGGTGGCTGCTCGCGCTGGCGTGGCTGGGCCGCTACGAATTCGCCAGCGACCACGACACCCATGCCCGCGTGTTCAAGCTCGCCGCCGGCGCGCTGAGCGTCATCCCGGCCTGGAGCGCACTGGCGTGGATCCATGCGAGCCAGCCTAACGGCCACCGCTGGCTGCTCACGGCGCTGGCGATCGTGTGGGCCGCCGACAGCGGCGCCTACTTCGCCGGCCGAAAGCTCGGCGGCAAGCTCTTCGGGTCGCGCAAGCTCGCGCCACGCATCAGTCCGAACAAGACGCTCGAAGGCCTGATGGGCGGCGTCGTCGCCGGCATCGCGGTCGGCATCGGATTCGCGCTGATCGCCGGTGCGACGCCGAACCAGCTGCCGGCCGTTGCCCTGGTGGCGCTGGTCGCCGTGCTGTTCTCGGTGATTGGCGACCTCTTCGAAAGCCTGCTCAAGCGGCACGCGGGCGTGAAGGATTCGGGCAACCTCATCCCCGGCCACGGCGGCATCCTCGACCGCATCGACGGCGTGCTCGCCGCGCTGCCGGTGTTCGCCGTCGGCAAAGCGTTCTTTGGTTTCTGATCGATGAGCAAGTCCCGATGAGCGTGCCCTGACCATGCGCACCGTCGCCGTCCTCGGAGCCACCGGCTCGATCGGCACGTCCGCGCTGGACGTGATCGCGCGCCATCCGCAGCGCCTGCGTGCCAGCGTGCTGGCGGCCGGCAGCAATGCGAGTGCGCTTGTGGCGTTGTGCCGCGCGCATCGCCCCGAGCATGCCGTCATCGCCGACGAAACCGCGTTCGCTGCTTTGCGCGACGGGCTGCGCGACGCGGGCCTGCAGACGCAGGCGCATCACGGCGACGAAGCGCTTGAACAACTGGTTGCCAGCGACGTCTGCGATACCGTCGTCGCGGCGATCGTAGGCGCCGCCGGCCTGCCGTCCACGCTCGCCGCCGCACGCGCCGGCAAGCGCCTGCTGCTGGCGAACAAGGAATCGCTCGTGCTCGCCGGCGAACTGCTGATGCAGGCCGCGCACGCGGGCGGCGCGACCATCGTGCCGATAGACAGCGAACACAACGCGATCTTCCAGTGTCTGCCCGACGCGCACGCGCACGCAGGCCTGAAGCGCATCCTGCTCACCGCGTCGGGCGGGCCGTTCCGCGGCCGTCGTCGCGACGAGCTGGGCGAGGTCACGCCCGAGCAGGCGGTCGCCCATCCCAAGTGGTCGATGGGTCCTAAGATCTCGGTCGATTCGGCCACGCTGATGAACAAGGGGCTGGAGGTCATCGAGGCCCACCACCTGTTCGGCGTGGAAAGCGAGCGCATCCAGGTGCTGGTGCACCCGCAGAGTCTGGTGCACTCGCTGGTGGAGTTCGTCGACGGCTCCACGCTCGCCCAGCTGGGCCTGCCGGACATGCGCACGGCGCTGGCGGTGGGCTTCGGCTGGCCCGAACGCATCGAGTCGGGCGTGTCCGGGCTCGACATGCTGGCGCAGGGGCGGCTCGACTTCGAACCGCCGGACCTGGACGCTTTTCCTTGTCTTCGTCTGGCGTTCGAGGCGCTTGTCGCTGGCGGTACGGCCCCGGCCGTCCTCAATGCCGCCAACGAAGTTGCCGTTTCAGCGTTTCTTCAGCGCCGCATCGGTTTCCTAGCGATACCCGCGCTGGTCGAGGACACCCTCGCCCGCCTTCCGTCCACCCCGGCGACGTCGCTGGCGGCCCTGCGTGATGCCGATGCACAGGCACGACGCCATGCCGCACAGGCCGTCGCCGCCTGCGCATGATCACCATCCGACTGAGCCCGCATCGTCATGAGTGAGTTCCTCGGTTCCATCTGGTGGTTGATCGTCGCGATCGGCGTGCTCGTCACGTTCCACGAGTTCGGCCACTACTGGGTCGCGCGGCGCAGTGGCGTGAAGGTCCTGCGCTTCTCGGTCGGCTTCGGCAAGCCCCTGTGGATGCGCCGCGGCAAGGACGGCACCGAGTACGTGATCGCGGCGATCCCGCTGGGCGGCTACGTCAAGATGCTCGACGAGCGCGAGTTCACCGTGCCCGAACCGCTGCTACCGCAGGCGTTCAACCGGCAACCGGTGTGGAAGCGCATCGCGATCGTCGTTGCCGGCCCCGTCGCCAACCTGATCCTGTGCGTGGCGCTGTTCTGGGCGATGTTCGTCGTCGGCCGCGCCGACTACGCGCCGGTCGTCGGCCACGCCACCGGCATCGCCGCATCGGCGGAGTTGAGCCAGGGCGACACGATCCTAGCGGTGGGCGATCGCCAGACTCCCACGTGGAGCGAAGCGGTGATGGCGCTCATCCCGGCCGCGCTGGACCATGCCGACACGACGGTGCGCGTGCGCACCGCGTCCGGCAGCGAAGCCACCCGCGAGCTGCGCCTGTCCAAGCTGCCGGCCTCGTTCGACGAACGGCGCGCGGTCGAAGTCATCGGCCTGACGCCGCGATACCAGCTGGTGCCTGCGCTCGTGGGCCGCGTCGTGCCGGAAACGCCGGCCTGGGGCGTGCTGGCCGAAGGCGACCGCATCACCGCGATCGACGGCCAGTCCGTCACCGCGTGGGACGATATTGGCCCGCGCGTGCAGGCGCTCGGCGAGCACGGCGGCCCGGCGATGATCGAAGTGGACCGCAAGGGCGAACGCCTGGCGCTGGAAATCACGCCGGCGCGCATGAAGCACCCGGAAAGCGGCGAGGACTACTGGGGACTCGGCGTAGGCGCGGCCAGGCCGCCGGAACCGGCCAAGGACGCCGTGCTGCGCTACGGCCCGATCGACGCCATCCCGGCCGCATTCCGCGAAAGCGTCCACCAGGCGCGCGAATTGTTCGCAATGATCGGCCGCGCCTTTACCGGTCGCGTGTCGGTGCAGAACACCGTCGCCGGCCCGATCACCATCGCCCGTGCCGCGAACATGTCGGCCCAGCATGGTGCCGCCTGGTTCCTGCAGATGCTGGCGATGCTCTCGCTCAGCCTGGGCATCCTGAACCTGCTGCCGATCCCGATCTTGGACGGCGGTCACCTGCTGTATTACCTTATCGAGCTGGTCAAAGGCAGCCCGGTCAGCGAAAAGGCAATGGCCGCCGGGCAATACGTGGGGCTGGCGCTGATCGCAGGCCTGATGGGCCTGGCGTTCTACAACGACATCATGAACAACCTGGTGCGCTGATGCCGGACACCTGCCTGCGCCGATCCGCTTTCGCCTCGAACCAACGCCCGGCCCCGGGCCAACACGACCCTCAACCGGACGTATCAATGACGCCAACGCCGCCCCGCCGCCTGCTCGCCCTCGCCCTCATCGCGGCGATGGGCTCGACCGCCCTGCCCGCGCTGGCGCAGTCGGCCGATCCGTTCGCCCTGGCAGGCTCGCCGCAGTCGACGGCGTCCGTAGGCACCTTCACGGTCAGCGACATCCGCATCGACGGCCTGCAGCGCATCTCCGCCGGTACGGTGTTCACGTACCTGCCGATCGAGCGCGGCGACACCATCGACGCCTCGCGCGTCGGCGAAGCGATCCGCGCGCTCTACAAGACGGGCTTCTTCGAGGACGTCAACGTCGGCCGCCAGGGCGACATCCTCGTGGTCACCGTCGCCGAGCGTCCCGCGATCAACAAGCTCACGCTGACGGGCAACAAGGACATCAAGACCGAAGACCTGCTCAAGGGCCTGAAGGAAGCCGGCCTGTCCGAAGGCGACACCTTCGACCGCCTCGCGCTGGATCGCGTGACGCAGGAACTGACGCGCCAGTACAACAACCGCGGCAAGTACAACGTCGAGATCACGCCGACGGTCTCGCGCCTCGACCGCAACCGCGTCGACATCACCATCGCCGTCAAGGAAGGCAAGGCGGCGAAGATCCGCCACGTCAACCTGATCGGCAACGAGAAGTTCGAAGAGAAGGACATCCTCGACCAGTGGGAGTCGAAGGAACACAACTGGCTCAGCTGGTACCGCCGCGACGACCAGTACTCGCGCGAGAAGCTGTCCGGCGACCTTGAAAAACTCAACTCCTGGTACCTGGACCGCGGCTACGTGGACTTCAGCGTGGATTCCACGCAGGTCTCCATCAGCCCGGACCGCCAGGACATGTTCCTCACCGCCGGCGTGACCGAAGGCGAGCAGTACAAGATCGCCAGCGTGCAGGTCACCGGCGACACGATCCTGCCCAAGGAGCAGATCGAGCGCCTGGTGC
>Ga0209676_1001765_pt1 | contig 18322 bp, 16 predicted proteins | sample AraplaCvi_mLB_r2_FD_184282 | JGI IMG/M metagenome (GOLD analysis project Ga0209676, IMG submission 184282) | Arabidopsis root microbial communities from North Carolina, USA - plate scrape MF_Cvi_mLB_r2 (SPAdes) (version 2) | ecosystem: Host-associated > Plants > Roots > Endosphere | place: USA...
CAATCTCAAATGACTATGTGATTTCTCGCATGGCCACTTGTGATGCTGATAATCTTTGTGACTATCAGTCCGTACTCACAAGCACCCACACGAATTGCTTGATTCGATTTGTTAAAGAGCGTTTGGTTAAGAGCTTTTCGTCTCAACCGAGGCGCGCATTCTACGCTTTCCTCATTTGCTGTCAAGCGTTTATTTTGAAGTTTTTTTCGAGAAACTCGTTTAGCTTCAAACACTTGACTCGCTACGATCTCTCGTAGCGGGAGGCGAATCATACAGCATTTAGAAGCGCTGTCAACCATCATTTCAACCGCTGGCGATCATTTGATCGTAGCCCTTTCAACTTCGCCTTGACTATCTAACTCATTGAATTTCAAGAAGTTTGTCGTTCCGGCGTCGCTGGAAGTGGGGCGCATTATAAGGGGATTCAGAAGGGGGTCAAGGGTTAATTTCATTTATTTGAAATATTCCAGGTGAAGACCTTATCAAGGCCACCAGGTGCTCGCCACAACACCTTCTGCGCCTGTGAGATCAAGCGCCGCGCGGGCGGCGCTCGATCTCACAGGCGCCAGAAAACTCAAGGCAGGCACATCTCAATGCCATCTCAAGACAGCCCTTGCCCCCTGCCCGCTCAAACCGCCCTCCTTTGCCTCCGACCAACCCTGGGCAGCACCCGCGAAACCGCAGGAACCCGCAACACCATCAACACCACCCCGATACCCGCATAGATCGCCCACTCCCGCAGATCCGAGCGCACGATCCACAGAAAATGCAGCAACCCCAAGCCAAGAATCACGTACACCAACCGGTGCAGCTTCTTCCAACGCGCCCCCAGCCGCCGCTGGCTATACCGATTCGAGGTAACCGCCAGGGCCAGCAATCCAACAAACCCCAGCGCACCCACAATAATGTAGGGCCGCTTGCGCAACTCCACCGCCAACTGCCCCCAGTCCAGCCCAAGGATAAAGAACAGATAAGCCAGGATGTGCAGCACGATATAGGCAAACACCCACAACCCCAGCTGCCGGCGCACCACGATCCAGCCCGACCACCCCGTCAGCTTCTGCAACGGCGTCATGCCCAAGGTAACCAGCAGAAAGGTCAGCGCCCCGAGCCCAAGGCGGTCCATCATGATCTTTCCGGGATCAGGCCCCAGCAGATTCATCGCCGCTTCATACAACCACCACACCGGGAACAGGCTGCCGACGATGAAGATGACCAGACGCAACCAGGGGTAACGCATCAGTAGTTCTTCCGCAGATCGAGCCCGGTGTACAGCGACGCCACTTCATCGGCATAGCCATTGAACATCTGGGTTTCCCGCACATTGGGGCTGAACAGCCCGCTGGGCAACCGCCGCTCACGCGCCTGGCTCCAACGCGGGTGGTCGACCGTCGGGTTCACGTTGGCATAAAACCCATATTCATCCGGCGCCAGCCCTTCCCAGGTGGTGCCGGGTTGCTCGGCCACCAGGCTGATACGCACGATCGACTTGATGCTTTTGAAGCCATACTTCCACGGCACCACCAGCCGCAACGGTGCACCATTCTGGTTGGGCAACTCGCGGCCATACATCCCGACCGCCAGGATTGCCAACGGGTGCATCGCCTCATCCAGGCGCAAGCCTTCTCTATAGGGCCAGTCGATCAAGGCGAATCCCGAACGCTGGCCCGGCATGTGCTCCGGGTCCTTCAGGGTTTCGAAGCGCACATAGCGCGCTCTGGAAGTCGGCTCGACCTGCTTGAGCACCTGCGCCAACGGGAAGCCCAGCCACGGAATGACCATCGACCACGCTTCGACGCAACGCAACCGATAGATGCGCTCTTCAAGCTGGTACGGTTTGACGAAGTCTTCCAGCGCATAACGCCCGGGCTTACCCACTTCACCATCGACCACAACGCTCCACGGTTCGGTTTTCAGGCTACCGCCATTGGCCGCCGGGTCCCCCTTGTCGGGCCCGAACTCATAGAAGTTGTTGTAGTGGGTGGCATCCTTGAACGGTGTGACTGCCTCCCCCTTGACCGTTACCGCCTGCCATTGCGTGGCTGCGAGCTTTTCATTGAACCAGCCAGGCGCCTTGCCCGCCTCGACATCGGCGTAACGGCTGGCTTCGGCTGCGCGCGCCATGCCCGGCAAAGCGCCCAGGGCCAGGCCGGCCAAGGAGCCACCCAGCAGGGTACGTCGGGAAAGGTAGATGCCTTCGGGGGTGATCTCCGGCGCCTTGCACTCGGAAGACCTGGGTAGCTTGATGAGCATGAGCGGCTCCACAGCACTGGATAACGGATGTACCAGTAAGACTATGGAGCCGGCGGGTTATTCCAGCATTAAATGATTGTCACGCTTTGCGACGACGCGCCTTCAGCAGGAACTGGATCGGCCCCGAAGCCGCATAGGCGAGGAAGATCAGCAGCAGGATACGCGGCGGGTCGCTGAACACCACGGCAAACACCAGCACTACGGCCAGGATCGCCACGAACGGCACACGGCCTTTGAGGTCCAGCTCCTTGAAGCTGTTGTACTTGATGTTGCTGACCATCAGCATGCCGGCAGCAGCCACCAGCAGCGCCACCAGGAACGACAGCTTGGAGCCCTGGATGCCGTAGTCGCTGAACGCCCACACGGTACCCGCGACCACGCCTGCGGCAGCCGGGCTGGCAAGGCCGATGAAGTAGCGCTTGTCGGCGGTGCCAACCTGGGTGTTGAAACGTGCCAGGCGCAGTGCAGCACCGGCCACATAGATGAAGGCGACCATCCAGCCGACCTTGCCCATGTCACCCAGCGCCCAGCCAAAGGCCAGCAAGGCCGGCGCCACACCGAAGGCGACCATGTCCGACAGCGAGTCGTACTCGGCACCAAAGGCGCTCTGGGTGTTGGTCATGCGCGCGACACGGCCATCGAGGCCGTCGAGCACCATTGCCACGAAAATGGCGATGGCAGCGAAGGCAAAGTACTTGCTCGCCTCGCGCGGGTCACCGGCGCTCAGGGCGCTCTGCGCGCTCATCGAGCTGATGATGGAATAGAAACCGGCAAACAGGTTGGCGGTGGTAAACAGGTTGGGCAACAGATAGATGCCACGGTGGCGCACCTTGCGCCCTTCGGCGTCATGCCCTTCTTCAACGTGCTCATCGACAGGTAGCAGGCTTTCGGCGTCGGAGGGCTTGTTCGGCTCTTCGGGACGTTCGCTCATGGAGGGTACCTTGCAACAGGATGGAAAATGTTCGACACGGGCCTGCAAAACAGGTTCTGACGGCAGGCCACTGGTCTGCTTTATACCAGAAGCTGACTGTCAGAACGAAAAAACGCGGCCGAAGCCGCGTTTTTCATCTTTCGAAAAGACTTAGTTCTTGGTCTTGTCGACGATTTTGTTAGCCGAGATCCACGGCATCATCGAGCGCAGCTGCTCGCCGATGATTTCGATGCCGTGAGCGGCGTTGTTGCGGCGCTTGGCGGTCATCGACGGGTAGTTGGTAGCACCTTCGGAGATGAACATCTTCGCGTACTCGCCGTCCTGGATGCGCTTCAGGGCGTTGCGCATGGCCTTGCGGGATTCTTCGTTGATGACTTCCGGACCGGTTACGTACTCACCGTACTCGGCGTTGTTGGAGATCGAGTAGTTCATGTTGGCGATGCCGCCTTCGTACATGAGGTCAACGATCAGCTTCAGCTCGTGCAGGCACTCGAAGTAGGCCATTTCCGGCGCGTAGCCAGCTTCGACCAGGGTTTCGAAACCGGCCTTGACCAGCTCGACGGTACCGCCGCACAGAACGGCCTGCTCACCGAACAGGTCGGTTTCGGTTTCGTCCTTGAAGGTGGTTTCGATGATGCCGGTACGGCCGCCGCCTACGCCCGAAGCGTACGACAGTGCAACGTTCTTGGCATTGCCCGAAGCGTCCTGGTAGATGGCGATCAGGTCAGGGATACCGCCGCCCTTGACGAACTCGGAACGCACGGTGTGGCCCGGGGCTTTCGGCGCGATCATGATCACGTCGAGGTCGGCACGCGGAACAACCTGGTTGTAGTGGATCGCGAAACCGTGGGAGAAGGCCAGGGTAGCGCCCTTCTTGATGTTCGGCTCGATTTCCTGCTTGTACAGCTGGCCCTGGAACTCGTCCGGAGTCAGGATCATGACCAGGTCGGCAGCAGCGACGGCAGAGGCAACGTCGGTCACTTTCAGGCCGTGGGCTTCTGCCTTGGCAACGGTGGCCGAACCTTTACGCAGACCGATGGTGACATCCACACCGGAGTCCTTCAGGTTGCACGCCTGAGCGTGGCCCTGGGAACCGTAACCGATGATGGCGACTTTCTTACCCTGGATGATGGAAAGGTCGCAGTCTTTATCGTAGAAAACTTTCATGAAAATACCCCTGGTTATATCTCGGCCCCTGCGGAGCCATCGCTAATTTTTGAATTTAGATGCTGAGCACTTTGTCGCCACGGGCAATGCCGGTAACGCCGCTGCGCACGGTTTCGAGAATCGATGCAGTGCCGATCGCCTGGATGAAGCTGTCCAGTTTGTCGCTGGTACCGCTCAGCTGTACGGTGTACACGCTGGCGGTCACATCGACGATCTGGCCACGGAAGATATCCGTGGTGCGCTTGATCTCGGCGCGCTGGGCACCGGTGGCCTTGACCTTGACCAGCATCAGTTCACGCTCGATGTGAGCGCTTTCCGACAGGTCGACGAGCTTGACCACTTCGACCAGCTTGTTCAGGTTCTTGGTGATCTGTTCGATCACTTCGTCATGGCCAACGGTGGTCAGCGTCAGACGCGACAGGGTCGGGTCTTCGGTCGGCGCCACGGTCAGGCTTTCAATGTTGTAGTTACGCTGGGAGAACAGGCCGACCACACGGGACAGAGCACCGGGTTCGTTTTCCAGCAGCAGGGAAATGATGTGCCGCATATCAGGTACGCTCCGTCTTGCTCAGCCACATGTCACGCATCGAGCCATCCTTGATCTGCATCGGATAGACGTGCTCGCTGCGGTCAACCGCGATGTCGATGAACACCAGGCGGTCCTTCATCGCAAACGCTTCTTCCAGCTTCGGCTTGAGGTCCTTCAGGCTGGTGATGCGGATACCCACATGGCCATAGGCCTCGGCCAGCTTGATGAAGTCAGGCAACGACTCGACGTACGAGTGCGAGTGACGACCGTTGTAGGCCATGTCCTGCCACTGGCGGACCATGCCCAGCACACCGTTGTTCAGGTTGACGATCTTCACCGGCAGGCCGTACTGCATGCAGGTGGACAGCTCCTGGATGTTCATCTGGATGCTGCCTTCGCCGGTCACACAGGCCACGTCCTGGTCCGGGAAGTTGAGCTTGACGCCCATCGCCGCAGGGAAGCCGAAGCCCATGGTGCCCAGGCCACCGGAGTTGATCCAGCGGTTCGGCTTGTTGAAGCGGTAGTACTGCGCAGCGAACATCTGGTGCTGACCCACGTCGGAGGTGACGAAGGCGTCGCCATTGGTCACTTCGCACAGGGTCTCGATGACTTTCTGCGGCTTGATGACATTGCCGTCGCCCTTGTCGTAGGGGAACAGCTCGCCATCGCCACGCCATTCGTCGATCTGCTTCCACCAGGCATCCAGCGCCGCCTTGTCAGGCTGCTCGCCGATTTCCTTGAGGATGCCGAGCATTTCGCTGAGCACGCTGTCGACCGGGCCGACGATTGGCACGTCGGCCTTGATCATCTTGGAGATCGACGCCGGGTCGATGTCGATGTGGATGATCTTGGCGTTCGGGCAGAACTTGGCCGGGCCGTTGACCACGCGGTCGTCAAAGCGGGCACCGACGGCGAAGATGACGTCGGCATGGTGCATGGCCATGTTGGCAGTGAAGCTGCCGTGCATGCCCAGCATGCCGAGGAACTGACGGTCGGTACCCGGGAAGCCACCCAGGCCCATCAGGGTATTGGTGACTGGCAGGTTCAGCGACCTGGCGATTTCGGTCAGGGCTTCGGAGCCACCGCCGAGGATCACGCCGCCACCGGAGTAGACGATCGGGCGCTTGGCCGCCAGCAGCATCTCGGCCGCCTTGCGGATCTGGCCGGAGTGGCCGCGTACCGCCGGGCTGTAGGAGCGCAGCTTGACCTTTTTCGGGTAGACGTATTCGAACTTCTCGGCCGGGTTGGTCATATCTTTTGGAATGTCGACCACGACCGGACCTGGGCGACCGGATTGCGCCAGGTAGAATGCTTTTTTCAGGACTTCAGGGATTTCGCTGGCGTGTTTGATCATGAAGCTGTGCTTCACGATCGGCCGCGAAATACCGATCATGTCGGTTTCCTGGAAGGCATCGGTGCCCACCATGGTGCTGGGCACCTGGCCGGACAGGATGACCATCGGAATAGAATCCATGTAGGCGGTGGCAATACCGGTAATGGCATTGGTCGCGCCCGGGCCGGAGGTTACCAGCACCACGCCGGCCTTGCCGGTGGCGCGGGCGTAGCCGTCCGCCATATGGGTAGCCGCCTGCTCGTGACGAACCAGGATGTGCTCGACTTCCGGTTCCTTGAACAGCGCGTCGTAAACATGCAGGAGAGCACCACCAGGGTACCCGTAGATGTGCTTAACGCCTTCGTCACGCAAGAAGCGGACGACCATCTCAGCGCCAGATAAAAGCTCCACGTTGTTCACCTCTAAAACGCCAGAATACCGCCCTCACTGGACGGGTCTTAATAGGTTTACTGCCAAGCAGAGCATGAGCGAACGTCAGCACTGACTGAGCAAGTATTGGGAGCGCCCCAGAGTGTTGCGGGGTTATCCCACCCAGCGCGAGGTAACGCGTTGCGGGGTGTAACAGGTCGGCGCGGGTGTGCGCCTCATGATCTGCTTAGCGGGTCTGCTTCTGGCAGTCCCTCTACAGCGGAGATTGGATTCTTCTGATTCGGCGCCAACAAGTCAAGAAAAATTATTGCCAATTTTTCCCGAAGATGAATTCCCGCCACCACTAAAAATCGCTTCAGCAGCAGAATTAATAAGATTTCCATAAAAAAGGGCCACAATCTGCGGCCCTCGAGGGAAAAACTGAAGAAATCAGGCGGAAGGAGCAATCAATTGGTCAAATGCTGCCAACAGGCGGCGTAGCTCACGACTTTGCTCCGGCCGGTCGGTAAACACGGTTTCGGCCATGACCAGGATGCCGGAGGCGTTGGGCAGCGGGTGGCCCAGCTCGATGATGATCTTCATGCGCGGCAGGAAGACCCATTGCAGCCACTGCTCGAAACTGAGGGTATCGACCGCGAAAGGCACCGTGCTGGCCAGTGCCTCATCGCTTGGTGGCTCGTCATCCCACCAGCCTTGCACCTGCAGTTCACGCTCGATCAGCATCAGGTGGTCGGCAATATCCAGAATGCGCTGCTCGATCATCACGAATTGACCCGGGCCTTTTGCCGGGCCAGTGCAGCGCCCGCACTGTCACCTTGCTTTTCGCGGGCCTGGGCGATGGTGTTCCACAGCTCGGCCTGCAGGCTCGGGCGGCCGTTGGCGTAAGTCAGGGCGCGACGCGCCAACTGCTCGGCCTGCGGCGCATCACCTTGCGACAGGCGCACCTGGGCCAGGCGGTACAGCACCTGCGGCTCGCGCGGGGCAATGCGCTGGGCACGCTCCAGGCTCGAGGCGGCACCGTTGAAGTCGCCACTGCCCTGCTGTGTTTTCGCGGTGGTCAGTAGCGCCAGCACCGGGCCGTCCAGTTGCTCATCGGCCGAAAGGCCACCTGCAGCAGCGCTGCTACGCGGGATACCGGTTGGCGCGCTGGTGCTTTGCGGGGCGCTGTTCATCGCCGCGATGTCGAACGGTTCGTCGGCGATCGGGTTGGGGTTGGTGGCCATCGGTGCCGAACCGACTGGCCCTGTACTGATCGGCCCTGGGGTAATCGGCCCTGGGGTAATCGGCGAGGTGCTGATCGGCGCCGCACCATTGGCCGCCGGGAACGTCTGGATGCCCGACGCGCCAGCGCCCTGCGGGATCATCACGGTGACGCCGGAGTCCTCGGGCAGCGTTTGCGCCTGGGCGGTACCCGCGTTATAGCCACCCGCAGAGCGGTTGGCCGTCACGCGTTCGCTGTTGGACACGCGGGTGCTCGAGTCGACCACCGGGATATTGCCGCGCGGGACGCTGGCGCACCCCTGGAGCACTGCCAGCGCCGTCACGGCAGGAAACAGCCACTTGTTCACGTCACACCTCATCAATGCAGCCTGTGCTTAATTCATCCAGCCCTTGACCCAGTCCATGACCGATTCAACTGGATCCTGCTCGCCGCCACAGGTCGCGCCGGCGGGCGGTTCACTGCCGCGAATATACGGCATCTGCACCGCTCCCGGACAGCTGCCATCAGACCCATGGCCACTGTACGGGTCGATCCAGGCCTGCACCACGTTGTCCGGTTGTGGCATGTCCAGTGGCAGCGGGTCGGCTTTGTTCATGAAGCTGGTCCACACCTGCAAGGCCCCGGTAGCGCCGGTAAATGGCGTTTTGCCGTTATCGTCACGGCCCATCCACACCACCGCCAGCAGGTCCTGGCTGAAGCCGGAGAACCAGCTGTCGCGCGAATCGTTACTGGTACCGGTCTTGCCCGCCAGGGTCAGGTTGCGCGGCAAGGTGTTGTATACCGAACGGCCAGTGCCCTCGCGCATCACCCGCTGCATGGCGTTCTGCACTAGGTAGATGGCCCCCGGATCGAAGGTTTGCTGGATCTGGAACGGGTAGCGCTTGAGTGGCTCGCCCTCGGCGGTGAGCACGCTGCGGATACCGCGCATCGGGGTGTTGAAGCCGCCGTTGGCGATGGTCTGGTACATGGTCGCGACCTGCATCGGCGACATCCCGCCGGCCCCCAGCAGCATGGCCGGGAACGCCGGCCAGTCGACATTCACGCCCAGCCGGCCGATGGTCTTGATCACGTTGGGCACCCCCACTTCCAGGCCGATCTTGGCAGTCGACAGGTTGTAGGAGTTGGCCAGTCCCTGGTACAGGTAGATGGTGCCATGCGGGCGGCGGTCATAGTTTTGCGGGCGCCAGACTTGGCCATCAGCCCCTTTGACCGAGAACGGCTCGTCCTGCACCCAGCTGGTCAGGGTGTACTTGCTCGGTTGCTCCAGCGCGGTCAGGTATACCGCCGGCTTGACCAGCGAACCGATCGGCCGCACGGCATCGATGGCGCGGTTGAAGCCGGCGAAGCCGGCCTGGCGGCTGCCGATCAGTGCCTGCACTTCACCGGTTTCCGGGTTGGTCACGACCATCGCCGACTCCACCTCGTCAGCCCCCTTGCGGCCCGCCAGGCGCTTGAAGGTCTCGCTCATCGAGGTCTCGGCCTTCATCTGCAGGATCGGGTCGAAGCTGGTGAAGATGCGCAGGCCTTCTTCGGTCAAGTCTTCATCGCGGTAGTCCTGGCGCAGCTGACGCTTGACCAGGTCGAGGAAGGCCGGGAACGAGCTGTCGGCCAGGCTGCCGCGCTTGGTCACGCCCAGCGGCATCTTCTTCGCGGCATCGACTTCTGCCTGGCTGGCCACGCCCTGCTCGGCCACCAGGTCGAGCACCAGGTTGCGGCGGGCCAGGGCGCGGTCGGGGTAGCGACGCGGGTTGTAGTAGGACGGCCCCTTGACCATGCCTACCAGCAAGGCGATCTGGTGCAGTTTCAGCTCCGACAGCGGCTGGCTGAAGAAGAACTGGCTGGCAAGGCCGAAGCCGTGCACCGCACGCTGGCCATCCTGGCCGACGAACACCTCGTTGAGGTAGGCCTCGAGGATCTCGCGCTTGTCGTAGTGCAGTTCCAGCAGCACGGCCATCATCGCTTCGGTCAGCTTGCGGCTGAGGCTGCGCTCGCTGGTGAGATAGAAGTTCTTGACCAGCTGCTGGGTCAGGGTACTGCCGCCCTGGCGCATGGAACCTGCCGAGGTGTTGACCCACATGGCGCGGGCGATGGACTTGGGCGACACCCCGAAGTGGCTGTAGAAGTCGCGGTCTTCCGTCGCCACCAGGGTTTCAAGCAGGTACGGCGGCACCTGGTCGATCTTGATCAGGATGCGGTCTTCGAGGTTTTTCGGGTAGATGCCGCCGATCATCAGCGGCTCCAGGCGCACTACGTCGAGCGTCTTGCCGTTGGCACCGGAAAGGCCCGCCACGTAATCGCCGGAGAAGCGCACACGCACGAACTGCGCGGGCTCCATGCCCTCGTAGAACTGGAAGCCACGGGTATTGAGCTCGACAGTATTGCCGTTGACTGCCGCCGCGCCCGGGCCGTTGGCCGCGCTTTCACGCCGGTAGCCGAGCGCGTCCAGCTCGGTGAGAAAGTCGTTCTTGCTCAGCTTCTGGCCGCTGAACAGCTCCAGCGGCCGGGCATACACCTTGGCCGGGATGGTCCAGCGCTTGCCGGAGAACTTCTCCTGGACGACGGCATCGAGGTAAACCGCGAAGCCGGCGACGATCACCAGGCCGACCAGGCTGAGCTTCAAAGCCCAGCCCAGCCAGGCGCGGGAGCGGCCGGTCGGGCGTTTCTGAGGGGTACGGGGATTTCGGGTTCGGGTCATGGCGGCGGATTATACGCACTTTATAAAGGCTGGGCAGGCGCCCCAGGCGGTAGGCAGGGACGGCACCATTGACCATAATGGCGCATTCGAATTCCCTGCCCCCGGAAGGATTTCCCGTGAGCCAAGCCCTTATCACTGCGTTGCAGAACCCAGCCCTGTACCCTCACCCCGTGGATGGGTTCCAGCTCATCGAGACGCATATCTCCTGGGTGCTGCTCACCGGCGAGTATGCCTACAAGATCAAGAAACCGATGAACTTCGGCTTCCTCGACTTCACCAGCCTGGACCAGCGCCAGCATTTCTGTAACGAGGAGTTGCGCCTGAACCAGCGCCTGACCGACGGTCTGTACCTGGAAGTGTTGCCGATCACCGGCAGCATTGACGCGCCACAGATCGGTGGTGAAGGCGAAGCCATCGAATACGTGCTGAAGATGCGCCAGTTCCCCCAGGGGCAGATGCTCAACACCCTGCAGGCCAACGGCGAGCTGAACGCCGCGCACATCGACCAGATGGCCCGGCAGATCGCCGAGTTCCACCTGCAGGCCCCGCGCGTGCCGGTGGAGCACCCATTGGGCACGCCAGACAGCGTGATGGCGCCGGTGGAGCAGAACTTCGAGCAGATCCGCCCGTTCCTCAGCGACAAGGCCGACCTGCAGCAACTCGACGCCCTGCAGGCCTGGGCACGCAGCAGCTTCCAGCGCCTGCACGGCCTGCTGGAAAAGCGCAAGGCCAATGGTTTCATTCGTGAATGCCACGGTGACATCCACCTGGGCAACGCCACCCTGATCGATGGCAAGGTGGTGATCTTCGACTGCATCGAGTTCAACGAACCGTTCCGCCTGACCGACGTGTATGCCGATACCGCCTTCCTGGCCATGGACCTGGAAGACCGCGGCCTGAAATGCCTGGCCCGGCGCTTCATCAGCCAGTACCTGGAACTGACCGGCGACTACGAGGGCCTGGAACTGCTCAACTTCTACAAAGCCTACCGCGCGCTGGTGCGCGCCAAGGTGGCATTGTTCAGCATGCCGGCCGATGCCGATGGCGTGCAGCGCGCCACCACCCTGCGCACCTACCGCAACTACGCCAACCTGGCAGAAAGCTACAGCGCCATCCCGTCGCGCCTGCTGGCCATCACCCACGGTGTTTCGGCCGTGGGCAAAAGCCACGTGGCCATGCGCATGGTCGAGGCCCTGGGTGCCGTCCGCGTGCGTTCGGACGTGGAGCGCAAACGCCTGTTCGGCGACCAGCAGCAGGCTGACGCCGGCCAGTTGAGTACCGGCATCTATGGCCAGGACGCCAGTACCGCGACGTACCAGCGCCTGCACGAAGTGGCGGCGACCGTGCTGCGTGCCGGCTTCCCGGTGGTGCTGGATGCCACCTACCTCAAGCGTGAGCAGCGCCAGGCCGCGGCAGACATCGCCAGCCAGACCGGGGTGCCGTTCCTGATCCTCGACTGCCATGCGCCGGATGCGGTCATCGCCAGCTGGCTGGAGCAGCGCCAGGCAGAAAACACCGACCCGTCGGATGCCACCCTGGAAGTGGTCAAGGCCCAGCAGGCCAGCCGTGAGCCGCTGGATGCAGAGGAACTGGTGCAGAGCACCCGCGTCGATACCCAGAGTGCCGGTAGCATGGACCAGGTGATCGAGCAGATTCGCCAGCGCTTGCCTGGGCTGTAAGTTCAGCGCTTTCCCGTGCGGGCCTCTTCGCGGGCTTGCCCGCTCCCACAGGTACACCACAGCCCTTGAAAGCTGTGCCTCACCTGTGGGAGCGGGCAAGCCCGCGAAGAGGCCGGAACAGGACATCTCGTCGCCCCCTATGGCAAAAGGCCGCGCATTTTCCATCCCCCGCTACACTCCTCTCTGACCTGCTCGCGATTTATCCCCCAATCCCCGTTCAGCCATCGCAAGGAGGCTCGATGAACGATGAATTGCAGCATCTGAAGAACCTTGGCAAGACCTCTGCGCAGTGGCTGCATGCAGCCGGCATCCACAGCGCATCGGATCTGCGCCGCCTGGGCGCGGTGGGTGCGTATCAGGCGGTGAAGACGCGAGGGTTCCGCGCATCGAAGGTGCTGTTGTATGCCATTGAAGGCGCCCTGCTGGACATGCACTGGAACGATTTGCCGCTCGAGCGCAAAGAAGCGCTCAACCAACAACTGGATGCGAAAAGCCCTGCACAAAAAAAACAGAAATAATCACGTGAAGGGGATTGACGTCGAAATGAGAATCGTTATGATTACCACAACTGGTCGCGAGACTGGTTGGATAACCTAAGAGCCCCTGGTTCGGACTCTCAGATTATCTCCTCATCAGGCTAATCACGGTTATTGACCCGGCAATCTGCCGGGTCTTTTTTTGCCTTCGCCGCCCGGTCATCGCAGTTGCGCGCAATAGTCCTGCTCTGGCATCGCTGCCGTGTACCAGACATAGTCAGCCTCGCCCACCTTGACCTGCTCACCCACCTCGGCCAGCAGCAATACTTTGCTTTCCCCCTGTGCTCGCAGATCAGCAAGGTGCAATGGCACACCCAGGTCCTTGCGCACGTGATAAGCCCCGGCCAGCAGCAGTGCCGGCTGCGGCGCCGCCAGCAAGCGCTCGGCCATGCGCCGGTCGCGCCGCTGTTGCACGGCCAGCATCGCCGGCAACTGGCTTTCCGGCAGCATCCCGCAATGCCCGGCACGCACCTGCTCCAGCAGGGCAGCCTTGACCGTCGGCGCATTGGACCGCTCGCCCGGTAACGAAGCCGGCTGACGATAGGCCTGGCGCATCTCGTCGGGTGAAAGGTTGGCGGCCAGCAAAGGCACCCGCTGCCGCAAGGCCTCAGTCACGATGGGCCCGTACAGCTGCCAATCCCAGCCTTCCTGCCAGGCGAGGGCCTTGGGCAGGTCTGTCGGCAAAGGTTGCCCCGCGAGCGTGTCCAGCAGCGGCTGCTGCTCGGGCTGCAGCATTTCCAACAGCAGGCTGCCCTGCTCACGTTGGACCTGCAGGGCGCGCAGCAGCCACAGCTGCAGTGCGTGATGATCGGGGTTGTCGTGCTTCTCGCCCACCAGCACTCGGGGTGCGGCAGACAGGTGCTGCACCAGTTGCTCAGGGCTGATCCGCTGACCATTGGCAAGATCGACGATATGCCCCAGCTCGGCATGGCTGCGCCCCTCACTGCTCTGCCAGGCGGGCAGCGGTGGCAGGCTGGCCTGGCAACCACCCAGTACCAGCACCAGGCACAGCGGGAAGGCGGACAGCAGCGGATGACGCATGGGCAGTACCTCCATGTGATTCAGGCATGCACCGGCTCTTGTGGGAGCGGCCTTGTGTCGCGAAAGGGCTGCGGAGCAGCCCCGGCAATTTGTGCATCACTGCTGAAAATCCGGGGCCGCTTTGCGGCCCTTTCGCGACACAAGGCCGCTCCCACAATCATCGCGCACGCCTCGGCGTCTTGAATACCCACATCAACGGGTGATGATCAGCGGGTGCCCGCGCTCCGGGTGCGCCTGTACCAGTACATCGATCCCGTAAACCGCCTTCAGCGCCGCCGGCGTCAGCGCAGCTTCGGGCGCGGCAAAGGCATGGCAGCGCCCCTGCTCCAGCAGCAGGATACGGTCACAGTAGCGCGCCGCGAGGTTCAGGTCATGCAGGATCACCAACACTGCGGCGCCACGTTCGGCAAAACGGCGCACAGCCTCCAGGGTAGTGTGCTGATGCAACGGGTCGAGCATCGAGGTGGGCTCGTCGAGCAGCAGCGTGGTACCCGCCTCGCCCGGCCACAGCTGCGCCAGCACCCGCGCCAGGTGCACCCGTTGCCGCTCGCCGCCAGACAACGCCAGGTAACTGCGCGCCACCAGGTGCCAGGCATCCGCCGCCCGCAAGGCCGCTTCGACGATTTCCGCATCGCGCCGCTGCCCAGTGCCATGGGGCATGCGCCCCATGCTCACCACCTCCTCGACCCGGAACGGGAACCCCAGGCTGGACACCTGCGGCAGCACCGCCAGGCGCCTGGCCCGTTCCTGCCCGGCCCAGTCGGCCAGTGCCCGCCCCTGCAGCGTCACGCGCCCCCGATCAGGTGCCAGCTCACCACACAGCACACCCAGCAGGCTGCTCTTGCCGGCACCGTTGGGGCCGAGCACGCCTACCACCTGCCCCGGGCTCAGTTGCAGATGAATGTCATGCAGCACTTCGTTGCTGCCCCGCTGCAAGTACAGGCCCTCGGCTTGCAACATCAGCTGCGTCCTCGCATCAGCAGAAACAGGAAGAACGGTGCACCGATAAAGGCCGTGACGATGCCGATCGGCAGCTCGGCAGGCGCCAGCAGCAGCCGCGCCGCCAAATCGGCGAGCAGCATCAGCACGCCGCCGGCCAACAGGGAAGCGGGCAGCACCACACGGTGATCAGGCCCGGCCAGCAGGCGCACCAGGTGCGGCACCACCAGGCCGATGAAGCCGATCAGCCCGGCTGCCGCCACCGCCGCTCCCACGCCCAGCGCCGTGCAGAACACCAGCTCGCGCTTGAGCCGCTCCACGTCAATGCCCAGGTGGCGGGCCTCCGACTCACCCAGCAGCATGGCATTCAAGGCCATGGCCCGACGTGGCAGCCATACTGCCACGCCCGCGGCCACCAGCAGCAAAGGCCACAGCCGCTGGTAACTGGCACCATTGAGGCTGCCCAGGTTCCAGAAGGTCAGCGTGCGCAGGGTGGCGTCGTCGGCCAGGTAGGAGAACAGCCCCACGACAGCACCGCCCAGCGCGGTCATGGCTACACCGGCCAGCAGCATCGTGGCGACGTTGGTCTGGCCATCGCGCCGGCCCAGGCGATAAACCAGCGCAGTCACGCCCAGCCCGCCGATAAAAGCACACAGCGACAACAGGTACGGGGCAAGCACCTCCGGCAAACCGCCTAGCCAACTGCCGCCAACGATGGCCACTGCCGCGCCCACCGCCGCCCCGGCCGCAACCCCTACCAGCCCGGGGTCGGCCAGCGGGTTACGGAACAGCCCCTGCATGGCCACCCCGGACAGCGCCAGCACCGCGCCCACCGCCAGCCCCAGCAAGGTACGCGGCAGACGGATCTGGCCGAGGATCATCTCGGCCTGCTGCAGGCCATCTGCAGCAATGGGCAGCCCCAGCAGACGCAGGCCGGCCCTCATGGTGTCGAAGAGCGGCAGGCTTACCGGCCCCAGGGCCAATGACAACCACACCGCCAACAGGCACAACAGGCTCAGGCAAATGAACAACGTGCGTGGCTGGACCCGCTGCTTCATTGGGCGAGGCTGGCCTTGGCCGCCGGGTAGAAGGTGGCCGCCAGCGACTGCAGGGTTGCCGGCAGGCGTGGCCCGAGCCCGCCGACCAGCAGTGTCGGGTCAAGCGATACCAGGCGCTGCTCGCGCACGGCGCGCGACCCCGCCAGCGCGGGATTTTCTTTCAGCAACGCCTGCAAGGCCTGCTCATCGGCCAGCGCCCGGTCGGAAAACACGATCACATCCGGGTCCAGTGCCGCCAGCGCTTCGCCGGAGAAATTCCTGTAGCCCTGATGTGCCGCCAGGTTGCGCCCGCCAGCCTGGCTCAGCAGCCAATCACCGGCGGTGCCCTGCCCGGCGATCAGCGGCTTGGCCCCGGCATGCCCGACCAGCAGCAACACCCCTGGCGCCTTTTGCCCGGCCTGGGCCTGCCTGACCTTGGCCTGCAAGGCATCAAGCTGCTGGTGGTAGCCCGACGCCAACGTTGCGGCCTGCTGTTCTGCGCCCAGCAATTGCCCCAGATGCTTGAGGTTTTCATCCACCGCCGCCAACTCGGCCTTGCTGGAGAACAGCTCGACCCGCACGCCAGCCTTGCGGATCTGTGCCAGTACCGGTGGCGGGCCCATTTCCTCAGTGCCCACCAGCACATCCGGGCGCAGGCTGAGAATGCCTTCCGCCGACAACTGCCGCTGGTAGCCGACGCTGGGCAGTGACTTCAGCGATGACGGGTGCTGGCTGGTGGTGTCCACCCCCACCAAACGCGCTTCACCGCCCAACGCGCTGATCCATTCGCTCAGTGCGCCACCCGCGCTGACCCAACGCTGCAGCGTTTCGGCCGCCAAGGCCTGGTTGGAGAACACAAGGCTTGCGCACAGGGCAAGCAAGGCGACGGGACGGCGCATCATCGGGTTCCTTCTGCTGGCGGGCCGCGCGCCTTGTGGCGGGCGACGGAACTGCGCACCATAAGCAGCCAGGCGCAGCGAATGCGGACAATTTGATAATTATTCGCATTGACGCGTCAAGCCACTACGTGTTTAACGAGTCTGCCATGCACTTCCTTTGTATTTCCCGCGACCTGGCCGAAGGCCAAAGCCGCGCCTTCAGCGTAGACGGCATCGAACTGTTCGGCGTGCGCCGCCAGGGCCAGGTGTACCTCTACCGCAACCGCTGCCCGCACCGCGGCATCCCGCTGAACTGGGCGGAAGATGCGTTTCTCGATGACAGCGCCAGCCTGATCCACTGCGCCCATCATGGCGCGCTGTTCCTGATCGAAAGTGGCGAATGCGTGGCCGGGCCGTGCGAGGGCGAGCAACTGCAGGCCCTGGGCTGCCACGAAGACAGCCAGGGCATCTGGTTCAAGGGGTAAGCAGCACCGGCAGGCGGCGGTCGATGACGATGCCTTCGGCATCCAGGCGTGTGCCGTAGGCCAGCACCTCCACCCCCTCTGCCACCGCCGCGCGCAGGGCCTGGGCATAGGCCGCATCGATCTCCTCGGCCGGGCGCACCGCGTCGATACCGGTCAGGTTCACGCAATACAACTGCACCGCCCGCACGCCTTGCCTGGCCAGTTTCGCCAATTCGCGCAGGTGCTTGGCACCGCGCTGGGTCACCGCATCAGGGAACGCCGCGACCTTGCTGTCAGGGTAGCCCAGCGTCACGCTCTTGACCTCGACGTAGGCCGGGGCAGCGCCGAACTCCAGGCGAAAGTCGATGCGGCTGCCTTCCTCGCCGTAGGCCACTTCCCGCCTTAGCGCGCTAAAGCCGGCCAGTTCGGCGATGATACCGGCACGCAGGGCCTCTTCGACCAGTGTATTGGCCCGCCCGGTATTCACGTAGGCCAGCCGCCCTTGCGGGGTTTCGCTGATTTCCCAGGTGCCCGGAAGCTTGCGCTTGGGGTCGCTGGAGCGGCTGAACCACACCTGCCCGCCTTCACGCATGCAGTTGAGCATGGAGCCGGTGTTCGGGCAGTGGATGGTCAGTTGTTCGCCGCCTGGCAGTTCGATATCCGCCAGAAAACGTTTGTAGCGGCGCAGCAGGCGGCCCTGTTCAAGTGGGGGAAAGAACTGCATCAGCCCTGCCAGCTCCGCAAGCCGCGGGCAATGCGCTGCACCGCTTCTTCCAGGCGCGGCAGGCTCTGGGTGTAGGCAAAGCGCACATGGTGCCCGGCCAGGTGGCGGCCGAAGTCCAGGCCCGGAGTGAAGGCCAGGTGTTCGGTCTCCAGGAAGTGCCGGCAGAAGGCGAAGGCGTCACCGCCAAAGGCACTGATGTCGGCATACAGGTAGAACGCCCCCTGCGGTTCGACGGCAATGCGGAAGCCCAGTTCGCGCAGGGCGGGCAACAGGTAGTCGCGGCGGCGGGCGAACTCGGCGCGGCGCGCCTCGAAAATGGCCAGGGTTTCGGGCTGGAAACACGCCAGCGCGGCATGCTGTGCCATGCTTGGGGCGCTGATGTACAGGTTCTGTGCCAGCTTCTCCAGGTCGGCCACCGCACCAGGTGGCGCCACCAACCAGCCAAGGCGCCAACCGGTCATGCCGAAATACTTGGAAAAACTATTCAGGACGAAGGCCGAGTCA
>Ga0209676_1001768_pt1 | contig 18265 bp, 9 predicted proteins | sample AraplaCvi_mLB_r2_FD_184282 | JGI IMG/M metagenome (GOLD analysis project Ga0209676, IMG submission 184282) | Arabidopsis root microbial communities from North Carolina, USA - plate scrape MF_Cvi_mLB_r2 (SPAdes) (version 2) | ecosystem: Host-associated > Plants > Roots > Endosphere | place: USA...
CGAGGAAGCTGTCGCGCCAGTTATAGGCGGCGCGCAGCTGGATCGGACCCTTTTCATAGAAGATCACCGCGTTGGCGCTGTCCGACAGCCCCTCGACCGAGAAGGTGCCCGCGATGATCGCGGGGTCGAAGCTCGTCGAGCTTTTCACCTTGGTATAGTTCGCCGACACGCCGAGCCCGTCGAACGGCGCGGGCAGCATGTCGAACGTATATTGCGCCGCGGCCTCGAAGCCATAGACCTTTGACTTGCGGGTGTTTTCGGGGCGCGTGACCTGGAAATCGAAACCGAAATAGGTTTCGGTCGTCGTCACCTGCGAGATGAAATTGTCGACCCATTTGTAAAAGCCCGCGACGCTGACATAGCTCGTCTTGCTGATGTAATAGTCGATCGAGGCATCGGCATTCCACGCCAGATACGGCTCGAGCCCCGGATTGCCGCTGCTGATCGTGTTCGATTGCGGCGGGCGGAAGTCGTAGGATTTGCTGAGCGTCAAATTGCTCAGCGTCGGGCGGGTGAGCGTGCGCGAGAAGGCGAGGCGCGTCACCAACTTGTCGGTCCAGTCGAGCCGGAAAGTCGCCGACGGCAGCAGATAGCCGTAGTTATGCGATTCCGACACCGGCACCGGCGAGCTGAAGGTCGCGACGCCCGCGGTCGGATCGCCCGGATTCTGCGTGATATTGAGCAGTTGCACCGAATTGCCGCGCGCAAAGGTGTCGGTGTAGACATAGCGCGCGCCGATGACGCCATTCCAGGTGCGGTCGCCGCCGAACTCGCCGCCGAATTCGGCCTGCAGATAGGCTGCGGCATTATATTCGCGCACCGAACCCGACCCGCGCGGGTCGAAGATCGGGGCGAGGCTGTGGCCGTTCGCGGCATAGACCGCGTTGAACGCCGCCTCGGCGACCGGATCGCCCTTTTGGCCGACCGCCGCGGCGGTGCCATAATAACGCGCGAGCGCGGCGGGATCATAGGACAGCCAGCTCATCGGCGCGCCGCCGAGCACGCCGCCATCCTTGAACACGGTGAACAGCCCCGAGTCGGCGCTCGCGAAATAGCCGCAATAGAAACAACCGAGCGGGTCGGGGGTGAGCAGCGATGTCACGTCCTTCTTGCGGCGCGTGCCGACGACGCCGAAGCGCACCGCCTTGAACACCCCGTCGAAGTCGCGCTTGCCGTCCATGCGGAACGAGGTGACGTCGTCCTTGACGATCCCGCCGCGTTCCGAACAGCAATGGAGCACCGCGCGCGCCGGATCGTCGGTCGGCAGGATATTGGTCATCGTCGGCAGGCCGCCGGGATTGAGGTCGAAGGTCGGCGTCACGCCGGCATTGCGGGCGCCGACGACATAGAAGACCGACGTATTGCCTTCCTTGGCGCGCGAATGCGACAGGTCGAGCGTGATCGTCGTGCTGTCGCCCGGCGTATATTCGGCGTTGAGGCCGATCTGGTACGTCTTGGCATCGCGCGGCGAGTCAAAGACGATATTGTCGCTCGCCAGCCCGCCGCCCGCACTGCGCACGAAACGGGTAACGGTGCCGTTCGCGTCGGCCTCGGCATCGATGATGTCACCGGGGTCGGTGTAAAAGCCGAGCTGGTTCGACCAGCTGTCGACCTTGAGCTGCGTATAGAGCGCGTCGAGTTCAAGCTTCAGCTCGTCGCTGACGATCCAGTCAAGCGCCAGCGTGCCGCCGATGCGTTCGCGCGAGTTGCGTTCGACCGTGGTGTTGTACGTGCGCGGCAGCGCGACATTGGCGAGGTCGACGGTGCCGTCCTTGTCGAAATCGAGATTCTGACCGTCGATCCAGCCGCTGGTGTTGACGTTCGAAAAGCGCGAGATGCGCTTGTCATAGTTGAAGCTGATCAGCGCGCCGAACGTATCGTCGGCGTTGGTCTTGCTGAGGACCGCCGACACGACGGGCGCCGCGCGGTCGCGCGTGCTGTCGAACTTCGCCGCGACGCTGCCGGTAAAATGGAAGCCCGACCGGTCGAGCGGGCGCGCGGTGCGCAGGATCACGGTCGACCCGATGCCGCCATCCTGCTGTTCGGCGGTCGCCGACTTATAGACTTCGGCGGCGCTCAACAGCTCGGAGGGCAGGACGTCGAAGCTGAACTCACGTCCGCCATTTTCGGTCGCGAGCAGGCGGCTGTTGAGCAGCACGGTGTTGAACTCGGGGCCGAAGCCGCGGACGGTGATGAAGCGGCCTTCGCCGCCGCTGCGGTCGATCGAGACGCCGGTGATGCGCTGGAGCGATTCGGCGACATTCTGGTCGGGGAATTTGCCGATATCTTCGGCCGAGATCGAATCGACGACGCCGACGGTCTCGCGCTTGAGGTCGAGCGCGCGGCCGAGGCTGGCGCGGGTGCCGGTGACGACGATCTCGCTTGCCTGCGCTGCTGCATCATCCTGCGGCGCAGCCTGCGCCAAGGCTGCGGCGCTCGTCAGCATCGCGGCCGCGCTCACGCCGACCTGCAACCCGAATCGCACCAACCGCCAATCCGATTTCCGCATTTCTCTCTCCCTTTTGCTAAGCTTGACGCCTTTCGCTGTCTGCACTTATAAATATGATAAATAGGCGCGTCAACCGGTGTTAGGGATTGCAGGCGTCTTGTCCCGGATATGCTGGGGTAATCCTACCCCCGGCCGGGCGTTGACACACAGGCGAAACCGGGCTTTTATATGATAAATAAGAAAGGGAGATTGATGTCGACGATCGTATGCCGCCTCGCCGGAGCCGCATTTTTCACGAGTGTGCTCCTGTCGACGACCAGCGCCCATGCCGCGGCGGGCTATGATGCCGACGCCCGCGTCTTCCGCCTCGACGGTGGCGATGTGACCTATGCGTTCGGCATCAGTCCGCAAGGCTATCTGCAGGCGGTCTATTGGGGCGGGCGGCTCGCCGACAGCGACAAGCTCGGGCCGCTCGTCCAGCTCCGCGACCATTCGAGCGTGGATATGTCGGCGTCGATCACACCGCAGGAATTTCCGGGCCAAGGCGGCGGCATCTTTGCCGAACCGGCCTTGAAGGTCGCCTGGCCCGACGGCAGCCGCGACGTCGTGCTCAAATATGCCTCGCACACGATCGCGCGCGACCGCATCGATGTGGTGCTCGAGGATATCGGCCGCCCGCTGCGTGTCACGCTGTGCTACACGATCGATCCCGACACCGGCATCGTCGGCCGCTCGGCGACGATCGAGAATCGCGACAAGCAGACGGTGCGGCTCGATCAGGTCCAGTCGGCGTCGTACACGCTGCCGACGGGCAGCGATTATCAGCTCCATTATCTGACCGGGCGCTGGGCCGCCGAGTGGACGCTGCAACAGCGCCCCGTCACCGAGGGATCGACGGTGATCGAAAGCCGCCGTGGGTCGACGGGGCATCAGGCGAATCCATGGTTCGCGATCGACCGCGCGCGCGATGCACAGGAGGAATCGGGCGCGGTCTGGTTCGGCGCGCTCGCCTGGTCGGGATCGTGGCGGATGACGGTCGACCGCGACCAGATCGGCAAGGTCCGCGTCGTCGGCGGCTATAACCCGTTCGATTTCGCCTATAATCTCAAATCGGGCGAAAGGCTCGAAACCCCGGTCTTCTATGCGGGCTATTCGGCGCAGGGGATGGGCGGCGCCTCGCGGCTGATGCACCGCTTCCAGCGCGACGAGATATTGCCGCGCCATGACGGCGCGCTCAAGCTGCGCCCGGTGCTTTACAACAGCTGGGAGGCGACCGAATTCAAGGTCGACGAGGCGGGGCAGATGGCGCTCGCCGAAAAGGCCGCGAGCCTTGGCGTCGAGCGCTTTGTGATGGACGACGGCTGGTTCGGGAAGCGCAACAGCGACAAGGCGGGGCTCGGCGACTGGACGCCGAACCCCGAAAAATTCCCGAACGGGCTGAAGCCGCTCATCGACAAGGTGCAGGGGCTCGGGATGGAATTCGGCCTGTGGGTCGAACCCGAAATGGTCAATCCCGACAGCGACCTCTATCGCGCGCATCCCGACTGGGTGATCAACTTTCCCGGCCGCCCGCGCAGCGAGGGGCGCAACCAGCTGATGCTTAACCTCGCGCGCCGCGACGTGCGCGATCATGTGTTCAAAGTGCTCGACGATCTGGTGTCGAAGAACGAAATAAAATTCCTGAAGTGGGATTATAACCGCAACTGGTCCGAACCCGGCTGGCCCGAGGCGGGCGAAGACCAGCAGCGCATCTATGTCGATTATGTCGAAAATCTCTATTGGATCATCGCCGAACTGCGCCGCCGTCATCCGGGGCTGGAGATCGAAACCTGCTCGGGCGGCGGCGGGCGCGTCGACCTCGGCATCCTGGGTCTGACCGACCAGGCGTGGCCGTCGGACAACACCGATCCCTATGATCGGTTGACGATCCAGGACGGCTTCTCGCACGCCTATGCGCCCGCGGTGATGATGGACTGGGTGACCGATTCGCCGAACTGGGTGAACCGCCGCCAGACCTCGCTCGAATATCGCTTCCTGTCGGCGATGCAGGGCGGGCTCGGTATCGGTGCGAACCTGAACCATTGGCAGGACAGTGATTTCGCCACCGCGAAACAGATGGTCGCCGAATACAAGGCGATCCGCGCGACGGTCCAGCAGGGCGATCTGTATCGGCTGATCTCGCCGCAGGGGGACAGCCAGCGCTCGGCGACATTGTCGGTGTCGCCCGACCGGCGGCAGGCGGTACTCTTCGCCTTTCTCCACAGCAGCACAAAGCTCGATCCGCTCCCCGCGATCCAGCTTCGCGGTCTCGACCCCGCCAAAATCTATCGGCTGCGGCGGATCGGTGCGGCGCCGCAGCCGGGCGAGGCGCCCGCCAATCCGCCGACCGCGAGCGGCCGGTTCTGGATGGAGCGCGGCATCCTCACCGACCTGCGCGGCGATTTCCAGGCGGCGGGCTTCGTGCTCGAGGCGGCGAAGTAACGGCGGGGCGCCAAAAAAAAGGAGGGCCGAAGGGCCCTCCTTTTCCTTTTCAGTCGCTTTGCGTCACTTCGTCTTGAAGCGGACACCGACGCGGAATGAGCGGCCCAGCAGGTCCGAATAGGTGCTGGCGGCGGCCAGCCCGGTTTCGGGCAGCAGCAACGGATCGGCGTCGAACAAATTGGTGACGTTGAAGAAGAACTCCGCCTCCGATCCGCTCTTGACGCTGACCTTCTGCGTCAGGTTGAGGTCGACGTAGAAGGTCCCCTTGACGTGGTTGTTGTCATAGGTCGGGAACTGGCTGGTGGAGGTCGGGCATCCGGTCGTGCACTCGATCGCGTTCGCCAGATATTTGCCCGAACTGACGCCGCGGCCGACGACCGTGCCCGAGAAGGTCGGCGTCTCGAAATTGACGCTGGTGCGGAAGATCCACTTCGGGGTGCTCGCCTGCGTGCCGACCGCGCCGACGGTGTTGATCGGCGTGACGCCGGCGATGCCGGTATCCGAGATATTGTCGATGTAGCGCGTCGCGGTGCCCTTCAGCGTGATGGCGCTTTCACCGCCGACCGGCAGGCGATAGGCGGCGTCGAAGTCGATGCCGCGTACCAGCTTGCTGACGAAGTTGAACGGCTGGGTCCGGATCAGCTTGTACGGGATGGCGGGCGTCGAGCGGATCGGATCGTCGGTGATCGCGTCGCAATATTCCTGCCGCCCTTCATAGCAGCGATTGATCGTCTCCTGCGCGCTGAGCGAATCGATCGCGCCTTCGAGGTCGATGCGGAAATAATCGACCGATGCGGTGAAGCCGGGCAGGAAGCGCGGCGTGACCACCGCGCCGATGTTCCACGAATCGGCCTTTTCGGGATCGAGGTCCGGGTTGCCCGTCGTCAGCCCCGAATAGGGGAAGAATTGCGGTCCGTTCGCAAGGTCGGGCGTGAAGGCGGGGTTGCGCACCGAATCGCTGTTCGCGGTACCCGCCTGGAACAGTTCGTTGAGGTTCGGCGCGCGAATGTCGCGCGACCGCGTCACGCGGAACCGGATATCCTCGATCGGGGCCCAGGTCGCGCCGAGCTTCCACGTCGTGACATAGCCCGAATTCGAATAGTCGGTCGCGCGCACCGCGCCGTTGAACTCGAGCCCAAGCCCCAGCGGGACCACGGTTTCGAGATAGGCTTCCTTCACATTATAGCTGCCCTTGAACGGCAGATAATTGCCGACTGACCAGCGGTTGGATGTCGTGCCATTGGCGTTGATGATCGGCTGGAATTCCTCGGGCACGGTGCCGCGGATCTTTTCCTCGCGATATTCGCCGCCGATCGCGATGCTGACGTCGCCGGCCCAGGTCGCAAACGGCGTCAGCGACAGGTTGGCGCCGGTGACATATTGCTCGAGCACCTGCTTGCGATAGGGATCGCCGAGCACATAATCGATCGCCGCCGGATTGGCGACGCCAAGCCCCAGGCGGTTGAGCGGCACGCAATTCGGATCATTGTTCGTGGCGATGGCATCGACGTTGATGAGGCACTGGATCGAGCCGACCGCATAGCCGCCGGCGTTGCCGGCCGGCGCGAAGGCGGCGTTCGTGGCGGCCGCCATGCGCGCGACATGCATGATGTTGCGCAGCTGTTCGCGGAGATCCGACCGGCCATATTGGCCATAGATATCCCAGCGCGCCGCCTTGCCGAACGCGTCGAACTCGCCCTCGGCGCCGATGACATAGCGCTGCACCTCGCGCTTGTTGTTGATGCCGCGGAAGGGCAGGTCCGCCGCCGTGGTCGTGATGCTGAAATTGTCGACGCCCGTGAGCGCCGCGGCGCCCAGCGTCTGCAGCGCAAAGGCATTACAGGTGATCGGAACCGGGGTGGCCGTGCAGCCGCGCGTATCGAGCGTGGCCGAACCCAGGTTGGGACCTGCGTTGAAGAAGACTTCCTGCCGGTTATACGAACCCTCGGCGAAGATTTCGACGCCGTCGGCGACTTCGTAGCTCAAACGGCCGTAAGCGCCCCAGCGATCGTCCTTGGGGTTGAGACCGATGCGGCGACCCGAATCATTGAGCCGCCAATCGCCACCGACCGTCCGCGTCACCGCGGCGCTGCCACCCAGAACCGGCGAGTTGAACGAGCCATAGTTGAACTGATTGACCTGACCGTTCTGGCCGAAATAGCGCCCGCGCAGCGTATTGTTGGTGGTGCCCACCGAACCGGTGATGAAGCCGCCGGGCGCCTGGTTCGTCTGGCCGGCGTCACGCTGGAAGGTGATGAATTGGGGCAAGCCATTGCCGGCGACATAGGCCGGGTTGGCAAAGGCCAGATAGCCGCGGTGGTTCCACGGCCGGTCGTTCGGGTCGATTTCGTAGATGCCGTCCTGATGCGCGATCTCGGCGTTGAAGATCGCGTGACCGCGGCCATCGGCGAACGACATGCCGCCCGCGATGCTGCCCGAATAGTTGAAGCCGTCGCCCTTGTCGGTGAGGCCGATGTCGCCGGTGATGCGCAGCCCCTCCATCTTCTTGTTGAGGACGAAGTTGACGACGCCGGTGACCGCGTCCGAACCATAGGCCGACGATGCGCCCCCGGTGACGACTTCGACGCGATCGACCAGCGCCTGCGGGATCGTGTTGATGTCGACCCAGCCGAAGATCGTCGAACCGACCGAACGGCGGCCGTCGACGAGGATCAGCACGCGGCCTTCACCCAGGTTGCGCAGGTTGAGCGCGTTGATGCCCGCCGAACCGTTCGAGATGTTCAGGCGCGAATTGCCCGGCTTGGTCGATCCGGCGAGCTGCGGCAGCTGGTTGACGAAGTCGGCGATATTGTTCGTCGGCGACGTGTTCTGGATGTCTTTCTGCGTCAGCACGACCAGCGGGGTCGGAGCCTGGAAGCCATCGCGCGCGACCCGCGATCCGGTGACGATGATCTGGTCGGCTAAACTGGCCTCGCTGTCCGCAGGCGCCGTTGCCTCCTGCGCAAAGGCCGGTGCTCCGTGCACCAACGCCAGCGCGCTCATCGCCGCGCCGAAGCGGCTTTTGCGGCCCAGCGGCCGGCGAACTCGTCCAAAATCACGCATGCTAGCAGTCCCCTTTTTGCCCAAGGGCTGAACCGCGCGTCGCCCGATGCGTGCCTCGCATTCGGTGCGCCAACTTGGCTCGCCCTATTGTCCCACCTGACTGACCGGCGGATGCTTCGCTCCGCCTTTTTATGTTTTTTCAGTGATATTCGTCGTACCGGTCCGGCCAACGCGACGTCGAGGCGCGCGGACGGCCGATTTCGTGACAGCGAGGTTACAGGGTGGCCGCATCCGGTCAACAGCTTGGGTACTAACCTGGCGATATGGACATATAGCCCAAGGGAATAGTGTGCCCAAATGCGCGGGTGGATCGGATAGCTTGCAGTTATAGGGCGCAGCCCGCTTGCTATGGCCTTACGGCGCCATGCTGCGATAGGGTCGCTAACTGTCTGTATTCTTATCGGGGAGGGCCTGTTGATCCAGCGCCGCGCGTTTCTGCTGGCTTCGGTTGCGCTTGCCGCGCTGCCGGCCAGCCTTTTGGCGAACCCCCGCGTCAAGGGTGCGGGGCGCAGCATCAAGCTTTCCGGCGCGCGCGCGCCGGTCGAGGTCGTCGAGGACGAACTCGGCGTACCGCACGTCCGCGCCGCCTCGCTGCACGACGCTTTCTTCGGGCAGGGCTATCTCGTCGCGCGCGACCGGTTGTTCCAGATCGACATGGAGCATCGCCGCGACATGGGGCGGATGGCCGAAGCCTTCGGTCCGCGCTTCGTCGCCGCCGACAAGGCGGCGCGGCTCTTCCTCTATCGCGGCGATATCGATGCCGAACTCGCGGCGCTGCCGCCCGGTGTGCTCGAATGCGCGCAAGGCTATGTCGACGGCGTCAATGCGCGGATCGAGGAACTGGCCGCCGATCCGACGCAGCTGCCGCTCGAATATGGCATTCTCGGGATCAGCCCACTGCGCTGGGAGATCGCCGACCTCGTCCGCAATCGCGGGATCAGCATGGGCGACGCCGACGACGAGGTGCGCCGCGCGCAGCTTCAGGCGCGCGGGCTGCTCGACGTCGATCAGCTGATGATACCGCTGCGCCCCGCCTGGTCCTTCACCGTGCCCAAGGGCCTCGACGTCGCGGCGGTGAGCGACGCCGACCTCGGCATATTGGATCCGGCGAACCGCCCGATGGATTTCGACCCGGTGCAGGAGGCTTCGCTCGACGCCGAGGGCCGATGGGGCGACCGCTTCGCCCTCGGCAGCAACGCGTGGACGATTGCGCCGTCGCGCAGCGCCACGGGGCGGCCGATCCTCGCCAATGACCCGCACCTCGGCATCGGCCGCGCCAGCCCGCGGCACATGTGCCATCTGTCGGCGCCGGGTCTCGACGTCATCGGCGCGGGCGCACCGGGGCTGCCCGGGATCATGCAGGGGCACACCGACCGCTTCGCCTTCGGCCGCACCAACTTCCACATCGACCAGACCGACCTCTTCATCCTGCGCACCAAAAAGGACGACCCCGACCGCTATTGGCACAAAGGAAAATGGAAGGCGTTCGAGACGTTCGAGGACGAGATCACCGTCAAGGGCGCACCGCCCGAGCATGTGACGTTGCGTTATGCCGCGGGCCGCCCGATCGTGTCGCAGGACGCCGCGCGCGACCGCGCGGTCGCCTTCGCCACGGTCAGCATGCTGCCCGGAGCGAACCAGCGTTTCGCGATCATCGCGATCAACCTGTCGAAAGATTGGGCCTCGCTGCGACAGGCGTTCAAGCTCCACGTATCGCCGACCAATCACCATTATGCCGACATCGACGGCAACACCGGCTGGCAGACGATCGGCTTCACCCCGCGCCGGCCGAAGCATGACGGGCTGCTCCCCGCGCCCGGCGATGGCGATTTCGACTGGACGGGCATCCTGCCGGTCGAGGATATGCCCCACGTCTATAACCCGCGCGAAGGGTGGTTCGCCTCGGCGAACCAGATGAACCTGCCGGCGGACTATCCGTATCGCGAGCGGATCATCAGTTTCAGCTGGAGCGACCCCTTCCGGTACAACCGCATCGCCGAGGTGCTGCGCGCCCAGCCGAAGCACCGGATCGAGGATAGCATCGCGCTCCAGCACGACGTCCAGTCGCTACCCGCGCGTGCGCTGTTGAAGCTGCTCCCCGCCAATGTGTCGGCGGAGGCCGCGCCCGCAGCGGCCTTACTCCGGCGTTGGGATTGCGGGATCGAGGCCGACAGCGCCGCCGCGCTGCTCTATGAAATGGTGATGCCGGCGCTGTCGACCGACTTTTACGACCGGATCATGCCTGCCGCGGCGCGCGAGCTGATCCCGTCGGTCAATCTGTCGGAAATGCTCCGCATCCTCGCATCGCCCGACAAGCGTCTGGGCGACGATCCCGCCGCAGCGCGCGACGAGATTATCGACCGCGCGCTGGCCGCCGGATGGAAAAAGGCGGTCGAAGTCGGCGGTCCCGATCCGGCGCGCTGGGAGTGGGGCGACCTGCACCGCGTCACGATCGCGCATTCGCTGTCGTCGAACCCGGCGATCGCGTCCGCCTTTCCCAAGATTGACGGCGGTCGGTCGGGCGGCGACGGGACGACGCCGATGGCGCGCGGTTTCAACCCCCGGCGCGGGTTCAATGTGACGCATGGCGCGAGCTATTTGTTCGTTGCCGACGTCGGCGCGTGGGACAACAGCCGCTTCCTGCTGCTCCCCGGCCAGTCGGCCGACCCGCGCTCGCCGCGCTATCGCGACTTTTATCCCTACTGGCTCGCGGGCGCGATGCAGCCCCTGTGGTTCAGCAAGGCGGCGGTCGACCGCCACGCCGCGACGCGGCTGACCCTGATGCCCGCTTAAAGCGCCTCGGCAATCGCCACCAGCGCGCGGTCGACCGCGGCAGTGGCCTGCGCGTCGGTGCCGTCGGGCATGTCGTTGGCGAGCGCCGAGAAGATCAGCGTCTTGCCGCTGCGCGTCGTCAGATAACCCGACACGGCACGCGAAGCATTCAGCGACCCGGTCTTGGCGAAGAGCTTGCCCTCAAGGATTGTGCCCTTGAAGCGGCTTTGCAGCGTGCCATCGCGCCCGGCGATCGGCAAAGTGCCCCGCCACGCCATGCCCCACGGCTGGCGCGCGATCCAGCTAAGCAGGCCGACGGCCGCGCGCGGCGTAATGCGGTTATACGACGACATGCCCGACCCGTCGGCAAAGAAATATCCGGTCGCGGGCAGCCCCGCCTCGGTCATCACCCTATGCATCACCGCCTGCCCGTCGGCGATCGAGCCGCTACCCGCCTGCCGCGACACGCGCCGCAGCATCAGTTCGGTGTGGAGATTCTGGCTCTCCTTGTTGATCCGCACCATATTCTCGGCGAGCGATGGCGCGGGCAGTTCGGCGAGCATCGCGGGTTCGATCGGCAGGACCACCGGGACGCCCTTGCGATTCTCGGGATCGTCGGCGGCAGTCAGCGGGCGATGATGCGCGGCGATTTGCCCGTCGACGCGCACTCCGCGGGCGCGGAGCAGCTCGCCGAGGCGCCACGCCGCATAATGTGCCGGATCGTCGATGCCGTAACGCAGCGTCATCGGCACGACTTCGGCGCCGACCGTCCCGTTCAGGCGCAGGATACGGCTGTTGGGCATGCGATCGGCCTCGATCGCGTCTTCCTTGCCAGCGACGGTCGTGACGCGATTTTCGATGATGTAATAGCCGGAGGCTTGCACGCTCGGCGCGGCGCCGAGCGCCCCCGGCGCCAGCTTCACCACCAGCTCATTGTCGTCGAGCGTCAGCGCCGACACGCCGGTGCCGTATCGCGACTGGATATTGTTCCAGCTCATCCCCGGGCTCCAGCGCTCGTCGGGGAACCAGCTGTCGTCGCCGGTGATGTTGCGGACGTGGCGCGTCTTCGCTGCGACCGCATCGGCGAGGGTTTGCAGACAGTCGGTCTTGCAGTCGTCGGTGCTCGACAGCAGCGCGTCACCGCGGCCATGGAGGACGACGTCGACCACGCCATCGACGCCGGTTTCGAGGCGCACGCCCGTGCCTTTCGCATTCTGCTGGAGCAAAGGCAGTTCGGCATAGGCGATCGCGGTCGTGAACATCTTGGTGTTCGATGCGGGGATGAAACGCTGGTCGGGCGCGATCGATACGAGCACCTGGCCGTCGAGCGTCGTGACAAGCATCCCGAACCGCGAACCCGCCGGACCTTCGGCGAGCTTCTGCTCGACCGTTGTCAGCAGCGGGGTGGGCGCCGGGGTCGTCTGCGCATTGGCCGCGGTCAGGAACAGCGCAAGCGCGGAGGCGAGGGTGAAGCGTCCAATCGATGTCGTCATATTACGTCCGTTCGTCCCAGGCTGTCATGACCCGCTCGCCCACGGCGGGGCGGAGCGTCGCGATGCCGCTATCGGCGTGGCGGGTCGGGTGGACCCGGTTGGTGAGCAAGGTCCAGGCAAGACCGCGCTCGAAATCGATCCACAGCCCTGTGCCCGTGAACCCCGTGTGCCCGATCGTGTCTTCCGAACAGGCATCGCCCCCGTGCCATCCGGCAAAGGCGCGCTCCCAGCCGCAGGTGCGATGGCGTTCGTTTGCGGTGCGGATTTCGGTCAACATGGCGGGCGACAGGATTTCGCCAGCCATCAGTGCGCGCGCAAAGCCGAGCACGCCGTCGACGGTGCCGAACAGCCCCGCATGCCCCGGCGCGCCGCCGAGCGCATAGGCGTTTTCGTCGTGCACCTCGCCCTTCATCACGCGTCCGCGCCAGCTGCAGTTTTCGGTGGCGACCGCCGGGCCGGGCGGCGGGCCATAGCGCAGCCCTTCGCCGAGCGGCCGGTCGGACAGCGGCGCCCCGGTGAGGCGCTCGATCGCGATGCCGAGCAGGATGAAATTGATGTCCGAATAGACGGGCGGCCCGTGCCGCCATTCGCACTGCAGGACGAATGCGCGCAGCCGCGCCGGATCATCGCCATAGGTATAGATCGGCTCGACCGCGGGCAGGAAGCTGCGGTGCATCAGGCAATCGCGGAAGGTGAGTTTCCGCTCGGCGGCGCCCGCAACGTCATATTGGCGCAGGTCGGGGATCGCGTCGGTCAGTGGCCGGTCGAGGTCGAGGCGTCCTTCTTCGGCAAGTTTCAGAATTATCACCGTCGTCGCGATCACCTTGCTGAGCGAGGCGAGGTCGAACCAGTGGTCGCGCGTCAGCGCCTCGCGCTCGGGAACGAGCGCGGCCATGCCCGCGAAGCGCACGGCGCTTTCGCCACCGGCGCTGATCACGCCGAGCGCGGCGCCGGGGATACGCCCGGTCTCGACCGCTTCGAGTGCGGGGGCAAAGCCCAGCTCGCAGATGACCTCGATCGTCATGCCACGCGCCCCTTCACGCGCACGATGACGGGCAGAAGGAAGATCGCGGCAAAGCTCAGCGCGCCCGAGAGCAGGAAAAATCCGTCATAACCGATCTGCGTCTGCATCGACCCCGACGCCCCCGCGAGCAGGCGCGGCAGCAGGAAAGCGAAGCCGGAGAGCAGCGCATATTGCGCGCCGGGATATTTCGGGCTGACCAGCATCGAGAGATAGACGACGAAGACCGCACCCGCATAGCCGTTGCCGAACTGGTCGACCGCGACCGAAGTGTACAGGACAAGGGCCGACGGCGCGCTGTGCCACAGCCAGACATAAATCCAGTTGCCGAGCGCTGCGGTCACCGCGCCGATCCCCAGCGTCCAGCCGAGCGACATCCGCGTCGACAGAAAGCCGCCGAGCGCGACGCCAAGCATGCTAGCCGACAGCGCGACGACGCCATCGGCGACGCCAATCTGATGCAGGCTGTAACCCTTATCGTTCCACAGCGGGTGCGAGAGCGTCAGCGTCAGCACATCGCCCATGCGATAGAGCGAGACGAAAGCGAGCACCGCCAGCACGGGCGTGCCGTACCGCCAGAACAGCTCGACATAAGGCGCGGCGAAGGTTGACACGGAGTCGAGCGCGTCGGCGGGCAGGCGGCGGATGCGCGGCAAGGCGAGCGCCAGCGCGACGAAGGGCAGCAGCGCGACGCCGAGGACGATCGGCGTGACATTGGTCTTCGCCGAAAGACCTGCGCCTTGTGCGGCCGAGAGCAACGCCCACCCGATCACCGCGGTGGCCAGCGTGGCCGCGAATATGACCAACAGGCTGGTGAATATTCCCTTGGCCAGCGCCTGCGTCCGGCCCCTGGTGCCTTCGCGTTCGGGCCGCATCGCCGCGAGGATCGGGAAGGGCAGGAAGGCGGCGACCGCGATGACCAGATAGGCCCATGTCCAGTCGGCCCAGGCCGCAACGAGGATCGCACCGCTGCCCGCCGCGACCATCGCGCTGCGATAGCCCCACAGGTTCGCGGCGACGATCGGCGCCTGTTCGGCCTGCGTCGGCGCCAGCTCGATGCGCCAGCCGTCGGCAGCGACCTCGAGCGTTGTTGTCCAGAAGGCAAGCAGGATCGCGAAGAGCGCGGTCAACGGCAGGCTCTTGTCGCTCGACGTGAACGCCATCGCGACCATCGACAGGAAAATGCCGAGCTGCGACAGCATGATCCACCCGCGCCGCCGTCCCCAGAAACGTGAAAAGCCCGGGATGTCGTAGCGCTCGATCAGCGGCGCCCAGGCGAATTTGAAGGTCGGGAGCAGCGCGATCCACGCGAAGAAGCCGATGATCACGATATCGACGCCGTGCCGCGACAGGCGCAGCGTCAGCACCGCGTTGAACATGTAAAAGGGCAGCCCCGCCGAAAAGCCGAGCAGCAGATAGAGGCCAAGCAGGCGCCGCGCCGATGGTTTGGCAGGCAGGTCGCCCGCCAGAACGCCGGCTACAGCTTCCGCGGCGGCCGCGGTCATGCCTTGTCCTCGGGCTCGACGGCATTTTCCCAGCGCGCGACGACGCTCGTGACCGTCAAATTGGCGCTCGCGCTCGCGACGGTGCGCGTCATGTCGAGCAGCCGATCGAAGGGCAGGACGAAACCGACGACGAGCGCGGTCTGCTCGGCCGACACGCCGACCGCCGAAAGCACCGCGGCGAGCATGAACAGCGACGCCGACGGGATCGGTGCGGTGCCGAACGCAGCCAGTGCGCCGGTCAGCAGGACGATCGCGAGCATCGACAGGTCGGGTTCGACGCCGACCGCCTGCAGCGCGAAGATGCTGAGCAGCCCGACATACATTGCGGTGCCGTCCTTGCCGATGCTCGCGCCGATCGGCAGCACGGTCTTGGCGACGCCGGGGGCGATGCGCAGGTCTTCAAGCGCGATGCGCAACGCGACGGGCAGGGTGGCCGCCGACGATGCGGTCGAAAAGGCGACCGCGAGCGCGTCGACGATGGTGCGATAGAAGCGGAGCACCGGCCGCTTTGCGACGAAGGCGATCAGCGGCAGGTGGACGAGCAATATCTGCAGGACCACCCCCGCCGCAACGCCGACCGCGAGCCAGCCGATGTTAGCGAACACCGCGACGCCATTGTCGGCGACCGCCTTGGCGATCAGCGCGAGCACGCCAAACGGGGTGATCTCCATGGCGATCCGCACCAGCTGGAACAGCACCTGCCCCGCCGATTGCAACAGGTCCGCCATCGGGCGCCCCGCTTCGCCCGCGAGGATGACGCCGAAGCCGAAGAGGATCGAAAAGAAGATGATCGCGAGCATGTCGCCCTCGACCAGCGCCTGCACGATATTGACGGGGACGATACCGATCAGCTGGTCGTGCAGCGACTTGGCCTCGCCGAGCGCGTGCGGGACGGCACTGCCCAGCGCGGCACCCTGTCCGGGTTCGAGCATCAGCCCGACGATCATGCCGATCGACACCGCGCAAAAGGTGGTTGCTGCGAACAGCCCGACCGTCCGCGCGCCGACCGACCCCAGCTTGCGCGGGTCGGCGAGCGCGGTCACGCCCGATGCGATGCTGATGAAGACGATCGGGACGACGAGCATCCGGATCACGCGGACGAACAATTCGCCGATGAAGGCGATCGCGCCGGTCGCGGCGGGCCACAGCAGGCCCAGCAGAACGCCGACGACCATCGCGCCCAATACGCGTTGCCACAGCGGCACTGCGAACCAGCCGCGAAGAAACCCCGTCATCCGTCCCCCTGATTTGGTCGTATCAATTCCCGCCCCAGAAACCGGGCTGCGGCGGCGACATGATGCCGTTCGCCGCACTGACCCCGCCGACGCGATCCTCTGCAAGCCAGAGCGGTCCGTCAAGGTCGGCGAAGCTGCTCGTCGCCGCAATCGCCCACGCGGGCGCGATCGACAGCGACGAACAGATCATGCAGCCTGTCATCACGCCGAGCCCGCGCGCCCGCGCCGCTTCCGCCAGTTCGATCGCGGCGGTCAGCCCGCCGGTCTTGTCGAGCTTGATGTTCGCGACGCCATAACCGTCGGGCAGGCTGTCGAGATCGGCCGCGACATGCACCGCCTCGTCGGCCGCGATCGGGATCGCCGAGCGGAAACCGACAAGATCGCCATCGGCATCGGCGGGGAGCGGCTGTTCGAGCAGGTCGATGCGCAAATCGGTCATCAGCCCTTGCAGGTCGCGCACCTCGGCGATCGTCCAGCTTTCGTTGGGATCGACGATCATTTTCGGTTTCGGCGCTGCGGTGCGGACGGCTTTGAGCGCAGTGGCCGGATCGCTCCGGTCGACCTTGATCTTGAGCAGCGGCGCGTCGGCGAGCGCCGCTGCCGCAATCGCCATGCGGTCGGGTGTGTCGAGGCTGACCGTCATCGCGGTAACGATCGGGCGCAGCGGCTTTTCAAGACCGAACGCCGCCGCCAAATCGCTTCCCGTAAGGCGCAGCTCCAAATCCCACAGCGCGCAGTCGACCGCATTGCGCGCCGCACCCGCGGGCATCAGCTCCAGCAGCTCGTGCTGCGTCACCCCCTGCTCGATCGCGCCGCGCATCGCTTCGATCGCGAGGACCGTGCTTTCGGCATTCTCGCCATAGCGCGGGTAGGGAACGCATTCGCCGCGCCCGGCAACCCCATCCTGCGCGATCGCAACGGTCACCACCTGCGCGGCTGTCCGGACCCCGCGCGATATGCGAAACGGAGTGTGCAGCGGCAAGATCTCGCCGGCGACGGTCAGGCTACGGTTCATGCAGGCGGTTCAGGCGGTTTCGGCGACGCTGGGCGCAGCGACGTCGGTTCCGAGCAGCCGGTCGAGGATCGTCTCGACCCCAAAGCGATAGGGGTCGCTCGTCGGCAATCCGAACTCGGCCTCGATGCTGGCGCACAGCGCGCGCGCCGCATCCTCGGGCATCGCCGAGGTGTTGAGCGCGATGCCGACGACGCGCACGTCGGCGCTCGTCAGCCGCGCCACGCGCAGATTGGCCTCGATCGTTTCGGCGATGCCGGGCAGCGGATAATGCGGCAGGCCGCGCATATGCGGGCGCACCGGGTCGTGGCAGAGGACGAGCGCCTCGGGCTGCGCGCCGTGCAGCAGTCCGGTCGACACCCCGGCGAAGGAGGGGTGATAGAGCGATCCCTGACCCTCGATCAGGTCCCAGCCGTCGTCGGTGCGCGCGGGCGAAATCTGCTCGATCGCGCCCGAGATGAAATCGGCGACCACCGCGTCGAGCGGGACGCCGTCGCCCGCGACCAATATGCCCGTCTGCCCGGTCGCGCGGAAATCGGCCGCCACGCCGCGCTTTTCGAGCGCGCTCGCGAGGCAGAGCGTCGTGTACATCTTGCCAACCGAACAATCGGTGCCGACGGTCAGCAGCCTCTTGCCCGCGCGCTTCTTGCCGTTGCCGATCGGAATGTCGGGGCGCGGGTCGCGCACATCGTGGAGCTTGCGGCCGAGCCGCGCCGCGGCTTCGACGAGACGCGGTTCGGCGTTCAGCCGGTGGTGCAGCCCCGACGCGATGTCGAGTCCGGCCTCCAGCGCGGCGAGCGCATCGACGATCAGATCTTCGCCCAGCTTGCCGCCGGCATTGGCGATGCCCAGCACCAAAGTCCGCGCGCCGGCGGCGTGCGCCGCGGCGAAATCCAGGCGCGGCAGGTTCAGCGTCAGCGGGCAATCATCGTGGCGAAATTCGCCGACGCTGATGTCGGGGCGGAACACCGCGAGCCCGCGCGAGGTCTTGATGTCGGCGGGGTCGCTCGAATGGCCGAGGTAGAGAAGATAGGGTGTTTCGATCATATATTCCGGAAACCTGCGTGATGGTGAAGCGCCGATGTTATCCCCGCCGCGCCCGCGGCCCCAATATCTAGCGCCCCATATCCTATAGCTTGACGCTATAGCCCTTCGATCACCGTTGCGAGCACCTGAAGGAACGCCGACGCGGTTCGCGACGGCGGGCGATTCTGGAGATAGACCGCGTTGATGT
>Ga0209676_1001769_pt1 | contig 18261 bp, 14 predicted proteins | sample AraplaCvi_mLB_r2_FD_184282 | JGI IMG/M metagenome (GOLD analysis project Ga0209676, IMG submission 184282) | Arabidopsis root microbial communities from North Carolina, USA - plate scrape MF_Cvi_mLB_r2 (SPAdes) (version 2) | ecosystem: Host-associated > Plants > Roots > Endosphere | place: USA...
GGTGCGTCCGGGCCTGCTGCTGACCATCGCCGCCGGTGCGGGCGTGGACAAGGTGCGCGTCACCGATCCGGCCGCGTACCACCAGTACCTGGATTACATCAACGTGATGACGTACGACTTCCACGGCACGTGGGATGCGCGCACGAACCATCACTCCGCGCTGTTCGATTCGCCCAACGATCCGTCCACGGGCGACCAGAAGCTCTACAACAGCAACGATGCGATGGAGGCCTTCCTCACCCGCGGCGTGCCGGCGTCGAAGCTCAACCTCGGCATCGGCTTCTACGGCCGCGGCTGGACCGGCGTGGCGAACGTCAACAACGGGCTGTACCAGAGCGGTTCGGCAGCGCCGGGCACATACGAGGCGGGCAACGAGGACTACAAGGTCCTGAAGGATCGCCCCGGCACGATCTACACCGACGCCAACGCACGCGCGACGTGGAAGTACGACGGCAACACGTTCTGGAGCTACGACACGCCGGCGATGGTCACCGAGAAGATGAGCTACGTGAAGGCGCAGAACCTGGGTGGCGCGTTCTTCTGGGAGTTCAGCGGCGACGACGCGGCCGGCACGCTGGTCAACACGATCAACAACGGGCTGAAGTGATGCGCTGACATCGCAAGGCCACAACCGACTCTCCAGACCCGTCAACGGGTTTTGCCCTCGGCGCCGATCTCACTGGTCGGCGCCTTTTTTATGCGGCCTGTCGTACGACAAGGCGCGCGCTCAACGCAGCGTGTCGAGCATGTAGCCCTCGCCGTGGATCGCCTCCAGCGGCAGGTGCGTGCCGCAGCCATCGGCGACCTTGCGGCGCAGGCGATAGACGAGCGAATCCAGGCGGTGCGAATCGAAGGACGGATCGGCCAGGGCGTCTGCGAGCGCGTCGCGCGTGACCAGCCGCCCCGGCGTGAGCAGCAGGCGTTCGATCACCAGCCGCTCGGCGCGCGTGAGCGGAACCTCGCTGCCATCCGGGCATCGGAGCGACCAGCCGTCGCCATCGAGCCGCCAGCGCGTCTGCGATTCCGCGTCGTACGAGGTCGATCGATCCATCGGACGGCCCATGGCGTGCAGTGCGTTCGATCCTAGCGAGCGCCGAAATCAGGCCGCATGGGCCAAACGTTGGTGATCCGTGTTCACCCCGCTGGTCGTGTCGAGACGGCAGGCAGCGCCTCATGGTCGTCGCACGCGCTGCGGTATGGTCGGGCATCCCCTCGAATGGAGCCTGTTCATGCGCTCGTCGCTGCTCGCCTGCGCGCTGTCGCTGGTCCTCTCGCCCCACCTCGCCCTCGCCGCCGACGTCCCCTCGTATGGCATGGAACTGGAGGGCTTCGACTATCCGTTCCCGGTGAAGCACCACGCGTTCACCTCGCAGGGCGAGGCGCTGCGGATGGCGTACCTCGACGTCGCGCCGATCACGCCTAACGGCCGCACCGTGGTGTTGCTGCACGGCAAGAATTTCTGCGCGGCGACGTGGGAATCGGCGATCCGCGCGCTCACGGGCGCGGGCTATCGCGTCATCGCGCCAGACCAGATCGGCTTCTGCAAGTCGAGCAAGCCCGAGCATTACCAGTACAGCTTCCAGCAGCTCGCTTCGAACACGAACGCGTTGCTGGAATCGCTGGGCATCGAACGCGCCACCATCATTGGCCACTCGATGGGCGGCATGCTCGCCACGCGCTACGCGCTGATGTATCCGCAGCGCACCGAGGCGCTGATGCTGGTCAATCCGATCGGATTGGAAGACTTGAAGGCGCTCGGCGTGCCGTGGGCGAGCGTGGACACGAACCTGGCGGGCGAGTTGAAGACGAACTTCGATTCGATCAAGCGCTATCAGCAGCAGGTGTACTACAGCGGGCGGTGGAAGCCCGAGTACGACCGCTGGGTGTCGATGCTTGCCGGTCTGTATGCGGGCCCCGGCAAGCAGCGCGTCGCGTGGAATCAGGCGCTGACGACGGACATGGTCTTCACGCAGCCGGTCGTGCATGAGTTCCCGCAGATCCGCGTGCCGACGACGCTCTTCATCGGCCAGCGCGACCGCACCGCCATCGGCCGCGACCGCGCCTCGCCGGAGCTGCGTGAACGACTGGGCGATTACCCGGCGCTCGGCAAGCGCGCGACGAAGGCGATCCCGGGTGCGACGCTGGTGGAATTCGACGACCTCGGCCATTCGCCGCAGGTGGAAGCGCCGGCGCGATTCGAGAAGGCGTTGCTGGAAGCGTTGGCGCGAACGCGCTGATTCGCGAATTGCTGATGGCTTGGGGGCTGGATCCCGCCGTTCGCCGGGATGACGGCTTTGAGCCCCTCTCCCCTCGGGAGAGGGGTTGGGGTGAGGGTCGGCGCGTGCGGTGCGTCCTCGCTCGCGGCGTCGTGTTGCGGTTCTTCGCATGCAGTGACCCACGAAAAGCAAAAACAAATGGATTCCAGCTTTCGCTGGAATGACGATGATGTGGTTCACCGGCATGAGGATGCCCGAGCGTTACAGGCCTGGGTCCCGGCCTTCGCCGGGATGACGGCTTTGAGCCCCTCTCCCCACGGCAGGGGGTTGGGGTAAGGGTCGGGGCACGCGATGCGTCCGCGCTCGCGACGCGTTGCTGCTCTTCGCAAGTGACCACAAAGCAAGAATGGGTTCCGGCTTTGGCTGGAATGCATTGGATGTGTTGAGCCGTCGCTGCTGTTGCTGTTGCTGTTGCTGTTGCTATCGAACAGCCTATTCGTCCCTAGCCCCAACGGGCGCCGCACAGGATGTGCGGCGGTGAGCGCTGAGCCATGGAGTGAGGGCGATGCGTGCTTGCGAGCCACTGGCTCGCGCATCGCCCGAACGCCCGCGCCGCAAGCGCGGGCCAAACGAATCGCGAACGCGCCCTAGTGCTGCCCGGTCGTGGGATTGATTTGTCGGGGAGCTGCCCTTTCTTTTGGTTACTTTTCTTTGGGCAAGCAAAGAAAAGTGACCCGAGCGCCGCAGGCGATCGGAAGCCTGGGTAGTGATTCTTCTTTGCTCTTCGACGCCACGGGTCAAGCGTGGAAAGTCCATGGATGGTGCCGCCATGCGGCGGCCCAGAAGCGGCCCGCCTTCGCGGTATGACGAGCAAGAGAAACAGCGACAGCAACAGCGACAGCGACAGCAACATCAAGATGGATTCAGCTTTCGCTGGAATGACGGTGAGGTGATCGCCGCGACGTGAGTGCCCACACGCTGCGGGCCTGGGTCCCGGCCTTCGCCAGGATGACGGCTTCAGTACGCATGACGCCACCTGCGACGGCAGGTCGTAAACCTCACGCCACGTGCGCGCGCTCCGCCAGCCGCACCAGTTCCGCGACCGACCGGACGCCGAGCTTGTGCATCACGTGCGAGCGGTGGACCTTGATCGTCTTCTCGACGATGCCCAGGTCCGCCGCGATCTGCTTGTTGAGCCGTCCCGCGAGCACGTGCACCAGCACCTCGCGCTCGCGTGGCGTGAGCACCGCGAAGCGCATCTCGACGCGGCATTGTTCCTCCGCCTGCGCGCGTGCCCGACGGTCGTGTTCCAGTCCGCGCGACACCGCATCGATCAGCGCGTCGGCTTCCACCGGCTTGGTGAGGAAATCGATCGCGCCGCCCTTCATCGCGCACACGGAACTGTGCACGTCGCCGCAACCGGTGAGGAAGATCACTGGACAGGCGATGCCGCGGCTTTCCAGCAGCGCCTGCGTCTGCAGGCCGTCCATCTCGGGCATCGACAGGTCCAGCACGATGCAGCCGGGGACGTCCGGATCGTAGCGATCCAGGAATTCGCGCGTGGAGCGACTGGCAGCGACTTCGAAACCTTCGCTGCGAAGGATGCGTCCGAGTGCGACAAGCACGTCGGAGTCATCGTCGACGGTGTGAACGACTGCGGACATCGGACCACTCCCTGTGGGCTACTCGATGCAGACGCCGTGTGGCCGATTATTCGGACATAGAAGCGGCCTCGTCCAGTGCCGCGTGCGACCGCTGATCGCCCGCCGCGCCGCTTCGCAAGAAGCATGCCGCCCAGCGAACGCTGCCCGACTAGGGCCAAGGGCCAATTGAACGCCTTTCCGACGTGGCCTCTAGTGGCCGCATGCCCCGGCGCCCCCTCACGATTGCCGTCGTGGACGATGAAGAAGACGTCCGCCACGCGCTGCATCGCCTGCTTCGGTCCGCGGGGTTCGAGGTGCTCGTCTACGCCACGGGCTCGGAATTCCTGCGCCACGCACGCGAAAGCGCGCCGCACTGTGTGGTGCTCGACCTCCACATGGCGGGAATGACGGGCTTGGATGTGCAGAGCCAGTTGCGGGAGTGGGCGCTGCCGTTGCCCGTGGTCGTGCTGACCGGCAACGACACGGCCGAGGGCCGCCGTCGCGCGCTCGACGGCGGCGCGAAGGCGTTCCTGAGCAAGCCGGTGGACGACGAAACCCTGATCGGCGCGATCCTGGATGCGGTCGGGCCGCACGGGAACGCGGCATGAGCGCGAGGACCGAACGGCGGACGACCATGAGCACTTCCATCCCCCATTCCCGCGAAAGGCGCGCCCTCGCCCGCTTCGGCCTGGCGCTGGCGCTGCTGCAACCGTGCCTGGCGCACGCCTCGCTGCTGAGCGGCGACGCACTGGACACGATGGCTAACGTCGTGGCGTGGATCGCGCTGATCATCGTGCCGGTCGTGCTGATCGCGGTGTTCTGGATCGTGCACATCCTTCCCGAGCGCATCGCCGAGAACCGCAAGCATCCGCAGCTGGATGCCATCAAGACGCTCTGCCTGTTGTCGCTCGTCTTCGGCGGCCTGCTCTGGCCGCTGGCCTGGCTGTGGGCCTACACCAAGCCGGTGCTGCACAAGATGGCCTACGGCACCGACACCGCCGACCACCACGGCCATGCGGGCGACGCGCTCTCGCCGCTGCACGACGCGCGCGTCGCGCCGGAAGAGGAACCCGTCGTGGTGGCGGCCGCCGACACGCAGCCGCGCGCCGCGGAAACGCAGGCCGAGGTCGACGAACTGCGCCGCCGCATCCGTTCGCTGGAAATGGCGCTGGCGATGGGCGAACGCGGCGGCGCACGACCCGCACGCACGCCCGGCGGCGACGAGGAGTAAGCCATGGAAATCATCCTGCTGCTCATCTATTCCTTCTTCGTCTGGCTGATCTTCTTCAAGTTCAAATGGCTGCCGTGGAACTTCGTCAGCCAGATCATCGTCGTGTCGCTGCCGATCTTCGCGCTGACGGCGATGATCCTGGTCCTCAACGTGGTGGCGCCCTCGTCCTCGGACGTGCGCGTGATCAACTACGTCGTGCAGGTGGTGCCGCGCGTGAGCGGACGCGTGATCGCCGTGCCGGTGGAACCGAACCGGCCCGTGCGCAAGGGCGACGTGCTGTTCCGCATCGATCCGGTGCCGTTCCAGCAGGAACTGCTCGCGCTGGAAGCCAAGCTGCCGGAGCTGTCGGCCAAGCTCGACAGCGCGCAGGCCTACCAGCGCGAACTCAACGAAGAGCTGCGATCGGCGCGCTCCACGCGTGATGCATTGAACTCGCGCCTCGACCTCGCGATCCGTCGCGAACGCCAGACCGCGGAGCTCGCCGGCACCGGCGCGGGTTCGAAGTTCGACCATGAGCAGGCGCAGACCGAAGCGGCGAGCCTGCGGTCGGAACTGACGTCCACCTCGGCGCAGATGGCGCAGGTGCAGCAGAAGATGTCGGCCAAGACGCGCGACGGGCAACTGTCGGAAGTCGCGCAGGCGCATGCGGCGGTCGAGCAGCTCAAGGCGCAGATCATCCAGGCGCGCTGGCAGCTGGAGCAGACGACCGTCTACGCGCCCGCGGACGGCGTCGTGATCAACCTGCAGTTGCGCGAGGGCTCCTATGCGGCGTCGATCCCGCTGACGCCGGTGATGAGCTTCGTGGAGAAGGAGCAGATCGTGCTGGCGATGTTCGCGCAGAACGAGCTGGCCAATGTCGCGCCGGGCAACGAAGCCGAAATCGCGCTGAAGACGCACCCGAACCGCATCATCAAGTGTGCGGTCGACTCGGTGGTGTGGGCCTCGTCTACCGGGCAGTTGCCGATCAGCGGCATGGTGCCGACCAGCGGCACGACGCCGCTGCCGCTCGGTCGCATCGCCGTGCGCCTGCGTCCCGCCGGCCGCGACGTGGACACCTTCATCGCCATGGGCGCGCAGGGCCAGGGCGCCATCTACACCGAGCGCGGCAAGCTGCTGCACATCATCCGCAAGGTGATCCTGCGGGTGGGCACCAAGCTCGACTGGCTCGTGTTGAAACTGCACTGAGGCCACGATGCGCGACGTCGCCGCGAGCCGATCCGCGATGAAGGCGCTCACCGGCGCCTTCCTGCTCGTCCTCGCGACGGGCTGCGCCGTGCTGCCCGAGCCCACGGGCGATGAAGTGCGCGGCCAGGCGCTGGGCTACACGACCATCCCGCCCAACTGGTCCGCGCAGGCAAGCGCCGCGCAGGTCGACGAAGGCTGGCTGGCGAGCTTCAACGATCCGGTGCTCACGCGCCTGGTGCACGAAGCGCTCGAACACAATCCCGACCTGCTGATGGCCGCCGCGCGTGTCGAACAGGCCAACGCGCAGGTCGATCTGGCCGAGTCCAAGCTGAAGCCCGCGATCGGCCTGCTCGGGCGCGCCGGTTCCAAGCCGATCGCCGACCTCATCCCGCTGCTCAGCGGCGTGATGCTGCGATTGAGCTGGGAGATCGACCTGTGGGGTCGCATGCGCTACGCGCGCAATGCCGCACGCGCGGCTCGCGATGCGTCCGGCGCCGATTACCGCTTCGCGCAGCAATCGCTTGCCGCCAGCGTCGCCCGCGCCTGGTTCGTCGCCAATGAAACGCGGCTGCAGATGGCGCTCGCGGCGCAGATGACCGAGGCAGGCACGCGACTGGTCGACCTGTCCGGCGACCGCCTTCGCGTCGGCGCCGGCACGCAGACCGATGTGATGGTCGCGCAGGCGAACCTGGCGACGTACGCCGACGCGCAGCAGCAGATCGAACTCGCGCACCGGCAGGCGCTGCGTGCGCTGGAGCTGCTGCTCGGGCGCTATCCGGCCGCGACGCTCGACGTCGCCGGCGCGCTCACGCCCTTTCCCGCGCCGGTGCCGGCAGGCATTCCGATCGACGTGCTCAACCGGCGTCCCGACATGATCGCCGCCGAACGCCGCGTCGCCGCCGCGTTCGACCTGGTGGGCGAAGCGAAGGCCGCGATGCTGCCGACGCTCTCGATCTCCGGCGGCTATGCGCGCATCAGCAACGCGGCCGTCGAAACGCGCGAGGACCTGGAGCAGACGACCAACACCATCAACGCCACGGCGGTGGTGCCGATCTACACCGGCGGCGCGCTCACCGGGCAGGTGCGCCTGCGCACGGCCGAGCAGAAGGAAGCCGTCGCCGATTACGCGCGCCGCGCGCTCAACGCGCTGGACGAGGTCGAGGACGCGCTCACCGCCGAGCGCGTGCTTGCCGATCGCGAACGCATCCTGCGCGAAGCCGTGGATGCCAACCGCGACATCGTGCGCATGGAGGAATCGGCCTACCGCATCGGCCGAGCCGACCTGCGCACCGTGAGCCAGCGCCAGCTCGCTGCCTGGGCTGCAGAAACCGCACTGCTGAGCGTGCAGCGCGAACGCCTCAGCCGTCGCGTCGACCTCCACCTTGCTCTCGGCGGCAATTTCGGCACGCCGTCGGAGGTGGCGCCGGACGCCGGCGCCGCACCCGCGGCCCACTGAGGACGCCCCGATGCGATGGCTCCTCCTGCTCATGCCGCTGGCGATCGCACTGGAGCACTTCGCGCCGCAACGGGCGCTGCTGATCTTCATCGTCGCCGGGCTCGGCATCGTGCCGCTGGCCTCGCTGATGGCGCAGGCGACCGGCTCGCTCGCCGTGCGTCTGGGCCCCGGCGTCGGCGGCCTGCTCAACGCGACCTTCGGCAACGCCGCCGAACTCATCATCGCGCTGGCCGCGCTGCGCGGCGGGCTGCACGACATGGTGAAGGCCTCCATCGCCGGCACGATCATCGGCAACATCCTGTTCGTGCTCGGCGTCGCCATGGTGCTGGGCGGCGTGCGGCACGGTGAACAGCGTTACGACGGCCGAGCCGCGCGCGTGCAGGCGACGATGCTGACGCTGGCGGTGATCGCGCTGATCATGCCCGCCGCGTACGGCGCGATCGTGCCGGACGCGCAGCCGCAGCTGGATCCGATCAGCGCGTGGATCGCCGTCGCGCTGCTGCTGGTGTACGTGGCGAACGTCGCCTACACGCTGATGGCCAGCCGCGCGATCCGCGCGCGCAAGCCGGGCGTAACCGACGAAACCGCCGCCGACCTGCACCACGCGCACCAGGCACCGCAATGGAGCCCGCGCAAGGCCGTGATCGTCCTCGCCGCGGTGAGCCTGGGCATCATCTGGCTCAGTGAAATCCTCGTCGGCGCAGTGGAACCGGCGAGCGAGGAACTCGGCCTGTCGGACGCCTTCACCGGCGTGTTCGTGCTGGCGGTGATCGGTGGCGCGGCCGAACAGGCGACAGCGATTGTTGCCGCCCGCCAGAACCGCATGGACCTGGCGATGTCGATCGCGCTCGGCGCCAGCGTGCAGCTCGCGCTCCTCGTCGCGCCGCTGCTGGTGCTGCTCAGCTACGTCATCGGGCCGCATCCGATGGGGCTCGTCTTCGGGCCGGGGCTGGTGCTCACGATCCTGTTCTCGGTGCTCATCACCGGCCAGATCGCCAGCGATGGCCGCACCGACTGGCTGCGCGGCGTGCAGCTGCTCGCGGTGTACCTGATCCTGGCGGCGGTGTTCTTCTACGTGCCCGACGTATCGGGGGCGAAATGAGTGCCACCGCTTCCCGCGCAGTGCACGATCCGCGCCGCTTCGTCGACCGGCACCGCTATGCGCTGCTGTTCTTCTCGCTGCTGCTCACCGTCGCCATCGGTCCGCTGCTGGAAACGATGCACTTCGGCCGCAACGCGATGGAAGCGTTCCTCGCGGTGAACCTCATCGCCGCGGTGTTCCCCATCGTGCTGAAGGCCGAACGCCGCACGCTGTTCTCGCTGATCGGCCTCGCACTGGTGCTGCGCTGGTTCGCTGCCCGTGGCCCGCAGGCGCCGGCGCTGTCGATCCTCGGCGCCGTGATCTGGGGCGTCATCGCACTGGTCGCCGCGTACAACGCCGTGCGCTTCTCGCTGTCGAGCGTGCGCATCGACGCCGAACGCGTGTACGCCGCGCTCAGCGCCTACCTGCTGATCGGCGTGTGCTGGGGCGTGGTGTACGCGGCGATGACTCGCGTGCTGCCCGGCTCGCTCCTGTCCGGCGGCGTGGTCCCGCCGGCCGGCATCGGCATGGGCGACGCCATTTATTTCAGCTTCGTCACGCTCGCCACGCTCGGTTACGGCGACCTCGTCCCTGCGACGCCCGCGATGCGCGGGCTGGCGGTGTTCGAAGCCGTGATCGGCCAGTTGTACCTCGCGCTCCTGGTGGCCCGACTGGTCGGGCTGCAGACCGCCGCGCACTCACGATGACCGCCGCATTCGAAGCGAAGGAGATTTCCATGAACACCCGCATCGCCATGCCTTTGACCGCGTCGGTCGCCGCGATCCTCGCGCTCGCGTCCATGGAGTGCCGCGCGATCGAACCGCTGGACACCTTCAGCGCCCGCATCGGCGGCTACGTCACCGACTTCGATACGCAGGTGCGCGCCGACGGCGAAACGCAGTCGGGCACCGAAGTGGACCTGCAGCGCGACTTCGGCCTGGACAAGAAGAACACGGTTGCGGTCGTCGGGGTCACCTGGCGGCCGTGGGACAACCACGAGTTCGGCCTGTCCTACTACCAGGACGATGCGGACGCGACGCGACGCATCTCGCGCGACATCGAGTTCGACGGGACCCTGTACGAAGCCGACAGCACCGTGCGCGCCTCCGTCGACCTGGACGCGTACGACCTGTACTACGTCTGGTGGGCCGCCAACAACGAGCGCTGGGCGCTGGGCCCGCGCTTCGGGCTGGTCTGGTACCGCATGCGCCTTGGGCTGGACGTCGAGATCGATTCGGCCGGCAACCGCATCGACGGCGCGATCAGCGAGACCGTCGACGCCGACCTGCCCGCGCCGAGCATCGGCGGCAGCTGGCGCTGGGCGCCGGCCGAACAGTGGCGGTTCTCGGCGGACGTCGGCTATTTCTCGGCGAACGTCAACGACATCGACGCGGACATCACCTTCGGCCGCATCGGCGTGGAATGGTTCCGTGGGAACGCACCGGCATTCTCGCTGGACTACACGCGGCGCCGGATCACCGCCGACGCCGAGAAGTCGGACTTCATCGGCAACCTGGAGTTCGTCGACAGCGGCCTGCGGCTCGGCGTGACGTACCGGTTCTGACGACCATGCACGCGAGCGGCCTTTCGACGATTCTGGCGATGCGGCGCGCAGCTGCGTCGTGGCTGCCCGCGTCGCTGTTCGCGCTGCTGTCGATCGTCGCGCTGTGCACGCCCGCCACGGGCCGTGCCCAAACCACCGCACCGGCCGCAGCCCCCGCACACGTCGCGAACGCGCCCGCCACGCTGCGCTACTTCAATCGCGACATCGTGGTGCTGCGCGTGCCCTTCTTCGGCAACTCGCCGGAACGTCGCGCACGCGTGGCCGAAGCCAACATCGCCCGCATCATCGACGAACCCGGCGGCGCGACCGTCACCTACCAGAACGTGCCGCAGGGCGTGGCGATCCTGATGGCCGGCCAGCTCGTCACCGTGCTGGTCCCCGGGGATCGCGACACGCTGCGCGGCCAGACCATGGACCAGCTGCGTGCGCAGACCGTTTCGCGCCTGTCGGTCGCCGTGGATGCCGCCGAACAGGCACGCATGCCGCAACGCGTGCTGCAGGGCCTGATGTGGGTGGCGATCGCCACGGTGGTGGCCGTCGGCGCGCTGTGGCTGCTGCACAAGCTCGTGCTGCGCGTGCGGCATCGTGTGGACGCCTGGGTCGTGCGGCGACTGGCGCAGCTGAAGAGCGAATCGGCGCGGCAGATGCTGTCGGGCCTCATCGCCAGCGCACGCGGCCTCGCGCGCCTTGCGATGTGGCTGATCGTGCTGCTGACTTTCGAGGAGTGGCTGCGCTTCGCGCTCGGCCGTTTCCCGTACACGCAGCCGTATGCGGCCGCGATGACGGAGTGGATCGGCGCGCGCACCGCTGGCTTCGGCAGCGCGATCCTCTCCGCCCTGCCCGGCCTGTTCAGCGCGCTGCTGATCTTCCTGCTCGCGCGGCTGGTCACGCAGGCGGTGCGCATCACCTTCCACGGCGTGGAATCCGGGCGTTTCCAGATCCTTGGCGTCGACCAGCAGCTGGCCGAACCCACGCGCAAGATCGTCACCGTGCTGATCTGGCTGTTCGCGCTGGCGATGGCCTACCCGTATCTGCCCGGCGCGGAAACCGAGGCCTTCAAGGGATTGAGCGTGTTCGTCGGCCTGATGGTATCGCTGGGCGCGTCGAGCATCGTCGGCCAGGCAGCCGGCGGATTCACGCTGCTGTATTCGCGCACGATGGCGCCCGGCGACGTGGTGCGCATCGGCGAGACCGAAGGCACCGTGCAGCAGATCGGCCTGTTCACCACGCGCCTTCGCACGCCGCTCGGCGTGGAGGTGAGTTTCCCGAACAACGTCGTGCTCGGCGGCATGCTTCACAACTACTCGCGCCATCCCGACGGCCCGGGCATGTGGATCGAGTCGAAGGTCACCATCGGCTACGACGCGCCTTGGCGCCAGGTTCATCGCCTCCTGCTCGATGCCGCGCGGCGCACGCCGGGCGTGATGGAGACGCCCGCGCCCTTCGTCGCGCAGGCCGCGCTGTCGGACTTCTACGTCGAATACGTGCTGCGGGCACGCATCGCCGACGTGCAGCAGCGACTGATCGCGCGCAGCACGCTGCACGCCAACATCCAGGACGCCTTCAACGAAGCCGGCGTCCAGATCATGTCGCCCAACTACGAAGCCGATCCGGAGGCGCCAAAGATCGTGCCGAAGACGCACTGGGAAGGGCTTGCGGACCCGTCCGTTCCGACCAGCGGTCGCGAGGATGCGCGCGCCTGAATACGTGGCGTCGCAGCGTGGCCCGCGGGACGTTCCAGGCCGCGACGAACTAGGGCCAAGGGCCAATTTTCACGCCTTGTTTGCGCGCCTAAGGTTCGGGCGTTGGGCCGCCGGCCCGCGACGTCGCATGCGCTGCGATTCCCCTTCGACACCACGCCCCCGGGGTGTTCCATGAACCAGGATGTCAAGTCCGAAAACCGCCCGCAGTTGTCCAACGTCCTTGTCGCTGCCTCGCTGCGCGCCGACCAGTGGCGGCACCTCAACGCCAGCGCACGCGCGTGGGCGTCCGCGAGTCCGTCGAACGCGTCGAAGCAGCGCGAGCACTGCCAGGAGCGCCTCGACGACGTGCTGCGCCTGGAGCACTGCTGGGCGTATCCCGGGGAACGCCTGCTCACCGCCCTTCGCAACGCACTGGGCGAAGGCGATGCCGCGACGTTCGCGCGACTTGCCCAGAAAGTGTCTGCCGCCATCCTCTCGGGCGACTACCGCCGCGACGAACACGCGTGGGAACTGGATGACGACGTCGACCGCACCGTGCTCGACGCATTGCCGCCGGACATCCTCGGCGTGCAGGACAAGCCCTACTTCGAAGTGATGGTCGTGACGCCGGCCGATCCCGGCCAGTGGCTGCGCTCGAAGGACGAGATGCGCCGCATGCGTCGCCCCGAGGATCCGTTCCACTACACCGCCGTGCACGTCGCCAGTTTCGAGGACGCCGCACTGGCGATGATGGTAAACCACGACCTGCAGGCGGTGGTGCTCGTCGATGGCTTCGGCTTCAACTCGAAGCACGACATTCCCGACCTCAAGGATTTCGTCTCGCGCCACGTCGAACTCGACGAGGACGACTCGCGCGCCGGATCGCTCTCGCTGCGCCTTGCACGCGCGATCAAGGGCTCGCGTCCGGAACTGGACCTCTACCTGCTCACCGACCGCTCGCCGGAGGAACTCGCCGGCAGCGACGAGGCCGCGCCATTGCGCCGCGTGTTCCATCACGTCGAAGAGCCGATGGAAATCCACCTGTCGATCATCGACGGCGTGAAGGATCGCTACGAGACGCCGTACTTCGACAACCTCAAGAAGTACGCGATGCGGCCCATCGGCACGTTCCATGCGCTGCCGATCGCGCGCGGCAAGTCGATCTTCGGATCGAACTGGATCCGCGACATGGGCCACTTCTACGGCACCAACATCCTGTTCGCAGAATCCTCCGCGACCACCGGCGGCCTCGACAGCCTGCTGGAGCCGACCGGCAACATCAAGAAGGCGCAGGAAGCCGTGGCGCGTGCGTTCGGCGCCAAGCGCGCGTACCTGGGCACCAACGGCACGTCCACATCGAACAAGATCGTCGTGCAGGCGGTGTGCAAGCCGGGCGACATCGTCATCGTGGATAGAAACTGCCACAAGTCGCACCACTACGGCTTCGTGCTCAGCGGCGCGCAGCCGTACTACGTCGAAGCCTTCCCGCTCACGCAGTACTCGATGTACGGCGCGGTGCCGCTGCGCACGATCAAGCAGGCGCTGCTCGACTGCGCCGCCGGCGGCAAGCTCGATCGCGTCAAGGTCATCGACATGACCAACTGCACCTTCGACGGCCACATGTACAACCCGCGTCGCGTGATGCAGGAATGCCTGGCGATCAAGCCCGACCTCATCTTCCTGTGGGACGAGGCGTGGTTCGGCTTCGCGCGATTCAATCCGATGCACCGCCGCCGCACTGCGATGGGCGCGGCCGCCGCGCTCACCGCGCGCTATCGCAGCAAGGCCTATCGCGCCGAATACGATGCGTGGAAGGAGAAGCACGGCGACATCGACCCGAGCAATCCGGCGATGCTCGACGAGCACTGGCTGCCGGATCCCGACAAGGTCCGCATCCGCGTCTACCAGACCAACTCGACGCACAAGTCGATGTCGGCGTTCCGCCAGGGATCGATGATGCTGGTGTGGGACGAGGACTTCCACCACGTCGAAGGCCCGTTCGAGGAAGCGTTCTTCGCGCATACGTCGACCTCGCCGAACCTGCAGCTCATCGCCTCGCTCGACCTCGCGCGCCGGCAGATGGAACTGGAAGGCTACGGCCTGACGCTGCGCATGACCGACCTCGCGCTGAAGATCCGCCGCGCGGTCAACACGCATCCGCTGATCTCGAAGTATTTCCGCGTGGCGACGCCGGAAGACATGATTCCCGCCGAATTCCGCGAATCCGGCCTGCGCGATTACGGTCCGCCGGATTCGAGCTGGTCGGCGGCGATCGACGCACTGGACGAGGACGAGTTCGCGCTCGATCCCACGCGCCTGACGTTGATCTGCGGCGCAGCGGGCTTCGACGGCACGCAGTTCAAGGGCCTGCTCGCAGAGCGCTTCGACATCCAGATCAACAAGACCTCGCGCAACAGCGTGCTGGTGCAGACCAACATCAACAACACGCATTCCGACGCGGCGCTGCTGATCAAGGCGCTGGCCGACCTGTCGCGCGAGATCGAATCGCGGCTGTCGCAGGAAGGTACGGTCGGCGCGCAGGTGTTCGCCGATCGCGTGAAGTCGCTGATGACCGACGTGCCGGACCTGCCGAATTTCAGCCGTTTCCATGACGCGTTCCGCGAGCATCCCGACGGCGCGAGCAACGAGGGCCATATGCGGCCCGCGTTCTTCATGGCGTACGAGGAAGACAACTGCGAGTTCGTGAAGTTGAACAGCGACGAGGTCGACAAGCGCCTGCGCGATGGCCCGGAGATGGTCTCGGCGAACTTCGTCATCCCCTACCCGCCGGGCTTCCCGATCATGGTGCCGGGCCAGGTGATCACCGCCGACACCATCGCCTTCATGCGCAAGCTCGACGTGAAGGAGATCCACGGCTACCACGCCGCGCAGGGCATCAAGCTGCTCAAGCCCTCGGCGCTGGGCAATCGTCGCGCGTCATCCATGTAGCGAACGGAACGCACCTCCGGCAGCACCACTCGGAACCACCCATCGGGAGCACGCCGTCATGCAAGGTTTCTTCCAGTTCCTTTCCGAAAACCCGTACATCCTGCTGTTCTTCACCGTGGGCATGGCGGTCCTGGTCGGCAAGTTCGCGGTGAAGGGCTACGGGCTGGGCATGGTCGCGGCCGCGGTGGTCGTCGGCGCGGCGCTCGCGACCTGGGCCTCGACCTACGGCGTGAAGCTGCAGCTCGACAACTTCGCCAAGTCGCTCTTCTACTACCTGTTCATGTACGGCGTCGGCCTGCGCGTCGGGCCCGCATTCTTCAACAGCCTGAAGAAGGACGGCATCACCTTCACCATCCTCGCCGTGATCTGCTCGTTCCTCGGCCTCGGCCTGGTGGTGCTGATGACGAAGTGGTTCGCGCTGCCCCCGGGCTCCGCGGGCGGCATCCTGGCCGGTTCGCAGACGATGTCCGCCGCCATCGGCACCGCCGAGATGGCGATGGAGCAAGGCGCGTACAAGGTGCCCGCGGGCACGACGGCCGAACAGGTGTCGGGCATGATCGCGCTCGGTTACGGCGTGACCTATATCTGGGGCACCGTCGGCATCATCCTGATCTGCAAGTACCTGCCGCGCTGGTGGGGCGTGGATGCGCGCAAGGCCGCGCAGGACTACGAGCGCGAGCATGGCGTGCGCAACGTCGACGACGCGGCGCTGACCGGCTATCGCGGCGGCGGCCTGCGCGCGTACCGGCTGGAGAACGTAGCCACCGCCGGCCAGACCATCGCGCAGTTCCGCGCGAAGTTCCCGCAGTACCGCATCGTCAACGTGCGGCGCGGGGAGGACTCGCTCGGCGCCGGGCCCGATGTCGTGCTGCTGCACGGCGATGTGGTCGCGCTGGGCGGAAAGCTGGGCGATCTGACCGAGAACCTCGGCCTGCTCGGCGCCGAAGTGGACGACCCCAAGGCGCTGAACGTGCCGCTGGACCAGGCCGAAATCCTGGTGACGGAAAAGGACTTCGTCGGCAAGCCGCTGAAGGCGCTCGCCACGGAGGACTTCGCCGGCCAGGTGCAGGTCACGCGCCTTGAGCGTTCCGGCGAGCCGATTCCGGTCGGCGCGGAAACCGAACTCAAGCGCCTGGACGTGCTGTTCGTGACGGGCCTGAAGAGCGCGGTCGACAAGGCCGCCGGGATGCTGGGCAAGATTGCGCGCCCGAGCACGTCGACCGACCTGCTGACGCTGTCAGCGGGCATGGTGATCGGCCTGCTGATCGGCAAGATCAACGTGCCGGTGGGCGATTTCTCCGTCGGCCTGGGCAACGCGGGCGGCCTGCTGCTGTCGGGCATCTTCGTCTCCTCGATCGTCTCGCGCCTGCGTTACTTCGGCAGCACGCCGAACGCCGCGCGCAACATCCTGGAAGACCTCGGCCTCGTCACCTTCATCGCCATCGTCGGCATCAACGCCGGCGCGACGCTGCTGGAGCAGCTGACCGGTTCGATCGCGCTGAAGATCTTCCTCGCCGGCTTCGTGGCGAGCACGATCCCGCCGTTCATCACCTGGGCGGTGGGCTACCACTTCTTCAAGATCAACCCGGCGGTGCTGATGGGCGGTGTCGCGGGATCGCGCTCGCACTCGGGCCCAGCCCGCGAAGCGGCGAAGGAGATCAACAGCACCGTGCCGTGGGTCGGCTTCCCGGTGGGCTACGCGATTTCCGGCGTGCTGTACACGGTGTTCGGTTACTTCGCGATGGTGTTGTCGCAGTAACGCGCAAGGAGGGCGACGTGAACACGAAGCGTGGAAACCAGGTCGCGACGATGGCCGCAGCCGCATGCGTGGCGTGTGCGCTGGCAGCGCCCGCGCGTGCGCAGACGACCACCGTGCCGCCGCAGTCGGAGCCGGTCGAGGAAACCGAGGACGACGTGTACGTCGAAACCCAGCCGACCTCGACCGAACAGGGCCAGACGCGCATGAACGAAGCCTTCGCGCCGCGCGATCGCCAGCAATGGATCCGCGATACACGGCGCAAGGCGTTCAAGGACACGAAGTGGGACCTGCAGGTGCGCTCGTTCTATCTCGATCGCGAGAAGTACGACGACAGCGGCAGCGAAGCGTGGGCGCTGGGCGGCTCGCTCGGCTTCAAGACGGGCTACTTCCGCGACCGCTTCGCCTTCGGCGCGACCGGTTACACCTCGCAGAAACTCTACGGCCCCGACGACCGCGACGGCACGCTGCTGCTCGCGCCCGGACAGGAAGGCTACAGCGTGCTCGGCGAGGTGTACGGCGAATTCCTGATCAACGAGGACTCGCGCCTCACGCTCGGCCGCCGCGGTTTCGATACGCCGTACATCAACCGCAACGACGCGCGCATGACGCCGAACACGTTCCAGACGGTGTTGTTCCAGGGGCTCTACGGCGGCGACGAAGGCCGGCCCGAATGGCGCGTGGGCGGCGGCTACGTCGACAAGATCAAGGAACGCAACTCCGAGGACTTCGTGTCGATGTCGCAGGATGCCGGCGCGCCCGACGGCACCGATCGCGGCGTCTACGCGATTGGCGCGAACTACAAGTCCGGCGACCTCTCACTGGGCGCGATCAACTACTACAGCGACGACATCATCAACATCTTCTACGCCGAAGGTAAGTACGGCATTCCGCTGGCGGAGAAGACCAAGCTGAGTTTCGCGGTGCAGTATTCCGACCAGACCAGCGTCGGCGACGACCTGCTGCGCGGCACGGATTTCTCGTCCGACCAGTGGGGCGCGAAAGCCGAGCTGGCGCACGGCGGCGCGCTGTTCACCGCGGCCTACACGCGCGCCGGCGGCGACACCAACATGCAGAACCCGTGGAGCGGCTATCCCGGTTTCACCAGCGTGCAGGTCGAGGATTTCAACCGCGACGGCGAATCGGCGTGGATGCTGCGCGCCGGCTACACCTTCCCCTTCATCAAGGGGGCGAGCGTGTACGCGCTGTACGTCGACGGCTCGGATCCGCAATCGCCCACCGAGTACGCGAAGGACGAATACGACGTCAATTTCCAGTGGGCGGTCGCCGATGGTTTCCTTAAAGGCCTGCTGTTCCGCATGCGCTACGCGCACGTGCGGCAGGAGGGCCCGGTGGAAACCGACCTGGACGACTTCCGCCTGATGATCTACTACGACCCGCCGAGTCTCTGACGCCACGCCGCGGAGGCAACGCATGCAGTGGTTCGCCTCGACGCTGTCGCGGTATCCGGAACTCGCGGTCTACCTCGCGCTGGGCA
>Ga0209676_1001770_pt1 | contig 18245 bp, 22 predicted proteins | sample AraplaCvi_mLB_r2_FD_184282 | JGI IMG/M metagenome (GOLD analysis project Ga0209676, IMG submission 184282) | Arabidopsis root microbial communities from North Carolina, USA - plate scrape MF_Cvi_mLB_r2 (SPAdes) (version 2) | ecosystem: Host-associated > Plants > Roots > Endosphere | place: USA...
CCCCCGCCCGAAGAGGCGGCGGCCGGCGTGGCGGGGGCGGCGGTGGCGACAGCGGCGAGGCCGAGAAGAGCGCGACGATCCATGCGCCTCTCATAACCGGCACCGCTTAACATTCCCCTGAGCCCGGCCTAACTCCGGTTCATGACCGCGCTCGAGATCGACACCGGACTGAAGGGCTTCCGCTGGTGGCCCGGCGCGCTGGACGCGGCGGCGCAGAAGGCGCTGCTGGCCGAGGTGCTGGCGGCGGTGGATGACAGCCCCTTCTACCGGCCCGTGACACCGGGCGGGCGGCCCTTCTCGGTGCAAATGACCAACCTGGGTCCGCTGGGCTGGGTGTCGGACCGCGACGGCTATCGCTACCAGCCGACTCACCCGGAGACCGGCGCGCCGTGGCCGCCGATCCCGGAGGTCCTGCTGGCCCTGTGGCGTGACCTGACCGGCTGGCCCGAGCCGCCGGACGCCTGTCTGGTGAACCTGTATCGGGACGCAGCGAAGATGGGCCTGCATCAGGATCGCGACGAGGCGGACCTGACCGCGCCGGTGCTGTCGGTGTCGCTGGGCGATACGGCGGTGTTCCGGGTCGGCCCGGCCGGGGGCGGGGCGACGAAGTCGATCCGGCTGACGTCCGGCGACGTCTGCGCCCTGACCGGTCCGGCGCGGCTGGCGCGGCACGGGATCGACCGGCTGCTGCCCGGCTCTTCGGGACTGATCCCGGGCGGGGGCCGGATCAATCTGACGCTGCGGCGGGCCGGTTCCTCTTCACGGCAATCGTGACTCGACCGGGACAAGCGTGGCCGCCACTGTCCGGCCTCCCATAGATCGGAGCCCGCTGATGACGCTGATCCGCCCCGAAGGTCCCCAGACCGAAGACCTGATCCTGAACCGCCGCGCCCTGGGCGCCGGCGCGGTCGGCGGTCTGTTCTTCGCCGGTTACGCCCCCGCCGCCCTGGCGGCCCAGGCCAGCCCGGTGACCACGGACGCATCGGGCCTGTCGCAAGGCGATGTGACCTATCCGGCCCCGGACGGCTTCGACCTGCCCGCCTTCGTGGCCCGCCCCGACGGCGACGGCCCCTTCCCGGTGGTGATCGTGGTGTCCGAGATCTTCGGCGTGCACGAGTACATCCGCGACATCTGCCGCCGCCTGGCCAAGGCGGGCTATGCCGCCGTCGCCCCGGCCTTCTTCAACCGGGTCGAGGACCCGGCGCCGCTGTCGGACATGACCCGCATCCAGCAGATCGTCGGCGCCGCCGGCTATGAGCAGGTGATGGGCGACATCTCGGCTACGCTGGACTGGGTCAGCCAGCAGCTGTGGGCCAACGGCGACAAGGTCGGCATCACCGGCTGGTGCTGGGGCGGCAAGGTGGTGTGGCAGGCCTGCGCCCGCTTCGCCGTCATCGACGCCGGCGTGGCTTGGTACGGCCGCCTGGCCCCGGCGGCGACCGCCACGCCGGAACAGATCAGCAGCGGCCAGCCGTGGCCGGTCGATCTGGCGGACGACCTGAAATGCCCGGTGCTGGGCCTGTACGGCGCGGAGGACCGGGGCATCCCCCTGCCCAGCGTCGAGGCCATGCGCAGCGCCCTGGCCCGCGCGGGTCAGACCTCAAGCGAGATCGTCGTCTATCCGGGCGCGCCGCACGGCTTCCACGCCGACTACCGCGAAAGCTATCGCGCGGCGGACGCCGCCGACGGCTGGGCCAAGCTGCTGGCCTTCTTCAACGCGCGGGTGAAGTAGCACTCCTCCCCCTTCGGGGAGGATCAGGCCTTGCCGTCGAACGTCCCGCCGGAGGTCTGAGCCGCCTGGTAGGCGGCGTTGCCCGCTGCGGCGCCTGAGCCCTTGGCGGCGACGACGACCATGGCCGGGCGCACGGTGCGGCCGAACAGGGCGTAGCCGGCCTGAAGGGTCTGGATCACCTGACCGCCCTGAACGCTGTCGGACGGCTGTTCCATCATGGCCTGGTGCAGGTGCGGGTCGAAGACCTCGCCCGGCTCCGGCGCGACCCGTTTCAGGTTGTTGGCCTCGAAGGCCGAGAACAGGGCCTTCTGGGTCAGCTCCAGACCGGTGACCAGACCGGCCTCGCCGGCATTGGTGTCCTTAGGCGCGGCCTGAATGGCGCGTTCCAGATTGTCGGCGACGACCAGCAGGTCGCGGGCGAATTTCTGGATGGCGTAGGCGCGGGCGTCGTTGTTCTGGGTCTCGGCCCGGCGCTTGATGTTCTCGGACTCGGCGACGGCGCGCAGGGCGCGGTCCTTCCACTCGTCACGCTCGGCGATGACGGCGTCCAGCGGCGCCAGGTCGTCGCCGTCATAGCCTTCGGCCTCGCCGATGTCTGCGTCCAGCTCGGTTTCGGGTTCGTAATCGGGGGTGTCGTTCACGTGTCTTGTCCGTCCAGCATCCGGCCCAGCACCCGGGCGGTATAATCCACCAACGGAATGACTCGGGCGTAGTTCAGTCGCGCGGGCCCGATGACGCCGATGGCGCCCAGCACCCGCTGTCGGCCGCTCATATAGGGCGCCGCGATCACGGCGGAACCCGAAAGTGAGAACAACCGCGTCTCGGCGCCGATGAAAATGCGCACGCCTTGGGCCGTGGACACCCCGTCGAGCAGGCCGATCAGCTGTTCCTTCTGCTCCAGATCGTCGAACAGCACCCGGACCTTTTCCAGATCCTCCATGGCGCCGGCGTCCTGCAGCAGGTTGGCGCGGCCGCGCACGATCAGCGCCCGCTCGCGGTCGGCCCCGCCCGACCAGGCGGCCAGGCCGTCCTCGACCAGACGGGCGGCGGTGGCGTCCAGCTCGCGCCGGGCGACGTCCAGCTCGGTGCGCATCTCGGTGCGCGCCTCATGCAGGGGGCGGCCCTTCAGCCGGGCGTTCAGGAAGTTGGAGGCCTCCTGCAGGGTCGAGGGGGTGACCCCGGCCTTGAGCGGCATCAGCCGGTTCTCGACCGAGCCGTCGTCGCCGACCAGCACGGCCAGCGCCTGGTCGCGGCCCAGGGCCACGAACTCCACATGCTTGACCCCGGCGTCGCGCACCGGGCTGGCCACGATCGAGGCCCCGCCCGCCAGGCCGGACAGCAGGGAGGAGGCCTCGTTCAACGCCTCCTCAAAATTGCGGCCCCGCCCGGCCAACCGGCCGTCGATCTCGCGCCGTTCCTCGGTGGAGATGTCGCCGATCTCCAGCAGGCCGTCGACGAACAGGCGCAGGCCCGCATGGGTGGGGATTCGTCCCGCCGAGGTGTGTGGCGAGGCCAAAAGGCCGGCCAGGGTCAGGTCCTGCATGGTGTTGCGGATCGAGGCGGGCGACAGGCTGACCCCGCTCATCGACAAGGTGCGCGAGCCGACGGGCTCCCCGGTCTGCAGATAGCTTTCGACGATGCGGCGGAAGATGTCGCGCGCGCGCTGGTCCAGGCCGGTCAGGCCGCCGGGCTCCAGCGCCGTGGAGGTGAAGAGCGGGGCCTTCATGCGACCGCTCCCGGCCAGCGGTAGTGCCCGTGCGCCGCGCGCCAGAACCCCATCGGCCACAGGGCGTGCTGCATGGCGCCGTAGCCGACGTTGTGCAGCAACAGGGGATGCGCTCCGCCCCGGGTGACGATGCCGATATGCGGCGCGTCCCCCGCGCTGCGCCAGGTCAGGATATCCCCGACCCGAAGCGGTCGCGGGAAGGCGGCGCCGCCGGTCTTCTCGGTCGCGACCCAGACCTGGCCGCCGTGGCGCGCGAAATAGGTTTCCAGATTGGGCACCCGACGATGGTCGATGTTGGCGTCAGGCCGTTTCAGGCCCCAACGGTTCGGATAGGCGTCAAAGTGCGCTGTCATGTCCTCGTGGATCAGCCGTTGCAGGTCGCGGCCCAACCCGTCGCGAGCGGCGCGGATGATCACATCGGCGCACACGCCGGTTTTCCGCGGCACGTCGCCGCCCGGATAGGCGAGCGCGACGTAGCTGGGGTCATAGCCCTTGGTCACACCCAACTGCTTCTGCGCCGCCGAGGCCAGCTTCGCCGCTCCGCCGGCGGCATCATTGACGGTGATCACACCCGTGCAGCCGCCAACGCCGCCCACGCCCGCCAGACCACCGGCCAGCAACAGGCGGCGATTGATCAGACCGGTCATCGCCGCGCCTCCCAGACCGCGCGGTCCAGCCGCATGACCAGGCAGTCGTCCTCATCGAACATCCGGCGGCCCACGACCTCGAAGCCCAGCCGCGCATAGAAGCGATGCGCGTCGACATTGGTGTTCAGGGGATCGATGACGACGGCCTTCACCCCCGGCTCGGCGAAGGCGGCGTCCAGCGCCAGGGTCATCATCTGCGTGCCATAGCCCCGATTCAGCGCGTCCTTCGGCCCGATCCAGATGTCCATGGCGCGCAGGCCCGGCTCGATCTCGCCCCAGTAATGGGTCGGCTCCAGATGCGGGTCGCAGACCTGCATGACGCCGATGGGCCGACCATCGACCTCGGCGATGTCGTACAAGCTGACCGGCGAGCGCTCGGCCAGTTCCTCCGGCCAGTCGATGCCGTCGAAGGCCACGTCCAGATCCGGCAGGTCGCTGGAGCAGGCGATCACATGCGGCTCGCGGTCCCAGGCCTCGAGCAGCGGAACGTCGGCCGGCGTCGCGGGACGCAGGCGAACCAGACCGGGCGTGGAGGGGGACAGGCTCACGGTTTCAGGATAAGCACCGCCGCGACGGCTTCCAAGGACCTCCCGACATGACCACCGCCCGCCCCTCCGAACGCACCCCCGAACAGCTCCGCGCCGTGACGCTGGAGACCGGCGTGAACCGCTACGCCGAGGGCTCGTGCCTGGTCACCTTCGGCCACACCAAGGTGCTAGTGACGGCCTCGGTGGAAGAGAATGTGCCCGGCTGGATGCGCGGCAAGGGCCAGGGCTGGGTGACCGCCGAATACGGCATGCTGCCTCGCGCCACGCACACGCGCGGCCGCCGCGAGGCCGCCGCCGGGAAACAGACCGGCCGGACGCAGGAAATCCAGCGCCTGATCGGCCGCAGCCTGCGCGCCGTGGTCGATCTGAAGGCCTTGGGCGAGCGCCAGGTGGTGCTGGACTGCGACGTGGTCCAGGCCGACGGCGGCACCCGCACCGCCGCCATCACCGGCGCCTGGGTCGCCATGGCCAGCGCCTTTGACTACCTGCGCGCTGAGGGCGTGATGAAGTCCGATCCGATCCTGGACCAGGTCGCCGCCGTCTCGTGCGGCATCTGCAACGACCAGCCGGTGCTGGACCTGGACTACGAAGAGGACTCCTCCGCCGAGGCCGACAGCAATTTCGTCCTGACCGGCTCGGGGACCATCGTCGAGATCCAGGCCACGGGCGAGAAGCGTGGCTTCAGCCGGGCCGAGTTCGACCGCCTGTTCCAGCTGGCCGATGGCGGTTGCGCGGAGCTGTTCGCCCTGCAGCGCGCCGCCCTGGGGCGCTAAGCTTCACCGTACAGGGGATCGGGGTTTCGCTGTTCGCCGAAAGCGGGCATCGTCGTTTCTCAACGTCTGGGGAGACGACGATGCGCCTGACCGTTCTACTGACCGCCGCCCTTCTGATGGTCGCCGCCTGTGACCAGCAGACCGCGCCCAAGGCCGGCGACGCCGCCGCGCCCGCCGCCGAGGCCGCGCCGACTCCGGTGATGCCCGCCGACGCGCCGCCGCAAGAAGAGGCCACGGCCCCGACCGAGGCGGCCTCGATGTCCTGCACCCTCGACCAAGGTTCGGACGGCGCGATGGAGCTGGTCCGCCGCTGCATGGCCGTCAGCACCGCCAGCCACCCGCCGTGCAACCCGGAAAACCCTTGCCAGCTGATCCAGGACGAGATCGACCGCGCCTGCGCCGCCTACAAGCCCGGCGAGACCAAGCCGGCGGAGTGCGCCGCTTAACGGTTTCGCGACTTAAGCGAGTGTACGGTCACGGGCATGACGCCCGTGGCCCCTCCCGCTGATCTCCGCGCCCTGACCACCCTGCGCTTCCTCGCGGCGGCGTGGGTGGTTCTCTACACGGCCTGGCCGCACCTGAATGTCGGCTTCACGCCGGTGGCGGTGACCAAGGGCTATCTGGGGGTCGAGGTCTTCTTCGTCCTGTCCGGCTTCATCCTCAGCCACGTCTATCTCGAGGCGGCGGGGGAGAAGCGCTATTCGCACAAGGGCTTCCTGTGGGCCAGGATCGCGCGGGTCTATCCGCTGCATCTGGTGACCCTGGCAGGCATGGCCGTGCTGGGCATCGGCGCGGTGGTCGCGGGCCTCAGCGTCAGCGAGAGCCTGACCGACTGGCGCGCCCTGCCCGCCCACCTGAGCCTGACCCATGCCTGGGGCCTGGCGCCGTCGTCGGCGTTCAACCACCCCTCGTGGTCGATCTCGGCGGAGTGGTTCGCCTATCTGACCTTCCCGGCCTTCGCCTTCGTGGCCTGGCGGATGCGCAACCGGCCGGTGCTGGCGACCGTGCTGGCCGCCGCGCTGGCGCTGGGCATCTATGCGGCCTTCCAGCCTCTGGCGGGCTTCTCCCTGACCGAGGCCACCTTCCGCTGGGGCGCGCTTCGGATCGTGCCCTGCTTCCTGCTGGGTTGCGCCCTGTACCTGATCCACCGCCGCGCCCCGATCCCGTTGGCCGGGCCGGTCGCCCTGCTGAGCGGCGCCGGCGTGCTGGTCAGCGCCTCCCTGGGTCTGTGGGACCCGATCACCGTCCTGTTCGCGGGCGGGCTGATCCTGGGCCTGGGCGGAATGACCAACGAGCGCGCCGGGCCGCTGGCGTCCAGCTTCGGCGTCTATCTGGGCGAGATCAGCTACTCGATCTACATGGTCTGCGCGCCGGTCCTGCTGGTCATGACCAATGTCGCGGGACGCCTGACCGGGGCCGAGGACAAACGGTTTCACATCATTGTGTGGCTGGGGATTGTCGCGGCGATTCCGGTGGCCGCCATGCTCACCTACCACCTGGTCGAACGCCCTGCCCGCAAGGCTTTGAGGGGGTGGGCGGACCGAAACGGCAAAGCTGAAGGCGCGACGAAAGCGCACACCCGACTCGCCTGAAAGGGGTCTTCAACCCCCCGGAACTATCCGTTACGGAGTGTTTCAGCGGAAGTCGGGACGAATCCACAGCATGATGAAACGGCTCACAGCCGTCGCGGTTGCGACGACCCTCGGCTTCCTTGCGCTGGGCGCCACGCCCTCTGTCGCCAAGGCCGATGAGCCGTACTGGCAGTGCGTAACCTTCGCCCGCATGTTCTCGGGCATCCAGATCTTCGGCGACGCCGTGACCTGGTGGCGTCAGGCCCAGGGCCGGTTCCAGACCGGCCACACCCCCCGCACCGGCTCGGTCCTGTCGTTCGAGGCCAGCGGCCGCATGAACCGGGGCCACGTGGCCGTCGTGTCTGAAGTCCTGACCCCGCGCGTCATTCGCATCACCCACGCCAACTGGGGCGGCAGCCGCGGCAAGGTCGAGGAAAACGTCACCGTGGTGGATGTTTCGGGCGACAATGATTGGACCGCCGTGAAGGTCTGGTACAACCCGATCAATGACCTCGGCACGACCGTCTATCCGACCAACGGATTCATCTATCAGCAGGCCCCCGCCGCCGCTGAAGGCGTGCAGATGGCGTCGGTCCAGGCGACCAGCCCCGGCCAGCAATAAGGCCCCGGCCCCGGTGACGGGGCTCCTTTCATGATCCGTCTTCTCCGCTCGACAGGCTCGGCCTGCGAGGACGTGACGATCACGCCCGCCGGTCTGCAGATCGGCCCGGACGTGATGTGGATCGACCTGATCAATCCGACCCGCGAGGAAGACGCCGCCGTCGAAAAGGCGCTGGGCGTCTCGGTGCCGACCCGCGAGGAGATGCAGGAGCTGGAGGCGTCCAGCCGCGTCTATCGTGAGAACGGCGCCACCTATCTGACCGCCGACATCATCACCCGGGGCGATGAGGAAATTCCGGGCGTGGAACCGGTGACCTTCGTCCTGACCGCGGGGCCGCTGGTCACGATCCGCTATGTCGAGCCCAAGCCCTTCACCCTGCTGCTGGAAAAGCTGGAGCGCGAGCCGGGGCTATGCGTCTCGGGTCCTGACCTGTTCCTGCATCTGATGGAATCGGTGGTCGACCGCGCCTCGGACATCCTGTCCCGGACCGTGAGCCGCGTCGAAGCCATCGCCACCCACGTCTTCTCGGGCGGCAAGACCGTCGGCTTCGAGAAGCTGCTGGGCAAGCTGGGCCGGGCCCAGATCGCCAACGCCCGCATCGAGCAGAGCCTGGCGGGCCTCAGCCGGGTCTTCGCCTTTGTGGCCATCGACGAGCGGATCGACAGCGGCGAGGCCCGCGCCCACCTGCGTTCCCTCAGCCGCGACGTCGAAAGCCTGACGGCCCACAACCAGTCGGTCGCCGCCTCGATCAATTTCCAGCTGTCGGCGGCCCTGGGCCTGATCAACATCGAGCAGTCGTCGATCATCAAGATCTTCTCGGTGGCGGCGGTGGCCTTCCTGCCTCCGACCCTGATCGCCTCGATCTACGGCATGAATTTCGACCACATGCCCGAGCTGCACTGGATGGCGGGCTATCCGCTGGCCATCGCGGCCATGGTGATCTCGGCCCTGCTCCCCCTGCTGTGGTTCAAGCACAAGGGCTGGCTCTAACCGCCCGGCTTGACCCGCCTCGCCGACCGGGGCTTTCTGCCCGCCTCGCCGCCGGAGTCCTCCATGCGTCTGCTCGCCCTCGCCGCCTCCGCCCTGATCTTGTCGGCCTGCTCGCAAGGCGGGGAAGCGCCCGCGGAGCCCGCCGCCCCGGCCACGCCCGCCCCGGTCCTGTCCGGCGTGGACCTGTCGCAGCCGGTGCGGCTGCTGGGCACCGAGCCCTTCTGGGGCATCGAGCTGACGGGTTCCGAGTTGGTCTATTCCGGCGTGGACCGCCCCGAGCAGCGCGCGCCCCAGCCCAAGGCCCTGGTCCAGGGCACGGTGGCCACCTTCCAGACCCGTTCGGCCTCGGGCACGAGCTTCGACGTCACCCTGACCGCCACCGAATGCAGCGACGGCATGAGCGACCGCACCTATCCGCTGACCGCCATGGTCAAGGTGGGCGAAGAGACGCTGATGGGCTGCGGCGCCTCGGCCGCCGCCCTGGCGAACGCCGGCGAGAGCGGTCCGGTCGGCTAGGCCGGGTCCCGCAAGGTCCGCATCGCGCCCAGCCGGGCGAAGGCGATGGTCAGGGCCTTGCGCCGCGCCGGAGCCAGCGGGCTGAGCGGCGCATCCCGCACCACCGCCCCGCCGAAGCCGTCGGCCACGATCAGCCCCGGCTCATCGGGCAGGATTCCGTCCGGAAACTCGGGCGCGACGGCGAAGTAGAAGGCGTCGCAGAACGGCCCGTACTCATGCCATTTGCGGTCGACGCGATAGTCGTCCAGCCCGGACTTCACCTCGACGATGATGATGTCGCCACGCGGCCCCAGCGCCATGACGTCCGCGCGGCGGCCATTGGGCAGGCCGACCTCCAGAAGGGGCGCATAGCCCAGGTCCAGCATCAGCCGCGCAGCCCCCCGCGTCACCGCAAGCGTGGTGTCGGGACGGCTGAAGACGAGGTCGATCTGCAGGGCGGCGGCGGGCATTCCGCCTTTATGTTCCGCCTTCGTTCACGGTTCAAGAGCCGGCGGCTACTGCCCGGTCTGCACCACCTGCCCGGTGTCCAGCCCCAGGGCCGCCGCGCGCCGCACCAGATCGGCCCGCGTCGCCGCCGACGGGCTCTGGCTGCGGTGCCAGATCCACCAGTCGGAGCGGTTGGGCAGGGACAGGATGGCCCAGCTGTAGTCGTCCGCGTGGGCCTGCACCCGGTAGTTCTGCCCCGCCAGCCCGCCGAAGCTGAGCAAGCCGGTCAGGCTGAAGCGGAAGTTGCGATTGGTCCCCGGATCGGTCACCCGCGCATTGGCGCGCAGGGTTTCGACACCGCCGTCGGCGCGGCGGGTGCAGGTCACCACGATGCCGTAGCGATCAGCCCTCGACTGGGGCGTGAAGTCGATCTGCGCCCGGCGGCAGTCCTTCTGAACATCGTTGGGGCTGCGCGCGATCTCGAACCAGCGGCCGTCGAAGCGGGCCATGTCGACGGACTGAGCGGCCGCGCTCCCGGCGATCAGGGTTGTGGCCAGCCCGAGAGCGAGGGCGACGGGACGCAGGGTCATGGCGTGATCCTTCCAGTGGTCCCGACGCGGGTCTTACGCGCCGGGGACCGGATCGGATGCGCCCCGCTTACAGGATGTAGCGGCTCAGGTCGGCGTTCTGGGCCAGGTCGCCGATGCGTTCGCGCACCTTGTCGCCGTCGAAGGTGACGGTCTGGCCAGTCAGGTCCGAGGCCTTGAAGCTGGTCTCCTCCAGCACCCGCTCCAGCACGGTCTGCAGACGCCGCGCGCCGATGTTCTCGACCGCCGAATTGGCCGCCACCGCCGCGTCGGCCATGGCCTCGACGGCGTCCTCGGTGAAGACCAGGGTGACGTCCTCGGTCGCCAGCAGGGCCTGGTTCTGACGGATCAGATTGGCCTCCGGCTCGGTCAGGATGCGCTTGAAGTCGTCGCGGGTCAGGGCCTTCAGCTCGACCCGGATCGGCAGGCGGCCCTGGAGTTCGGGCAGCAGGTCGCTGGGCTTGGCCACGTGGAAGGCCCCCGAGGCGATGAACAGCACATGGTCCGACTTCACCGGCCCGTATTTGGTCGAAACGGTCGTGCCTTCGATCAGGGGCAGCAGGTCACGCTGCACGCCCTCGCGGCTGACATCGGCGCCGCGCGCCTCGGACCGGGCGGCGACCTTGTCGATCTCGTCCAGGAAGACGATGCCTTCGTTCTCGGCCAGCAGGATGGCGTCACGGGTCAGGCTGTCCTGATCCAGCAGCTTGTCGCTTTCTTCGGTGACCAGGGGCGCGACGGCGTCGCGGACGGTCGTCTTGACCGTCTTGGTGCGGCCGCCGCCCAGCTTGCCCAGCATTTCGGACAAATTGATCATCCCGACATTGCCGCCGCCGGGCAGGTCCATGCCCTGCATGGGCGATGCGGTGTCGGCCAGTTGCAGCTCGATCTCCTTGTCGTCCAGCTCGCCGGCCCGCAGCTTCTTGCGGAAACTGTCGCGGGTGGCCGGCTGGCTGCCCGGGCCGACCAGGGCGTCCAGGATGCGGTCCTCGGCGAGGCCCTCGGCCTTGGCCTTCACGCCCGAGCGGCGCTGATCGCGGACCATCACGAGCGCGGCCTCGACCAGGTCGCGCATGATCTGGTCGACGTCCCGGCCGACGTAGCCGACCTCGGTGAATTTGGTCGCCTCGATCTTGAGGAAGGGCGAGCCGGCCAGCTTGGCCAGACGCCGGGCGATCTCGGTCTTGCCGACGCCCGTCGGCCCGATCATCAGGATGTTCTTGGGCGTCACCTCGTCGCGCAGGTCGTCGGGCACGCGCTTGCGGCGCCAGCGGTTGCGCAGGGCCACGGCGACGGCGCGCTTGGCGTCGTCCTGGCCGACGATGAAGCGGTCCAGTTCGGAAACGATTTCGCGGGGAGACAGATCGGTCATGAGACCGAGATAGGACGCCTCAGCCGCCTGCGGGAGGGGGCGCGGCGATCGGCGTCAGGATCAGCTGGGCCATCACGATGCGCCAGCCCTCCGGCCGCTTCTGCCACAGCCGCATGTAGTGGCCGTGCCGGGCCTGACCATCGGTCGTCCACTCGGCCGGACCGTAGGTCCAGGCCAGGTCCCCCGCGTCCGACGCGCCGCCGCCCTCGGTCGGGCCGAAGTCGAAGCGCGCGGGCCAGCCGTCCAGCGCCGCGGCGAAGGCTGCAGGGCCTTCGGCGGGCGGCTGCGGGGCGACGTACAGCCGTCCGTCGTCGGCCAGCACCGCCAGATGAGCCGCCTTCTGGTCGGTCCGCGCGGCCTCCGCCAGGGCGGTTTCCGCCGCACCCACCTCGACCCAGGCCGCCTCGGGCGAGGCCGCGCCGACGGAAGCCACGGGCAGGAGGCGCGGCGCGCTGTCCGGCCCCGACTGCCCCTCCGCGTCGGCGTTGGAGCCGCCGTCATAGACCCACAGCCAACGCCCGTCGGGTTGGCGTCGCCAGACGGTGAAATAGTGGCCGTAGGGATCGTGGTCCTGCGCCGCCGGTCCGGTGGTGAAGCCCATGTCCCCGGACCGGGCGATGCCGGCGAAGGTCGGCCACCAGGTGATCAGGGGCTCGCCTTCCTGCCGGTTCAGGGGCGCGCCCGAGAACAGGTCGGCCACCCGGCGGGCCTGTCCGCGATTGATGATGATGGCGTCGGGCCGGCTCCATTTCTGGAAGCTCCCGGCCAGCCCCATGGCCGGAAAGTCCGCCGCGAACGCCCGCTCGGCCGCGATGACGGGCGCGGCGTCCGGCGTCTGGGCCGCGGCCGACGTGGCGACCGTCAGGGCCGCCGCGATAACGAGTGAGCGCATCTTTCTGATCCTCCCGCCCCGGTTTTACGCGGGGACCGGACGATGCGGCGGGAGGTGCGACGAGAATGCGCCGGATAAGTTCGGAGGTTCATCACAACGAACACAACGAGGCACGACGAACACGACGGGGTCAGAGCACAAGCCGGCGAAAGCCGTCCTTCAGTCTCACGGTATTGAAGTTGATCAGATAGCCGAGCCGCAAGCCCGCGAAGCGAAGATAGGTCAGGACTTGGGCCGTATGGATCGACGCCAAGGCGTCGATCGATTTGATTTCGACGATGACGGATCCCTCGACGAGAAGATCGAGACGAAATCCGACCTCCATCCTGACCTCGCCATAGATGACCGGCACGCCAACCTGCCGTTCAACGCGCAGGCCGGCCTGTCGGAGCTCCTCGGCGAGACAGGTCTCGTAGACATTCTCAAGCAGACCCGGGCCCAAGGTCCGGTGAACGGCGAAGGCGGCATCCATCACCCGCCGACCGATCTGGTTCACCGCAGGGGAGATACGCTCGGTCTCGTCGTGTTCGTTGTGCATCCGTTGTGTTCGTTGTGATGAACCCTCTCAGGCCCACCTACACAACCATAAGACGCACACCTACTCCAGCGTCTCCACCGTCAGGTTGCCGTTGGTGTAGACGCAGATTTCAGCCGCCAGGGCCATGGAGCGGCGGGCGATGGTCTCGGCGTCCAGGTCGGTGTTGTCCATCAGGGCGCGGGCCGCCGAGAGGGCGTAGTTGCCGCCCGAGCCGACCGCCGCGACGCCGAACTCCGGCTCCAGCACGTCGCCGACGCCGGTCACGGTGAAGATCGAGTTGCGGTCGGCGACCAGCAGCATGGCCTCCAGACGGCGCAGGTAGCGGTCGGTGCGCCAGTCCTTGGCCAGGTCGACGCAGGCCCGGGCCAGCTGGTCCGGGTACTGCTCCAGCTTGGCCTCCAGCCGCTCGATCAGCGTGAAGGCGTCCGCCGTGGCGCCGGCGAAGCCCGCCAGGACCTTGCCGCCGGCCAGCACGCGCACCTTGCGCGCCGCGCCCTTGACGATGGTCGGCCCCATGGAGACCTGGCCGTCGCCGGCGATGACGGTTCGGCCGTCCTTGCGCACCGCCAGAATGGTCGTGCCGTGCCAGCCGGGAGAGGGGGATGTTTCGTTCATCATCCCTTTCAGATGGAGACCGAAATGCGGCGCGGCAAGCCGAAAGATGTGAGATTTCAGCGGTCGGCAAGCGCCACAATAGGACCAATGTAACCCGTTACATTGGAATTCTCGACCCGCTAAACTTGGCCATTGGGGAAGCATCGTGCTCCATCGCGTGATCTATGCCAGCGAAGCCGTTGGCGCCACCGGTGTCTCGACCTTGTCGATCGCCCAGATTCTGGGCGCGTCCGAGGTCAACAACCGTCGCGACGGGATCACCGCCGCCGTCATGTTCCACAGCGGCCATATCGTGCAGGTGATCGAGGGCAAGCGCGCCGATATCGACCGGCTGATGCGCCGCCTGCTGGCCGATCGCCGCCATACCGGCGTGCGGATCCTGATTGACACGCCGATCTCGAACCGCGTGGTGCGCGAGCCGATCTGTGTTTGCCCCGACCCGCAATCCATGCTCCGCGCCGCGGGCGTGGCCGAGATCTCGCGCCTGACCGCCAATGAGGCCGAGGCCATGCTCGACAAGAAGTACGCCGCCTGAGCGTGACCTGAACCGCCACAGCGCCTAACTGGGGCGGGTGAGCTTTTCCGACGACGAAATCGAACGCTATGCGCGCCACCTGGTGCTGTCCGAAGTGGGCGGCCCGGGGCAGCAGCGGCTGAGCGCCGCGCGGGTCGGCCTGATCGGCCTGGGCGGCGTCGGCGCGCCCGCGGCCCTGTACCTGGCCGCCGCCGGGGTCGGGACCCTGAGGCTGATCGACGACGACACGGTCGCCCTGTCCAATCTGCAGCGCCAGATCGTGTTCGACAGCGCCGACATCGGCCGCGCCAAGGTGGTGGCCGGCGCCGAGACCCTGGCCGCCCTCAATCCGCATGTCGGGCTGGAGCCGCGGCCCGAGCGTCTGACCCCGGACAACGCCGACGACCTGATCGCGGGCTGCGACGTGGTCATCGACGGCACGGACGATTTCGCCACCCGGTTCGCGGTCAACGCCGCCTGCCTGGCCTGCAAGGTCCCGCTGGTGTCCGGCGCCCTGGGCCGCTGGAGCGGTCAGGTCGGGGTGTTCCGGGGCGGGCCCTGCTATCGCTGCATGGTGCCGGATAGCCCGCCGGACGCGGACACCTGCGCCCGCGTCGGGGTGATTGGGGCGCTGGCGGGCGTGGTCGGGGCCATGGCGGCGCTGGAGGCGATCAAGCTGATCGCCGGGGCGGGCGAGCCGCTGTCAGGCCGCCTGTTGCTCTATGACGGCCTGGCGGGGACGGCGCGCACGGTCCGCGTCGCCCCCGATCCGACCTGTCCCGACTGCGGCGGTCAGGCGAAAGCCTGACGGAACAGGGCGATGTAACGGGCCATCAGCGCCATCTCCTGCTGATCCTCCCAGTCGCCGTGGCCGAAGTCCTCGATCTCGATCAGCTCGACGGACTTGCCCGCCGAACGCAGGGCGTCGCGCATCCGACGGGACTGGATCAGCGGCACGATGCCGTCATCCACGCCGTGCACCAGCAGGACCGGACAGGTGATCTCAGCGGCGCGGCGGCGCGGCGAGGCCGCTTCCAACTGCGCGCTGTCCCGGTTCCGGTCGCCGATCCGCTTGGTCCAGAACTGATAGATCAGCTTGTCGGCCGTCTCGTCCTGACGGTCTTCCCACGCCAGCATGTCGGGCAGGTCGTAGACGCCGCAGATGCCGATGGCCGCCTTGTACAGGTCCGGCCGCTTCAGCGCGCCCATCAGGGCCGCATAGCCGCCGTAGCTGGTGCCGATGATGCCGACCTTGGAGGCGTCCAGCCCCTTCAGGCTGATGGCATGGGCGACGGCGTCCTCGACGTCGTCCTGCATCCGCGTGCCCCAGCGGGTCCAGCCCTGTTCGGCGAAGGCCTGGCCGTAGCCGCCCGAGCCCCGGAAATTGGGCCGCAGCACCCACCAGCCCTGCGCCGCCAGAACCTGCATCTGCCGGTCCCAGTTTCCGGTGTCGCGCACCTCCGGCCCGCCGTGCGGCAGGACGATCAGCGGACCCGGCGCGCCGCCGGGAGGCGCGGTCAGATAGGCCTCGATGGTCGCGCCGTCGCGGGTCGGCACCTGCAGCACCTCGCCGGCGCCCAGGCGCGCCGTCTCCAGTTCGCGCGACTGCGCCAGGTTGACGATGACCCGCGCTTCCTTGTCGTAGAAGAACCAGGCGCCGGGCTCGTTCGGGCCGTTCACATAGGCGATGAAGCGGTTCCGGGCCCGATCCACGTCGGTCAGATAGACGTCGCAGCTGTTGTCGAAGAACTGGTTCAGCGCCCGGTGGTGGGCGGCCAGCGCCGGCTCGGCGAACTCATACTCCAGCCGCTGGCCGTAGTAGGCGGCGCCCAGATAGTGACCCGCCGAATCCTTCAGGCCGTACAGGGCGTCGCGCCCGGCGCGGCCGTTCAGCGGAGCCCCCAGCGCCGTCGTCGCCAGATCCATCTCGCGCACGCTCATCACGTCTTCGCTGTCCAGGCGCGCCATGACCAGGACCACGCCGGGGCGATCCGACGGCGCCACCCACGAGAAGTCCGGTGCGTCGCGAACGCGGCTGCGGCGGGCCATCCGCCACTCCGTCTCGCCGGGCGCGCGGACCATGATGGTCTCCATCGTGCCGCGTGCGTTCATGTCGTGGCGCATCACCGGCACGCCGTTGATCGTGCGCCAGGTGTAGGTCCCCGACCCGCCCCGCTCCAGCTTGGTCGGCGTGCCGGTGTTCACATTGACCCGATGCAGGGCCATCACCCCGTCCGAATCCCAGGCGGCCATCAGGACGTTCTCGGCATCGTCCGGCAGCAGGTCGATGATCCGGCCCATGTCGAAGGTGCCGCGCATCTGGTTGCGCTGATCGCCGAACAGGACCACCGGCTCGCCGCGGTCCGCGTGGATCGAAACCACCCGGCGCATCCAGAACTCGATGCTTTCGGACCGGACGTTGGAGCCGGCCTGCGACCGGCGGCCCGTCTCGCCCTTGATCATGACCGAGGCCAGCAGGCGGTCATTGCTGGCCCACTCGAGGCCGCTGATATGCACCGCGCCCAGGTTGATGCGGCGGCGCTGCCCTTCCGGATCGGCGGCGTCGATGAAATCCACGGCGCTGAGAGGGGCGGCGTCGGTGCCCAGGTTCTCGCCCACCGCGATCCGGTTCCCGTTCGGCGACAGGGCGGCTCCGACCGAGCGGACCGGCTTGAAGAATTCCTGCAACGGATAGGCGCCGGGCGCCCCCTGGGCCGCGGCGGCCCGCGCCGCCACCGGCGAAAACGCCGCCATACCCGCCAGGGCGCTCGCGCCCGCAAGCAATCCACGGCGCGACAACACAGCCCGCGCGGCCTTACTCAATCCCGATTTCACGATAATCCCCCGATACTTGCGGCGGCACACAACCGAAGCGTGGCCGTGCCGTCAAGCTGGGAAACTCAGAACATCGCCGGGATAACACGGTCCGGCGGACGGTGGCCGTTGGCGAAGGTCTGGATGTTGGCGATGACACGGTCGCCCATGTCCTGACGGGCCTCGATCGTGGCCGATCCCAGGTGGGGCAGCAGCACGACATTGGCGTGGCCGACCAGGCCCGGATGCACCTTGGGCTCATGCTCGAACACGTCCAGGCCGACGCCGGCGATGCGCCGCTGGGCCACCGCCTCCGCTAGGGCGGCCTCATCAATCAGCTCGCCCCGCGCGGTGTTGATCAGGATCGCGTCCGGTCGCAGCAGGGCCAGCCGCCGGGCCGACAGCAGGTGATGCGTCTCCCTGGTCGCCGGGCAGTTCAGCGAGATCAGATCCATCCGGGCCAGCATCTGGTCCAGATCGTCCCACCAGGTCGCGCCCAGCTCCTCGGCGATCATGGCCGGGACCGGTTTGCGGTTGTGGTAGTGGACCTGCATGCCGAAGGCCTTGGCCCGGCGTGCCAGGGCCTGGCCGATGCGGCCCATGCCGACGATGCCCAGCCGCTTGCCCCACAGCTTGCGGCCGGTCATCCAGGTCGGGCTCCAGCCCTCGAACCGGCCCTCCTGCATCACCTGGGCGCCCTCCACGATCCGGCGGCTGACCGCCAGGATCAGGGTCATGGCCAGGTCGGCGGTGTCCTCGGTCAGGACACCCGGCGTATTCGTCACGATCAGGCCCCGGCCCACCGCCGCCTCGACGTCGATGTGGTCCACCCCCGCGCCGAAATTGGCGATCATCTTCAGCTGCGGTCCGGCCTTGGCGATCAGCTCGGCGTCGATGACGTCGGTGATGGTCGGCGACAGCACGTCGGCGCGCTGAACGGCGGCCTCCAGCTCTGCGCGGCTCATCGGCCGGTCCGTCAGGTTCAGCTCAGCGTCGAACAGCTCGCGCATCCGTGTCTCCACGGCGTCGGGCAAGCGTCTGGTTAATACGACCTTAAGCCTGGAGGCGGACATTCGGTGCCTTCGATTACACGTCCCCGGCTTTAATGGTCCTCCCGGTGTCTGGCAAAGCGCCTCGTCTGAAACGTCTCGCGCTGATCGTCGCGGTGCTCGGCTGCGGCGTGATGGCGAGCGCGGGAAACACCATGCCGGGCGGGCGTCCGACCCCCAGCGGCCAGCCGGTGCCGCGCTGGCTGTCGCTGAAGTCCGACGAGGTCCGCGCGCGCCAGGGCCCCGGCCTCGACTACCCCATCCTGTGGGAATACCGGGTCAGCGGCCTGCCGGTTCAGGTGATCGCCGAGAC
>Ga0209676_1001771_pt1 | contig 18217 bp, 14 predicted proteins | sample AraplaCvi_mLB_r2_FD_184282 | JGI IMG/M metagenome (GOLD analysis project Ga0209676, IMG submission 184282) | Arabidopsis root microbial communities from North Carolina, USA - plate scrape MF_Cvi_mLB_r2 (SPAdes) (version 2) | ecosystem: Host-associated > Plants > Roots > Endosphere | place: USA...
ATCTGTTGCTTGTAAAGTAATATTTTTATCACTTATGATGGAGATCCCATTATCATCCATAAGCGAAATCATCAATCCTCCACCAGATATGACAATCCGATCGGGTGCAAGTAGAATTTGTTTACCGTGCTTCGTTCTGAGTGTTTTGACATCTGGATCAGCCATCCGTGCTGGGTCTTGGCGACTATCCTCTGGTGGTGCAGGTCTTGATCCACCGCCGCCACCTCCTCCACCGCCACTAGCACCGGCACTCCCACCGCCGCTTGGACTAGGTGGATTCGTCGCTGCTAACATTGAACCAGATTGTGGTGGTGCTTTTGATACGGAACTAATCGCAATCCCTTCATCCTCACGATTGCCCGGGAAATAGATTCTAACGTTATCGGATAGCTCTGGCATGAAGTACCATCCTGTATTATCTTCTGATGCATAGATCGTTGAATACGGAAACCAATACGCTGTATCTTTATCTTGACCCTCGTCAAAATTGACATGAATACGAATTTTGTCCCCCGCAACATCAATTACTTTCCCTTGAATGGAGGCGCCAATAATAGCTTGATTATAAGTAGTGTGAACACTGAAGCCGTTCTGAGGTGTTAACGTATAAATATGCTTGAACAAGCCATCTTTTAAAGTTGAGAAGATTTTATAGACATACAATTTTTTTGATTGGAATGTCACTTCATTGCCTATTTTGAATGGTTGAAACGATTCTACTTCATAGTACATATAGTCACTATCAGTAATACCGTCGAGATGATTTTTACTGGACACAAGGAAATTTCCAATTGCCTTTTTAACTCGATAATTAATGGCCTCCATTTTCGTCGTGCCCCCAGCTTGAAACGGTACACCAAAGTAAAACTTAGCGGCTGGGTGAACCGTATCTGGCACTAGGCCTGTATGGAATCGCGATGCCATTCGTTTAAGAAACTCCCAATCTGTCTCTATATATTGCATTGTAAAGCGTCCAATAGTAGAGCCCTTTGAGGCATAATCCATGAAATCTGCACCTTTTTGATCGGCAATACAAGCATTTATTAATTCACTATAGGGCATACTCGCATTTTGATAAGTTTGATTTTTCTTCTTCACATCTAACACATACGAATGCGAAACTGCTTTAACCTCCAAATAATAGGTGCCCAAAACCGATTTCACCTGTACATCTAACGCCAGCCCATTGAAAATAGGAATAGTTTGTCCACCACTGCCGATTTGCACGACTTCAATAGCCGTTTCGGCATCCGTCATATACACATAGGAATCTTCGAATTCATCTGGAATCACGCCTGTTAAATGCAATGTAGCATGCTCATTCATTTGTTGTGTAATTTCGATTTGATTGACGCGAATATTATAGGGCATCACGATGATATCTTTATACGTCAAGGCTGTTTCCTTACTCATTCAACAACACCTTCCCCATCTAATAATTTGTTTTCAACAAAGATAGATTCCATCATGCCGTAAGCAATGGGCTTCCAAATATCCATCTCTTTTTTCAAACAATTAACCGAGCCCATCGTCACATTCTCGCCTACTATAAACAAAAACATTAAATTATAAATCTTGTTATCTAGTGCTGGCGAAATGAAATCAAAGTAACCAATTTGTAGGCCGTTAACTTCATTCATGCCGATATCCAACATTTTTGTAGTTGGCTGCGTTTTTTGAAGGATGTTCCTCATGGCCTCTGTGAAGTCTTCTAATTCCTCTTCTTTTACCTGTTGTTCCATGATTTTCAGTGTGACATTGATGGACGTACTTTCGCTTGTATAAATATAATCGGGTCTACGACTGGATGGATATTTAATATCCATTAATTCAGGCTCCATCACATCAAATGTTGCAGGCATACACATTCGGATTTGACCCTCATAAAAACTCATTTCTTTAAACTCAATAATTTCATCTTCAATTATTAGCTGACCCTCTTTAATCGCTTTCACAATATCCGTATTCAATAATTGATTTTCGATGTTCTCCATTCGTTTCTTCTGCCTTGCATGCTTCGTCATCTCAATAACTTCTTCATCCATGAAATTCATTGTTTTCACTCCTTTGTTTCGATTAGTCTTTCTATCTCATGACCTTGTATTTTTTCGCTATCCTTTTAAAGGTTAACTCAGCTGTCATGATCGAAAATAGCTTCGGCATTCCAAACGAAATCTTTCCTTCCATGACATGCTGAATCAATGACCTGCAAATTCTGCTCATCTATATTGACTAAGTACTAGGAGATGCTCCTCATACGGTGTTTATCTTTCTTATAAAGCCGCTTCCTTTTGAGCTATTTCACGTTGTCCGTTCTTGAACATTTCTTCATCAGCAGACTATCAGCTAGTCAACAATCATGCGCTTTGGTCGTCCTTGACTGTGACCTGTCATACGACCACCACGTTTTGATTCCAATAAAATACGGTTCAAGTATTTATGAATTTGACTATTAGAAAATGTTTGGTAGTCTAGCTCTAACCGATTGCAAATATAGAAATCAATTGCATCTCGTTGAACCCGCTCCTGATTTATGCACTCTAAAGCAAAAGCTATATCATACGGATTCGCTGGGCGATTTTTTAACAGCTCTCGTGCAAAATAGTGCAAAATGATTGGATGATATGTGCTTTTTTGAAAACCTGCATACTGACTGTGAAGATAATTAACCGTATTGTATTCAGTCGCAATATCGGAAAAATCAATATACTCCGAGCGAAGTTTTGCACCCGATTTCAATTTAAAGCGCGCCAACTCTAGCTCATTATTTGCAAGCTCTAATGAATCATCTAGGACTATCTCTGTCGTGAGGCTTCTAAAATCTAATTCATTCGCTTCTTCAGCAAATCGTACTTTTAAAATCGTTTCGCTTCCTGTTGCCTCATAAGGAAGCTCGTAGCTACTAGGTAGCATATAGAGCTTTCCGTTATGCTTGATAATGCCTTTCTCTATGATGAGGCTTTTATCTGCTACGACAATATTGGCACCAGCAATAATGCCATTAGAATAATCTTGAAAATATAAATCTAAAAATTCTCTTGGGTAATCTCGCAAATTTTCTAGCATTTCTCGCTTTAAAATGCGGCCCTTTTGAAAATGTGGATATTGATTGGCAAACAAGCTGTCACCCACCTCTTTTCTTGTTTTTCACTGTTTACTTTAATCCATCAAAGAAATCCAGCTCAGACAAATCGGTTTCAAAGGCAAAGAATTCCTTGCTTCCGATAAACAACTGTTCGTCTTTTCGAGCTACTGGAACTACATGGAAGCCCCAATTATCTTCGCCTGCAAAGACAAAGAACTTCACTTCTCCATTTGTGATGGAATCCGTCTCGTCCTGCGGAATTTTATCTTGATACTGCATTGCAATATTCTCATAAAGAACAGGTGCATAATCCTCATGACGATTTAAGTAAGTGTATTTATACGATGAGTGATCGTCGTTGCCTGTGAGGAAAAACTCCACCTCTTTTACACCCCATGGGCGAGAAATCGTACCGTGAATTTGATTTAGTCTTTCTAAGCTACTAATCAGTAATTTTTCCTGACGATTATGTGTAAAGGCACTGACAGCATAAGGGACAACTGGCGCATGGTTCGTCACTTCTGTTTCAATCATGCCGATTTTCTTGGCATTTAAATAACGAAGCGCTCCCCTTAAACAAGCAAGCTTTAACTCTGGAACTTTACCGATATTTTCAGCCTTTTGTCTAAACTCAATGCTACGTCCTGGCACAAATTCCTTTAAAGCCTCGCGAAACGCGTCTATTTTACAGGATTGTCCCGTCAATTTAATGATGGAATAGTCACTCAGTATGCCACTCTCATAAAATTCCTCTAAAAACTCTCGCACGATATCATAAATATCTGCCTTTATGAGATGATTGATTTCTTTAATGTTGAAAAAGACATTCGGGAAGTCATAAACTTCCTTAAATTGATTGTTTTCTACTAACGACAGGCACCAGCGATCTACTGCTGTGACATTTAAATCACTATCGTGCTGCATATCGCTATCCGCATAAAAACGACTTCTTAATATACCTGTTTTGCGGAAAAATTCCTTCTTCATCTCTTCCGCCATTTCCCATAAGAAATAATAATTATTGCGAACACGTAGGTACTCATCACGTGTGCGATTTTCATATTCCTTAAAGCGTGTAGGGATAATATTTTCGGCATCTACAAAGGCTTTTTCGAATTGCTCGTACACCGCTTCGACGCCATGATCGTCGACATATCGATAAATATCCTTACCAGGAATATCGATTAATGCATCGATATCATAATCATTTTTCCCACGACTATAATAGTTTGCAAAGACGATTTTCATAAATTGGAAAATACGATACGTAATATTGTTACCACCAAAATTCGTATCTCCATTTTCATAGGTAGTATGAATATCAATTTTGTAAGAAATATGTCCGTCCTCTATGCGAAACTTACAAGAAGAAAGGTCTGTTGTTCCGCCTCCACAATCGATTACTAGCGCTTTATATTCCTTGCCATCGAGAAAACTATCATTCTCTATTTGATTGGCGATTGTATTATAAAGAACCGACATCCCTTCATCGAGAGCATGCTCAGTTTCGATTTGGTATTCGGGTAAAATCGCACGAAACATATCTAAAAATTGTGTTTTCAGCTTAACAGGACTGGAAATATGTAAATGCTTGAAGCGACATTTAAATTGATGCTCCGCCATTCGAATAATATAAAGCATAAACTCTCTTAAAATTTGGCTGCGTGGAACAAGTGCAGTATTCCCGTTAGCATCCATTACCTCTTCCAGCTTGGCATAGTTACTCACCCATCGCTTTATACCTTGGAATTTCGTAGCCAATGATGTATAGCTATTTTTCTTCATCATTTTTAACGCTTCATAGCCGTAGTGATAGTTTACTTGGTCTGCATTTGAGCAATCTGCGACAGTCAAGACCGTCGGCACTACTTCAATCCATTCGTTTTGATGAAGTGGGTCTGGAAATTGCACAAAATTGATGCTATTTAGCTGAATTCTGTCATTTAATAAATCATGACTGCAAGGAGAGGACACGTAATCACTCTCTAAATAAACTCCAGCCGTTGTATTTGTTGTACCAAAGTCAATTGCAAGAATGGCATTTGTTGTTTCCAGCTGTTTCATCTCTAAATCTGGTATTGGAACTTTATAATAATGAAGATTTGTTGGCGGAAGTGGGGTCTCCTGATAATACGTCTTATAGATATACTCAGAATCTTGCTTTCTTAAAAAAATAAAGCTGTAGTTTTTATTGTTTGTCTTCCGGATTCCAATTGCTTGGTCAGCAGCGAAATAGTATTGATTTGGGACTTCGTCATCTTTAAGGATATTAAGAATGCCGCAAAGTTCCAGCTGCTCATTGACTAGCAGTACATTAGATTCAACAAGAAAACCGCCTGTTTCCACGAAATACTGATCGGGTTTATCAATCTTCATTCCGCTATATAAGCTCATCTTGGCAGGAATTTTAATGTCACCATTGTCAGACATCGGTGTTTTTAAATACTCTTGCATGGCCGCTTCTACTCGTTCAAAGCCCCCATCCTTTTTTTCTCTAATAAGAGGGTTTTCTTCAGAGCCACGGTATCTTAAAATTTTGTCGATTAACTCGTCTCTTGTCAGTGTATTAATAAGCCCCGTCACAAGCTTTTCCTTATAGCAAATATTTCTAAGCTGGAAGGTTGTCATTTCCATTAGTTCTACTCGTGTATAGGTCATATATTTCTTTTCTGTATTACGCTTATTGGCATACAGCTTATATGAATATTTAGTTGTCATTGGAATCCCTCCTCTTCCCTATTTAGTAAAGAGCTATTCGATCTAGCTTCATCGTTTCCTCTGCATCAATAATGCCAAAATGATATTGCCAATAAACCTCCATATGGAAGCCTATTGGCAGAAACATTTCTTGTACAAGCTGTACCTTTCGCTCATTCTGTTCTGTCTGCTTTTGACGGATGTATAAAAGCAGCTCATCCTGGTCTTCCGATTTCACATAAATCATGCAATTTTTAAAGAGCCTTTTCAGCGTATCCTTTAATAAGTAAATTTCTTCACCAGTCCGATACAGTCTTAACAAGTTCAACGCAACTATTTCTTGCTCTTTTTTCGTAAAGGCATGAATATTATCCCGCACCAATTTACCAAATACATCAGCCTCGATTTCCCTTAAGATAAAGCGAATATAGAACTCTCTCTTATTCATGCCCTGCATACGATCAATTTCAGCTAAAAAGTGCAATACGGTATCTAAAAGATAATTCCTAAACTCAATATCCGCAGAATTATCTGGGTGGAAGAGACCATTAAAAATTCCGTAATAACGATAATACGGATTTACTTCAACGTTCTGGTCAACATACTGTGCATTTAATAGTTGTGGACTTAGTTCCATATAAGGTGAATAGGCTTCGGCAAGGTGAAAATAAATATCCTTTTTAGAAAGTCCTTCATCCTCAGCTTTAATGAGCAAATCCCAAATATAGTTCATAGCCACACACCTACACATTCATATTCGAAGAAATGTCTTTGCACTTCTGATACGAGGAAGCTTAAAATATCGTTTGCGATAAAGTTTCTTTCCTCTTTCGCCTTAAACTTTAATAGCATCGTTTTTCTATGATTATTTTCTCCTATCATTTCCGTTAAGAAAGTGTTCGCGGAGTGCGTAAAGCTTGTTCCCGAAAAAGATTCCACTATTTCAACATCAACAAGCTCAAATCGATTAGCTGCCTCAAAGGAGTTAATCATACGAGTAATTTCACCCTTCGTTTTAACAGTAGCCGTATACTTGTTAGCGAATTTGTGTATAAAATGCTCAATTCTTCGATTTGATACAAGCTCGTAATTTAATTTCCCGATTTTCTCTTCTTCCATCTTTGCAATTTTGATTAGCTGCCAAACCCCTGATTTATCCTGGGGTGAAACAATGGTTAATTCATTGTCTGAATGTTTTACGTAACGAACATTATCCTCTTCGGCCTCAACAAGATAGCCATGCTGGTTTCCGATTTTACGTATCGAAAGGACATGCTCATAATTTACCTTATCGATAGCAGGGACGGGAAAACCGACATTTTTGACCTCATGACGTTCAATGTTCCATAGTGGAACCATATTCATACGTTTCTTGTCCTCATACTCTTCTAAATCAACGATTATTTCAGTAATTTCAGCATCCTCATTTAAAGGTGGGCAATCTACTAAATTGACATTAAAAAATTTATAGACGAATGGATGATTAATAGTTTTCCACGGTAAGCCGTTTATTTGGAAGAGCGGATATAGCTTGTTCATCTCTTGTAAATAGTCCAGATTTTGAGTAAGGCTGACCTTAATCTCTACTTGTCCTTCTGTCGTTACTAGCCTTCCATTAAAGCGTCGCTGCTCAGCAAGTAACTGTTGAATGTGCATGGAATCACACGCTAAAAATAAGGTGAACAGCACAGCAGGTTCATTGGTTTTAAATGATTCAAGCAGTTTTTTTTTATTGATAGATTTACTTTCCAAATCAGCTGGTCGCATCGGGAATAAGCATTCATGAATAGGGTCAACATCCTCCTTAGAACTTAACGTCACATAAATATCAAACCTATTCTCAGCATCATCTATTTCATTGAATACGCGGTCTTCAAGCCTTTTGTTCATGTCATCCTGATAGTCGATTAAATTTACAAAAACGCCACTTACAATATCCTTTAGCAGTTGACGTTGCTCTAAATCCTCTATTTTGCGTAACCGTTCAATCATGAGCTCTTTTATCAATTTATTTTCCCTCTTTCATCACTTCAGCATCAGATGGCCCAGCTGTCCCTTCATTCGTTGGCGGTGCTGCCTGATCAGGTGGCGCTGTATCGGCAGCTGGTGCTTGAGGAGGCGGATTTAATTTATCATTGGCGTTCATAACCTTTCGCTCAAGACCTAAAACCTTGGACAGCAGCTCTGTCTCCTGATAAATTTCCTGTGCAAGTGTATAATATTCAATTGCTTTCCCAAACTCTTGGCGTGCATAGCTCTGATCTCCGCTTTTTTCTAAGCCTTCAGCCTTTAATTCCTTCTGAGCCTTTTTCAATTCAGCAATTTTAGCCTCTGTATCTTCTATTTTTGTCTTTATTTCAGGTTCGCCAGTATAGGCAATTGTCAGGGCTTTTTTTCTTGCCTTTTGATATGTTTCAAGAGCCCCATTGTAATCCTCTGCCTCAAATCTAAAATCTCCATCTTTCACAGCTTCAGCAATTTGTACAATGGTATCCATGTTGGCGATTCTTTGTTCAACTACTGCTTTCCCAAAGTCTTTAATAAGCTTTCCTTCTTTTTTAGCCTTTTCATATTGCTCAAGGGCATCGTTAAATTTACCTTCTTCCGCTGATTTATCTCCACTGATAATCAGATCGGTAACTCTTAATTTTCTAGCTAGTACATTTCTATGTATGGGATCCTTCAATTTTTTAGCAGCATTTCTGCCCTCACTATATTCCAGCAGTGCCTTATCATAAGTTCCATCTTGGAAATACTGGTTTCCGCTCTTTTCATGATCTTTCATCTCTACGGTTAATTCAGCCATTTTTTTAGCTTGCTTTGCCTGATAAAAAATCGTGCCTCCACCTACGACCAAAACTAGGATTAATGCAGCTACAATCATTTTGATGTATTTCATTTTTTTCTTATTTGTTTCCTGGTAAACCTTATTAGCAAATATGGCTGCTATTGTGTAATTATTGACGACTTTCTTTTGCCTACTTAACAGGACCTCTTCTAATACATCAATGTATTTCTCAGGCTCTTTTGCATCTTCCAACGCATCTGCCATTTCAATTTCATTGACATCTTCCCAAAAGCCGGCTGTACAAAGCACTAGTACATCGTCATCCATTAACTTCATTTTCTTTGAAACAAAAGGCTTGAAATCTTTTGGTTTGCCAAGATAATTTAGTAAATTGGTTCTTTCCTCGTGCTGACTTATATCGAGCGAACGGTTCCTAGTATTGACTATCTCTTGCGCTAAGCTTTGATCCGTGCTTTTAAACGTTAAAGACCCATTACGGAAATGATATAATCTCGAATTTCCTGCAACAGCAACAATCATCTTTGAGTAATCCGAGACGACAATGACAATACTAGCCTTCAATCTCACCCTTAAGCTTTGAGCTTGAAGAATATCTTGTGCATATTTTAAGTAATGTTTAATTTTACGTCTGGACATGGATGGCTTTTCCATGAATTTTTCTAAAATTGCCTTTACAGCAAGCTCTGCACTACTTATTTCCTGATCAGAATCTAATCCTTTTACAGCTACCCAGCAGGCTACATCGTCCAGCTCTGTATAGGCAAAGTAATCTTTATTTTGCAAAAATGAGCCCGCTTCGGATAAAAAGCTTGTTTTAAAGTTGCTATTTTCCTTTCTCATGATTACTCCTCCTCATTTACTGACTCATTTATAGACATACGTAAAATTTATTACCATGTTTTTTCTAAAATAACGATGGTCGCATTATCTTGATTTTTTAAGCGTTTTTGTTCAACGGCTTTTATCATGTCTTGAGCAATATCATAGGGAGTAGCTTGCTGAGAGAGAATTTTCTCCATTTCTACCTCTGTTAAAGTATCATAGACGCCATCACTAAATAGACATACTTTATCCCCTCTATTTAGCTGAATTGGACTTTTTCCGATATCCATATTTTTAAAGCCTTCATACCCTAAATAATTGATAAGTCTCTTTTTCAAAGGATTTTCCTGCACCTCAAGCTGAGATATTTCACCAGATATATATCGCTCAGTTAACACTGATTCAAAAATATGCTTTTGATTGATGGCCTTAAATTCTCCATTTCGAAAAATGGTAATGACACTATCTCCAACGGCTCCCCAGTGAAGAAATCCGTTATCATCAATAACGGCTGCCACTAATGTAGTACCGCCATTCGAGCCATTTAAATTTTCGACAATCATATGATTACTTGTAAAAGCGGCCTCCTTAAAAAATTTTTCTAAATTATTTAGTCCGCTCAGCTTTTTAAATTCTTCAATAAATGTATTGACAGCAACCGTACTTGCCATCCTACCGTTTGCTAAACCACTGATGCCATCTGCTAGAACAGCAATTGTTCCATCTTTCGTTTCTGCTGTAGAGAAATAATCATCCTGCTCATCACGTCTGCCAATCGTTTGACCATTTCCGATGGCTATTTTTGTTTTTTCATTTTGTTGTGCAAGCATGTTTCTAACGATTAATAATGCAAAGAGTACAACGATAAAAATAAGTGCAATTATGTATGGCAGTAGTTTCTGATCCATCCGTCATCATCCCTCACTGTTGTTGTTTTCCCATTCAAAATGAACACCACATAAGGGAATAAAGAGAAACATACTTCCGCCTAACTGAATCACATCGTACGCTGCTAGCTCTGTTGGCGTATAAACCGCTTCATTGTTAAGATAAGCTAAGCCTGATGCATCTCCAGGCAGCAGATAGAAATTCCTTTTTTTAGGATCGTAAACAATCACAGCATGATTACGTTGAGAAATCGAATTGTCTCCAACAATACGAATGTGCATATCCTCAGCTCGACCAATAAAGTTTTTTTCCGATAAAATTCGATAATCTCGACCCATTTGAGGTCCTTCAATACAAACTAGCCATCCTGTTACCGGATCAATGCCATCCATTTCTCCGAGATATGGCATTGTTTTATCATCTAGTTCTGCTACAGCTGTTTGCTGACTGCTTGGTCTTTGCTCCTGTTCCACCATTACATTGCAATACGGACATACATTTCTATGTCTTCTGGAACTAAACATGTGACCATTTGTGCATCTAATCAAACTCATTTTCGCTATCCCCCGTCTATGTTTACGAATTTACTTGTCTCTATTTCACTAAAATCCGTGTATTTGCTATGTATATCGTGTCTCCATTACCTATCGGGTAAGGATTTTCGTGTTTTATTCTGTTTTTAACACGCTTACTAGCCTTTTTTATACCAACACCATTTACTGAATCAATATCCTCTATGTACCATACTCCTGAAACATTATTTAATACGGCATGTTCATAATTGATAAGCGATTCATATTCAGTACCATTTAAATCGATATCTGCCTTATTGTCAGCGGAACTTTTCCCAATAAGTAATGACGTTTGATCACCGATTTCCCATTCATCTATTTCAGCTCCTCGATCATTGAGGAGAACTAGTTTTCGAATTTTCTTGTTTGTCACATTGTAATTTTTATCTTTAGCTTCATACTTGATAGAGCCATAAATTATTGCTAGTATGACCAGCATTAGTCCAATAATTGTTTTTAAAATAAAATCCTGATTCATGACAAATACGTATAGAATGAAAAAGAAGGCGATTGTGACAATAATGATATCGATAATTTTTATAATCATTTGTTTCTTTGCATTTTCAGTGTATGCATCCATTGAATTTTGACCATACATGGTATCACACTCCTCCATACTAGCTATGGCTTCGTTTTACTTGTTAAAAAAACGTTCAAATAAATCAGTTGTATCTAGTGGATTCTTCTTTGCATTCTTATTAAGCGTTGATCCCGTTTCCTTTGTTTTAGGATTAAAACCAAAAAAATGCTCAAAGTTCTTTTCAATATTGTTCATATTAAAATCTGGCTTTTTTTCAGTAGACTGTTGACGTGAAGACTGTTTTTCAGATGTCTGTCCCTTGCCCCAACTTTGACTAGCTCCATCTAGTCGAGCATCATATGCTTCTCTTGAATCTGGATCCTTTAGTACTTTGTATGCCTCTGTCACTTCTAAAAAAATCTTTTCTGATTCTTTGTTTCCACCGCTCACGTCTGGATGATGTTTTTTGGATAGTTTTCTGTAAGCTAGTTTTATTTGTGCTTGCGTGGCGTCTCTACTGACACCTAAAGTTTCATAATGCGTTTTCATATTTTTCATCCCCAATATTAGGATTATTCAAAATTATCTAAGGAACTATGAAAGTCCCTTAGATAATGTGGAGTAGCTATCAAGCTGCAATCTTAGACAGCGTAGCCGCCTTCGATTTTCGCCAAGTCTGTTTTGTCTTTCTTTTGCTTAACGAATAAGTAAAATTCACCAATACCTTCTGTGTCACCATACTTTTCTGTATAGTCAACAACAAAAGCATTTGGGAAATGAATTTTTCTTACTACTTGATCAGCTGAAACAACTTCTAAAGTTACTTTACGGTAACAGTCAGCCTTTTCAGCTGGTACTAATGACCATAATCCTAATTTCATCGTATCATCAGAATTATCACCATCAGTTGCAGTAAGAATTTTACCTCTTACTTTTAAAGTTGCTCCTACATCTGTTGAACGTGCGTTAGAGTCATTTGGAGTATCTGTTTCATACTCAACAGCCATAATGCTATCTAACCCTAATTCAATTGCTTCTGATCCTTCTACTTTTAATACAAAACCCATTCTCAGTACCTCCTAAAATTTGTTTGAATCGTCTCAAAAAATCGTCTTAGGTGAAGTGTATAACTAGTTGTATACATTCCTCCACGCCTAATGCAAATACATGGAGCATGGAGAAATATGTAATGTTTTCACCTTACAATTAATGGAGGATTCTATTTATGTTAAAAGATTTATGAAAAAATCTTAAACATACGACTTAAAATTTTTTTTAGTGTATGTGTAAACTTGTTAGGCCTTAACAGCACTACTTGCCTTTGTAATCATGACTTCAAGATTTTTCACATTACCGTTAAACACTAGGTCAATTTGACATGTGCTTGTTTTTTCATCAATAATGTAGCCGATGTCATCTCCATCGTGAATAATGGAGTTTACATAGCCTTTATCTTGAACCCATTTGCTTTTTTGGCTACTTGGATTATTACTAAAGAATCGAACGATATTTTCATGTTTAAAGTCACCTGATTGGAATCGTAAAATTCTCTCAATATACGTACTCACTTGTGTTTTGTAGATCGAATCAAATCCATCTTCTTCCATAGCTAAACTTCTAGCTTTATACACTGTAATACGTTTAATTTCTTTATCTTGAAGCTGTGCATTTTCAGATGAGAATACAAAGCCAAAGCTTCTACTGTTAATAGCATCTTTAATATTATTAGTAAATCCTGAGATTTCTTTCGCCATTGTTGTTACGGCTCTTAGTGAGTTATCACCCGCTTCAATATCGAAGCGTACACCAGGATAATTTCTCTGAACATTTCTGAAAGAATCTTTCAAATATTCCGGACATTGATAAGCTGAAACAATACCTGCCGCTACATAGCTAGCACCAACATAAACGCCCTCTATCCAAAGTTTTAAAATATCTTCTTTTTCTTTAGATAATCTCGCTCCATTTTCTGTTGTCTGCATTCTTGTATCAATGATTACTCCTGATTTATCTTTAGGAATAATCGTGAAGTTTGGTAAACATGGTATCGCAAACTCACTATAATCTTTTCGAATAAGCACTGAGCATTTATCGATCAAGCGATCAATACCTGCAGTAGCAATTCCATTGAATGTCGTTTCTTCTTCAGTCATGAAGTTGAAGAAAACCTGTACTTTATAATCTTTCACAGTTTCAAGAAGGATGGATAATGATTCCATTGTATTGCCATCTTGCTTGGCAACCTTATCGTTTCCTTTAAATCTAGCTCTACTTACTTTCATTTTTCCGGAAGCTTCTAGTTCTAGTGCAGGGACAATTCCATACCATACCGTATCTGTAAAGTCATTTTTGGAGTTTACCGTGTTTAAATACGTGCGTAATCGTGGTAGATTATTACTTTTAACGAGCATATCTAACTTTGTGTTCGTTACAAGTAACGAGGGCTGCATACCTTTGTTTTTAGTTGCATACTGATCAAAGTACATTTTTACGCCTAATAGTTTTTCAACTAACGGCTTCACTGTTTTTACAAATTCATCCTTAGCATCCTTATAGAATTCTAAGTAAGTATTGTAGTTTTGTACCTCTGTCTCTACATCAAATTCAGCTCTCACAGCTGGCAATGGAGAGAACGTTCTTACGACTAAATCTTTGACATAAGAGGATGGTGATTCTGTAATCGCCTCATAGTCCTCTTCAAAAACTGTGCTTAAACCATAGTTACTATTTTCTTCAATAACCATCAGTTCCGAGCTATTATTTTGTGGTGCCTCAATGATTTTTAATTCACCATTGTCGCCAATAGAAAGTGTCCCAATTTGTAATTTTTCGGACTCATCTTCATCCTGATTAGCACCTAACAGTAGTCTCGTTTTAATATCTTCAATTGCTAAAGGAAGCATCGCCATGACATTATTGTAATTTCTACTTGCCACTTCAAACATCAGGTTTAGCTTGTCCCCTGTATCCAATTTTTTTGGATCGCCTTCATCTAATTTGTCATATTCACCATATAGGTAATGGATTTCTTTTCGGACTTGTCGAATGTCGTCCATAACCTTTTTAGGAGAGATCATATCGAGCAAATTTTCAAACTTAAAATCAACATTCGCAATGCCCTGACTTCTTTTCGTATCAATGAGGGTAAATAACATCTTTAAAAAATCATTATTTTGGTCAATTGCTATTTCAGAAATACAGTCATCTTGAATTCCTTCAGGTTTTTTTAATGTATACATAACCTTTTGGTTAGCAGCATTGTAGAATGAGTAAACCGTCGGAGAAAACTTATCTAAAAACTCGTCGAAGCTTTTAACAAGAAGATATTCATTCATTTCTTTAATTTTTTCATCGCTAAGGCTGTCAATCCCTTTTACATCTCCAACAAGCGTAATTAAATCCATTTTTTCTGGATTAATTTCCTCAAAAAGCATGGTTCTGTTTGTTTGACTAATAATATCCATTCAGTCGGCCGTATGATTATACAGCCATCCCTCCTTTTTGTAACGAATTTCGAGTAAGCATAGTCATAAGTGTGCAGTAAATATAAATTTACTTTTAAGTAATAAACTGTAAATAAAAAGCAAAGAAATTTTTAGTGAGTATATTCTACTCCTACTTCTACATCACTGATGACATTATGTATCACAAAGTAACTATACAATATCTAAATTCATTGTCAATATTTACATTGGAACATTATGTAAATAATATGTATCAAGATGTATTTATAGTAAAAAATAAACATTAAGAATTTTATGCCATTTTCTTTAGTAAGTGTGTATCTTTTCATTTGTATTTATTAAAAAACAGCTTGTAGTGTATTTTTTTATACACTATAAAGCTGCTTATTAGCTTTCACCTTTAACTGTAAAATGATAACAAAGAATTACTTTACCTAAATTATTGGTCATTTAGAATTATTTACCTTAAAATAGTTCATTATCCTATTGACAATATTTTCAATAGTAATTACCAATTTCATATATTTTAGTGAAGAACAACGTTTTTTTGCTTGAACTTCTAGACCCCACAAAATGGTTTTGGACAAAAGTATACTCACGTTTTTATTATACGTTCTTACATCTCCAATTTTATCCTCTATTAACCGCTGCGACACATCAGGTGGAATAACATCTGTCAAAGAAAAATAAAATGTTGCTGCTAAACTATAAATATCCGTATATACACCTTGCTCAGATATAGTCGAATATTGCTCAAGAGGAGAATATCCTGAACTCGTAAATATTTGATAATCTTTAGCCGTTTTATAATAAATCGCGGACCCAAAATCTAGTAGATATGGATTACCTTCAGGATCTAACATTATATTATTTGGTTTAATATCACGATGGAGTATGCCTTTTTTATGTAAATAGCTTAAAGCACCAATTAGAGGAAGGAATATACTAGTGTACAAATGCTCCCTATCATTAATAGGAAAATCCTTTAAATATTGATCTAATAAAGTTCCTTCATAATACTCCATCACGATATAAATCGACTCATTTTCTTCAAAGTGGTGCATATACTTGACTATATTTTGATGATTTATTTGCTGCATAATTAACGCTTCATTTAGAAAAATAGCTTTTAAATCCTCGAACTTCTGCTTCGTTGAAGGCACACGATTAACAACTGTTTTATTATCTAAATCCCGTAAAGCTAAGTCATTTGGAAAGAATTCTTTAATAATTAGCTGATTCCCTTCATTAATATTCTCCACAATATAAACAAAGGACAATTTACTGGTAGCAAGTACTTCTTTTATTTTATATGTATCTTTCAAAACACTGTTTATCGGTAAGCTCAATTCAACTTGAGTCGCTTGCATTTTCGATCAATCATCCCTTTCAACACATAAACTATGAACAACCTGTTTCATATTTAACGCGAAATATGTAATTATTTTAACTAAAATACAAATTAATGTAAGTATATCAATATACATCTTTATATTAAATAGATATCTTATAGTAGTTAGTGGTTCTACGTTGAATGGTGGGGTTAGGCACAATTTGGTGGGGTCGATTTAATCGTTCTATTCATCATTTTGATGGTTCTATCCATCACTTTGGTGGTTCTATCCATCTTTGAGGTTCTATCCACCTTTTTGATGGTCCTATCCATATTTTTGAGGATTCTATCCATATTTTGAGGTTCTATCCATCACTTCTCCTGTTCTAGCCGTCGCTTCGCCCGTTCTATCCGTCCATTCGTCTATTTCGCTTATAATCTCCCTAAAAAAGCGCCCAATAAGTATCTAAATACTTATCGGACGCTTTATAGCAGTTAATTATGCTTTTTGATAGCGAAGCACAGGTGTACGAGCAGCGCGTGTTTCGTCTAGACGAGTTACGACTGTTGTATGTGGTGCTTCCTGTACGATTGATGGGTTTTCTTCCGTTTCTTTTGCAATTTGAATCATCACATCGCAGAATGCATCTAATGTTTCTTTAGATTCTGTTTCTGTTGGCTCGATCATTAATGCTTCTTCCACATTTAATGGGAAGTAAGTTGTTGGTGGATGGTAGCCAAAGTCTAACAGACGTTTTGCGATGTCTAAAGTACGAACGCCAAGTTTCTTTTGACGACGTCCTGATAATACAAATTCATGTTTACAATGACGGTTATATGGTAGATCGTAGAATGGCTCTAATCGACGCATCATATAGTTTGCGTTTAGTACAGCGTATTCTGTTACAGCTTTTAAGCCATCTGGACCCATTGTACGGATATAAGTATATGCACGTACGTTGATACCAAAGTTACCATAGTAAGGTTTAACACGTCCGATTGATTGTGGACGCTCGTAATCGAAGTGATATGTTCCTTCTTCTGTTCTTACTAAAACTGGTTTTGGCAGGAATGGAATTAAATCAGCTTTCACTCCTACTGGACCAGAACCTGGGCCACCGCCACCGTGAGGACCTGTAAATGTTTTGTGTAAGTTTAAGTGTACGCAGTCAAAGCCCATATCACCAGGACGTGCTTTACTCATAACTGCATTTAAGTTTGCACCGTCATAGTATACTTTACCGCCAACAGAGTGAATTAGCTCTGCCATTTCGATAATATTTTCTTCAAATAGACCAAGTGTATTTGGATTTGTTAGCATCAATGCAGCTGTATCAGGTCCAACTACTTTGCGTAAATCCTCAATATCTACTAAACCAGCTTCATCTGATTTAACAGTAATAGTTTCAAAGCCTGCAACTGTTGCCGATGCTGGGTTTGTACCGTGAGCAGAGTCAGGAACAATAACTTTATTACGGTGACCTTCACCATTTGCTTCATGGAATGCGCGGATCATCATTAATGCCGTCCATTCACCATGAGCACCTGCTGCAGGTTGTAATGTCACTTCATCCATACCTGTAATTTCAACTAATGAAGTTTGTAGATCGTAAAGAAGCTCCATCGCACCTTGAGTTGTTGATTCATCCTGTAATGGGTGAACATTAGCAAAGCCTGAAATGCGTGCAACGGCCTCGTTAATTTTTGGATTATATTTCATCGTACAAGAGCCAAGAGGGTAGAAACCTGAGTCTACACCGTGGTTTCGACGAGAAAGTGCTGTATAGTGGCGCATAATATCAAGCTCAGAAACCTCTGGTAATTCCGCCTCTTCAGTACGTACTAAGTTCGCCGGAAGTAAATCTGCAAGGTCAACCTCTGGTACATCAAGTGCTTCTAAACTATAGCCTACGCGACCTTCTTTGGAAATTTCAAAAATGAGTGATTGATTTTCGTTATGCATTAAGAGCCCCCATTTCTGCAACAAGTGCATCAATTTCTTCCTTCGTGCGTAATTCTGTTACTGC
>Ga0209676_1001772_pt1 | contig 18192 bp, 20 predicted proteins | sample AraplaCvi_mLB_r2_FD_184282 | JGI IMG/M metagenome (GOLD analysis project Ga0209676, IMG submission 184282) | Arabidopsis root microbial communities from North Carolina, USA - plate scrape MF_Cvi_mLB_r2 (SPAdes) (version 2) | ecosystem: Host-associated > Plants > Roots > Endosphere | place: USA...
GGATCGCCGGCCACCAGGTCATGAGGAGGTGGCCCAGGCTCATGTTGGTGAAGCCGAGGTTGTTGAGCAGGAACAGGGTGCCGATCACGACCAGCACCAGCGCGCCGACGATATGGGATTTCATGGAATTGCCCAGAAGGAAGTGGAAGGTTCAGACCGCGGGCAGGCGCGCGTCGATCATCACGCCGATTCTGGCGATGCGCGCACGTGCCGCGCAAGCCAGCCGATGGGCGGTGGCGGCATCGACGGGCGCGAAATGCAGCGGCTGTCCCGGAACGCACTGCGCCAGGCGCGGCAGGTCGGCGGCAATGACGTGGCCGAGCTTCGCGTAGCCACCGACGGTCTGCGCGTCGGCAAGCAGGACGATGGGGCTGCCGTCGGCCGGCAACTGGATCGTGCCCGGCGCGACCGGCTCCGAGACGCCGTCGCCACCGGGCGAGGGAAGCGCCTCGCCCTGCAGGCGAAGGCCCTGGCGGTTGCTGCGGGCGCTGACCGTCCAGCCGCGGCGGGTGAGGGCGGACGCGAGCTGATGCGCGGACGGGCAGTAGCGGATCGGCTGGTCCGTGTCGTGCGCGTGGTCGATCCACCACGCGGGGGCGCGCGGGATGGCGACCTGCTGCGCGAAGCCCGCGCCGAGCGGGACCACGTCGCCGGCACGCAGCGCACGTCCGTGTACGCCGCCGAAGCCGCCGCGCAAATCGGTGCTGCGGCTGCCGAGGACCGGCGCGACGTCGATGCCGCCGTCGATCGCCAGCCACGCCCGCGCACCGCCGCGCAGCGAGCCGATTTCGAGCGTGCCCGCGGGCAGGTCCACCGGCCGGCCGCTCGGCACGCGTTCGCCTTCGAATCGCGCCGACGCCGTGGCGCCGGTGAGCGCGATGCGCGAGGGCGCGTCCAGGCGCAGGGTCGGTCCGCGCAGGGTCAGTTCGAGCACAGCCGCATCCAGCGGATTGCCGACCAGGCGGTTCGCCAGCCGCGCCGCATCGGCATCGAGCGCGCCCGCGTGCGCGACGCCGAGATGGCGCCATCCGCTGCGGCCGCGATCCTGCACGGTCGTCTGCAGGCCAGCCGAGAGGACGTGCAGGTTGCGCATCACGACGCCGCGTCCTGCGCATCGGTCAGGCGCGCGAACTCGTCGGCGTCGATCGCGACGAAGCGCACGCGATCGCCCGGGTGCAGTCGCGCCGGCGGCTCGCGCCGCGGGTCGAACAGCATCCACGGCGTGCGGCCGATCACGCGCCAGCCGCCGGGGCTTTCGCGCGGATAGATGCCGGTCTGCGCGCCGCCAATGGCGACGCTGCCGGCGGCAACGCTCGCGCGCGGTGTCGCCAGTCGTGGCAGCGCGAGCGCGGGATCCAGGCCGGAGAGATAGGGAAAACCCGGCGCGAATCCGATCATCGCGACGGTGTAATCGCCCGCCGCGTGACGTTCGATCAATGCCTGCGGCGACAGGCCGAGTTCCGCGGCGGACGATTCGAGATCGGGGCCGTACTCGCCGCCGTAAAGCACGGGAATTTCGACGTCTCCCGCCGCTGCCGTTGCCTGCGCGTGCGAAGCGCCCGGCTCGTCATCCAGCAGTGCCAGCAACTTTGCATGCACACGCGCCGGGTCCTCGTCCGCATCGAAGAACACGGCCAGGCTCGCGAATGCCGGTACGACGTCGCGCAGCCACGGCGGTTCGAGCGCCCGCAATCGCGCCGCCATCGCATGCACGGCGGCGTTGAGTTCCGGGTCGATCCGATCACCCAAGCGCAGCAGCCACGCGTCGTCGGCCAGCGCCTCGATGTCGCAGGCCGGGCGCGAATTCACTGCTTGAGTGCGCCCTGCAGCTGCTGGATGCGCACGACCAGCGCTTCGGGCGTGTACGGCTGCGCGGTCGCGGTGCCCCACACCGGGCGCGGCCAGGCGATGTCGTCGGGGAAGCGCGCGATCACGTGCACGTGCAGCTGCGAGACGACATTGCCCAGCGCGGCGACGTTGAGTTTGTGCGGCTTGAACAGCGCGCGCAGCGCATGGCTGGCGAGGTTGATCTCCGCCAGCAGCGTGGCCTGCTGCGTCGCGTCCAGGTCGACCAGCTCCACCGCTTCGGCCACGCGCGGCACGAGGATCAGCCACGGATGGTTCGTGTCGTCCATCAACCGCAGCTCGCTCAGCGCAAGATGCGCCACCGGGTGCGTGTCCTGCGCGAGCTGCGCGTGCAGCTGCCAGGGGCCGTGGTTGCCGGAGCGGTTCATCGCAGGTTCTCCTCGAAGAAGGCGAGCGTCATGGCGCCCGCCGTCGCCGCCGCGTCCGCGTCGTACGCGTGGTTGTCGACGTCGCGGTTGAAGGCGTGGCCCACGCCTGCGTACACCTGGATCGAGGCGCGCGGCTGCTTCTGCCGGTGCAGTTCGATCACCTCGGCCGGGATGCTCGAATCGGTCTGGCCGAAGTGGAACATCATCGGCGCGCGCAGCGGTTCGTCGAGGAAGGGCACCGTGCGCGCGCCGTAGTACGACACCGCCGGCAGGCCCAGGCGCGTGTTCGCGAGGAACGCCACGCTTCCGCCCCAGCAGAAGCCGACCGCGCCGACGCGCAGGCCTTCGGCGGCCAGCGAACCGGCCGCGACGGACACGATGTCCACCGCCCGGTCGAAGCCCAGTTCGTTGCGCAGCGCGACGCCGCGTTGCGTGCCGGCTTCGTCGTAGTCCAGCTCGATCCCGGGCGCCACGGGGTCGTAAAGCGCCGGCGCCAGGGCCACGTAGCCAGCCGCCGCGAACCGTTGCGCCACCGCGCGGATGTGGGCGTTCGCGCCGAAAATCTCCTGCAGCACGATCACGGCCCCATGAGACGGACCGGACGGTTCGGCCCGCCAGGCGCGCACGGGGCCGTGCGGAGTCTCAAGGTGGATCCAGTGGGCCATGGCGCTGTTCAGTTTGGTCGGGGGACAGGGTCGATTCTATCGCTGACGCTATACTCCGCAGCCTTCCCGCCCGTCGCTGCCTGGTCACTGCGCATCCCGCAGGACGGGCCGCCGCCCGCTGCCCTTTCGTTCCGGTCCGTCCATGTCCCTCGCCAATCCCAAAGTCGGTTTCGTCAGCCTCGGTTGCCCCAAGGCGCTGGTCGATTCCGAACGCATCCTCACCCAGCTGCGCGTGGAGGGTTACGACATCGTGCAGAGCTACGACGACGCCGACGTCGTCGTGGTCAATACCTGCGGCTTCATCGACTCGGCCGTGACCGAATCGCTGGACGCCATCGGCGAGGCGATCGCGGAGAACGGCAAGGTCATCGTCACCGGGTGCCTGGGCAAGAAGCCCGAGCAGATCCGCGAAGCGCATCCGGGCGTGCTGTCCATCAGCGGCCCGCAGGACTACGGCAGCGTGATGACCGCCGTGCACGCGGCCCTGCCGCCGAAGCACGATCCGTTCCTGGACCTGGTGCCCGACACGGGCATCAAGCTCACGCCCAAGCACTACGCGTACCTCAAGATTTCCGAAGGCTGCAATCACCGTTGCAGCTTCTGCATCATCCCGTCGATGCGCGGCGACCTGGTGAGCCGCCCGGTCGACCAGGTGCTGCGCGAAGCCGAAAAGCTCGCGATGGGCGGCGTGAAGGAACTGCTGGTCATCTCGCAGGACACCTCCGCCTATGGCGTGGACGTGAAGTACGCGCAGCACGAATGGCGCGGCAAGTCCTACCAGACGCGCATGAAGGCGCTGTGCGAAGGCCTGAGCGAACTGGGCATCTGGACGCGCCTGCACTACGTGTACCCGTACCCGCACGTGGACGACATCATTCCGCTGATGGCCGACGGCAAGCTGCTGCCGTACCTGGACATCCCGTTCCAGCACGCCAGCCCGCGCGTGCTCAAGCTGATGAAGCGCCCCGGCGCGGTCGACAAGACGCTCGAACGCATCCAGCGCTGGCGCTCCATCGCGCCGGACATCGCGATCCGCTCGACCTTCATCGTCGGATTCCCGGGCGAAACCGAAGCCGAATTCGAAGAGCTGCTGGATTTCCTCGACGAAGCCCAGCTCGATCGCGTGGGCGCGTTCGCCTATTCGCCGGTGGAAGGCGCCACGGCCAACGCGCTGCCCGATGCGATCCCGGAAGAAGTGAAGCAGGAGCGCCTTGCGCGCTTCATGGAAAAGCAGGCCGAGATTTCCGCGGCGAAGCTCGAAGCGAAGGTCGGCACGACGCAGCGCTGCATCGTCGATGCGCTGGACGGCGAGCTGGCCATCGCGCGCACGATGTACGACGCCCCGGAAATCGACGGCCTGGTGCAGATCCAGAACGGCTTCATGGCCGGCGTGAAGCCGGGCGAGTTCGTCGACGTGGAGATCATGGGCAGCGACGAACACGATCTGTTCGGTGAAGTGCCGTTCGAGGATTGAGGGCGCCGATCGGCACCTGATGTCATTCCCGCGAAGGCGGGAATCCAAGTCTCCGCAGCTTGCGGGGCTTCAGCCCGCCAGCGTCACCAGCGCCGTCGTCACGCCGCAGGCCAGCGCCATCGCCACCAGGCCCGCGCCCACCCACAGCGCATAGCGCCGGTTTCCGCTCGCGAAGGCCAGCGCGGTCTTGGCGATCGCGCTGGAAGCCAGCAGGCCGGCCACGCCCCATTGCGCGTGCGCCATGCTCAGGGTTCCGGCCGACGACAACTGCGCGACGCTCGCCGCCGCCGCGTGCAGTTCGGCCACGGCGACGAGCACCGCGGTCGCCAGCGCGCCCATGTCGCCGAACACGCTGCGCAACCACGCCGACAGCACCAGGACGACGGCGATCACCAGCGCCAGCAGCAGCCCGTGGCGGAGCTTGAACGCGCGCGCCTCCGGTTCGTTGGGCAATGCCGATGCATCGCCCTGGTGTCGCAGGCCGACGCCGGCGGCGATGGCGAGCACGCCGGCCGCCGCCGCGAGCGGCCAGGCACTGGCGCGCACCAGCGCCGGCGCGACGGTGGCGAGGATGCCCACCACCAGCAGCAACGAGGCCAGGTTGGCCAGCAGCGCGGCCGATGCCGCGCCGGCGGTCAGCGTCGCATCCTCGCGCGTGCGCTGGCCGAAGCCGGCGACGGCGGCCGTCGAGGACGCGAAGCCGGCGAAGAATCCCGCCACCGGCAGGCCCCAGCGCGCACCGACGGCGCGCAGGGCGATGTGGCCGAGCATGCCCACCGTCATCACCAGCACCACCAGCTTCCACAGCTGCGAGGGCACCAACACGCCCCACGGATCGACCGGCTCGTCCGGCAGCAGCGGCAACACGACCAGCGCCGACGCTGCGAGCAGCAGCGCGTCCTGCACCTCGCGCTCGCTCACGATGTCGCGCGCGAACCTGTGCAGCGGCTGCTTGGCGAACAGCAGCGTCGCCGCGACGACCGCCAGCGCGGCCGCCACCGTCGTCTGGGTCTGCGCCAGCGCGGCCAGCAGGGCCGTCACCAGCAGGGCGACCTCGCCGGTCAGGCCTGGATCGTGGTCGCGCGTGCGCAGGTAGGACACGACCGCCAGCGCGCCGACGGCCAGCACCGTCGCCACCAGCGCGGGCAGGCCGATCTGCGTGGCGACGCCGGTGGCGATGGCGACCATCGCATGCGTGCGCAGGCCCGCCGCCGGCGCGCCCGGGTGCGGCGCACCGGACTGGACTGCATGGCGCTCGCGCACGACGCCGATCAGCAGGCCGATGGCGATGGCGGTGATCAGGCCGCGGAGTTCGTCGGGATCCATTCGGCGCAGGCCGGGTGTGGGGGCTACACGCTACCTCACCGGCGGACGCGGCCACAGGTCCCTGCCGGTCAACGGCGTGTCCATTGCATGGGGACGAAGCGCAGGCCGCGTTCGTGCCGTTGCGGGCCGGTGGGTTCGAAACCGAGGCGCCGATAGGCCTCCAGCGCATGCAGGGACGCATTGACCGTGACGGGTGCGACCGGGTCGGCGGCTTCCCGCACCGCGTCCCACAAGGCTCGCGCCACGCCGCGCCGCTGCACGTCCTGCGCGACGAACAGGTGGTACAGGTGGGACGGCAGGCGCAGCGCGGCGACACCGACGATGCGGCCGTCCAGTTCGGCGACCACGTGGCGATGCCCTTCGCGCAGGCGCCGTGCGACCTGTGGGGCCGCCATCGAACCGAGCAGCAGCGCGGTGCCTTCTTCGTCGCAGTCCGGCGCGATCCATCGCTTCGTCAGCGCGATGACGAGCGCACTGATCGCGTCCGCGTCGTCGCCCGTGGCATCGCGCAGGACGATCTGGTCAGGCCTTGCCATCGTCGTAGGCGACCTCGGCGATCACGAAGCGCGTGGCGCCACCGGGCAGCATGGCCTCGAACTCGTCGTCCAGGCGCTTTTTCAGCATCGCGCGCGCCAGCGGCGAGTCGATGCTGATCGCGCCGGTCTTCGCATCGGTTTCATCGGGGCCGACGATGCGATAGCGCTGCGTTTCGCCGCTGGCGACGTTTTCGATCTCCACGCGCGCGCCGAAGAAGACCGCGTCGGGATCGGTGGGCACCGTGTCCACCACGCGCAGCGCCGGCACGCGCTTTGAGAGGTAGCGCACGCGTCGGTCGATCTCGCCGAGCTGCTTCTTTCGATACGTGTATTCGGCGTTTTCCGAGCGATCGCCTTCGGCCGCGGCGGCGGCGAGCGCCTTGACGACCTCCGGACGCTTCACGCGCCACAGCTCGTCCAGCTCGGCCTTGAGGCGATCGTGGCCCGCGCGCGTGATCAGCGCGGTGCTTTTTTCGGGTGGCGGGCGCCAGCGGGACATGCGATTGCGGCAAGACGACGCTGACTGCATCGGAACGCCGTTATCTCAGAGTCGCCGCTGGCGCTCAAGCGTCACGGCCTGGTCGCGCGTTCGATGAGCGCCGCCGCCGTCGTCGGGCCGGCGGCGAGCGTGTCGGTGTGCGAGGCCATCACCTGGCGGAATTCCAGTCCCGCCGCGGGGCCGACCTTCAACCCGCGCTTGCGCTCCAACGCGTCGATCTTGTTGGAGGTGGCGTCGTCCAGGTCGGGACTGATGACGACGAAGTCCCAACTGTCGCCGCTGATGTGCGCGTACCACTGCGACGGCGCGACGCCCGCCTCGGTCGCGACGGCATCGCGCGCGGCCATCCACTTCAGGAAATCGAGCTGCTTGCCCGGCGCGGGCCGGTAGATGGACACGACCGAACGCGGAAGCTCCTGCGCCAATGCGGGAGCGAGGACGCTCAGGCCCGCGGCGCAGGCCAGGACGGCGACGAACAGGCGGGAAGCATGGGAGGACATGGCGACTCTCCAGCGCCGTGGCGGCGCATCGGCCGGACAGGGGGCGTGTCGGCGCCTCCGGCCGCGATGTCGACACGCTGCACCCAGGCCCCCAACCCTGAAGCACGCACGGGACAACGCGCCGGGGTTCCCGCACCGGTCAAAGACGCGTGCCTACTGCGAACGCTTGAGGTTGTACGGCAACGCGCTCTCGATCGGCTTGCCTTCCATGTCCAGCTGCCGGATCTCGTCGTTGGACAGGATCGCGAAAAGGCGGTCGTTGTCGGACTTGCTGTTCGGATCCAGCCGCAGGCGCTGGTTGTTCTCTTCCGCGGTCCACGTGCCGTCGCCCTTGAGTTCCGGGGCCGAACGCGCCTGGTAGGACTCGGTGATCGTGTAGGTGCCATCGGCCGCGAGCACCAGGCGCGTGTCGATGCCGGGGCAGTCGGCGCAGGGCAGGGTGCCGGTGAACGTGCCGGCGAAGGCCTTCGCATCGAACGGCGCGCCCTGGGCGGACGGGAGCGCATCGGCGACGGGCGCGGCCGGCGCCGCAGCGGCGGGCTCGGCCGGCGGTGCGGCGGTTTCGGCCGGGGCCTGCGGCTTGCACGCCGAAAGCGCGGCAACGGCCAGCGCGGCGAGAAGGACGGTACGTGCGTTCAAGGCGGTGTTCGACATGGGGTGCTCCTTGCGGGGGAGGTGCGATTGGGCCACAAGGCCCATCAACGCCGCGTGCCGCCGAAGATGCTGCCCAGCAGTCCGCGCACGATCTGCTGGCCGATGCGGTTGCCGACCGTTCGCGAGGCCTGCTTGGCCATCGTCTCGACCATGCCCTGGCGGCGCTTGGTGCCGAACACGGCGTCTTTCACGGCCTGGCCGAAGCCGCTGCCCTCGGCTTCGTCCTGCGCGCGCGAGCGCGCCGGCGGCGCCTTGCTCTGCCGGGTCGCGGCTTCCGCGCGCGTGGCGAGCATCTCCGATGCCGATTCGCGATCCACGCGCTCGTCGTACTTGTGCCCGACCGGACTGGTGCTGCGCACCTGCTGGCGCTCGGCTTCGGTGATCGCGCCCATGCGGCAGCGTGGCGGGGCGATCAGCGTCTTCTCCACCGGCATCGGCACGCCCTTGTCCTGCAGCGTCGACACCAGCGCTTCGCCGGTGCCGAGTTGCGAGATCGTCTTGGCCACGTCCAGCGCGGGATTCGGCACGAAGGTTTCGGCGGCCGTCTTCACCGCTTTCTGGTCGCGTGGCGTGAACGCACGCAGCGCGTGCTGCACTCGGTTGCCGAGCTGGCCGAGGATGTTGTCGGGCACGTCGTCGGGAAATTGCGAGCAGAAATACACGCCCACGCCCTTGGAACGGATCAGCCGCACCACCTGCTCCACGCGCTGCTGCAAGGCCGGCGGAGCGTCGTCGAACAGCAGGTGCGCTTCGTCGAACACGAACACGAGCTTGGGCTTGTCCAGGTCGCCCACTTCCGGCAGCGTCTCGAACAGTTCCGACAGCAGCCACAGCAGGAAGCTGGAATACAGGCGCGGCTTGAGCACCAGTTGCTCGGACGCGAGGATGTTCACGACGCCGCGGCCGTCGGGCGTGGTGCGCATCAGGTCGGCCAGCTCCAGTGCCGGTTCGCCGAAGAACAACTCGCCGCCTTCCTGTTCCAGCCGCAGCAGCGAGCGCTGGATCGCGCCGATCGACTGCGCGCTTACCAGCCCGTAGCTGGTCGAGATGTCCTTGCGTTCGTCCGCGACCAGGCCGAGCAGGGCGCGCAGGTCTTCCAGGTCGAGCAGCAGCAGGCCGCGGTCGTCGGCCAGCTTGAAGACGATGTCGAGCACGCCGGACTGCGTGTCGTTGAGTTCGAGCACCCGCGAGAGCAGGGTCGGGCCCATTTCGCTGACCGTGGTGCGCACCGGATGGCCGAGCTTTCCGAACAGGTCCCAGAACACGACCGGGCTGGCTTCGCTCGCGTAGCCCGGCAGGCCGATCTCCGCCACGCGCGATTGCAGTTTCTCGTTCGCGGTGCCGGCCACCGCAAGCCCGGCGACATCGCCCTTCACGTCGGCCAGGAACACCGGCACGCCCAGTCGCGAGAACCCTTCGGCCAAGGTCATCAGCGTGACCGTCTTGCCCGTGCCGGTGGCGCCGGCGACCAGGCCGTGGCGGTTGCCGAACTTCGGCTGCAGGAACACGTGGCCCTGGGACTCGGGCAGCGATTGCGGCGTGGTGACGGCCTTGCCAAGCAGGATGGGGTCCATGGGGATCTCGGGGGAAAGGGCGGCGAGGGGGTTGTCGCGATTCTAGGCGCGGCCACGGGCGGTCGTGTTCATCTTGGGAATCTTGCGGATTTTCAGCCGGGGCCGCCGTTCATCCGGACGCGCGGCGCGAATTCGGAGCTTTCCGGCTTGTCGCGATTGCGTGCGGACGGATACCCTGCGTTGCCCCCGCTTCCACGCAGTTCGCTGTCCATGCATGTGATCGCCCGTTCTTCCGCCGCGCTGCTCGCGCTGGCTCTCCTGTCCGCGATGCCGCAGGCGCATGCGCTTTCCAAGCGTGACCAGGCCGCGGTGGATGCGCTCGACACGCGCATGCAGGCCGCCGAATCGCGATATCGCGCCGGGCTGGTGAAGATCGGAAACGCCGATCCGGCCGGCCGCACCGATGTCGACGGCGCGCTGGAGGACATGGAAGACGTGCTGGCCGCCTGCGTCAAGCAGAAGGGCTGCTCGCCCACGACCATGCTCGCCGCCTACAAGCGGCTGCTGAAGCAGAACGCCGACCTGGCCTCCGGCGACGAAGTGCCCGAGGACAACGAGGACGACGGCGCCGGCAGCATCACCGCCGACGTACCCGAGGCCGCCCGCGCCGCCGCGCTGCTCAGCGCCGACGGCCAGCAGTTCGTGAAGATGGTCCAGTACAACCCGGCGGTGCAGGCCGGCATCCGTCGCTGGCTCACCGACATGCGCCCGTCGCTGATCGACAGCTTCGAGAACTACCAGTACCTGCGCCAGACGATGTGGCCGCAGTTCCAGCGCGCCGGCCTGCCCGAAGCGCTGCTGTTCGGCGTGATGGCGAAGGAATCCAACGGCCGCGTGCATTCGACCTCGCGCGCCGGCGCGGCCGGGCCGATGCAGTTCATGTACAACACCGGCATCCGCTTCGGCCTGGGTCCCGACGGCAGTGGCTTCGACACGCGCTACGACGCGCGCGCCTCCGCGGCCGCCGCGGCGGAGTATTTCAACGAACGCCTGGGCACGCTCAACCGCAGCATCGAGTTGTCGCTGGCCGCCTACAACGGTGGCGAAGGCCGCGCCCAGCGCGTGTTCAACACGTCCGGCGGGCGCAACTTCTGGGACGAATCGGTCTACAACCAGTTCCCGGCCGAAACCCGCGACTACGTGCCGATGGTGATCGCCGCGGCGTGGCTGTTCCTGCATCCGAAGGAATACGGCCTGACGATGCCGCGCGTGGACGCGCGTCCGGCGGCGCTGCGCCTGGTCAAACCCAGCTCGATCTACGAACTCACCATCTGCCTGGGCAACGGCGGCACGCGCGAAGGCTTCATGCGCGCGCTGCGCAACCTCAACCCGCGCTACCAGGCCGACCAGTACCTGCCGACCGGCACCACGCTGGCCGCCACCACCAGGATCGCCGGCCTCTACGGCCGTTACTGCACGCAGGGCCAGCGCGCCGAACTGGCGCACACGCTGGTGATGAGCGATGCGTCGTCGGCCATCGTGCGCACCGGGCCGGTGACGCCGGTGCAGGCCGAGGACGTGGTGTACGAAGCCGAGAGCGCCGGCGTCGGCAGCGCGGGCGCCACCGCGGCCGCCCCGGTGAAGAGCAAGCCGGCCAAGCCGTCCAAGCCTTCGACCTACACGGTCAAGCGCGGCGAGACCCTGACCGCCATCGCGCAGAAGTTCCAGTGCGACACGGGCGACCTGGCGAAGGCGAACAAGCTCAAGGCGCCGCGATTCGCCATCAAGCCGGGCCAGAAGCTCAAGCTCGCCGCCTGCGACGGTTGAGTCGCGCCGCCGGACGCGACATGCTGGGCCCCACCACAGGGAAGCAGGGGGTGGGGCATGGTCTGGAAGAAGATCGTGAATCTGTTCCGGCGGGGTGAGGCGCAACCGTCCTACGGTGCGCCGAAGCTGGAAGAACAACTGGACGAACTGCGCGGCTACATCGCCCGCGACCTGCGCGGCGGGTACGTCGACGCCGCCTCCATCATCGACAACGCGCTGGAAGTGCTGGAACTCCAGCCGCACGGCGAAGGCGTCCTGCGAGCGCACGCACGCCGCATCCTCGAAGACGAAACCGCGGCCTATCACCACGAATCGGCCGGCTGGCCGCCGCTGACCGACCACGACCGCCTGGAGCAGGCCTTCGCCGCGCTCGAAACCCAGGGCGTGGTGTGCCGCCAGAACTTCACCTGCTGCGGCACCTGCGGGGTGGCGGAGATCGGCGACGAGATCGACGCCGCGCTCGAACGCGGCGGCCCCGTGCACGGCTACGCCTTCTTCCACATGCAGGACACCGAGCGCGCCGTCGAAGGCGGCGGGCTGTGGCTGAACTACGGCGCGACCGACGGTGGCGAAGCGCCGGCGCTGGCGGTCGGCCAGCGCATCGCGCAGGCCTTGCGCAGCACTGGCCTCACGGTGGACTGGGACGGCGACTGGACCAAGCGCATCCACGTGCCGCTGCAATGGCAACGCCGGCTCGCGCTGTGACGCGCGCGCCGGTGGCGACGGCGGCCTTCGGGGCTGCCAGCGCGGTGCTTGCTATCGCCGGCGCATACTGGCCGGCGATGCCGTGGCTGCACTGGCTCTTCAAGCCGCTGACGACGCTGCTGGTCGCGGCGATGGTGTGGCGCACGCCATCCTCGTTGCCGCGCTATCGGTGGTGGCTGCTCGCCGGCCTCGCGCTGTCCACGGCGGGCGACGTGTTCCTGATGCTGCCGGTCGACGCGTTCGTCGCGGGGCTGGCGAGTTTCCTGCTCGCGCACCTGGCGTACCTGCTGGCGCTGCGCCAGCGCGAACGCCTGTTCGCCGCGCGCTGGCCGTTCGTCGTGTACGCGATCGTCGCCGGCCTGGTGCTGTCGCAGCTGTGGCCCGGGTTGCCGGGTGAACTGCGTGTGCCGGTGGTCGTCTACGTCGTCGTGCTGGCGGCGATGGCCGCGCAGGCGCTGGCGGTGTGGTGGCGACGGCGCGATGGCGTCGCGATGAGCGGCGCGTGGGGCGGGGCGTGTTTCGTGCTGTCCGACGCGCTGCTGGCGTGGGACCGCTTCGTCGTGCCGTTCGCCGCGGCGTCGTTCGCGGTACTGGCGAGCTACTGGCTGGCGCAGTGGGGGCTGGCGCGGTCGGTGCCGCGCGAGCCGTAATCATGGGGTCCGCAGCCGGTCAGATGCGGCGGATCAGCCCGTCCGCGTAGCCAGCTTCTGCCCCAGACGCACCGGCGATTCGGCGCCCAGCGACGGATCCAGCGTCGCCACGCCGCGCGGCAGCAGCACGATCACGGTCGATCCGTAATTGAACCGCGCCATCTCGGCGAAGCGTTCCAGCGTGATGTTTTCCGCGCGCCAGTCCTTGCGGTTGATGCGGTCGCCGTAGGCGGGGATTTCCTCGCCGCTCCACACCGTTTCCACGCCCGACACCAGCAGCGCGCCGACCATCACCATCGCCATCGGCCCGAAGTCGGTGTCGAAGTGGCACACCAGGCGCTCGTTGCGCGCGAACAGGCGCGGCACGTTCGCCACCGCCGCGGTGCCCACGCTGAACAGGCGGCCCGGCACGTGCACGGTCTCGCGCAGTCGGCCGCCCCACGGCATGTGCACGCGGTGGTAGTCGCGCGGCGAGAGGTACACCGTGGCGAACAATCCGTCGTTGAAGGGCACCGCGTCGGCCGCGTCGCCGAGCAGTTCGGCGGCGGTGAACGACTGGCCCTTGGCCTGGAAGATGCGGCCGTCCTCGATCGGGCCGCACTGACTGACGTGCCCGTCGGCCGGCATCAGCAGGACGCGCGGATCGGCGTCGGGCACGCGCGCGCCGGGTTTCAGCGCACGGGTGAAGAAGGCATTGAACGTCGGGTACTTCGTCGGATCCGGCTGCGCGGCTTCGGACAGGTTCACGCCGAAGCGGCGCGTCACCGTGTCGATCAGCCACTGCTTCAGGCGCGGGTTGTCCGAATACGCGAGCGCGCGCGCCATCGACGACAGCAGTCGGTGCGGCAGGACGTAGGTGAGGGCGGTAACGAGGCTCATGGCGTGCTTACGTTGACGTGCGGGCGTGATGGGACCGTGCAGGGGCACGAGTTCGGATGGAGCGGAACGGCGGGCCGTTCGTTACTCGCGCTTTGGCGTGGCCGCGGCGAAGCTGGCCTGCGTCAGCGCCGTCATGTCGGCGGCGATCGCGGCCGGATCGAACGGCGGTTGCACAAGGCCGGCCATGCGGCCCTGCGGATCCAGCACCGCCATCGACGCGCTGTGGTCGACGCTGTATTGATCGGCGCGGACGCCTTCCGGCGGCGGGACCTTCGCGAAGACCATGCTCAGCGACTTGGCAAACTGCTCCAGCGCCGGGATGTCGGCGGTGGCCGCGATGGTGTCGCGGTGGAAGGCATGGGCGTATTCGCCGATCCGGTCGGGCGTGTCGCGCTCGGGATCGACGGAGACGAACAGCACGCGCGGGCGCGTGGTTTCCGGCAGGGCGGCCCACTGCTTCTGCGCCTTGGCCATCTCGGCCAGCGTGGTCGGACACACGTCCGGGCAATGCGTGAAGCCGAGGAAGACCAGGGTCCAGTGGCCCTTCAGTTCGCCCGGCACCAGCGGCGTGCCGTCGGACTGGCGCAGCGTGAAGGCAGGCAGCGTGCGGGCCGGTTCGAACAGGCGCACGGCGCGGGTCTGCGGCAGCGTGGAACGCTGCGAGGGGCCGAAATAGTGCTGCGCGGCCCACAGGCCGAGGGCGGCGGCGAGGGCGGCGATCAGGATGTAGACCGTGGTGCGGCTGAACATGGCGGCTCTAAATCGCGCCCGGTACTGGGCGCGGGCATGATACCGGGCCGGGCCTCGTATAATCCTCGCCCCCTTCGAAAGGCCCCGCCATGAACGGCTCCGCGACCCCCCATCCCGTCCAGTTCGAGCAGGTCTCGATCATCGACCTGATCCGTTATGGCGGCAGCCGCTTCAACGAGGCCGGCCTGACCTTCGGCCACTCCTACGACAACGCGCTGGACGAAGCCACGCAGCTGGTGCTGCACGCGCTGCACCTGCCGCACGACCTGAGCCCGGTGTACGGCGCCTCGCGCGTGACGGACGCCGAAAAGGCCAAGGTGCTGGCGCTGTTCGAACGCCGCGTCAACGAGCGCGTTCCGGCCGCCTACCTCACCGGCGAGGCCTGGTTCGCCGGCCTGAGCTTCAAGAGCGACCGCCGCGCGCTGGTGCCGCGTTCGCCGATCGCCGAACTGATCCCGCACAGTTACGAGCCGTGGCTGGGCGGTCGCGAGGTCGAGCGCGTGCTCGACCTGTGCACCGGTTCGGGCTGCATCGCCATCGCCACCGCGCACTACCATCCGCACTGGCAGGTGGACGGCGTGGACATCAACGACGAGGCGCTGTCGCTGGCGCAGGAGAACAAGGAACGCCTGCACGCCGACAACGTCACGCTGCGCAAGTCGGACCTGTTCAACCAGCTGCAGGGCCAGGTGTACGACCTCATCGTCACCAACCCGCCGTACGTCACCAACGACGAGACCGACGCGCTGCCGAAGGAGTATTCGCACGAGCCGGAACTGGGCCTGCGTGCCGGCGACGATGGCCTGGACCTCGCGCTGAAAATCCTGCGCGACGCGCCGGACCACCTGACGGAGAGCGGCCTGCTGATCTGCGAAGTCGGCGAGGCCGAAACCGCGCTGGTGCGCCTGCTGCCGGAACTGCCGATGGCGTGGGTGGAGTTCAAGGTCGGCCAGATGGGCATCTTCGTGGTCGAGCGCGCCGACCTGGTCGAGCATCACGCGAAGATCAAGGCGCTGGCGGACGCGCGCTGAGAGATCGCGTAGGCGACGAACGTAGCCCGGGTAAGCGAAGCGCACCCGGGCTACCTCAGCGCATGCCCCGGGTGCGCTTCGCTTACCCGGGCTACGGATACAACGGCCGCGCCACGCAATCGGCTGGTTCCAGCAGCAACCAAACGACGTTGCTAAAGTGAATGCCTGCACCCCCGCGGGCTCCCACGTGTCCAGCAACAGCTTCGGCAAACTCCTCACCGTCACCACCTTCGGCGAAAGCCACGGCCCGGCCATCGGCTGCGTGGTCGATGGGTGCCCGCCCGGCATCGCCATCGCGCCTGCCGACTTCCGCCACGACCTCGAACGCCGCGCCACCGGCCGCACGCGCCACACCTCGCAGCGCCACGAGGCCGATGAAGTCGAGATCATCAGCGGCGTGTACGAAGGGCTCACCACCGGCACGCCGATCGCGCTGCTGATCCGCAACACCGACCAGCGCAGCCGCGACTACGCGAAGATCGCCGAGCAGTTCCGCCCGGGTCACGCGGACTACACCTACTGGCAGAAATACGGCATCCGCGATCCGCGCGGCGGCGGGCGTTCCTCCGCGCGCGAGACGACGATGCGCGTGACTGCCGGCGTCATCGCCAAGAAGTGGCTCGCCGATCGTTTCGGCGTGCAGGTGCAGGGCTGGCTGTCGCAGATCGGCGAGATCGTCCCGCACGGTTTCGACCTGTCCGCCGTGGAGAACAACCCGTTCTTCTGGCCCGACACGCGCCAGGTGACGGAGCTTGAGCTGTACATGGACGCGCTGCGCAAGTCCGGCGATTCGGTCGGCGCGCGCGTGGACGTAATCGCCACGAACGTCCCGCCCGGCTGGGGCGAGCCGATCTACGGAAAGCTCGACGGCGAACTCGCGGCTGCGCTGATGAGCATCAACGCAGTGAAGGGCGTGGAAATCGGCGACGGCTTCGGCGTCGTGTCGCAGAAAGGCAGCGAGCATCGCGACCAGATGACGCCGCAGGGCTTCGCCAGCAACCATGCCGGCGGCATCCTCGGCGGCATCAGTTCCGGGCAGCCGGTGCGCTGTTCTGTCGCGTTCAAGCCGACGTCCAGCCTGCGTCTGCCGATCGACAGCCTCGACACGCACGGCAACGTCGCCGAAGTGGTCACCACCGGCCGCCACGACCCCTGCGTCGGCATCCGCGCGACGCCCATCTGCGAAGCGATGGTCGCGCTGGTGCTGATGGACCAGGCGCTGCGCCATCGCGCGCAGTGCGGCGACGTGGGCGAAGTGACGCCCCGCATTCCCGCACAGCGCGATGGCTGAAGTTCGCGATGTCTGAGCCGCGTCCACGCGTCTGGGTATCGCAGCCGCTGTTCGGCGACGTCGTCGGCCGGCTGCGCGAGCACTTCGAGGTGATCGAAACCGCCGCCGTCGGCAGGCATCCGCAGGACGAGGTGGCCGCGATGCTCGCCGCGTGCGACGGCGCGCTGGTCACGCTCAACGACCGCATCGGCGCGGCGGAGATCGCGGGCGCACCGCGCCTTCGCGCCATCGCCAACGTCGGCGTGGGCTACAACAACCTCGACGTGCCCGCGCTCACGCAGGCCGGCATCCTCGTCACCAACACGCCCGACGTGCTGACCGAAACCACGGCCGACTTCGGCTTCGCGCTGATGATGGCCGCCGCGCGCCGCATCACCGAGGCCGAACGCTGGCTGCGCGACGGCCAGTGGCGCCAGTGGAGCTTCGAGTCGATGCTCGGCGGCGACATCCACGGCGCGACGCTCGGCATCCTCGGCATGGGGCGGATCGGGCAGGGCATCGCGCAGCGTGCGGCGGGTTTCCGCATGCGCGTGCTGTACCACAACCGTTCGCGGTTGCCTTCGGACATTGAAGACGAATGCCGCGCGCAGTACGCCGACTTCGACACGCTCCTCGCGCAGGCCGACCATCTCGTCCTGGTGCTGCCGTACTCGAAGGCGGTGCACCACCTCGTCGATGCATCGGCGATTGCGAAGATGAAGCCCACCGCGACGCTTACGAACATCGCGCGCGGCGGAATCGTCGACGAGGACGCGCTGGCCGACGCGCTGGAAAGCGGCCGGCTGGCGGCCGCGGGGCTCGATGTGTACGAAGGCGAGCCGGCGATCAACCCGCGCCTGCTCGCGCTGCGCAACGTGGCGCTGACGCCGCACATCGCCAGCGGCAGCCTCGCCACGCGCCGCGCGATGGTGGCGCTGGCGGTGGAGAACCTGATCGCCGCACTCGGCTACGGCCCGCGCGCAGGGGACCCGCCGACGCCGGTGAATGCCGATGCGAGGACCCGCCGAAAACCGGGCATATCGAAATAACGACACGACACGTCGTTCTTCGCCGCGCCGACGGATAATCCCCCTCGTCGCGAACGCCGCCAACGCCCGGTTCCCGCCATGCAGCGCCTCATCCAGATCCGCACCTACCAGCTCGCGCCCGGCACGCTGCTGACCTTCCACCGCGCATTCGTGGACGCCGCAGTGCCGCTGCTGCGCGCCGCCGGCCACGACGTGGTCAGCTTCGGGCCGTCGCTGCACAAGGAAGACGCGTACTACCTGATCCGCGCCTACGACGACCTGGCCGATCTGAACGCCCAGCAGGACGCGTTCTACGGTTCGCCCGAGTGGCGACAAGGTCCGCGCGAAGCCGTGCTCGCGGTGATCCAGCAGTACCTGGATGCGGTACTGTGGCTGTCTCCGGAGGCCATCAACGACCTGCGCCGCCGCAACGCCGGGGCCGCGGGCACGCCCGGCTGACGATCCAATCCGCACCACCCGCCGGAACGTTCCGGCGGACTTCCAGCAACACCCCCCAACCACGAAGAAGGAACCAATGAACGCCAAGAACTCCTGCAATGTAGCCATCGTCGGTGCAACCGGCGCCGTGGGCGAGACGATGCTGCGCATCCTCGTCGAGCGGAAATTCCCCATTGGCAACTTGCACCTGC
>Ga0209676_1001774_pt1 | contig 18180 bp, 16 predicted proteins | sample AraplaCvi_mLB_r2_FD_184282 | JGI IMG/M metagenome (GOLD analysis project Ga0209676, IMG submission 184282) | Arabidopsis root microbial communities from North Carolina, USA - plate scrape MF_Cvi_mLB_r2 (SPAdes) (version 2) | ecosystem: Host-associated > Plants > Roots > Endosphere | place: USA...
AGATATTCCCCTAAAACAATTTTGAATTCATGGCCGCGCTCAATCTGCGCGCGCCGCAATGGTGATGACCCGGTTGCCCGCATGCAGGCCGCATTCCTTCGAGTCGGACGACTCCCACCACCAGCGCCCTGCCCGCAGGTCTTCGCCGGGGCGGATGGCGCGCGTACAGGGTTCGCAACCGATGGACGGGTAGCCCTGGTCGTGCAGCGGGTTGTACGGAATGCCGAGCGCGCGGATGGCGGACCAGATGTCGTCCTCGCTCCACTCGGCCAGCGGGTTGAACTTGTAGAGGCCGAAGGTCGCGTCGTCCTCTTCCAGCAGCAGCTCGCCGCGCGTCGTGGACTGGGCGCGCCGTTGCCCCGTGATCCAGGCGCCGCGGCCGGCCAGCGCGCGCTTCAAGGGCTCGACCTTGCGGATCTGGCAACAGGCCTTGCGCAGATCGACGCTTTCGTAAAAGGCATAAGCGCCGTGCGCCGCGACGTGCTCGTCGACCGCCGCCTGAACGGGCCGGTACACGGTGACCTCTCGGCCATAGCGCTCCCGCACCGCGTCCAGCACGCCCAGCGTCTCGGCGTGCAGGCGGCCGGTGTCCAGCGTGAACACTTCCAGGTCCAGGCCGCCGTCGTAGATGGCGTGGGTCAGCACCATGTCTTCGGCCGCCAGCGACGACGCCAGCGCGGCGTCCGGATAACGGCGCTGGATGTCCGCCAGGCGCTCGGTCAGATCGCGCCAGCGCGCCGCCAGCGCCGGGGTCAGTTCAACGGAGGTATCGGTCGTCGTCATGGCTGCACCGCAAAGATGCGCGCCCGGCGGGGACGCGCGAGCAGGATTTCGCCGTCCCGCAGATTCAGCTCCTGATACAGCGACTCGGGCACCTCGGCTTCGATGATCGCGTCCGTGTCCTGGCGGGCCAATTCCAGATACGCGCTGGGACCGGCCAGATAGGCGTGCGACAGACGCACCGGAATGCCATCCGCGCCAGCGCGATAACGCTCGACCTCGAACTCGTGCGGGCGCACGTACGCGGTGGCGCGCTGCGCATCAGCCTGCGCCAGCTCGGGCGCGGGCAGCGACAGGCCGGCGCCTTCAAACACGCCACGCGTGGCGGTGCCCTGGAGCTGGTTCACGTCGCCCAGGAAGCCGTAGACGAACGGGGTGGCCGGACCTTCCCAGACTTCGCGGGGCGTGCCCACCTGCTCAATGCGGCCGGCGTTCATCAGCACCACGCGGTCCGAGACTTCCAGCGCCTCTTCCTGATCGTGCGTGACGAACACGCTGGCCACGTGCAACTCGTCGTGCAGCCGCCGCAGCCAACGGCGCAATTCCTTACGGACCTTGGCGTCCAGGGCGCCGAAAGGTTCGTCCAGCAGCAGCACGCGCGGCTCGACCGCCAGCGCACGCGCCAGGGCAATGCGTTGACGTTGTCCGCCCGACAATTGCGCCGGATAGCGGTCGGCCAGCCAGTCCAGTTGCACCAGGCCCAGCAGGTCGTGCACCTTGCGCTTGATCTGGTCCTCGGACGGGCGCTGCGAACGGTGCTTGACGCGCAGGCCGAACGCCACGTTCTCGAACACCGTCATGTGCTTGAACAGCGCGTAGTGCTGGAAAACGAATCCCACCTGGCGCTGGCGCACGTCCACCGCGGTGGCGTCCTCGCCGGCGAACAGCACGCTGCCCGAATCGGCCGATTCCAGCCCGGCGATGATGCGCAGCAGCGTCGTCTTGCCGCAGCCCGACGGGCCCAGCAGCGCCACGAGCTCGCCGGTTTCGATGTGCAGCGACACGTCGTTCAGCGCGCGGAACTGTCCGAACCGCTTGGATAGATTGCGTACTTCGATACTCATGCCTGTCTCCTTGTCCGGCCGGCCACGTCAGGCAACCGCCGGCTTGATGGCTACCGCGGCGCCGGGATACTCCACCGGCTGGTCCGCGTTCTGCTGCATGCGCGCGTTGCGCCACTCGACCACGTTCTTTGCCACCAGCGTCACCAGCGCCAGCAGCGCGAGCAGCGAGGCAACGGCGAACGCCGCGGAATACTGATATTCGTTGTAGAGAATCTCGACATGCAGCGTCATCGTGTTGGTCAGCCCGCGGATCTGGCCCGACACCACCGACACCGCGCCGAACTCGCCCATGGCCCGCGCATTGCACAGGATCGCGCCGTACAGCAAGCCCCACTTGATGTTCGGCAGCGTCACCCGCCAGAAGATCTGCCAGCCGCTCGCACCCAGCGTCAGCGCCGCCTGCTCTTCCTCGCTGCCCTGCGCCTGCATCAGCGGGATGAGCTCGCGCGCGACGAACGGAAAGGTCACGAACAACGTCGCCAGAATGATGCCGGGCACCGCGTAGACGATCTTGATGTCGTGGGCCTGCAGCCATTCGCCAAACCAGCCCTGCGAGCCGAACAGCAGCACGAACACCAGGCCCGCCACCACCGGCGACACCGAGAACGGCAAGTCGATCAGCGTGATCAGGAACTGCTTTCCGCGGAACTGGAACTTGGTGATGGCCCACGCGGCGGCGACGCCGAACACCAGGTTCACCGGCAAGGCGATGGCCGCGACCAGCAACGTCAGCCGGATGGCCGCCCAGGCGTCCGGCTCGACGATCGCTTCAAGATAAAGCGCCCATCCCTTGCGGAAGGCCTCGGCAAACACGGCCGCCAGCGGCACCAGCAGAAACAGCGCCAGAAATCCCAGCGCGATGAACAGCAAAACGCCGCGCACCCAGCGCGGCTCGGTCAAATGCGCGGGACGATCCGGTGCGCTCATGACTGCCTCCCCAGGCCGCGGCGCGCCTGCCAGCCCTGCAACAGGTTGATGATGAGGAGCAGCACGAACGACAGCACCAGCATCACGGTCGCGATGGCGGCCGCGCCGGCGTAGTCGAACTGCTCCAGCTTGGAAATGATCAGCAGCGGCGTGATCTCGGACACCATCGGCATGTTGCCGGCGATGAACACCACCGACCCGTACTCGCCCACCGCGCGCGCGAACGCCAGCGCAAAGCCCGTCATCAGGGCCGGCATGATCGTCGGCAGCAGCACGCGCCGGAAGGTCTGCCAGCGATCCGCGCCCAGGCTGGCGGCGGCCTCTTCGATTTCGCGCTCCACGTCTTCGAGCACCGGCTGCACCGTGCGCACGACGAACGGCACCCCGATGAAGATGAGCGCGATGACGATACCCAGCGGCGTGAACGCCACCTTCAGGCCGAACCAGTCGGACAGCGGCCCGCCCAGCCAGCCCTTCTGCGAATACAGCGCGGTCAGCGCGATGCCTGCCACGGCCGTCGGCAGCGCGAACGGCAGGTCGACCAGCGCATCCAGGATCTTCTTGCCGGGAAAGCGATAGCGCACCAGCACCCAGGCGACGACCGTGCCGAACACCAGGTTCACCAGCGCGGCGATGAACGACGCGCCGAAAGTCAGCTTGTACGAGGCCATCACGCGCGGCGCGGTCACCGCGTCCCAGAAACCCTGCCATCCCAGGCCGGCGCTCTTGATGGGCAAGGCGGCCAGCGGGATCAGCACGAGCACGCTGAGATACAGCACCGCGTAGCCCATGGAAATGCCGAATCCGGGCAGTACGCCCGGGCTGTTGCGCCGAACGGCAAAAGGCGCTTGCGCGCCGATTGCCGCCGGGTTCGAGGCTGAAGTCATGGCCGTCGTCCGAACGTTATGCAGTTACTTCTTCTGCGGCTGGTAGATCTGGTCGAAGGTGCCGCCGTCGCTGAAGTGATCCTTCTGCGCCTTGCGCCAGCCGCCGAAGATCTTGTCGTCGATGGTGACGAGCTTGACCTTCGGGAACTTGGCTTCGTATTTGGCGGCGACCGTCTTGTCCAGCGGCCGGTAGTAGTTCTTGGCGATGATTTCCTGCGCGGCCGGGGTGTACAGGAATTCCAGATAGGCCTGCGCGGCGGCGCGGGTGCCCTTCTTGTCCACGACCTTGTCAACGACTGCCACCGGCGGCTCGGCCAGGATGGACAGCGACGGCACAACGATGTCGAACTTGTCCGGACCCAGTTCTTCCAACGCCAGGAAGGCCTCGTTCTCCCACGCCAGCAGCACGTCGCCCACGCCGCGTTCCACGAACGTCGTGGTGGCGCCGCGCGCCCCGGTATCCAGCACCGGCACGTGCTTGAGCAGATCGCCAACGAAGGCGCGTGCCTTGTCCTCGCTGCCGCCGTTCTTCTCCAGCGCATACGCCCAGGCGGCCAGATAGTTCCAGCGGGCGCCGCCCGAGGTCTTGGGATTGGGCGTGATGACCTGCACACCGTCCTTGAGCAGATCGTCCCAGTCCTTGATCTGCTTGGGGTTGCCCTTGCGCACCAGGAACACGATGGTGGACGTGTACGGCGAGCTGTTCTGCGGCAGGCGGGCCTGCCAGTTCTCGGGCAAGAGACCGCGGTCGGCGATGGCGTCGATGTCGTAGGCCAGCGCCAGCGTCACCACGTCGGCTTCCAGCCCGTCGATCACCGAGCGCGCCTGGCGGCCGGAACCGCCGTGCGACTGGCGGATCGTCAGATCGACGTTCGCCTTTTCCTTGTACTGCTTGATGAAGGCGTCATCGATCGCGCGGTAGAGCTCGCGCGTCGGATCGTAGGACACGTTCAGCAGCGTCTGCTTCTGCTGCGCCTGCGCCGGCGCGATCGCGGCAAATGAAACCGTCACTGCGGCCAAGGCGGCCAACCAACCGGCTTTCCTGAAAGACATCCCTTGCTCCCTGTGATCTGCAATGTGGAGGCAAGTTTGCGTGTTGGCCGATCTGAACGGAACGAATCATTATTTGGTTGCTCATCGCCAAGAGGCATATAGGACAGGCATCCCAACAACGAAAAACCGCCGCGATCCTCTATGAAGATCGCGGCGGTTCAGGCGGCGCGGGACCGCGTTCAAGCCGGGGGGCCAACCCCCCATTTTTCGAATTTACTTATTCGGTTGCGGCGTGATGCGCAGGTACGGACGCACGGCCTTGTAGCCCTTCGGGAATTTTTCCTTGATCACCGCTTCGTCCTGCAGGGACGGAACGATGATGACGTCGTCGCCGTCTTCCCAATTGACCGGCGTGGCCACGCTGTGGCTGTCGGTCAGCTGCAGCGAATCGATGACGCGCAGGATTTCATTGAAGTTGCGGCCCGTGCTGGCGGGATACGTGATGGTCAGGCGGACCTTCTTGTTCGGATCGATGACGAACACCGAACGCACGGTCGCCGTGGCGCTGGCATTCGGGTGGATCATGTCGTAAAGCTCGGAAACCTTGCGATCCTTGTCGGCGATGATCGGGAAGTTGACCGTCGTCGATTGCGTGTCGTTGATGTCTTCGATCCACTTGGCGTGCGAATCGGCGCCATCGACCGACAGGGCCAGGACCTTCACGTTGCGCTTGGCGAACTCGTCGGCCAGTTTGGCCGTGTAGCCCAGTTCGGTCGTGCAAACCGGCGTGAAATCGGCCGGATGCGAGAACAGCACACCCCAGCTGTTGCCCAGGTACTCGTGGAAGCGGATCTTGCCAGCCGAGGATTCCTGCTCGAAATCGGGGGCGACGTCGCCCAGGCGTAGTTGACTCATGATGTCTCCTGTACGGGATTCAGTTGTAGGGACCGGCTGACGGTCCGGCATGGACTGCAGCGGGCAATCGCGTTTCGTGGCGGAGGTTGCCGTGTGACGTTACCGCGTGTGAAACGATTCTTCCATCAAACCTTTAGGCGAGGAAATACGCAAGTCATATAACCTTATGCAATATTCGCAGCCGTCTTAACGGCGAGCGCTGGCGGCCCCTGCCACCGGGTCAGCTCAAGTGATAGGCCAGCGACACGATGATCGGTCCCAGCACGGGCAGCAGCACGTTGGCGATCGCGTATGTCACCGTGTAGCCCAGCAGCGGCACGGAGCTGCCGCTGGCGGTCAGGATGGCGCTGATGGCCGGGGTGCTGACATGCTGCCCGGCAATGGCGCCCACCAGCAGCGGCCCCTCGATCTTCAACAGCTTGTGTCCCACCCACAGCGACAGGCACGCGGGCCCCAGCGACACCAGCAGGCCGATCAGCGGCAGCACCGCCCCATGCTCGCGGATCAGCGACAGCGCATCCGGTCCGGCGGACAAGCCCACGCAGGCCACGAAGATCGCCAGACCCAGGTCCTTGAGCAATTGCACCGCATGGGCCGGCATGTGCCCGATCGACGGCCGCTTGGCGTTGATCCAGCCGCACACCAGACCGCTGACCAGCGCCCCGCCCCCGCTGCCCAGCGAGACCGGAATCCCCCACAGTCTTGCCCCCAGGCTGCCGATCATCAGCCCGGCAAGAATGCCAAACGCCAGAAACACCAGGTCCGTCACGCCGCTGCGGCGCAATTCGGAACCCAGCGCGGCGCCCGCCTCGGACAGCTCGGGCTCCGCCCCCACCAGGGTGACCAGATCGCCGAACTGCACCACGGTCGCCGGCGTCAGGGGCAGCACGTGGCCGGAGCGCGAGATGGATTGCAGGAACACGCCTCGCGCGCGTCGTGCATTGGGCCGCAAAGCCAGCTCGCCCACCGTGTGGCCGTTCACGGTCTTCTTGCTGACGATGACCTGCAGCTCGCTCAATTGCAGGTCGTCCGCGTGCGCTTCGGGCAACTGGATCTCCGGACCGATCACCGATCCGGCGCGCAGCGCAAAGCGGCGTAATCCCAGCACCACCACGATGTCGCCCGTCGCAAGCACGTAGTCGGGCGTGGCGTCGACGGCCTCGCCGTTGCGCAGGACGCGGCTGATCACGGTGCGCCCGCCCAGTTGCGCCTCCACGTCGCCCACCCGCTTGCCGTCCACGTCCTTGACCACGTGGGCGCGTCCCACCAGACGCGGCAGCGTCGGCAGGCTGGCCTCGTCGTTATCGCCGGGCGCCGCACCCAGCTTGGCCTCCAGCGCCTTGGACGCTTCGCGCAAATTGATGCGCAGCAACGCGGGCGCCACCTGGCTGGTGAAGAACACTATGCTGATGAGGCCCACCAGATAGGTCAGCGTGTAGGCCGTGGCGATGTTGGCCTCCATGCGCTGCACTTCCGCGTCCGGCAGGCCCAGGTGCTTGAGCGCCTCGGCGGCGGTGCCCACCACGGCCGATTCGGTCGCAGCGCCCGCCGCCAGGCCCGCGGCGGTACCGGCATCCAGCCCGAACAGTGGGACGGCCGCCAACACGATCGTCAGCACCAGCACCGCCTCGATCAGCGGCAGGACGACATAGCGCAGGCTGGACCGGTTTAGGTTCGCGAAGAACTGCGGGCCACCGGAGTAGCCCATGGCGAAGATGAACAGCGCAAACGCGACCTCCTTCAGGTCGCCGCGCATCTGGCAGCCCGTCTGGCCGATCAGCAGTGCGACGATGAGCGTGCCGCACACGCCGCCTAGCTGTATCGGCCCGACCTTCAGCTTGCCGATCAGGTATCCCAAACCCACCGTGACGAACAGCACCGCGATGGGAACGCTATTGAAAAACCCGACCGAACACGTCATGAGTCCACGCCGCCCTGTTGTTGCCTGCTCTGCGGTTGCCTGCTTTGCGGTTGCTTGGCCTGTGGCAGCCCGCGTCGCCCCCAACCGACTGCACGGTTGCCGGCGTCGCGGTTGCCTGTCTCTCGGTGGCCTACTTTGCGGTCGCCTTCTTGGCCGACTTGGCTGCCGTGTCTGCCTTTTTCACGGCCTTCTTCACGGCCTTCTTGGCCGCAGTCTTGCCGGCAGCCGCGCCCTTCTTGGCTGCCGATGCCTTGACCGTCTGGCCCTTGCCCGCGGTCGGGCCGGAGCGCACCAGCTCGGACGCCTTCCACGCTTCGACGTACTCGGTCGCGGATTCGACCATGTACTTGCCGATCTTGGCGTAGTCCGCATCGTCCAGGTTCGCCAGCGAGATCCGGATCGACCACGGCGGCCCGCCAAACCCGCCGCCGTCCATCAGCACCACGCCCGTCTTCTCCGCCAGGCGGAACAGGAAGTCCACCGGCTCGTAGTTGTCGATCATGTACTTGCAGAACGCATCGCCGTACATGATCTTGGCCCAGACCATGAAGTCCAGTTCGACGTAATACCAGCCGCGCATCGGATCTTCCGGCGGCATCGGGATGCCCAGCCCGCGCCACAACGCGTCGCGTCGGCTGCGCACGATCTGCATGGTCAGGTGCTTGTAGGCGTCCTTCAGGTCCAGCAGGTGCGACAGCGCAAAAAAGCCCATCTGCACCTGCTGCGGCAAGGACAGCCCCGCCGTATGATTCAGCGCCACCTCGCGGCTGTCGGCAACCAGGCGGTCGATGAACTTCAGCTTTTCGGGCTCCATCGTCATGGCGCCGTAGCGCTTGTCCAGGCGCTTTTTCCAGGACGCGGGCAGCTCGGCGATGCGCCGGTCCATCGTGTTGTTTTCGTGCGTGGCGATGACGCCCAGGCGCCAGCCGGTGCAGCCGAAGTTCTTTGAGAACGAGTACACGCAGATGGTGTTCTGCGGCACCTCCGCCATGAGCGAGCGGAAGTTCGGCACGAAGGTGCCGTACACGTCGTCGGTCACCAGCACCAGGTCGGGATTCTTGCGGATGATGCGCACGATCTGCTTCATCTCGGCAGGGCTGAACGCCACCGACGGCGGGTTGCTGGGGTTCACCGTGACCGCCAGCTTGATCTTGGGATCTTCCAGTTTGGCGATTTCCGAGGCCGGATAATGCCAATCGTGCGTGCCGTCGGCGCGCAGGCTGCTGGCGTTGATGCCGACGATATTGAACTGGAAGCGCTCCAGGTGCGCGATCTCGATGTAGGGCGTGAACGTCGGCAGGAACAGCGCAATGGTGTCGCCCTGCTTCAAAAGGCCGTTGACCATCAGCGAATCGAAGATGTAGCACATGGCGGCTGTGCCGCCTTCCACAGGGAAGAGGTCGAACTTGCCCTTGGGCGGGCGGCCGTCGCACATTTCCTTGATCAGGTAGTCGTGGATGATCTGCTCGGTGTGCACCAGCGCGCGCGGCGGCACGGGATAGTGGTCGCCGATGATGCTGTCGGTCAGTTCATGGATCCACTCGTCCGGATCGAACCCCTTGATCTTGACGCCGTATTCCAGCACCCCGACCAGAAAATCGTAGCCGTCCTCGCTCTTGTGCTTGGACAGAAACTTGCGCAGCCGGTCGGCGCATCCCTTCTTGGCCGGCATGCCCGCCAGGATGCCCTCGTCGCGCACCCGGCGCGCCTCTTTCATGGCGAACCGGCCCATCAGGAAGAAGGCGTCCCGCGGCTCCGTGGCGATCCAGTTGGGATTGCCTCGGCCCGCATTCAACATGGACGCCGCAGCAGACTGCTGGCTGTCCTTGGCCAACGTGATCAGGTAGTCCTTCAGTTCGAACGGTGAGAGTTGCTCCAGGTCGCGTTGGTGGGAACGCGTGGTCTTCAGGGCCGAGGCCAGGCTGACGGTGACAGGCGCAGTGGAAGCCATTTTGTGTACTCCTGGTGTGCGTGTTGACAGGCGCCATCAAGTCGAGCGCCGTTACGATTGCCGCGCTTCTATCCAGCACCCGCAAGCCGGCGCTTGCGGGCAGTCCTGCTAAGCCATGAGCATGACGATGACAATGCCCCAGATGATGAGCAGGGTATTGCCGATGGCGTAAGGCACCGTGTAGCCAAGCGCCGGGACCTGGCTTTTCGCCGTCTCGGTGATCTGGCCGATCGCCGCGGTGGTGGTCCGCGCCCCTGCGCACACGCCTAATGAGATGGCAGGGTGGAACTTGAAGACATAGCGGGCAATGAGCACGCCCAGAATCATCGGAATGCTGGTGGCGATGACGCCCGCGATGAACAGCTTTGCGCCCAGCTGCTGGAAGCCCTGCACAAAGCCCGGTCCCGACACGATACCCACCACCGCGACGAATGCGGTCAGGCCCACCGATGTCAGGAACCAATGCACCGGCTCGGGCACGCGCCCGAACGTTGGATGCACCGACCGCAGATAGCCGAAGATGAGGCCCGAGATCAGCGCGCCGCCCGAGGTGGAGAGCGTGATCGGAATGCCGCCCACCGTCAGCACCAGCGTGCCGAACAGGCCGCCCAGCAAGATGCCAAAGCCCACGAACACCATGTCGGTCTGGTTGGTGGCGCGGTCCACGTAGCCCAGCTTGCTGACCACGCGTTCGACGTCGCGTGTGGCGCCCAGGATGAAGAGGCGGTCGCCGCGGTCCAGTTTCAGGCCCCAGTTGACCGGCATCTCGTGGCCGCCGCGCACGACCTTGCGCAGGAACACGCCGCGGCCCAGTTGGCGCACGGTCTCGTTTTCGGCAAGTTCCTTGAGCGTCTTGCCGGCCACGTTCTTGTTGGTCAGCACGACTTCGACGATCTCCGCCGGCAGGTTGATGACGTCGCGGTCCTCGACCTCGGTGCCGATGAGGCCCGAGGCCTGCAGCACCAGCGCGTCATGGCGGCCCGTCACGCCGAGCACGTCGCCGGCCTGCAACGCGGTGCTGGAGTCGGCATCGATGATCTGGTCGCCGCGGCGGATACGCTCGACAAAGACACGGGCATCCACGAACTTCGCTTCCAGTTCACCCACCGTCTTGCCCACATATTCCGTATGGTCCAGCCGGTAGGCCCGCGCGGTGAACTTGCGGTAGCCCGACAGCTCCATCGAATCGGCCCCGCCGGACATCTTGGCCTCGTAGTCCTTGCATTCCTTCACGATGTCCACGCGCATCAGCTTGGGACCGAGGGACGCCAGCAGCCAGGCGCTGCCAACCGTGCCGAAGATGTAGCAGACCGCGTACGCGACGGGAATGTTGTCGATCCACTGCTTCTTGGTCGCCGCGTCAATGGACAGGCCGTTGATCGTGTCGGTCGCCACGCCCATGACCGCCGATATCGTCTGCGCGCCGGACAGCAGCCCCGCGCCGGTCCCGGCATCAAAGCCGAATCCGATGGCGGTCACCCAGGTAACCAGCAGGCAGAGCACGCAGATGATGACGGCAAATATGACCTGGGGCAGGCCATCGCTTTTCATGCCGCGGAAGAATTGCGGTCCGACGCCGTAGCCAAGACCAAAAAGAAAAAGCAGGAAGAACACCTGCTTGAGAATGGGAGCAATCGAAATGTTGAGCTGGCCGACCAGCACGCCCACCAATAATGTCCCGGTCACTGCGCCCAGATTGAATCCGAAGATTTTCTTGGACCCGATCCAATAACCCAGGCCCAGGGTCAAGAAAATCGCCAGCTCTGGGAACTTACGTAGCGTGTCAAAGAACCATTCCATCACGAATCTCCTTCGTTCTGTACAGGTCAAGCACAATCGCAAACGGTGAGTAGCGCGAAGTACGTTATCAGAGTCTTTCAGAAAATCAAAGATTTTCGAATATCTGAAATAAATGCGTGGCGCGTCCGCAAAAAAAACCGCGGACCCGAAGGCCCGCGGTTTTGATCGAACCGGCTGAAACTTACAGCGCGTTCGTCAGCTCGGGAACGACCGTGAACAGGTCGCCCACCAGGCCGTAATCGGCGACGCCGAAAATCGGCGCTTCGGCGTCCTTGTTGATCGCAACGATGACCTTCGAATCCTTCATGCCGGCCAGATGCTGGATGGCGCCCGAGATGCCGACGGCCACGTACAGCTGCGGCGCGACGATCTTGCCGGTCTGGCCAACCTGCCAGTCGTTCGGCGCGTAGCCCGCGTCGACCGCGGCGCGCGAAGCGCCTAGTGCGGCGCCCAGCTTGTCGGCCAGCGGATCCAGGATCTTGAAGTTTTCGGCGCTGCCCAGACCACGGCCGCCCGAGACCACGACGCGCGCGCCGGCCAGTTCGGGACGATCGCTCTTGGCGACTTCGCGGCCCACGAACGTGGACAGGCCGGAATCGGCCACGGCAGCGGCGTCTTCGACCGAGGCGGAACCGCCTTGGGCAGCGACGGCGTCAAAGCCGGTCGTGCGCACGGTGATGACCTTGACGGCGTCGGCCGATTGCACGGTGGCAATGGCGTTGCCAGCGTAGATCGGGCGCTGGAACGTGTCGGCGGATTCGACACCGATGATGTCGGAGATCTGGGCCACGTCCAGCTTGGCGGCAACGCGCGGCGCCACGTTCTTGCCCGACGCGGTGGCCGGGAACAGGATGTGGCTGTAGTTCGAGGCCACGGCCAGCACCTGCGCCGCGACGTTTTCGGCCAGACCGTCCGCCAGATGCGGGGCATCGGCCAACAGCACCTTCGCCACGCCAGCGGCTTGGGCAGCCTGGTCGGCCACGGCGCGCGCGTTGGCGCCGGCGACCAGCACGTGCACGTCGCCTCCGATCTTGGCGGCGGCGGCGATGGCGTTCAGGGTTGCGCCCTTGAGTTGGGCGTTATCGTGTTCGGCAATAACCAGCGTCGTCATGATCAGACCACCTTCGCTTCGTTCTTGAGTTTGTCCACCAGCGCCGCGACGTCGGCAACCTTGATGCCGGCCTTGCGGGCGGGCGGCTCGCTGACCTTCAGCGTCTTCAGGCGGGGCGCGGGATCAACGCCCAGGTCCTGCGGCGTGACGGTGTCCAACTGCTTTTTCTTGGCCTTCATGATGTTCGGCAGCGTGACGTAGCGCGGCTCGTTCAGGCGCAGGTCGGTGGTCACGATGGCGGGCAGCTTGAGCGACAAGGTTTCCAGGCCGCCGTCGACTTCACGCGTCACGGTGACCTTGCCGTCGGCCAGTTCGACCTTGCTGGCGAACGTGGCTTGCGGCCAGTCCAGCAACGCGGCGAGCATCTGGCCGGTCTGGTTGGCGTCGTCGTCGATGGCCTGCTTGCCCAGGATCACGAGCTGGGGCTGTTCCTTGTCGACCAGCGCCTTGAGCAGCTTGGCGACAGCCAGCGGTTGCAGTTCGGCATCGGTCTGGACCAGCACGCCGCGATCGGCGCCGATGGCCATGGCGGTGCGCAGTGTCTCCTGGCATTGCGCAACGCCGCAAGAAACCGCCACGACTTCAGCGACCGCGCCCTTTTCCTTCAGGCGGGTGGCTTCTTCGACGGCGATTTCGTCAAAGGGGTTCATGGACATCTTCACGTTGGCGATATCCACGCCGGTCTGATCAGACTTGACGCGCACCTTGACGTTGTAGTCAACGACGCGCTTGACAGGTACCAACACCTTCATCCCGCTGCCTCCAATTGGAAAATAATGACCCGGCTTTGCGCCGGGATCGCATTGCACAATTTTTTCCTGATTCTACAGCTTCGCCAGCGCCCGTATGTGCGCGACCACGCTGCGGCCCAGGGCCGACAAGTTGTAACCGCCCTCGAGCGTGCTCACGATCCGGCCCTGACAGTGGCGGTCAGCCACGTCGACAAGCTGCTCGGTGATCCAGGCATAGTCCGCCTCGACCAGCCCCATCTGCCCCATGTCGTCCTCGCGGTGGGCGTCAAAGCCCGCAGACACGAGGATCAGTTCGGGGCGGTGCGCTTCCAGCCGCGGCAGCCACGTGTCCGTGACGATAGTCCGGACCGCGGCGCCCGCCGTGTAGGCAGGCACGGGCACATTCAGCATGTTGGCGGCCGGGTGATTCGCGCCGCTGTTGGGGAAGAACGGATGCTGGAAAAAGCTGCACATCAGCACCCGATCATCGCCGGCGAAGACGTCTTCCGTGCCGTTGCCATGGTGAACGTCAAAATCGACAATCGCCACGCGCGTCAGGCCGTGGAAGTCCATGGCGTGCTGCGCCGCAATGGCGACGTTATTGAAAAAGCAGAATCCCATGGCCTGCGATCGGCAGGCGTGGTGCCCCGGCGGACGCACCGCGCAGAAGGCCGTACGCGCCTCGCCGCCCAGCACCGCGTCGACCGCGGCCACCCCGGCGCCCGCGGCATGCAGCGCGGCTTCGTAGGTGTGCGGGTTCATGAGGGTGTCGGGATCGATAGGGTAATACCCTTGGTCCGGCGTATGTTTCTGCAAACTGTCCAGGTACTGGACAGTGTGCACGCGCAAGAGGTCATTGCGGGACGCCTGCGGCGCCTGCCGGTCATCCAGATAAGGCATCAATCCGCTTGCGAGCAACTGATCGGAGATGGCGTCCAGCCTCTGGGGGCTTTCCGGATGCCAGCTTCCCATTTCATGCAAGCGGCATGCCGGGTGGGTAAGATACATGGTCTCCATAAGGAAGATTATGTTCATCTGTCGGCGAATACTGCAACTCGGCGCGCTTTCCGCCCTGCTGGCGGGGTGCTCCACCACCACTCCCACCGCAGCACCCTCCACGTCCCTCGCTCCCCAAACGGCCCAGGCTTCAGGGACAACCCCCATCCGCATCGGGCCCAGCACGCCGACGCTCGGCCCCGAACTGGCGGACGACGCGCCCGCCACGCTGACGCCGTCGGGCGCGCTGCGCCCCGAGGTCCGCACCTTCGTCGAGAACCTGGCCGCCGAACGGCAACTGCCGCTGGCGCCGATGGTGTCCGCCTTGGAAAGCTCGCGCTACAACGCGACGGTCGCGCGGCTGATTGCGCCCTCCCCGCCGGGCAAAAAGGTCTGGCGCAGCTGGCTGACCTACCGGTCGCGCTTCGTCGAGCCCAAGCGCATCGCCTGGGGCGTCGAGTTCTACAACGAAAACCGCGACCTGCTGAATCAGGCCGCGCAACGGTTCGGCGTGCCCGCGCCCATCATTGCCTCCATCATCGGCGTCGAAACGCTGTATGGCCGCAACATGGGCAACTTTCGCGTCCTGGACGCGCTGGCCACGCTGGCCTTTGACTACCCCGACCCCGCCAAGCCCGAGCGCGCCACCATGTTCCGCACCCAATTGGCGGACTTCCTGACGCTGGTCATGAACGACAAGCTCGAGCTGGAAACGCAGGGCTCCTATGCCGGCGCCATCGGCATGCCGCAATTCATGCCGACCAGCGTGATGCACTACGCCGTGGACGGCGACGGCAACGGCCATATCGACCTGACCAACAACACGCAGGACGCGATCATGTCCGTGGGCAGCTTCCTGGCGCAGCACGGCTGGCAGCGCGGCCTGCCGGTGTTCGCACCCGTGGTGCTGCCCGCCGATCCCACCGCGCTGGTGGACGGCGGCCTGGAGCCCAAGCAAAGCTGGACCACGCTGTCGGCGGCCGGCTCGCAGCTCAAGCCCGGCGCGACCAGCGATGGCTGGAGCAGCCAGCCGCTGGGCGTGGTGGATCTGGTCGAAGAAATGCGCGGCACGGCGCAGTATCGCGTGGGCACGCCCAACTTCTTTGCACTGACCAAGTACAACCGCAGTTACTTCTATGCGACGTCGGTGGCGGATCTGGCAACGGAGATCGAGGCCCGCGTCGCGCGGTGAGCGACCTCGTGCGGACACGTCCGCGCCGAAAGACAAACGCCCTGGCAGGTTCAACCGCCAGGGCGTTTTTCATTTGGGTGCCCTACTGGCCGGGGGGGCCCTGCGTGTCAGTTGAACACGCCCGTCGACAGATAGCGATCACCGCGGTCGCACACGATGAACACGATGGTCGCATCGTTGACGCGTTCGGCAACCCGCAGCGCCGCGACCAGCGCACCGGCCGACGAAATGCCGCCGAAAATGCCTTCCTCGGCAGCCAGCCGCCGTGCCATCACTTCGGCCTCGGATTGCTGGATGGACTCGTAGGCGTCCACGCGGCTGCGGTCAAAGATCTTGGGCAGGTAGGCCTCGGGCCACTTGCGGATGCCGGGAATCTGCGATCCTTCGGCCGGCTGCGCGCCCACCACCTGCACGGCGGGATTGCGAGACTTCAGGTAGGTGGACACGCCCATGATCGTGCCCGTGGTGCCCATCGCGCTGACGAAGTGAGTGATGCGTCCTTCCGTCTGATTCCAGAGTTCCGGGCCCGTCGTTTCGATGTGTGCGCGCGGATTGTCGGGATTGGCGAACTGGTCCAGCACCACGCCACGGCCATCGGCCTGCATCTCGGTGGCCAGGTCGCGGGCGTATTCCATGCCGCCCTTGTCGGCCGGTGTCAGGATCAGCTCAGCGCCGTAGGCGGCCATGGCTGCGCGCCGCTCGACGGACAGATTGTCCGGCATGATCAGGATCATGCGGTAACCCTTCATGGCGGCCGCCATGGCCAGCGCAATGCCGGTGTTGCCGCTGGTGGCCTCGATGAGGGTGTCGCCGGGCTTGATGTCGCCGCGCTCTTCCGCGCGCTGGATCATCGACAAGGCGGGACGATCCTTGACGGACCCCGCCGGGTTGTTGCCTTCCAGCTTGGCCAGGATGACATTGCCGCGCGCGTCGCCCGCCGCCCCAGGAATGCGCTGCAGGCGCACCAGGGGCGTGTTGCCGACGGTCTGCTCGATAGTGGGGTAGGTAGTAGTCATGCGGTCGATCATAACTCCGCCCGGCGCCGCGCGGCCGCAAAAGCCGCGCACCCGCCAGGGTTAGCCAGAACCCGACTCAGGGCTTTGCGCGGACCTGTGCCGGCGCACTGGCGGCAGGCGGCGCCGGCTTTGGCGCAGCGGCCTTGCCGGGCGCGGGCCGGGCTCCGGGCGCCGCGCCGGACGCGCCTGCCGACGGCTTGGCGGCCGCACCCGCCGCGCCGATTGTCAGCCCCGCCGCCTGCAGCGCCTGAGCCTTTTTCTGGCCGATGCCCCGCACGCGCTCGGTCAAGTCGTCCAGCGACTCAAAGCCGCCGCCACGCTCGCGTTCACGGACGATGATTTCAGCGGTGCGAGGGCCGATGCCTCGCACGCCCTCTAGCTGGGCTGCAGTGGCCTGGTTGATGTCCACCGCATGCGCGGGCGGCGCGGCCACGCCCAGGCCAGCGGACAGCAGCAACGCGCCGAGCGCCCGCCGCAGGATGCGGTGCCGCTCTCGGGGGCATGCAGTCATGGCAGCGGGACGCGCGCGGCGCCACGAGGCCAGAGGCAGGTTGCGGGCAACGGTGGGATGGACGAAGGGATTCATGGGGTTCTCCTGACAGTTACGGACGCGACGGTTGCCGCGCCCCGTTGCCATCATCGGGGCGGGCGGCTCGCAGCGCCGGTCCGGTGAACCAAAACATCCACCCCGGCAACTACGCGTGCAGATACCCCGGCGATGTCCCCGGCCAATGGCAGGCAACGTCGCGGGCAAAAAAAAAGCCACCGCGTCGCGGTGGCCTTCGTTGTCGCCTTGCCTGCGCGGCGGATTACTTCCGGGCGCGCCAGTAGCGCACGTACTCGGCCACGCCCGTCTGCACATCGCGCATCGGCGCAGCAAAACCGGCGGCCCGAAGCTGCGTGACGTCCGCCTGCGTATAGCTTTGGTAGCGCCCCTTGAGGTCGTCCGGGAACGGGATGTAGCGGATCAGATCCAGCTCGGCCAACTGAGCCAGCGTCAGCTCGGCCTCGCCCCGCTCGGCGCGCAGCGTGTTCACCACCGCGGCCGCCACGTCGTTGAACGGCTGCGCCTTGCCGGTGCCGCAATTGAAGATGCCCGATTGCTCGGGGTGATCCAGGAAATGCAGATTCACCGCCACCACATCCTCGACCGAGATGAAGTCACGGCTCTGGCCGCCATCCACGTAGCCGTCCCAGCCCGCAAAGAGGCGCACGTGCCCGTGCTCCAGGAACTGGTTCATGTTGTGGAACGCCACCGAGGCCATGCGGCCCTTGTGCTGCTCGTGCGGACCGTACACGTTGAAGTACCGCAGACCGACGACCTGCGCCGTCAGGCTGTCCATGCGCTTGCGCAGCACCTGGTCGAACAGCAGCTTGGAATAGCCGTAGACGTTCAGCGGGCCTTCGTTGTCGGGATGCTCGACGTAGGTCGTCGAACCGCCGTACACGGCCGCCGAGGACGCATACAGGAACGGCACGCGGCGCGCCTGGCAGAACTCGAAGAGCTCCAGCGTGACGCGGTAGTTGTTGTCCAGCATGTAGCGGCCGTTGCGCTCGGTCGTGTCCGAGCACGCCCCCTGGTGCAGCACCGCGCGGATTTCGGGCAGGCTGCCATCGGCGACGCGCCGGCGGAAGTCGTCCTTGTCCATGTAGTCGGCGATCTTGCAGTCGACCAGATTGACGAACTTGTCGCCTTCGGTCAGGTCATCGACGGCAATGATGTCTTCGATGCCGCGGCGGTTGAGTCCGCGAACCAGGTTGCTGCCAATGAAGCCCGCGGCTCCGGTAACGACGATCATGAGGATTCTCCTGCCAATTCCGCAGCCGTGACGACGGACGTGCCCAGCTTGCCCACGGCGATGCCGCCGGCCTTGTTGGCCCAGCCCATGGCTTCGG
>Ga0209676_1001776_pt1 | contig 18164 bp, 14 predicted proteins | sample AraplaCvi_mLB_r2_FD_184282 | JGI IMG/M metagenome (GOLD analysis project Ga0209676, IMG submission 184282) | Arabidopsis root microbial communities from North Carolina, USA - plate scrape MF_Cvi_mLB_r2 (SPAdes) (version 2) | ecosystem: Host-associated > Plants > Roots > Endosphere | place: USA...
TCGGCGCACAGACGACCTCGGGATCGGTGGCGGTGGGCGTGGCCGCCAACGCGCCGCCCAGCGTCGGCATCGCTGCGCCCACCACGGGGGCAACCTATCTGACGCCGACCGTGATCCCGATCGTGGCGAACGCTGGCGACGGCGATGGCTGGATCACGCAGGTCAATTTCTATGCGAACGGCCAGTTCCTCGGCAGCGACACCTCCGCGCCGTTCGAGATGAGCTGGTCCACCGGACAACTGGCGGGCACGCGCAGCATCCAGGTCACGGCCATCGACAACAAGGGTGGAAGCACTTCCGCCTATTCGAATGTCGTGCTGAACAGTCCCGCCGGCAACATATCGGTCAATCCTTACCCGTGCACCATCCCCAGCGGCGACTCCTGTGTCGTCACGCTCAACTGGACCAGCAACGACCCGAACGCGCAGGTGCGTCGCTTGTTCTCGCATTGGGTGCTCACGCAGGAGGGGATCTGGGAGTACCAGGACGAAGACCGCGTCGTGGCGACGGGGGCCACCGGCTCGATGCCCGTCACGGTCCAGACCGACCACGCCAACGAGCGCTTCCAGCTCCGGGTCAATGGCGCCGAGTTCGCGACCGCGTACCCGAAAATCAATTACCCGCCGTGGGTGACGATTACGGTTCCCACCAAGGGGCAGCTGTTCATCTCGCCTGGCGTGATCGCGATCAGCGCGACCGCGAACGACTCCGATGGCACCGTGTCGAAGATGGAGTTCTATGCCAACGGCAGCCTAATCGCCACCGATACGTCGGCGCCCTATGACTTCGTCTGGAGCAACGTGCCTTCCGGCGAGTACACCATCAGCGCCGTCGCATACGACAACTGGGGGGCCATCCGCACGCCCGCACCGGCTTCATCCATCGTCAATGTGATCGTGAACGACCGGCCGACCGTCGCGTTGACCGGCCCGGCCAACGGCGAGGTGGTGACGTCGCCTTCGCCCATCATCATTACCGCAGATGCCGCGGACACCGACGGCAGTGTGAGCAAAGTCGAGTTCTATGCCGACGGTGCGCTCGTGGGCACCGACACGGTCGCGCCATACAGTGTGAGTTGGTCGCCCGCGCAGACGAAGGTCTACACGCTGTCCGCGATCGCCCAGGACAACCGTGGCACCGCGACGACCTCGGCCTCGCGCAGCGTTACGTACAACGCGCCGCCGCTGGCCACGCTCGTCGCGCCCGGGGCAGGGCAGGTCTTCCATGCGCCGGCCAGCATCGCGTTCAACGCCACGGCGACCGATGCGGACGGTACGGTGACCAAGGTGGAGTTCTACGCCAACGGCAGGCTGCTCGCGACGGATACGGCGGCGCCGTATGAGCACGTCTGGAGCAATGTGCCGGCAGGTGCCTACACGATCAGCGCCGTTGCCTACGACAACTGGGGCGCGATCCGCACGCCCGCGCCCGCGTCGTCGATGGCGGCCATCACGGTCAACGCGCGGCCCGCTGTTGCGCTTACCGCGCCGGCCGACGGAACCGTCGTCACCAGTGCTACGCCCGTGACGCTGTCCGCGGATGCCGCGGACGCCGACGGTGTTGTCACGCGGGTCGAGTTCTATGTGGATGGCGCGCTGGTGGGCGCGGATACGGCGGCTCCTTTCAGCGCGACCTGGACGCCTGCGGCCCCGAAGGCCTACGCATTGACCGCAGTGGCCTACGACAACGCCGGGGGTACCGCCACCTCGGCGGCGCGGACGTTCACGTTCAACGGGCCGCCGACGGTCGCCATCAGCAGCCCACGCAGCGGCAAGATCTTCACCGTGTCGACACCGATCACCCTCGCGGCCGATGCAAACGACCCGGGCGGCGCCGTGACGAAGGTCGAGTTCTTCGCCGGAACGACACTGATCGGGACCGCGACATCAGCTCCGTACAGTGTCACTTGGAACGGCGCCTCGACGGGTCGGCATCAGGTGACCGCCAAGGCGACCGACAACGACGGTGCGGCGACGATTTCCGAGACAATCGCCATCAACATGATGCCAGCCGGTACGTTGACTCGCACCTATGTCTACGACGCGAACCAGCAACTGTGCAAGCTGGTGGAACCTGAAACCGGCGCGACGGTGTACGCCTACGACAATGCCGGCAATTTGTCGTGGAGCGCCGCTGGCCTGGACCTGCCCAGCGATACGAACTGTGACACCGCGGCGGCATACGACTCTGGACGTCGCGTCAATCGAGGCTACTCGACGCGCAATCGATTGAGCGCCCTTACGTTCCCCGACGGCAACGGCAATCAGGCGTGGACATACACGCTGGACGGCCTGCCTTCGAATGTCACGACCTACAACGACGGTGGGACCACGGCAGTCGTGAATGGATACGCGTACAACAAACGCAGGCTGCTGACCCAGGAGTCAGCACAACAGACCGGCTACAGCTGGGCGATGGGGTACGGCTACGATGAGAACGGCGTAGTCGCGTCGGTTGCGCACCCGGGCGGCGAAGTCATCACCTTTGCGCCCAATGCGCTAGGCCAGACACGGCAGGCGGTGAGCCAATTCGGCACTTACGCCAGCGGTGCGTTCTACTATCCGAACGGTGCGCTCAAGCAGTTCACCTACGGCAACGGCATCGTGCACACGCTGGTTCAGAACACGCGTGGGCTGCCCGACCGTAGCCTGGATGCTTACGGTGGCGTCGCGGTACTTGACGATAGCTACGACTACGACGCTAACGGGAACGTGGCTGCCATCTCGGACGGGCTGCCGGGAAACCGCGGCAACCGCGACATGACCTACGACGGGCTCGATCGCCTGCGCACGGCCAGCTCCCCTATGTTCGGGACGGATCCGTTGATGGAGTACTCCTACGACGGCTTGGACAACCTGAAACGCGTGAAGGGTGCCGGCAAGGACCTGACGTACGTCTACGACGGTGCGAACCGCCTGACCAACGTCGTGAACACCGTCGGCGGCGCGACCATCGTCGGGCTCGGCTACGACGTGCAGGGCAATTTGGCCAACAAGAATGGCCAGAGCTACGTCTTCGACTACGGCAACCGACTGCGCTACTCCAACGCGCAGGAAAGTTACCGCTACGACGCTAACGGTCGACGCGTCTCCGCATTCAGCCCGACGCCGGACCGCATCGAGATCCGCTCGTTCTACGACGCCAGCGGGGTGCTTCGCTACCAGCACGATTTCCGCCGCAACAAGGTTTTCAACTACGTCTACCTGGCCGGCAGCCTGGTCGGTCAGCGCGAGACGCCGATGGGTACGTCGGAGAACGTGTTCAAGTTCCATCACACCGATGCGCTGGGCAGCCCTGTGGCAACGACAGCCATCAATCGCGTCGTGCTGGAGCGGAGTGAGTATTCACCCTACGGTGCACTTTTGAACCGGCCGATTGCAGACGGGCCTGGTTACACCGGGCATGTAATGGATGCGGCCACTGGCCTGACATATATGCAGCAGCGTTATTACGACCCGGGCATTGGTAGGTTTTTGAGCGTGGATCCAGTCTCTGCGAGTGCCGAGAGTGGCGCGAATTTCAACCGCTACTGGTACGCGAACAACAATCCGTACAAGTTCATCGATCCAGATGGTCGCCTTGGCTGCACTGGCACAAAGATCCAAAGCAACTGTGAGGCAGGGGGAACTTACGACATGGGCGTGACTGAGAAAGAAGTCCGCGATGCCAAGAAGAATCCGCAGAAGTACATTGAGCGCCTGAATAGCCGCGAAAACTCACAGGGAACGGTTCGTGGTTCCGCGCGCTACTTCGCCCGCGCTGCGATGCCCTTGACCATGGCGACCGGTAGCGAGGTGGGAGCTGACATTGCGCAGAGGCTGTCCGGCAGCAAGCCGTATACCGTCGTAAACTTCGTGCTCGGCGATGCCCCCGCTGGGGATGGATCTGGCGCGGTTGGCGTGCTGGGCAGTTACAGCGGGCCGGGAGTTCGTGTGGCAACCATCCATACTCATCCCGTCAACTCACCAATCTCAGGTATCGCGGGCCGGTACAGCAATGGTCAATGGAGCAGCGAGTTCAGTGGTGCTTACGACTTGGACACGACAAGCGCCCTGCGGACCGGGCTCCCGGTGTTCGTTGCTACCCCTGATGGCATGGTGTCTGGCTTCGACTACCCTGCGATGCGAAGTGCTGTGGATGCCAATCGCTCGGGAACTTTCTATGCCCAAGATTTTGTGACGACATCGCCATGAAGAAGACGACAATTCTGCTTCTAGCTCTTGTGGCCGCATGCAGCGATGGAAGCCCAGTCGAGTCCACGCCGACGCACATCGAACAAGCCGGTCCGCGCGATTGCACCCCGGTTGGAAACGTCCCGGGTCGGCAAGTTTGTGCGGTGACCTACGTTCAGTTGATGGTGCATCCGGAGCGATACGATGGGAGGCGAATCAAGGTCCTCGCTTGGACGCAACCAAGCGAAGGCAGTCGAGTCGTGCTATTCCCTTCAGTCGAATCGCTACATAGCGCGGAGCTGATTGCCACTATCGACATTGAAGATGGCCAGAAGGGGCCAGATATTCAGCGCTTCTTGGCGAGTGGTAACGTCGATCGGCATCCGGTTCCGATTTACGTCTCCGGTACGTTCAGATTTGCTCGTGAGGCAACACGACATTCCGATGGTTTCGGCTCCCTTACTCAGATCGAGGACTTTAGTGGGGGTCCTTGAGAACGAGTTTGAATTGCTTCCACTGAGGTCACGGGAAGACAAGGCTGCCTCCGGCGGCCTTGTTGTTTGCGACGGCTCTCGCATCAACCAAGGACGAGCTCCAAGTCGCGGAGGCACGGCGGGACTGTGATCACGAGTCCGATTCCGGCGCCCGCGCCCGCACCTGCCCCAACTCCAACTTCCGATCCAGCGCCGCTTGGTGCATGGGGCGCCTTTATGAGGAAGCGCCCCATGGGCTTGTACGAGTCCACGGTCATGGACACCGTGGAGAAGAAGATCCCGTGGTACTACATCGCGCTCATGATCGGGCTGCCGCTGACCGCCTACGGTGCCTGGCATCAGTTCAGCGCGGTGGAAGACTCGCTAGGCGGAACGTCGAAGCCCGCTACGCTCTCACCGTCGAAGGACGGAGCCGGTAACGGAGCGCCAGCGACGGTGCCGGCGACGGACGACGTAACCCGATAGTGCCGACCCGAGAAAGTGACTACGTGGCGTGGCTGACACCGCGCATTCCGGGCCAGCCGTGGACCGCGCCGGCCTTCGACAAGCTCACCCGCACAACCAGGCCTAACGAGAACATAGGCAGAAAGCGGCCGGCCGGTCGCAGCTTCTCTGGCTACCCGATGACTGCGACTCCTGCGACCAGCTTAGATGAAAGTTTTCGAGACGCCGGGCATGCTGCGATGCGTTAAAAATCAATGGCCTAGAACGGAATTCATCAGGGAAGGGCGCGACCCACTGTGCGCCCGTTCGGAGCCGTTGCGCGCTTGGGGCGCACCGCGGCCGCAGGTCGCCGCCCTCCCCGGTCGTCGGGGATTGCCTCGCGCCATTCGGCGCCCTGCCAAGGTTCAGCCCGGCGCAACCGCGCTGAACAGTGGCTTCCGAGACATTTGGGAGGTAGCCAAAAGCCTCACCCCAGTAGAACGATCTTCCACCAGCGCCAACGAGGGCCGGCGCGGCGGCCTCGCGCGCTTAAGACTCGATTACCTCCTCAAAGGGCGGACGCTGAAACCAAAAGCGCTAACCGGATTCCGCTGTCGCTTCGCATTCCGGCCGTGCCGCCACCGGCATTAACGCGCTTCGACGGGGAGCGTAAGGGAAGGGCGATAGGAGCGATCGCGCGCCCCATCGAAGTCGAACTCATACAAGCACATCCGTCCCATCGCGACCTGCTGCTGCCCGAGGAAGAATGCGAACGCGTTCGGGCCGGCCACGAACAGATGAACCGTCGAATCCACCGCCGCCGGTCGCTGCGGCCTGACCTGTGCGGCCAACGCCTGCGCCAGCTCGAATGCGTGCCGACCACCCATCACCGACGCCTGTCCGGCCCCGCCGACGGGACGGAACACCAGCAGGCGCCCGACGGTGGGCACCGTGCGCGCGACGAAGGCCTGCACATCGGCGGAGATGTCATGGGTCAGGGCGACCGCCACGGCCAATTCCGGCCGGGTCACGTCGATGTCGATGCATTCGCATTCCCACGCCGGCCAGCTCGGGTCGGAGGGCTGATCGTCCAGGGCCCACACTTGGCGGGCCGGTGACCGCTGTTCCAGCTCGACCACGCGTCCGGATTTTTGGTTGAGCACCGAGCCGGCGGCGAACGCCAGCGTTGCATGCGCATCCAACGCCAGGCGCGGCCGCTCGCTGCCTTTGGCGGCGTCGAGCAGGAAGGCCTTCAGCGCGGGATAGAGCTTGCCTGCCCAGTCCGACTCGCTGCGGATGTAGCGGTCATCGAAGTCCGGGACGAAGTCCAGCACCTTCACGCACCGGTCCTCGAGCCGATCGAGCGCATGCTCAAACGACTTCACCCCGTAGACGCCCGGCCGCTTGCGTGCGTCCACCAGCAGGCCTTGCTGCTGACACGCCTGTCGGAAGGACGCGCGGTCAAACTCCAAGCGCCCCTGGGCCAGCCATTGGTACACCAGGTCGTCGTACTCAAACGCACTTTGGTTCGGCGGGATGCGGCGCAGGCCCACCAGGCCAAACAGCACGTCCAGGTCATCGCGAAGCTCGTCCAGCGAATCGGTCGCCTCGCCGAAGGCCAAGGTTCCCGCCAGGATCCTCAGCGCGTCCTCGTCGATACCCAGGTGCTCCCGCCAGCTCCTGCGCACCTCGCCCAGCTTGCTGTTGTCGGTCTGGGTCGAATACAGGCGGTCCACGCGCACGGCGCCCGAGCGCAGGCCGATGATGGCGCGTAACGGATCGGCACGATCCAGTCTCCAGTTGGTCAACAGCTTGAAACGCGCCCCTTCACCGCCCGGCGCGAAGTCCTGTTGCGCGCGATGGGCTCGCTGCAGCAGCGACCGCGCATTGGCGTTGACGAACGTGGGGTCGACGAGGTGGAGATAGCCGTAGCTGTCCGGTGTAACGTGCCACTTGCACTGGAGGTGCTCACGCAACAACGGCCGACCGCACTGGTCGAGCGGGGCGTGCGCCGGGTCGTATTCCACCCAGATGTCGTCGTAGCTCTTCGGGCCGGACTCGAATCCCACTCGCCGGATCGGAGACTGATCGTCGAGCAATCGTGCCGCGCGCCGCCAGAATTGCCGTGCCTGAAAGGCGTCGCCGTCGCGTCGAGCAGTGTTGGCCTGCGTCATTGCCGTCAGCCTTCGTCGCGAAATGCAGGGGTCGGCGCCATGCCCAGCGCAATCGCGATGGCGCGTTCGCCGTCGATCGGGCCATGCGGGTACGCATCGAGCACGATCGTCGGCAGCAGGCGCTGGGTCAGGTCGGAAAAGGTGAATCCCACTTCGTGGCCGGTCCGCCGTCCCGTGGCCGCGACCAGCTTGTCGATGTGCTTCTTGGACAGTCCCAGCGGCTCCAGGCGGAGCTCGAGGACATGGCGGCGCTGCTCGTCGCTCGGGCGCGCGAACGTCAGCACCTCGGCGGCACGACGTCGCACCGCCGGGTCGAGGGCGCTCAGGCGGTTGGTGCACATGATCACTGCCGCCGGCAGTCTGGCATTGGCGAGGCGGTCGATGCCGCGAATGAAGGCGTTCACGCCGGCCCGGTCTTCGTGGTGCATCTGCGCCGACTCGCGAGACTGGGCGAGGGCGTCCGCCTCGTCGACGAGCAGGATGACGGCCCCGCGCGATTTGCCTGTGCCCGACTTCAGTTTCTCGGCCTCGGCGACCGCGTAGTCGAAGGCCGACGACAGCAACTGCGTCATTTCACCGACGCGACCCTGGCCGCGGGTCGACAAGCTCAACGGCAGCAAGGTGATGTCGATCTTTTCCTGGCGCGCCACGGCATCGCCGATCGTTTCGGCCAACTCGGTCTTTCCCGATCCGACGTCGCCGGCAAGCACCACCAGCGGCGGACGGCGCAGCACCGTGTCCAGCAGCGTGCCGGCGTCGGGATGGTGTGTCTGCAGCCAGGCCTTGAGGCCATGCGGATTGACGAGCAGGCCCAGAATCTTGGCCAGGCGTGACTTCTGCTCGTCGAGCCCGACCAGGCGTGCCAGACGGGCCTGGGTGTCCAGGTCGGGGTAGGTGATGCGGTGGTCGAACAGCTCGTCAAGCGTTGGCTTGGTGGTCATCAGAAGCCCCTCACGCTGGCCCGATTCATCGCCTGGCCGCCGGCGGAGTAGGCGCGGTCTGCGACCAGGTAGCCGTTGATTTCCGGCTCCGGCGCGTCGACGCGCTGGAACGGCAGCGTCTGCTTGAACGCTTCCTTCTGCGCCGGCGTCAGCCCGGTCCACGCGCTGCTATAGGTCAGATAGTTGTAGAAGGCTGCGCCAACCACATTCGCGCCGGCCGGCACCTTGCCCGGATCGTCATCGTTGGCCGCGCCGCCGGCGAGATCCTGCGCCGTGTAGCGCAGTGTGGGCACGATCCACTTGCCATCGCGCCGGAAACCGAGCGTGACGGTGCCCAGGTAGCCGGCCTTGAGGAGCTCGATCACCTCGGCTTCGTACCTGGCAATGTCGCCGTCACTGGGAGCCCCGTAGAGCCGCTGCATGCGCTTCAGGTCGGTGGCCACCTTCGCCGCGATGTGCCGGGCATGGGTGACGGTGAACGTGGTGGTTTCGGAAACCGTGTAGCTCGACGACATGGTTCACCTCAGCCTTGAAATGCGGAACCGAAGACCTTCTGCCAGTAGCGGACGGTCTCCTGCTTGGTGGGGGCCGCCAGCGCGGCGTCGATGGCGTCACCCGCGTCCAGCGCTGCATCGACAATCGCGTCGGCGTGGGCGCTCGTGTACAACCGCGCCACGTTGTTGTCCGCGTTGACCGGGTCGATGATCCGCACCGGCTCGGAGAAGCTCGGGATGCTGCTGGCCGGGTAGTAGTCGCTGAACGCGATCTGCTCGCGGAAGTTGCTTCGCGCGAGGTAGGTGAAGAAGTGCTGGAGCGCCTCCGGGTAGTCGGAGAAGTCGCGGCCCTCGTCGCACAGCTTGGCCAGGATCATTTCGATCATGAAGGACTTGAAGCGGAACCCTTCGTTCTCGGCCTTCATGCGCCTTGCCCAGAACTTGACGAGGCGAACGACCTGGGCGAAATGCTTTTCCTGGCGCTGTTTGCGGGTCTTGGCAAAGTCCAGGTGCAGCGGGATGCTCGTGCGCAGGAAGGAGCCGTCTTCCTGGCTGACCAGGTTGCCGTACCATTGCGCGTCGCCCGAGTAGAGGATCGGAACCACGTCCACGTCCAGGCCCGAGCCGAGGAACGAGACGGTGACGGAATAGGTCTGAGGCTTGACCTGTTCCGGCTTGAAGTTGGGGAAGGCCTTGCGCAAGCGCGCGGCCAAGTACTCCAGCAGGGCGGAGACATCCTGCGGGGCCTCGGCGCCGCTGATGTAGCAGGCCACGTCGATGTCGTTGAGCGACCGCAGAGCCGTGCCCTTGGCCAAGCTGCCCGACAGCAGCATCTTCTTCAGAGTGAAGTCGGGATGTTCGGCGACGTAGTCCTGCAGTTTTTCCCGCAGCCGCCGCGCCTGCGCGCGCAGTTCGATTGCCTTGTCGTGCGGCAGGTTCACCTTGTCCTCGGCGAATGCCGCAAGTTCGTTGTGTCCTACGTGGTGCCGGCCCATTGCATCGCTCCTTGTGCCGGGTCAGGCTGGCTGACCAAGCGCCCGTTCATGTCAGGCACTCGCGTGCCTCCTACGGTCAGCCTTGCACCAAGTTGTCGCGCAGATTGCGACAGCCTCACCCCAAGCCCTAGTGCTGGACTTACTCCGTCACCCCCATGACTGGTGGTCGGCCGTCACAGTTTCAAGGGGGAGGGCTGGAGCCTGAACGCCGGCCAGGTCAGGTCGACGGATCGAGCAGGTGGGCGGCCGGATTGTCCGTGGCCCCGCCGGCCTGGATATAGCCGATCACGCTGGCCACCGAACGGTGCTCGGTCATTGCCATTAGGGCGGGCAGGGCGATGCCTTGGCGGCCGCCCTCGGTGACGAAGCCCGAGCGCGCCGCCGAGCAGGCGGCCGCGGCCCAGTCCGAGCGACTGCGTCTCGCCGAACGCGAGGCCGCCGGCCACGCCGCCCGCGCGACTGCGCTGGAAAAGCAGCTGGAACGTTTGCAAGATCGGCTGCACAAGGCGCTGGCCAAACCGACGGCGGTCGCGAAGACGCGTGCCCGCAAGACCAAACCCTAGGCGTCGTCGCCGGAGAACGCTCAATGCCGCGTACTGATCTATCCGACCAGGCTATTCACTTCACGCAGGGCCCGACCGCGGAAGCGGCGTACCAACGGCTATGGGAGATCCTGGTCGACGGCCGCCTGCGCGGCAGTGACCGGCTGATTCTCAATCACTACCGCTGTGTCTGTTTCACCGAGGCGCCGCTGGCCGCGCTCACCGATGGCCTCGTCAACCACTGGGACTACGGACGCTACGCGCCGTTCGGCCTCATCTTCGACAAGCGTTGGCTCTACGCGCGCGGCGCACGTCCGGTGATCTACCAACCGCTGGCCGAGGCCGACGCCTTGCCCCCCAGCCACCAGTGGCGGCACATGACGTACGACCCCACGGCAGACCGGCCGATCGACTTCACCTGGGAGCGCGAATGGCGCCTGCACGCCGATGCGCTGCCATTTGACGCCTCGTGTGCCGGCATTGTCGTGCCCGACCCGGACTGGGAGGCGCGAATGCGCGCCGAGCACGAGGCCGACCAGGACTGGAATGTCGTTGCTTACAGCCAGATCATGGATTCGTCGTTGGCCGAGCAGCACCGCGAGCCGTTCCGCTGGACCATCACGGCGCTGCGCGAGCCATGAGGTTGAACGCCCCCTTGAAATGACAGACGCATCCACTTGAACAGCCCCCCAAATGACCGGCCCCATTAACCGTTTGGAATCAGTTGACGTCGCGCCGCCCGCGCTTGACCGCCACATCGCCGGCTGCTTGTACTGCGGCCGCCTTGGGCCGTACAGCGACGAACACGTCGTCTCGGCAGGTCTCGGTGGCGACGATTCGGCGTGGATGCTGCGTGGCTGCGTCTGCAGTCGATGCAACACCTCCACCTTTTCCAAGCTCGAAGCGCACGTGCTGAAAGCCTCTCCCATCGGATTGGCACGCTTGTTCATGCAGCCGACGACGCGAGACGGGCAGCCACCGTCGCCCTTGCAGGCTTACACCACGCTGCAATTGATCGATGACGGACCTCAGTTGGCCGGTCAACTGGCCGCGAGCGGACAGCCCGAGCTATACGCCCAAGTCGTGTTCGAGAAAGACGAGAGCGGGACCGTCAGCGAACACGTGATAGGCCCCGACCGACCCGCGATCGCAAACCTATTCGGCACGTTGCGCGATCGGCTGGGAGACGAGCTCGTTCTGATCGAGAAGCACGCGGCCAGTTCGTTCACGGTCACGCCGCTCAACTGGCACGTCGACCGTTACCGGGCCGACGTACCGTCAGACGCGCGCAAGCCACCCAATCATGGCATCTGGTTCGAGCCGATACGCAGGCCAAGCTCCCCAGAATCCAGCGAAGCCTGGTCGGTCTTCCAGCAACCGCGGTTGGGGCAATTGGTCGGCAGGGCCCCCGACATCCATCATCTGCGCGCCATGCTGAGTCTGTTGCGGGTCGACCTGGATGCGCTCGAAGCCACGTTGGACCAGCCCGTCGTCGCAGGCGCTGCGGCGGCGTCCGGTGTAAACCTGCAGGTCAAGGCGGACCTGCATGCCATTGACCGCACCTTGGTCAAGATCGGCCTCAATCTCACCGCACATTTGTTTGCGCCGGGCGTCCTGCGCCGTGTCGAGTTTGACGCCGCTGTCGCCTATGCAATCGGCGAGGGGGCCGCCCCGCGGCGAGCGCAACTGCCGTCGGAACTGCTGGGGCCAGCCATTGCCAACCGGCATGTGTTCTACCTCAGCGTACACACGGATCCCAACGGCAATCCGGCACTGCTCTTCTTGGCACGTCTGTACGACACGGGCCCGGTGGAGAGCTTCGTCCTCGCCCAGTTTTTCGCGCCGCCCCCCAGGCTGGAATCCACGGTAGTGCACGTGGACTATACAACCAACCAGTTCGAGCGAATGACGCTCGAGGAGCACCTGCTACGCGCTTACGACTGACCGGAGGTGCGGATCTTGGGCTGTCGCCACAAGATGACGCCTAGCGTTGGGGCCGATGTGGATGCTGGAACCGGTTCGTCACGAGGTGGGTGTTTCCTGGAACGCATTGGGGACGTGGGCGACGGTCGTAGTTGCCTTGGGGACACATTCCAGCGGTGGCGCGATCGCAGCGCCCGCCATCTACTCGTGGCGGCCACGATCCCTACGCAAGTCGGAAAGGTGGCTCGGACAGACACTGGCAATGCAGCCGGATTCCGTTCCTACTCGCAGGTCAGTGAAAGTTGGGATCGGCTAATCGCAGGTGAAACCACACAATCCCCCTTGAACCTGGTGGTGGTCAAATCTGCCGGAAACGACGGCAACGACGTCGATCCCGCGGTCGCTGTGGCTGTTGCCGATTGCATGGCGACTTACGCTCCTGCAGAGGGCGACTGTATCGGCGACTTTGCTGGCGCCAAGGATGTCATCACAGTCGGCGCCCTCGAGCTGACGTCTGCGGTCGTTGTGCCAGAAGCCATCGCAATGGCCGATTTCTCCTCGTTCGGGCCCACGGACGATGGCCGTATCAAGCCGGACGTTGTCGCGGATGGGGTCGACGTCATGTCAACGTCGTTCGACGCGACAACGACTGCCGATACGGAAGACGAGAAGATTGGTACATCGATGGCCGCGCCGGTAGTGATCCGCCACATGACCTGACAGATCGGCGCGTTGTTCGAACTAGCGAAGGAATTCTCCGTTGACGGACGACACACGCACTACCGGGACTTGGGACAACACGAGGCGGATTCTGAAGCTCCCGACGCTCGAGACGCAACTCTTCTCTTGGCTTAGGCAGGTGGATACGCGAAGTTTCTCACGCTGCATGGATCTGAAACGCGGCGGCTCAACTCTGTACGTGCGAAAGAGCGTGCGTACGCTGGCGGGCATGGGCGATGCCACCTGCCTTGATGTCGCGAACATTGCCTTGAACCCCAAGATTCGCGGCCGCGGCTGGTTCACGGCATTCTTGGGCGTCATCGACGCGGTGAACCCTTGGGATGCGACGTACATTGAGGCGGTTCGAAACCCACGCCTCGCCAGCTTTCTGCCCAAACATGGGTTCCTGGAGCTGCCGCACGAAAACTTCTACCTTCCGTCCAAGCGGTGGCGCGAGCGACATGGCTGGAGCGCTGAAGCGGAAGATGCGGCCAAACGTCTAATCCAAGAGCACTGGCCGAAACCCTTTCTGCTCGACTTCGATTTCAACTCGTAATGAGTGACTGCGGTGAGTAAATGAAGAAATGAGTAACAACCAGCGCTTGCATGGCGCTGTGAGTTGTCGCAGTGTCGGGGGACTATCGAAACGCTTACGCCTCAGCGTTCACTAGCGTTGCGAGGAGGATGCGATGACCTGACGCGACCAGGACGCGCCTGTGGCTAGACACGTAAAAAGGCCCGAGGTGCGAACTCGGGCCTTAGTTGCGTACATCGGTGATCCGCCGATGCCTTCAGCCTCGCTCGACTAGCCTCTTTCGTCAAGGGGGCCGGGGCGCCATGTGTCGGTTGGTCAGCAGTTGGCCATGAAGACGCATATTCAGGTTCCGAAACCCCCGCCGGTGTTGCGCATTGCGCCCGGTGCCCGAGTTCACCACAACGGCCAAGCCGCCACCGTTCTTGCGGTGTACGGGGCGGACCGCATTCTGCTGCAGCTACAGCACACTCGCACGTCCGTCGAGACAAGTGCGGAGGCGTTATGCACCGGCGGCCCGAACGGGGGGGCGGTGGTGATTGCGCATCCCATTGATGCCGATCCGGTGCTCGAAGCAAAGGCCAAGACCTGGACCGCAGCGCTAGCTCGACTGCCAGCGCGGTCGAGCAAGCTCGAGAAAACGCGGATTGCGGAAGCGATCTCGGTATCGGTCCGGACCGTCTACCGGCGATTGAGGAAGTTTCGCGAGGACCCCTCCGTTACGGGGCAGCTGGATGCGCCGCCGGGACCGTTGCGTGGCTCGCGGCGGCTTGGGGCCGTGCGTGAGGAGATCTTCGAACGCGCCTATAACGAGCGCTATCTGACTCGCGAGAAGCCCTCAATAAAGGCGCTGCACAAGCACATACGTCGGGTCTGCGCGCGCGCTCACGTGCCCGCGCTGAGCTATCACGCCGTGCGGGATCGCGTTCGCGCCAAGAACCGACTGCGTGCGGATGAGGCGCGCCTTGGCTGGCATCAAGCACATGCCACGCAAGCGCCGGCGGTCGGTGCGCTCAAGGCGAAGCAGGCCCTGTCTGACGTGCAGATCGACCACGTGCTCTGCGACCTCCAAGTAACCAGTGAGCTCGACGGCAAAGTGATCGGCCGCCCTTGGATCACGCTGGCTATTGATGTTTTCACCCGCTGCGTGCTTGGGTTCTACCTGGGCCTGGAAGATCCGAACCAAACGTCGGTGGCGCTTTGCCTAGCTCGGGCGATCTTTCCAAAAGGGGAGTGGCTTCGTACTTTGGGCGAAGACGTCGACTACCCCATGTTCGGCAAGTTCGATCGGATGCATTGGGACAATGCGAAGACCTTCCAGGCGGGTGGCATTGCCACTCAATGCGAGCGCTACGGCATCGAGCTCGTGCCGCGCCCGCCTCGCTGCCCACATTACGGTGCGTATATCGAGCGGTACGCGGGCACGCTGATGGGCGCAATGCACAACCTACCAGGCACCACGTTCTCCAACGTGAAGCAGAAGGGGGACTACGACAGTGAAGCGCGTGCCTGTATGACGATGCCGGCGCTGGAGCGTTGGATTCTTCACCAGGTTTGCGGCGTGTACCACAACGAGGAGCACCGTGGCCTCGGCGGCATCAGTCCAGCGACCGCTTGGCGGTTGGCGTGGGAAATGCCGGACGGCGAATTGCGACTCCCGCCACTGATTAGCGATCGGCGCGAGTTCGTGTGTGGCTTGCTCCCGTTCGAGGAACGTTGCGTCAGGCGCGACGGCATTTCACTGTTCGGCATCCATTACTGGGATCCGATCCTTGCCCCGTTGATCAACGATGGAACCAAGTATCGCGTTCACTACCACCAAGGCAACATGGGGGTGATCCACCTGTGTTGGCGGGGGCAGTACCTGGACGTGCCACTGCGCGATAGGACTCGCCGCCCGTTCGCGCGGTGGGAACTGGACGATGCACGCCGGCTCTTGAAGAGCCACCACAACAAGGCAGCCAGCGAGTCGGCGCTGTTCCATACGCTGGATCAACAAGACCGGATAGTCGACGAAAGTGCGGCGCACTCCCGCCGCGCGCGCCGCAAACAAGCGTTGCGTCCACGGCCTGCCGATGGGCCCCCGCCAACTGTTCCTGATTACGGCCGTCCTGCCATCCCGCCGACAGCGCGCTGGGAGGATGAGCCGTGACCCACGCCAGCCATCTGTCCGAAGGTGCCCGCGCGGTCCTGCGGGCGCCGCTGCAAGCCCGTCTCGACTGGTCCACACACGAATACTTCATCCCCCATAGCATCGTGGTGGATGCGTTGACGTGGATGCGCTTTTGTCGGCTCCATGAAAGCGGTCGCGGCCGGCCGCGCAGTCTGCATGTGATGGGCGCGCCCGATGCGGGGAAATCGGGGCTGCTGAAGTACTACGCCGCGCAACACGGCTTCTCTCCTCAACGACGAAGCGACGGGAGCCGACCATATCCTGTGATCCTCGTGGAAGCGCCGCCCTCGGGCAACTACCGCGACCTCTGCCAAAGTCTGGTGCAGTGTTGTTACCCGGACTTTCAGCTGAGCCGTCGTGTCTCGGTCACGGAGCAATGTGATCGCATCCTGCTGGACGCCGGCGTCAAGCAGATCTTGATTGATGAAGGCGGCAATCTGTTGGTGGGCGGACCCAAGGCACAGCAGGTTGGGCTGTCCTTTTTGAAACGCCTGTCGAACCGAGGGCTGACCCTCGTCATCGCAACCCCGGAAAATTCCCGCAACGTGCTCGCGGCCGATGAGCAGCTTCGATCGCGATTCATCCCGTGTGTACTCCCGGCCTGGCACGAATCCGACGAGTTTCGATCGTTCCTCGCCGGGATTGAACGGGAGTTGCCCTTTCCGGAGGCATCGAGGCTGAGCGAGCGGGCGTGTGTGCGCTGGTTCGTCTCCCATCAGGTGCTGGTGACGGGCCAGGTCGTTAATACCATTCGCGATGCGACCGTGATCGCGCTGATGCGCGAAGCCCGATGCTTGACGCTGCCGCTGTTGGACGAGGCGCACGCGCAGCGGCACGCGCCAGATGCGCGCGAGGCGAGTTAGGACACCGCCATGGACTTCGCGACCTTACCGCATTGGGCGCTACCTTTGCCGGGCGAGTCGCGGGCGTCCTGGCTTCAGGCGACTGGCGCGTTGTTGCCGCTGCTGTCGTGGCAGTGGACCAACATGGTGGCCATCGATCCCGCGGAGCCGGAGCAGCCACTCCGCGATGCGGCGCCATGGACCAACCTCCCGGACGCATTAGGCGATCTGAAGCAGATTCCCTCGCTTTGGCGACTCGCGCCTAAGCAGCGCGAGGTGTACTGCATCCGGTGCCACATCCGGCAAGGGAAATGCTGCCGTTGGCCCACGCGTGTGCCGTGGCTGGACGCGCGACGCGTGGTCTGTGACCGCCATCCGGGCCTCTTCCTCGAGTACACCTGCCCGAGCACACCCAGGACCGCGGCGGCCGTCTGGGCGCGGCGCTGCGACCCGGAAGTGCGGCAGTGGTTGGCATGGCTCGACGACTGGATTGCGATGGGTGTGCACGAGACCGACTCCCTGTGGCGTCGGGACTTGGTGCTGCTCTGCGCGCGCAACTGGCTGCCAGGGGCAAACTACTTTTCGGCGGCTTACGCGTTGAACGCCACGCTCAACGAGCTAGGAGCCCCCGCGCCGCCATGCCGCTGGCACCAAGGCCCGCTGAAACCCATTCGCCTCGGTCAGTTGCCTCCGGCGGCGCGACTGGCTTCCCTGCTTGCCGCCTTTCGCTACGATCGTCTGTTTTCTGGAGACGTAAGCGCTACGCCTCCTGTGGTGGCCGCGGGCGGTTGGCATTGGCTGGTGCGGCGGTGGCGCAACCGCGGCCCCGCCTCGCGTCAGCCGTTTATGGCTTACCTGTGGCAGCGACACGGGATGGACCGCGCCCTGCGTCCACGTGGCGCGCTGGACTGAAGCGGAAGGATTCCGGTAGCGCGACACCCCGATCAGTTCGGAATCGGAGTGGGCCGAGTGCGATGGGTGATCTCGACGCGCAGGCCCAGTTGCGTGGCGACGCCGACCAGGTCTTCCAGCGTGAAGCGAAGGGTGTCCCCGGCCATGAGTTCGTCATAACGGGGCGGGGTGAGTCCGCAACGGCGGGCGGCCATCGACCGCGACCAGCGTTGGCGGCGCACGTGCTGCGCGAGGTCGCTCATCAGCTGGGCCCGCACACGGGCCGCTTCATCGCTCGAGGGTCCGCGTGAGGCAGGGATACGTTGCATGGCCGAACTCGACACGAGCCAGTGATCAGTATCGGCCTTTTACGCGCTCCTGCGCACACGGACTGCGCCGTGCAGGGCGATCGTCGAGTCGGTGCTGCCGCTATGTGTCTTGGTCCGAATCAGGCGGTGCAGGCCACAACTCACTGGCCCGACTGGCGAGCAACTGGCCGGCCTGAAAGTAGCCCAACACGGTGGCCACGCTGCGGTGCTCGGTCATCGCCATCACCTCGCCAAGTGGCACCCCCTGACGACCGGCCTCGGTGACAAACCCGGCGCGCAGGCTGTGCCCGCCCCAGTCTCCGCTCAATCCCGCCAGGCGTGCCCGGCGCTGCACGATGCGCGCAACCTGGTCCGCGCCGAGGCCCGTGGCGCCGATCCGTCCCCCACGGTGCAGACGCCGGAACAGCGGCCCGTCCTTCAGCTGCGCGGCCGCCAGCCACGTCGACAGTGCGTGCGCCGCCTCGCCGCGCAACGGCTTCTCGCGATGCGCCCCGGAAGTATCGGTTTCGGTGGCACCGA
>Ga0209676_1001777_pt1 | contig 18164 bp, 17 predicted proteins | sample AraplaCvi_mLB_r2_FD_184282 | JGI IMG/M metagenome (GOLD analysis project Ga0209676, IMG submission 184282) | Arabidopsis root microbial communities from North Carolina, USA - plate scrape MF_Cvi_mLB_r2 (SPAdes) (version 2) | ecosystem: Host-associated > Plants > Roots > Endosphere | place: USA...
AGCTCGTCAGCGGACCAGACCGCGCGGCTGACGCCGCCGGCGCCCCCGCCGCCTCCACCCGCATGCGCGCCGGAAGCGCCGAAGGCTCCCGCCCCGCCGCCACCGCCGCCGCCCACCACCACGGCCTCCACAGACCGCGCCCAGTCGGGCGGGGTCCAGCTTCCGTTCACCGTCAGGACGGTGACCTCCCGACGGCCCGCGCCTTGAGGGAAGGAGGCGCGACCGGTCGCGCGGGCCACGGTCAGGGCCGTTCGCCAGGTCGCGCCGTCGGCGCTGACCTTCAGTGTCAGATCGTCATCACCGACCAGACCCAGCTCCGCCCGACCGCCGTAGCCCGACTGGAACAGCAAGGAGAGGACATCGGCGGCCCCCTCCTTGTTCAGGGTCAGCCGCAGGTCGCCGTCGCCGCCCGAGCCGCTCTCCAGCGCCGTCCACAGCGCCTTGTTCAGCTTGGCGGCGAAGGGGTTGGCCGCGTCGGCCGTGGTCCCCAGACCCAGACGGTCCAGCGGCCCAACCTCGCCCAGGCGCGCGCCCAGCGGGGCCCAGCCCGCGCCGTCGCGCACCACGAATACGCCTTGGTCCACAACGTGGACCAGCAGGCCGTCTGGCGCCTCGACCAAGGTCCAGCCGCCGGTCTCGGCGCGGACCAGATCGCCGGCGTCGAAGCCGTCCCAGTCGGCGCCGGCGGCGGTGCCGGGCAGGATGTACAGTTGGCCGTCCTCGGGCGCGGTGGGCTGGGCCGCCGTCGTACGGCTGACCACCGTGGCCTGGACCAGGGCGTCCAGCCGGGTCAGCGCCTCGTTCAGGGTCACATGCTTCTGCATCTGCCCCGCCGCCAGATAGGGCAGACCGAGACGGGCGGACTGGTCGTCGCTCATCGAAATCTCCGAAACATCGTCGGAGATCAGTGTGCGGGCGCCGCGAACCCCGGCGGGTTCGTGACGCTGGGCGGGCGCCCAATGCCCATCAAATCAGCGCGTTAGCCGCCGCCAATGTGATGGTTCAACATTAACTCCCGCACTTTCTCAGTCGTGGAGATAGACGATGCGGCGCAGTTTCGGATCGGCCTTCACCTTGGCCACGTGGCGGTCGTGCTCGCCCGAGGCGCGGGCGTCGCGCTCGCTCGCCTCGACCCAGTGGGTGCTCTCGATGTCCTTCTGCAGCGCCTTGGCCGCCATCAGGTGCCCCGGGAACAGCACATCAACGACATTGGGCACGAAGTCGAGGAAGGGCACCTCGCCCACCGCGGAGGTCACGCTGTCCAGCCCGAGATAGCCCGCCATCCGCACCACCGTCCCCGGCGCGGCCTTGGCGCGGAAGGCCTGAACGATCAGCCAGCCCGCCGCCCCGACCGTGTAGGCCGTGCCCAGCACCGGAACCCAGGTCAGCAGGCCGTCCATGCCGATCCCGAACGGGCCGATGCCGATCACCCGGTCCGAGAGCTTCTTGACGCCCTCGACATTGGTCCAGATTTTCTCGATATCGCCGACGGTCCGTCTGGGCATTCCATCCTCCGAAGCGAGACCTCAACGCACCATGGAGACCGGCGTTCACCATAAAGCGCAAGGGCGTTCTTCGCCCTGGAGTCTGATCCTTCGGGTGATCGACTGGCTGAGCACACTCGCCTTCGCCGGCGTCATCATTGTCGCCGGCCTGATCCGCGCGGGGGTGGGTCACCGCTGGGTGGACATCCTGGCCCAGTTCACCGCGCCCGGGCTTTTCGCCCTGCTGATCGCGATGACCCTCCTGGCGATCCTGCGTCTGAAAAGAGCGGTTTGGGCCGGGTTCCTTGCGGCGGTCGCCGTCCTGGTCTTCGTTGGGCCGCAGTGGTTCCCGCCCGAAGGCGAGCCCGAACCAGACGCCCCGGTCGTCCGGCTCTACTCCGCCAACGTCTACTATCTGAACGACGACGTGGCCGCGATGCGCGCCTCCATTCAGGCGGCCGATCCCGACATCGTCATCCTGATCGAGCTCGGACGCGGCCCCATCGGGCGGCTGGATGAGCTGCTGGCCGAATACCCCTATCGCGCCGCCTCCATGCGGCTGGATGAGACGCGGGGGCCGTCACGGTCGATCATCGCCTCGCGCTGGCCGCTGCGGCAGGTGGCGAACCGGCCCGACGGGTTGCACTCGGTCACGGCGGTGGCCGAGACGCCGCTGGGCGACGTCAATGTCATCGGCGTCCACCTGACCCGTCCGTGGCCGTTCCAATATCAGTGGGGCCAGATCAGCCAGACCATGGCGCTGACCGACATCCGGAACTCCCTGAACGGCCCGGTCATCGTGGCCGGGGACTTCAACAGCGTGTCCGACGCCCGCATCGGACGGCAGGTGAAGCGGGACATGGGCCTGATCCCCGCCGGCGGCTTCCCCGGCACCTGGCCCAGCCAGATGCCTTCGGCGCTGGGCATCACCATCGATCAGGTGTGGCGCTCGCCAGACCTGGCCTTCGTCAGCCGCAAGCTGGGTCAGCCGAACGGCTCGGACCATCGGCCCGTCGTGACCGAATTCACCCGCGCGGAGTGACGAGGGCGGCCAGCCGTTCGGCGTGACCTTCCACCGGGAAGTCCTCGGCGATCCAGCCGTCCTCGAAGGCCTTCAGCAGGCGCCCGGTCTCGGGCCCCGGCGCGACGCCCAGCTTCGCGACGTCCTTACCGCCGACAGGCAGGCGCGGCGGGGTCCAGTCGTTCGCGATGGCCAGCAGGCGGGCTGCGTCGTCGCCCCGCGCCGGAGCCGCCGCGTGCAGACGCAGCACCGCATCGGCCATCGCCCGCCCGCCGTGGCGATAGACGGCGGCGCGCGCTTCAGCGTCAGCCATGCCCAGCGATATCGCCGGCGCGGCCAGGGCCGAGGCGACCAGCCGGTCCCGCGTCGTATTGGGGAACCGCAGCCGTTCCGCCGCGCCGCGCATGGCCTCGGCGTCGACGGGGAACAAGGTCATCAGCCGCACGACCGGATCGTCGCTCAGCCCCACCACCGCATTGAACAGGTCCAACGGCCCGGCCTCGGGCAGCACCTGCGCCAGCACGCCGGTCGCGGCCATCGCCGCCATGGCGGGGCGCGGCTCCTCCGCCGCCAGCAGCTTCATCAGCTCCTTGGACACCCGCTCGGCCGACAGGCGGGTCATGCCCGGCGCCAGGGCGCGGCAGGCCTCGATCCCGTCAGCGTCCGGCTCTCCCCGGCCATACCAGGCGAAGAAGCGGAAGAAGCGTAGAATGCGCAGATAGTCTTCCTGAATGCGGATATGCGGGTCGCCGACGAAGACGATCCGGCCCGCCGCCGCGTCATCGACCCCGTGACCGGTCGGATCGAACACCCGCCCCTCGCCGTCGGCGTAGAGGGCGTTCAGGCGGAAGTCGCGCCGCGCGGCGTCCTCGGCCCAGTCATCGGTGAAGGCCACTGTGGCGTTGCGGCCGTCGGTCGAGACGTCCTGGCGCAAGGTGGTGATCTCGAACGGCTCGCGTCCGGCCACCGCCGTCACCGTGCCGTGGGCGATGCCGGTGGGCACGGCTTTCAAACCGGCGGCCCGGATGGCGCGCTCGGTCTCCTCGGGCTTCAGGGTCGTGGCGATGTCGATGTCGTCGATCTCGCGGCCCATCAGGGCATTGCGCACGCAGCCGCCGACGAAGCGGGCGCAGCCGGGGCCGCCCGCCGCCTCCAGCGCCGCCAGGACGGCCCGGGTCGCCGAGGCCGTCAGCCAATCCTGCCCGGTCAGGACGGTCATGCCGCGTCCTCTCCGGCCGCGGCGGTCGGCTCGTCTTCATCGCCGTACAGCCGGGCGCACAGGCCGCGCAGGATGCTGGCCGTCGCGCCCCAGATGTAGCGCTCCTCGAAAGGCATGGTCCAGAACCAGCGGCGCGGCTGGCCTTCCAGTTCGTAGGAGTCGCGGCGATGGTTGGCCGTATCCATCAGGAAGTCCCAAGGAACCTCGAACACCTCGGCCACCTCGTCGGGCGACGCGGTCACGGACGGCGGCTCGGTCAGCCAGCCGATCACCGGCGTCACCAGGAAGCCGGTCACGGTCTCATAGGCGTCGCCGATTCCCAGCACCTCGACCACGCCGGGATCGAGGGCGACCTCCTCGAAGGCCTCGCGCAACGCGGCCTCGACGGCGGTCTCGCCCGGATCGAGGCGGCCGCCCGGAAAGGCGATCTGACCGGTGTGGCTGGCCAGGCTGTCGGAGCGACGGGTCATCAGCACAGTCGCCCCCTCGGGCCGGGCGATGACGGGGATGAGGACGGCGGCGGGGCGCAGCGTCTTGGAGCCCTGCCGGGCGCCGGGGTTCAGATCGAAGTCCGAGCGCACGGGCGCGGCGTCCGCCGACCAATTCGCCGACGGGATCAGGTGCTCGATCAATCGGGTGCGCAGGGTCGCCAGGCTCATTCGACGCCGGCTCCGACTGGGCCCAGGGCGAAGGCCCCGCCGTTGGAGCGGACCGTCAGCCGCCCCTCCTCGACCGAAGCCGCTTCCACCAGTTCGTAGAAGACCGGGCGGGCGATCCGGGCCCACAGGTCGGCGCGGACCCGCACCCGCGGTGCCGGCTCGCCCGTGACTGGATCTGTCTCGACCACGATGGGCGCCTCCGGCCCGGCGGTCGTCTCATCGCCGACATCGGTGGTGAAGACCAGGGCCTCGCCCCGGCGCTCGACCGAGACGGCGCGGAACGGCAGGTCCTCGACCGTGATCGACAGCTTTTCGCCTGGGGTGACCAGCACATAGCCGTCCGCGTCCTTGCGCAGAATGGTCGAGAACAGGCGCACCAGCTCGGCCCGGCCGATCGGCGAGTTCTCATGCATCCAGACGCCGTCGCGGCGGATGACGATATCGATGTCGCCGCAATGGGCCGGATGCCACAGGTGCACGGGCGGCAGGCCACGCCCCGGCGGCTGCTTCACCGCCTCGGCCATGGCGGCCAGTCCTGTCTTTGTTTCAGCGTTGGCCATGGGAGGAGACTTAGGTCGTTCGCTCCGGCGTGCAAACCCGCTCAGGCGGGACGGACGATTCCCGACGGCTCGCCTTCGCCCAGCCAGAGCAGCCGGCGCTGGTCCACCGGGCCCTGCAGACGGGCGTCAGGCGCGGCGCGGAAGCCGAACCGGCCGAAATAGGGGGCGTCGCCGACCAGCAGGATGCCGGTCTGGCCCGCATGGTCGATACAGGCCTGGACCAGGTCCGCGCCCAGCCCGCCCTTGCGGCTGTCGGCCGAGACCGTGATGGGCCCCAGGAACAGGGCGGGACGGTCGCCCACGGTGATGGCCCACAACCGCACCGCGCCGATCACCCGACCGTCCTCGCGCGCCACGAAGCCGGCGGCGACCCGCGCGTGCTCCCGGATGCGCTCGGCGGTCTTGGCGTAGCGGCCCGGGCCGAAGGCGGCCATGACCAGCGCCTCCACCGACGCGGCGTCGGCGGGCGTTTCGGCGTCGATGCGCACGGTGGTCTGAAGGGCGGCGTCAGTCATGAGCGCGCGCACCTAAGGCGCGCGCTCCCCGGAATCAACCGACTTTCGAGAAATCGGGCGCTCGCTTCTGGGTGAAGGCCATGAAGGCCTCCATCGCCTCAGGGCTCTTCATCTGGCTGCCGAAGGCCTCGCCCTCGCGCTGCATCAGTTCCCAGAGACGGGCCGAGTCGCGCATCAGGCGCTTGGTCTTGCGGATGGAGTTCGGCGCGCGCCCGGCAAGCTTGCCCGCCAGTTCGGCGGCCACGGCCTCGACCTGATCCGCCGCCACGGCGCGGTTGGCCAGGCCCCAGGCCACGGCCGTCTTGCCGTCGATCGGCTCGCCCAGGGCGAAGATCTCGAAGGCGCGCTGGTGGCCCAGCACAGCGGGCAGCAGCATCGAGGACGCCGCCTCGGGCGCCAGGGCCAGGTTGATGAAGGGCGCCGACAGCAGGGCGTCCTCGGCCACCACCACCATGTCGCAGTGAAGCAGCAGGGTCAGGCCGATGCCGACCGCGCGTCCCCGGACCGCGGCCACCGCCGGCTTGTCCAGGTCGGCCAGAGACTTCAGGAAGCGGAAGACCGACATGTCGAACGGCTGTTCAGTCTGCGAGCCGATGGCGATGAAGTCGCCGATGTCGTTGCCCGCCGAGAAGCTGTCGCCCTCGCCCCGGAACATCAGCACGCGCACGGCGTCGTCGGTGCGGGCGCGCTCGGTCGCCTCCGACAGAGCCGCGTACATGGCTTGGGTGATCGCGTTCTTCTTGTCGGCGCGGGCCAGGGTGACGGTCAGCACGCCGTTGGCCAGCTCGGTCTTGATGTGGTCGGTCATGCCGCCTCCTCCCCTTGTGTCGTTGAGCGCCACCAGTCGACGCCGTCCGCGTCGCGTTCGCGAACGGCCAGCCCGTGCCGGAGCATATAGTTCAGGTGGGCGATGCTCTCACCCGTGGCCATGCCGCGCACGCCGTCGCCGACGGGGCGGGCGAACAGGGCCGGGAACACATCCACCGCCCGCTTCGGCTCCTTCAGCGAGCGGGCTAGACGTTTCAGCGCCACGTGATGGCCCCGGATCAGCGCATCCAGGCGCGGCTGCACGCCACGGAACACCTCGCCGTGCGACGGCAGGATCAGGACATCGTCGGGGAAGACCGTCTTCATCCGCTCCAGCGAGGTCAGCCAGTCGCCCAGCGGATCGGCGTCGGCCTCGGTCGGCCAGACGGAGACGTTGGAGGAGATGCGCGGCAGGATCTGGTCGCCGCCCAGCACGATCCCGTCGTCCTCGCGCCACAGGCAGGCGTGTTCGGGGCTGTGCCCCTCGCCCACCACGACGCGCCAGTCGCGGCCGCCGATGGACAACCGGTCGCCCTCGCGCATGCGCTGATAGCCGGCGGGCAGCGGCGAGACCGCCATGCCGAACCGGCCGAACTCCTTGCGGTAGCGCTCGATCTGCGGCTCGTCCCAGCCCGCCGCGCGGTAGAAGTCCGCGCCGCTCTCCGGGGCCGGTTGACCGGCGTCGGCCAGCAGCATCCGGGCCATGACGTATTCGATCCGGGTCATGACCAAGGGCGCCTTGAAGCGCTCGCACAGCCAACCCGCCAGGCCGATATGGTCCGGGTGCATGTGGGTGCAGATGACCCGGGTCACCGGATCGCCGCCCATCGGGCCGGCCAGCAGCAGTTCCCACTCGGCCCTGGTGGCGTCCAGGGCGAGGCCGCAGTCGATCACGGCCCAGCCGTCGCCGTCGCGCACCGCATAGACGTTGATGTGGTCCAACTGCATCGGCATGGCGACACGCATCCACAGCACGTCCGGAGCGACCACGACCGCCTGACCCGACGCCGGAGGACCGGCGAACGGATAGGTCAGGCCGCGTTCGGCGGGTCTCGCCTCGCTCTCCGCCGGGATCACGCCGTCCGCCAAGTCCGTCTCCAATCGCAACTAAGGTGGATGGATAGCCCGAACCGTCCGCCCGCGTCCAGCATCCCGCGCTCGCGCCTTGACCCGGCCACACGGGCTCGCCAAGGGTGTCGCCGACGATTTTCCCTTCCGGAGTTCTCCCCGTGTTGACCAGAAAGACGCTTGCCCTGCTGGCGATGGCTGTCGCCGCCGCCTTCATGGCCGCCGAACCCGCCATGGCCCAAACTCGCACCGGCGGCGGCGGTCGCGTCCCCGGCGCCCAGCCGAACGGCGAACGCGTCCTGCCGGGCCGCATCGGCGGCGACCAGAATGACCGCGACGCCGAAGCCGCCCGCCGTCGTGACCGCCAGCGCCCGGAACAGGCCCAACCCGCCCCGGCCAAGACCCCGGAACAGATCCGCGCCGAAACGCAGACCCAACTGACCGCCGCCAACGTCACCTGCGAGCTGACCGAGGCCAGCAACCCCGGCGTGATCGCTGAGGCCCAGGTCTATGAAGCCGCCTGCAACAACTCCGAGGGCTACATTCTGATCGCCTCGACCCCGGTCCAGGCTTTCAGCTGTATCGAACTGGCCGGCACCGCCGCCATCGCCCGCTCGCGCGATCCCAACGCCGACGTCGGCCAGCAGTGCCTGCTGCCGGCTAACCAGAACGGCGTCACCGTGATCGGCAACTGGGCCCGCTCGGCCGGCGCCAACTGCACTATCGACGAAGCCATGGCGATCGGTAAAAGCGACGCGAACAACATGGTCTATGAAGTCGGCTGCACCGGCGCGGACGGCTACTGGCTCGAGAAGCTGGCCACCGGCTGGGATCTGAAGCCCTGCCTGCAGATCAACCTGATGGGCGGCAGCTGCCGCTTCACCACCCCGCAGGAGCAGGCCGAATGGTTCAAGGCCAAGCTGACCGGCACCGACGCCGCCGCCTGTGAGGTGACCCAGGTCCGCATGATGGGCTCGAACGCCAACGGCAGCTTCTACGAAGCCAAGTGCGCCGCCGAGGGCGAGGGCTACATCGCCCGCGTCAATAACGAGGGCGTCACCCAGCAGATCTACCCCTGCGCCACCGCCCAGCGCATCGGCGGCGGCTGCACCCTGACCCCGGCTCCGGCCGCGGCCCCGGCCCCGGCTGCGGGTGGTCGCGCCTAAGGCGCCCGACCCGCTGAAGACGATCAGCGCCCCGGAGGAGACTCCGGGGCGTTTTTCGTTGGCGAGGCCCCCCGACGCGCCTTAGCCTGCGCCGCATGCGCATCGCCACCTGGAACGTGAACTCGGTCAACGCCCGCCTGCCGACCGTGCTGGCGTGGCTGGAGGCCGCCCAGCCGGATGTCGTCGGCTTCCAGGAGATCAAATGCATCGACGAGAAATTCCCGCGCGAGGCCTTTGAGAGCCTGGGCTACAACGTCGAGGTCCACGGGCAGAAGACCTACAACGGCGTCGCCCTGCTTTCGAAATTCCCGATGTCGGAGGTCCGGCGCGGCCTGCCGGGCGAGGATCAGTCCGGCGTCGAGGACGAGGGCGTCCACTCCCGCTACATCGAGGCCCTGATCGAATGCCCGCGTCCGGTCCGGGTCGGCTGCCTGTACCTGCCGAACGGCAACCCGGTGGAGAGCCCCAAGTTCGCCTACAAGCTGGGCTGGATGGAGCGGCTGGAAGCCCACGCCCGGACCCTGCTGGCGCAGGAAGAGGCCTTCACCCTGTGCGGCGACTACAACGTCATTCCGACGCCGGAGGACGCCAAGGATCCCAAGGCCTGGGTCAATGACGCCCTGTTCCAGCCCGAGAGCCGCGCCGCCTTCCGCGCCCTGCGCTACCTGGGCCTGTCCGACGCCGGAGAGCTGGGGAAACAGCCGCCCGGGACCTACACCTTCTGGGACTATCAGGCCGGCGCCTGGCAGCGCGACCACGGCATCCGGATCGACTTCCACCTGCTGTCGCCGCAGGCCGCAGACCGGTTCCGGGGCGTCGAGACGCACCGCGACGCCCGCGACTTGGAAAAGCCGTCCGACCACGTCCCCGTGGTCGTCGAGCTGGAGGACTGACCTTGGGAGAAGTGTTCCGGGTGGTCCTGCTGGTGGCGTTGGCCGCGGCGGCTCTGACCACCGGGGCGCTGCTGCTGGTCTGGTGGATGGAGCCCGTGCGGCGGATGCGGCGGGCGCTGCTGAAGTCGCTGGGCGCGACGCCGGAGGCCGAGGCCCTGTCGCCCGCCGAGGGCCGCGCCGCCGGCCTGGATTTCGACGGGGCCCAGGTGGCCGTGCTGTGGAACCGGGGCGCCGCCGGGCTGGTCTACGCCTTCGAGGAGATCGAGGGCGGCGAAATCATTGTCGACGGCCATGTGGTCGCCCGGGTGCGCCGGGGCGAGGCGCGCAAGTCGCTGGACATCCTGGCGCCAGACGCCGAGCAGGTGGTGCTGCGGCTAATGTTCGCCGACGCCCGCCACCCGGAGTTCGAGCTGGCCCTGTGGGACGCCACCCTGCCCGTCCAGACCAGTTCGCCCGGTGAGGCCCTGCGGCTGGGCCGGCGCTGGCTGTCGCATCTGGAAGCCCTGCTGAAGGGCTAGAGCGACTGCGGGGTTCCTCCCCCGACGCGGGAGCGCTAGAAGCCCCCCACCTGTTTTGAGTAAGCCTGAAGGAGCCCGCCGTGGCCCGCCTGTTCGACGCCGTCATCATCGCCGACTGGACCGCCGCCGAGGGCAAGAAGCTGGGCGATCAGTCGGTGTGGATCGGCGTGGCCAAGCGCGACGTGCGCTTCCGCCTGTACACCGAGACCCACAACACGGCGACGCGGGCCGAGGGCGAGGCCCTGCTGAACAAGCTGGTGTCGGAACACCGCAAGCGGGGCGACCGGGTGTTGGTCGGCTTCGACTTCAACTTCGGCTATCCGGCCGGGACCGCCGCGCGGCTGAAGCTGGACGGCGCCCCGTGGTCGGCGATGTGGAAATTCATCGCCGCCAACATCGTGGACAAGGCCGACAACACCAACAACCGCTACCAGGTGGCGGCCAAGATCAACCGGCTGATGACCGACGAGGCCTGGCCGATGTGGGGCGCGCCCGCCAAGCAGGCGCAGCGCTGGCTGACCACGACCAAGCCGCCCGCCGGCTCGGGCGCCGACATCCCCGAGTTCCGCGCCACCGAGGACGCGGTCCGCAAGGGCAAGCTGCAGCCCAAGTCGGTCTGGCAGATGCACGGCGCGGGCGCGGTCGGCGGCCAGACCCTGGTCGGCATCCCCATGGTGCGCCGCCTGCTGGAGAGCCTGGGCCCGTCGGGCGCCGTCTGGCCCTTCGGCACCGGCTGGCGCGCGCTGGACACGGCGGATGTGGAGCCCCTGTCGGCCGTGGTCGTCGAGGTCTGGCCGTCCATGTTCGACGCCAAGCCCGAGGCCGGCGAGTACAAGGATCAGGCTCAGGTGCGGGTGACCGCCGAAGCCATCGCCAAGATGGATGAGGCCGGCGACCTGGCGAAGGCCTTCGGTCCGCCCGAGGGCGCCAGCGACGACCTGATCGCCAAGGTCGAGCAGGAAGAAGGCTGGATCCTGGGGGCGTAAGCCTTCACCGGCCTGTCGCCTGACTGCCCTATCCGGAGCCCATGTTCCGGATCATCCTGACGGCCCTTCTGTTGCTGATCGCGAGCCCCGCCGTGGCTGACGTGCTGATCATCGCCCACCGCGGCGCCTCGGGTGAACGGCCCGAGCACACCCGCATGGCCTATGAGCGGGCGATCCAGCAGGGCGCCGACGTCATCGAGCCGGACCTGGTCATGACCCGCGACGGGGTGCTGGTGGTCCGTCATGAGAACGAGATCGGCGGGACCACCGACGTGGCCACCCATACGGAGTTCGCGGAGCGCCGGACTACCAAGACCATCGACGGGGTGGCGGTGACCGGCTGGTTCACCGAGGACTTTACCCTGGCCGAGCTGCTGACCCTGAGGGCGCGGGAGCGGCTGCCGGCGCTGCGCGGGACGGCCTTTGACGGGCAGGAGCTGATCCTGACCTTCGAGCAGGTGCTGGAGATCGCGGCGGAGGCCTCGGCGCGGACCGGGCGGACCGTCGGGGTCGCGCCGGAGCTGAAGCACCCCGCCTACTTCGCCGGGATCGGCCTGCCGATGGAGGACGCCTTCGTGGCCGTGCTGGAGCGGCGCGGGCTGACGGGGGCGGAGGCGCCGCTGCTGGTCCAGTGCTTCGAGGTCGGGCCGCTCGAGCGGTTGAGCGCGCGGATCAGGACGCCCCTGCTGCAGCTGATGGCCCGGAGCGGCGGACCGGCGGATCGACCGGACCTGACCTATGCAGAGATGGCGACGCCGCAGGGGCTGGCCCGGGTGGCCGCCTACGCCCGCTGGATCGGGGCGGACACGGCGATGATCGAGCCCGAGCCGGGGACGCCGTCGGCGCTGATCGGCGATGCCCATGCGGCGAGCCTGAAGGTCGCCGCCTGGACCTTCCGGGCGGAGAACGTCTTCCTGCCGGAGATGGACCGGATCGGCGATGACCCGGCGGCGCATGGGCGGCTGGCCGGGCGGCTGGCGCGGTTCGCCAGCTACGGGCTTGACGCGGCGTTTCTGGATCAGCCGGGGTTGGCCGGGCGCTGATCACACCCGTGAAAAACAGGGTGTGATAGGTGTGAAGAGTGTGACGCTGTCAAAGACCAGAGGCCTGGTCATTGTGCATGCCGATGCGTCAGGATTGGACGTAGCGTCTTAGCCTTCCCTTCTCCCGATGGGAGAAGGTGGCGCGTAGCGCCGGATGAGGGGCGGCTGTGTCAGTCGGCCTTAGCCGCCGCTCAGGACAGAGACGCGGCTATCGCCGAATGCCGACCGTAGCCCCTCACCCTTTCGCCTTGCCGATCGCTTCGCTCCCGGAGGCTCAAGCCCTCTCCCGCCGGGAGAGGGTTATCCGTTGATCATCCCGAAGTCGGCCACGCGGCCCATGACCGAGCGGACCTGGCCCAGCAGCTTCAACCGGTTGTCGCGTTCCGACGCCACGTCCGAGTTGACCATGACCTTTTCGAAGAAGGCGTCGACTGGGGCGCGCAGGGCGGCGAGGGCGCGCATGGCGGCGGCGAAGTCCTCGGTCTCCAGCGCGGCGTCGACGGCGGTCGCGGCGGCGGCGGCGGCGAAGGCCAGGGTGGTCTCCTCGGCCGGCTGGTTCGGCAGGCCGGTCTCAACCATGCCGGTCGGCAGCGGGGTTGGTTTCTTCTCCTCGGCCTTGAGGATGTTGGACGCGCGCTTGTAACCCGCCAGCAGGTTGGCGCCGTCATCGGTGGCGAGGAAGGCGTCCAGCGCCTCAACCCGCCGCACGATGCGGACGAGGTCGTCATCACCGAGCGCGAAGACGGCGGCCACGAGGTCGTGGCGCTTGCCCTGGTCGCGCAGGAGGACGGTCAGGCGGTCGGCGAAGAATCGAAGGAGAGCGTCAACGAGATACTCCGCCCAGTCTTCAAACTCCGGCTGAAGCAGAGCGTCGCCGAACTGATTTGTCGATGCCCACCCTCGATTGTTCAAAATGACAGCTTGGACCGCCCCAAGCGGCGCTAATGTGTAGCGCGAGAAGGTCTGGAAAGAAGCAAGGACATCGTCGCCGCGCTCGATATTAACTGCCGTGCGACCCGCTTCGGCGCCGCCACCGACGATCGACATGCCAGCGGTGCTGTTAAACACCGGATGGTCGAGAAGGGGAGAGAGATAGAGCTCGACCTCATGGGCAAGATCAAAGCGAGCGACCCTGATCTCCTTCTCCCCCCCTTCGTCCAAAGCTTCAGCAAACGCCTTGAAGCAACGCTCGACAATGGAAAGCCTTGTAAGTTGGTCCACCCAAGTCTGCCGGAGCACATCATCAAGCACGGCCCACAACGCATTGCGGACGATGGGCTTCATCGAAAGCTTTAGCTGGTTCTCCAGCACCAGCCGGATCACCCCCAGCGCCGCTCTCCGCAGCGCGAACGGGTCTTTCGACCCCGTAGGCTTCTCGTCGATGGCGAAGAAGCCGACGAGGGTGTCGAGCTTGTCGGCCAGCGAGACGGCGACGGTCAGCGGGGCAGTCGGGACGGAGTCACCCGGGCCCTGCGGCTTGTAGTGGTCGCGGATGGCGTCGGCGATGGCGTCGGGCTGGCCGGCGGCGCGGGCGTAGTAGCCGCCCATGACCCCCTGCAGTTCCGGGAACTCGCCGACCATGCCCGAGGCGAGGTCGGCCTTGGCGAGGCGGGCGGCCTGTTCGGCCTGATCCGGGTCGGCGCCGACCAAAGGCGCGATCTCGCGGGCCAGGGCGGCGATGCGTTCGACGCGTTCGGCCAGCGTGCCCAGCTTGGCGTGGAAGGTCACGCCTTCCAGCTTCTTGAGCCAGGGTTCGAAGCCGACCTTCTGGTCCTCGTCCCAGAAGAAGCGGGCGTCGTTCAGGCGGGCGGAGAGGACGCGGCTGTTGCCGGCGGCGAGCGCCTTGCCGCCGTCCGAGGCCTCGACATTGGCGACGACGACGAAGTGCGGCGCCAGGCCGTGCTTGGCCGGATCGCGGACGGCGAAATACTTCTGGTGCACCTTCATCGACAGGCGGACCACCTCGGGCGGAAGCGCGAGGAACTGCGGGTCCATGTCGCCCAGGATCGGGGTCGGCCATTCGGCCAGGCCGGCGACCTCGTCCAGCAGGCCGTCGTCATCGACCAGGGCCAGACCCTTGTCGGCGCACGCCTTCTTGGCGGCTTCGAGGATGCGCAGCTTGCGGTCGGCGACGTCCAGCAGGACGTATTCGCGCTCCAGCTTCTGGCGATAGTCGGCGAAGTCCTTGACCGAGAAAGGCTTGCCGGAACCGAGGAAGCGGTGGCCCTCGGTGATGTCGCCGCTCTGGATGCCGTCGATGTCGAACGGGACCACATGGCCGTCGAACAGGGCGATGATCCGCTTCAGCGGACGGATCCAGCGCAGCGTCCCCGAGCCCCAGCGCATCGACTTGGGCCAGGGGAAGGCGCGGACGATCTGGTCCACCATCTCGGGGATCAGGTCGGTGGTGGCGCGGCCCTTCTGGCTGATGACGGCGAACAGGACGCCGTCACGCTCGACCAGTTGCTCGCGGGTCAGGCCGGTCTTGCGCAGGAAGCCTTCCAGCGCCTGTTCCGGGGCCGAGGTCTTGGGCCCCTTCAGCTCTTCCTCGCGGTCAGGGGTGGCGGTCGGCAGGCCGTCTATGACCAGGGTCAGCCGGCGCGGGCCGCCATAGGTGGTGAGGGCGTCGTACGTCAGGCCCGCGGCCTTCAGGCGCTCGGCGACCATGCGCTCAAGATCACGCGCGGCGCCCTGCTGCATGCGGGCGGGGATTTCTTCGGAGAAGAGTTCGAGGAGGAGCTGGGGCATCAGGCGGTTTTCCGCTCTTGTTCGACGTAGGCGGTGGCGCAGGCCTTACACAGCTCGCGGATGCGGCCGATGTAGCTTTGGCGTTCGGCGACGGCGATGGCGCCGCGGGCGTCCATCAGGTTGAAGAGGTGCGAGGCCTTCAGGACCTGATCGTAGGCGGGCAGGACCAGGGGCTGGCCTTGCGGGCCGGTCATGGCGAGCAGGCGCGAGACCTCGGAGACCATGTCCTCGAACCGGCGCTTCAGGCCATCGACGTCATAGCCGTGGAAGTTGGCTTCCGACTGCTGGCGCTCGTTCTCGAGGAAGACCTCCCCATAGGTCGTGCCTTCCTTGGTGAACTTGATGTCGTAGACGTTGTCGACGCCCTGGACGTACATGGCCAGGCGCTCCAGCCCGTAGGTCAGCTCGCCCGAGACGACGTCGACCTCGATGCCGCCGACGCCCTGGAAGTAGGTGAACTGGGTCACCTCCATGCCGTCGCACCAGACCTCCCAGCCCAGGCCCCAGGCGCCGACCGTCGGGTTCTCCCAGTCGTCCTCGACGAAGCGGATGTCGTGCAGCTTGGGATCGATACCGATGGCGGCCAGGGAGCCGAGGTAGAGCTCCTGCAGATTGTCCGGGTTCGGCTTCAGAAGGACTTGATATTGATAATAATGTTGGAGCCGGTTGGGGTTCTCGCCATACCGGCCGTCACCCGGACGGCGGCTGGGCTGGACGTAGGCGGCCTTCCACGGCTTGGGGCCGAGCGCGCGCAGGACCGTGGCCGGGTGGAGCGTGCCCGCGCCGACCTCGATGTCATAGGGCTGAAGGATCGCGCAGCCCTGATCACCCCAGTATTTGTGGAGCGTCAGGATGAGGTCCTGGAAGGCGAGCGGTTCGGTGGTCACGGCGTCTGTTTTCGTCCGGGGAAGAAGGCCGCGGACCCTAGACGGCGGGTCTTTGCGGGGCAAGGCGGGGCGGCCGCGACTGACCGCGTAGCGGTCCTTGAGTGCTGGTTCATCACGAAGGGCACGAAGGGATCACAATGGACACGAAGGGAGCTGGGCTGGGCCCGCCGAAGCTTCGTGACCTTCATGGACCTTGGTGCCCTTCGTGATGAACCAGCGCAGCCCGAAATGAATGCCGGCTTCGCCGGGAAGGACGGAATGTTAAGCGTCGATCGCTAGCCTGCGGCCCATGAAGCAGATCGACCAGATGCGCCGGCGGGCCGCGCGCTATCTCGACGTGGAGGCGGTGACTATCGCGCCTATGAAGGGCGTGTTCTCGCTGAGCTTCGACGATATTCCGGCGACGGCCTGGACCGAGGCGGGGCCGATCCTGGCCGAGCACGGGATCAAGGCGACCTACTATGTCTGCGGCGGGCTGGCCGGCGGGCGGAACATGGACCGCGACCAGTTCGAGGTGCGGCACCTGCAGGAACTGCACGCGGCGGGGCATGAGGTGGGGTGCCATACCTGGGGCCACACCAGCGTGCTGCGCATGGACGCCGACGCCCTGAAGCTGAGCCTGGACGCCAATGCGGCGTGGGTCCGCGAGCGGCTGGACGGCTATGAGATGACCACCTTCGCCTATCCGTTCGGGGACGCGACCCTGGCGGCCAAGCGGTATGTGCGGGGACGGTTCGACCTGGGCCGGGGTGTGCGCGACGGGGTCAATGCGGGGCGCGAGGACCGGGGGCTGATCAAGTCCATCGGGCTGGAGAGCCGCCGCCTGCCCCACTACGACCTGGAAGGCCTGATGGCCGAGACGGCGGGGTCGAACGGCTGGCTGACGGCCTATGCCCATGACGTGTCGGACGACCCGACCGACTACGGCTGCACGCCGGATGATCTGGACCGGGTGATCCGGCTGGCCAAGGCCGCCGGGCTGGAGGTGCGGCCGGTGGGGGAAGCCTGGCGGGCGATGGGCTCCGGCTGACAGAGACGGTCGAGACGGGTGCAATACACCGTCTATGCCGTCTATGCCGTCTATGCCGTCTATGGCGCGCCGTTCCATGCGGCGCAGTCTGGCACGGCGGTACGTCAGGATTGGACGCATCGTCCTTCTCCCCTCGGGGGGAGAAGGTGGGCGGCGGAGCCGCTCGGATGAGGGGGATATCAGAGGACGACGGGTGACGGCGAGTTTGTCGCCGGCCTACCCCTCATCCGTCACGCTTCGCGCGACACCTTCTCCCCCAAGGGGAGAAGGGCACACTAAGCCGCCTTGGCCAGTCCGACCTTGCGCGCATCCGCCCACTTGATCAGCGCGGCCCTCGGCCAGGCGACGATCCAGGAGCGGGCGGTGTATTCGCCTTTCTCGATCAGGGCGGCGCGGGTCGGGGACGAGGTGGCGGCGCGCTGGGTATGAATGTCGCCGGGGCCCTGGTGGATCAGGAATGCGCCGTGCTTCAGCGGATTGACGCGCAGATAGGCCAGGCGCGGGCTGATCTGCTCCAGCGGCGGATCATAGAACCAGGATGAGCCGAGCATGCCGGCCATCTCCGGGCGGCGCTTGAGGATTTCGGCGGCGGTGGCCCAGGCGCGGTCCCAGCCGGCCTCGTTGAAATCGCTGAGCTCGCGGCTTTCGGTGTGGACCTCCAGCCAGGGCCGCCACGACTGGGCGGCGGCGTAGGACGGGATCACCGACCAGCCCCAGCCCTCGCGGGCGTGACGCAGGATTTGGCCCGGCCCCATGGGCGAGCTGAGATCGATCATCTGGGTGCGCGCGCCAGGGACGCTGAGGACGAGCGCGATGCGCACATCCTTGGCCCAGAAGTCGCGGTCGTAGGGGTCAGCGGCCTCGGTCAGGAAGGCGGCGAGGCGGTCGATCCACTGGGGATAGAGCTCGAGCGAGGCCAGCGGCAGATCGGCGGCGGGGACCCGCGCCGGCATCTCCAGCGCCCAGATGGCGACCAGGGCGCGGCGGTGATCGTCGGTCAGGGCGGGACCGAAGGCGGCCTGCAGCGCCTCTTCCGCGCGGTGGCCCGGCTGGTCGAAATCCCAGTGGGGGGCGGAGGCGGCGGCGGCCTCGGCGGCGGCGGCCTTGAGCGCATGGAGGCGGGCGCGGTCCTCTGACGGGACCTTGTCCAGAACGGCCTCGAACGCGGCGATGTGGGCGGGCGTGAGCGTTTCCATGCCCGCAATCTACGCCACCACCGGTTTGCCGACGGTTAAACGGAAACGAGAAAGGCGGCGGGCCGAAACCCGCCGCCTTCAGTCAGTCTATCGACCCGATTAGTTCGGCGTCGGGGTCGGCGCCGGGTTGGCCGGGTCTTCCTCGTCATCCACCTGACCGTCGGTCGGGTTCTGGACCGGGGGCGACTGGACCGTGGTGGTCACCGCCGACTGTTCGCCGTTGGGCGCGGTGGCGCCGGGCGAGGCCGGGCGGACGGTCTCGGTCACGCCGGTGGGGTTCGGCGTCGGATTAGCCGTGGCCGGGGCCGGAGCCTCGGTCGGGGCGGCCTCCTCGGTGGCCGGCAGCGGCGGCGTGGCCTCGGTC
>Ga0209676_1001781_pt1 | contig 18129 bp, 18 predicted proteins | sample AraplaCvi_mLB_r2_FD_184282 | JGI IMG/M metagenome (GOLD analysis project Ga0209676, IMG submission 184282) | Arabidopsis root microbial communities from North Carolina, USA - plate scrape MF_Cvi_mLB_r2 (SPAdes) (version 2) | ecosystem: Host-associated > Plants > Roots > Endosphere | place: USA...
AAGAACAAATTTTGGAAAACCCTCATGCGTATATTGCTTTTATGATGATGCATGCTAGACGAAATAAGAACTTTCAGTTTGAAAATGATACGCTTCAATATATTCAAGAAGTTCTTGAGCAATTGGTAGGTAGATCGTCACCAGTTGAACGAGATTTGTATATAAGACAGCTATCGAATGAGACAAATATCTCGGAAGAAGCGATTTATGCTCAATTCCGAAAGCTAGAGGCAAATCAGGTGCGTTCTACAAAAGTAGAAATGCCAGTTCAGGCGCCTTCGATGCCGGTCACTCAGCAACATAAGCCTATGGACGCAGCAGAACGTGCAGAACGTTTATTACTGGCTCATATGCTTCATAATATAGATGTAGTGGACAGGGTATTACGTAGTGAGCAAAAAGAACCTTTTGTACGAGATGCCTATTTGGCTGTTTTTGTTCGCTTAGTAGGATTTTATGAGGAATATGGTCATCCTGATTATCAGCGTTTTGTTGAAATATTAGATGACTCTGAATTACGCAAGATAGTAATGGAAGCGGCTTTAACGGAACGGGATCCCGACCAAGCAGAGGCAGAGGTCACAGACTCAATACGTCAGCTGCAAAAATATAGAATTGAGCAAGAAATTCAACAAAAGATGCATGAGTCAAAGGAAGCGGAGAAGATGCACGAGTATGCGCGTGCGCTTGAAATCGCCCAACAGATTATTCATTTAAGAAAATCGTTATCGGCGATTTAACCCGATTCGGTTGTTTAGAAGGAGGAAGGTTTATGGCGGACAAGTCAGAACGTTCAAAAGAGGTAGAAGTAGAAATTACATTAGATGAAGCAAAAAAGCTACTACAAGAAAAAGCAAAAACAGAAGGTGAAATTTCAATGAAAGAAATTTCAGAGAAACTTGCGCCTTATGAATTGGAGAACGAAGAGATTTTCCACTTTGCTGAGGATCTTGAAAAGGCAAAAGACATTCAAATCATTGGAAAAGAAGAGTTTGAAGAAGAAAGCTTAATGAAAGAAGAAGCAAACGAAGAGACTTTCGATTTAAATGATTTGAGTGTACCACCAGGTGTTAAAATAAATGACCCTGTACGTATGTATTTAAAAGAAATTGGTCGAGTTGATTTACTTTCTGCCGAGCAAGAAATTGCTCTAGCTGAGCGTATTGAGCAAGGTGATGAAGAAGCACGTAAACGTCTAGCGGAAGCAAACTTACGTCTTGTTGTATCGATTGCAAAGCGATATGTTGGCCGTGGAATGCTATTCCTTGATTTAATTCAAGAGGGGAATATGGGGCTTATCAAGGCTGTTGAGAAGTTTGACTACCGTAAAGGCTTTAAATTCTCTACTTATGCGACATGGTGGATCCGCCAAGCAATTACACGTGCTATTGCGGACCAAGCACGTACAATTCGTATTCCAGTGCATATGGTCGAAACAATTAATAAATTAATTCGAGTACAACGCCAATTACTACAAGACTTAGGTCGCGAACCATCTCCAGAAGAAATTGGGGAAGAAATGGATTTAACACCTGAAAAAGTACGTGAAATTTTAAAAATTGCGCAAGAACCAGTATCTCTTGAAACACCAATTGGAGAAGAAGATGATTCACATTTAGGAGACTTTATTGAGGATTCTGAAGCTCAATCTCCATCTGACCATGCAGCTTATGAATTGTTAAAAGAGCAATTAGAGGATGTGTTAGATACATTAACTGACCGTGAAGAAAATGTACTTCGCTTACGTTTCGGTCTAGATGATGGTCGCACACGTACGTTAGAAGAGGTAGGAAAAGTATTTGGTGTAACACGTGAACGTATTCGCCAAATTGAGGCTAAGGCACTTAGAAAGCTACGCCACCCTTCTCGTAGCAAACGTTTAAAAGATTTCTTAGAATAAGGTTATACAGGCTGGGGCTATCTAATTAGTGATGACTAATTGGATAGCCCTTTTTATGCTACTATTGAATCAGGAGAATACTCGTATAAACAAAGTCTATCAAAAGAAAATATTGTTTTGAAAATGTTTATATCATGTACTAGAATGTGACAAACTAAATATTTTTGCTACTTTATATAGATGTGTTCGGCCATGTTTTGAGATAAAATTGGAATAACAACCATATAAAGAAATGTTTGGAGCAAAAATTATGACAAATCCTCGAAAAAAAATAATCTTGAATGAGATTTTGTTTTGGAAGCAAAATAAGCTATTACCAGAACATTACTGTGACTTTTTAGCCGCTCTTTATGCAGAGGGGGAAAATTTAGAGGAGTTAGAACCAGTACATCATAAACAAGCTATTTTGCCTTCTGAAAAGAGAAAGCTGCTACTTGTAATTGCAGGTATATGTATTGCGATGATTACTCTGCTTACTTTTTATTTTACAATACCATCTTTCATGATCATATTAACGGTTGTTGTTGGAATAGCTGCTGTAGCGTTATTTCTGACGGCATTTCGAATGGCACGAAAGAATGATTTATTAGCGCCTGTTTTCCATTTGCTAGCCGCTGTTTTATTGTTCAGTATGTCTATACGAATTTACACTACATATTTTAACGGAAATAATATCGCGTTGTTTTGCTTGATTGCAGCGAACTGTGGGGTTTGGCTTTGGTCAGGTGTAAAAATGAAGCTACTTTATTTCACGGTCTCAGGTGTCCTAGGGTTACTAGCACTGATCAGCTATTATATCATAAACTTATTATAAGAACTCATTTTGTAAATTAGTTCGCCGACTAATGACAAGGATCTGTACGCTATTATATAGCTTACAGATTCTTTTGGTATCAAAATGTAATCTCGAAATTTATCCCATGTAAATTGCTGACGATTAAAAATAATAATCTGAGTATTATGTTAACTGTGCAAAAGCAAAGCGGCAGCAACAACAAAGCGCCCAGCCGGAACGGAAATCAACCATACGTTATGATGATGAACCATGATAATAGGACTTATCTAATAGCAAATATCAATAAGTTATTTTATTTTTCTTGGTATATGAATGCGTAAATAGAGGAAAGATAACAACGTGTAAAGAATCTAAGTTAAACTTCTTCAAGCCGATTATGGAAGCAATTTGGAAAAGCATTAATTGATTGCTAAAAAGATAATAGATAGTCCAAATATTGGCGATTTCAAGACATATTTTATCCAATAGATACAGAAATGTCGAATTTGTTACAAACAAAGGAAAACTTAGCGAATGGTCTTTTCGTTTCACGGTTAATGAAGTACAATATTAGATGTTGACTGATTCTATATTATAATAGAAGTAGATTTACAATGAGGAGGGGAAACATATGAAAAACAATCCAGTCGTTCCTTACATCTTAATTCTTGCATTTGGTATTGGTCTTATTTTCTTTATGTCTTTAACAGGTGCAGATAACAAAAAAGAAATTGCTGCTGAAAAAGAGGGCGGTGGCGAAAAGACAGAAGCTACTGATGACGGCTCAGCTTTAGTACAATCTTGTATTGGCTGTCACGCTGCTGACTTAACTGGTTCTGTAGGGCCAAACTTACATGGTTTAGATGAGGCTCATATCGTAGACGTTTTAACTAACGGTATCGAAGGCACACCAATGACACCTGGAATGAAAACTGAAGCGGAAGCAAAAGAAATCGCTAAGTACATTTCAACTCTAAAATAGTTTAAAGAAGTAGCTGCACTGAAAGCGTTTAATCGTAATTGGTGCAGCTACAATTTATTTATCTTCAGTAAAATGGAGTTGCTCAAAATTTTTGAGACAACTCCATTTGTTTTTTTTCTCGACATCATACATACTAAGAATGGACACTATTGAAGACAGGCGGTAAAAAAATGAATGCACAAAAATTATCAAAACGATTAGAAACAGTAGCAAGCTTTGTTCCTTCAGGCGCAGTTGTAGCTGATATTGGGAGCGACCATGCATATTTACCATGCTACTTAATTCATAAAGGTATTGCTTCTTATGCAGTAGCAGGAGAAGTTGTAAAGGGGCCATTTGAATCAGCAGTAGGACAAGTGCAAAAAGAAGGCTTAACAGAAAAAATTACAGTACGACTTGCGAATGGTTTAGCGGCAGTGGAAGAAACGGATCATGTTGATACTGTTACTATTGCTGGAATGGGCGGTCCTTTGATTGTCTCCATTTTAGAGAAGCATCCTGAAAAATTAAATGGGGTAACAAGGCTTATTTTGCAGCCAAATATTCATGCTAAAGTGATTCGCGAATGGGCATTAGCACATAATTGGGCAATCCAGGACGAAGAGATTTTAGAGGAAGACGAAAAAATTTATGAAATTCTTGTATTGCAAAGAAGCACAATGACGTTAACAGAACCGGAAATTTTATTTGGTCCGAGATTAATGCAACGAAAATCACCAGCATTTATTAAAAAATGGTCTCGTGAAAAAGAAAATTGGCAGCGTGTATTACAGTCTATCGAAGGGGCAGATCAAACACCTGAAATTGAAGAAAAACGTGCAGAGTTAGTGGCTCTACTCAATTTAGTGGAAGGGGTTCTGTGAGATGAAAACAGTAAACGGTCAGGAAATTATCCAATTATTCGAATCATGGTCGCCTAAAAAGCTAGCCTGCATGGAAAATGACCCTATTGGTCTTGCGATTGGCACATTAAACAAACCTGTAAGTAAAGTATTAGTCACGTTAGATGTGAATGAAGAAGTAGCCGATGAGGCTATTGCTCAAGGATGCGAACTAATAATTGCACATCATCCACCGATTTTTAGACGACTTTCGAATATTCGTACTGACAATCCGGCTGGGCGTTTATATGAAAAGCTTATAAAAAATGATATTGCTGTTTATGCAGCGCATACGAATCTAGATGTGGCTGAAGGCGGTGTCAACGATTTACTAGCAGATGCTCTACAGCTTGAAAACCGTTTTATTCTCGAAGAAACATATGCAGAAAATATGATGAAGCTGGCTGTTTTTATACCGACTGCAAATGCCACTGATTTACGTGAGGCATTGGCAAAGGCAGGAGCTGGTCGAATTGGAGATTATGAAGCGTGTAGTTATACTACAATGGGGGAAGGGCGTTTCCGTCCACTAGAAGGTGCAAATCCACATGTAGGAGCTATCGGTGAATTACATGTTGAAGAAGAAGTGAAAATAGAAGTGGTATTTCCTGAGTCTGTAAAAAATCGTGTGTTAAAGGCAATGTTAAATGCACATCCATATGAAGAACCTGCCTATGATCTCATTCGTTTAGACCAGCAAACAAATGTCATGGGCTTAGGGCGAGTTGGTTATTTACCACAAGAAATGACTCTTCACGAATTCACACAATTTGTCAAGGAGCAGTTAGACGTACCTGCTGTACGAGTTGTTGGCGATCTACAGTCGAAGGTGAAAAAAATTGCGCTTGTCGGAGGCGATGGCAATAAATATATCTATTCTGCTAAACGTGCCGGGGCAGATGTATTTTTAACAGGAGATATGTATTTCCATACTGCCCAGGACGCTCAAGCAATTGGTCTGCAAATCGTAGATCCAGGTCATCATGTGGAGAAAGTGATGATTACCGGAGTAGCTAAAAAGATGGCAAGAATGTGTGAGGATAAAAAATATTCTGTTGAATTTGTACAATCTACTATTCATACAGAACCGTTTTTATTCGTGTAAGAGAGGGGAATATCTGTGGCGAATGAAAGACCTGCTGGCAATAAAGGCGGCAAAGTATGGATTATGATTGGTTTACTAATTGCTGTGTTTGGGGTAGGCATGACAGTTATGACAAATACGATGAATGCAAAAAAAATTGATGCGATGACTGAGCAATGTGAATCAGACGGTGGAGAAGCCATAGTGTCAAAAGAAAAGAGCTTTCTATCAACAAACTATTCATTTAAATGTAAAGAATAATAATAAAAAGGGCTGAATTATAGAATTAAATATAATTCAGTCTTTTTAATGTAAAAAAACAATATGTTCAAGGGAATCTTGGTGAATGTTGTGCCTTTAAATAAGGATGATTTCCGTTCTGGACTACTCACTTTCCTGTGAGCGAGCGTCGAGTTGCTTCCTTTGCTTTTGTTGCTGCTGTCGCTGCCTTTCGCACAGATATAACCCTATTGCTAAGGTTTAGTTTTATCAGTATAAATAAAAGAGACTTGCTAGAAAATTTATGCTATGCGAAGTAGTTGATAGGAGTGGAGGCTTGGCGACTCCTTGGGGATTAGCGGCTCATCGGACGCCCCCAGGAAAGCGCCAAGACGGAACGGAAATAAACCCCATATTTTTCCATTGAACTATATATAATAGACACCTTAACTTCATAGACATATTAGTTTCTCAACATCGTGAATGCTGAATTATAGAATTTAATCTAATTCAGTCTTTTTGTATATGCATGGATTAATTTTAGAGTGTTATGATAGTAAGTATAAATTACAATGAGAGGAGAGTTTTGGATTGTTTATTCGTTTAACAAAAGAACAACAGGAAACAATAATAGCTGATATTCAACGATTTTTCTACAATAATCGAGATGAGGATATTTCAGAATTTGAAGCAGAAAGAGTATTTGATTTTATAAAGGAAAATATTGCTCCGCATATTTATAATGCAGCTATATCGGATACAAAATATGTTGTAGAAAGACAATATGCATCGATTGAGGATGAACTTGCAGCATTAGAAAGACCTATTAAATTAAAATAATTTAGTTCAGATGAAATAATTGGCATTTTTCATAAATACATGTTATTTTTATCTTGGATTAAAGATAATTTAATTCAAAGTAAAAAATGGTTTAATTAACCATATGTGTATTGAATAAAGAAATGGATTCCGGTACAACACGGCTAAGAGAACCGTTTTTTTTGTCAGTGAATGATTCGGTCACAATTTGAGGGATGAATGAAGGAGGAGTCATATGTTGAAAATTGGGGTTATTTTAGGGAGTACTCGTGAAGGGCGTTTAAGCCCACAAGTTGGCGAATGGGTAAAGGCAGTAGCAGAAAAGCGTCGTGATGCGGAATATGAAATAATTGATATCGCTAACTTTAAATTACCACTGCTAGGTGAGCCAGGAGGAGATACTTCTGGGGTAGCTGCGTGGTCACAAAGTGTTGGTGCATGTGATGGGTTCGTTTTTATCGTTGGAGAGTATAACCATTCCATTACCGGTGCACTAAAAAATGCATTAGACTACTTACGCGTGGAATGGAATAATAAGGCCGCAGGTATTGTTTCTTACGGTTCTGTCGGTGGTGCAAGAGCGGCTGAACATTTACGTGGAATTCTTGGTGAATTATTAGTAGCAGATGTTCGCGTACATCCCGCTCTATCCTTATTTACTGACTTCGAAAACGGCACGGTCTTTAAACCGAAGGATGTGCAAGCAGATTCAGTAAATCAAATGCTAGATCAGCTTGTTCCTTGGGCAATAGCATTAAAAACGATTCGATAAGGATCTTTAGCAGTATATACAGTTAAAAGTACATATTGCTTTTTTAATTTGGATTCTGTTTAACTTGATTGTTGTTTTTCTCAAATTAAAAGCGTATTCGAGTGGCAAATACAAAAAAATCTACCTTTATAACGTTTCAATCTTTTGAAAAATCTCTTTGTATAAGATATCTAACTCTTTTTCATCTTTTAAATAGAAATACCAAGCATCCTCGCGATTTGCATCTATATCAGATATATAAATTGTCGTATGCGAATCATTATTTAATGCTTCCAAATGAGCTGTTTCATAGGTAAGCCCTTCGTTTGTAAATGGCAAATTACGTTTTCTTGAATCAAAAAAAATAATAGGCATTTTAGAGTTTTTATAAACATTAACAAATCTATCATCTGATGCTTTTTCAAACATCATTGGTGTTATCATAACAGCATCAAAATTTGTTGAAATAGTCAATGTATCTTCAGTAAATTCATCTAATGAAATTGGTTCGAAATGAATTTTTTCGTTATGTTCCTCAGGAATATCACCAACTACTGCAATTTTTAAAGGAGCTCCATCATATTTAACTTCATTATTTGAACACGCAACTAATAAAAACAAACTTACTATAAATAAAATTTTTTTCAAATTTATTAATGCCCCTTTTTTCGTAATTTATTGCTTTTATTAACTGGTATTGCTTATGTTTCTTTGTGTTTCTTTCATTATATATTATCATACTACAAATATTACCAAAAGCTTTGTTGAGCTAATATTTTTCTTAATGGTGTCGTTGCGGTAAAAGATTCTGTGCCAATCCTTTTTATTAAAAGTGGAATATTTCATAAACAATCTATGATTTATAGAATTATGAAACTTTTCTGAATGGTATTCGTCTCCAGTAATGTAATTGAATTAGATTTGAAGGAAAAAGGATTGGGGTGTAAAGTGTGACACAAAAACAAACTAAGAATGAATTTTGGTCATGGTTTAAAGTGATTGGAATAGCAATCATTTTTACAATGAGTATACGTTATTTTATTCTATCTCCTGTAGTTGTAAAAGGTGCTTCAATGGAGCCGACTTTTGAAACTGGAGATAAAGTTATTGTTAATAAAGTGGGACCACGAATTACCAATTATGACCGCTTCGATGTTATTGTCTTTGAAATAAAAGAAGATAAGCATTATATTAAAAGAATTATCGGTTTACCAGGAGATCATGTAGCCTACAAAGATGACGTTTTATTTATAAACGGGGAGGCCTTTGATGAGCCCTATTTAACAGAATATAAAGAAGGTTTACTAGATAAAGGTGATTTTACATATGATTTCACCCTTGAGGAACAATTAGGGGAAATGACTGTACCAGAGGGTCATTTTTTCGTACTTGGGGATAATCGGCGACAAAGCATAGATAGTCGGAGTTTGGATATCGGATTCGTGTCGCAGGATAAAATTTTAGGAACTGCAGGCTTTGTATTGTGGCCGTTTGAAAGGCTTGGTAATACACGTTAGTTAGTGCGGAGTCAAGCTTTGTTGTAAAACATAAATAAAGAAAAGAATATGAAAATGGTGACCGTCCATCATTAACAAAGTTAGGAACTTTGGAAGGATGGAAACTGAATATTTCGATTACAGGAACTGCTGTACAAGTGGAGGAACTACATGTGCATATTTAAAAAGGGGCCGCTTACTGTATTTTTACTGCGTAGGAAGTGGCCCTTTTTGATATGCATCCACTTCATTAATGTTTTATTTCTTCAATAACTTGTTCTTTTAAGTCTGCATCCATAGAGGAAAGTTTAACGTTATTTGTAAGACGTTCTTTTAACTCTCTATCTGTCATAATCCCGCGTTCTTCTAGAATCTGAACAAGTAGATTTAATGTCATTAAATTTTTAATTTCTGCTGCTTTTGTATCCATGTTAATGCCTCCGAATGTATAGTATTTCTACCTCTTTAGTGTACGCCTTTTTTAGAAGGACGGCATAAAATGGTCAAAACAAAGCGAATTTATTTCGTGTCCCGGAATATATTGAATGATTCTAGCAGTAGTGGAAGACGTACACTGGCTTTTATGAGAAATCAACGACAAGTAGTTGTACATGTAATGAAGCTACTTATATAATTTCTACCAAAAAAAAACTCCTAGCAATAGGAGTTTTATCGTACATATCTATTTAAACCGAAATTTTATGTATATAAATTGGTGCGAGTCACCGTTTGAGCCTACTTACTACTCATTGAAAATAAAGCCTGATACAGAGTTGCTAGTAAAGCAACAAAGAGCGTATCGTCTGAGTTAAAAAGTTTAAAAGTTATCCCAATACGCACAAGTTCAGTTTCTATAGTACTAGCACTTGCGATTTTTTCATCATTACAATATAAATAGGCGGTTGAAGTAAAATCTTTTTCAAAGCGAAAAACGAGTCCATCCATTGTAAAGGAATAGGAAGATTCAAGTAATTGAACCGTCTTACGTTGTATCGGTAAAATGGATCCATCTGGCATAATAAGCTGATGGCTAACACCCTTTGTTAATGGTGTAAATTGCACTTGAAAAAGCGGTGCCCCTAAAGTATTACGAGTTTCATAGCGATGTGGCAATGTCTGCTGTGCAGCAACTAGCATTACAGCGTTGATTACTTTTCCAACGGATGAACGTTCAACCTTTTGTAGTACACAAACCGTCTCATTTTGTTCATTCACAATAGGGATATTTGCAAAGCTTTCGAAAGCTTTAGGGTAGGTAAGGGTAAATGTAGTCATATAAAAAGCCTCCAATCTACTTACTATACGGGGAAGCTTTACTATGGGTTTCACTTTTTTATATTATTATTCCCGTGGTCAACAATAAATTTGAAATACCGTTACGAGAAGGTAGGTTACCATGAACAATAAATTTATAATGACATAGGAAGAAGCAGAAGAGATCGTCTTTAATTTGCATTTGTATATGAAATTGCTGGTTAATTTATTTAAAAAACCTTGCATAGACAGCTTGAATTCCTTAATCCATTTCTCTTTCGATAAATGGGATATCATTATCATTTGCAATACGGTAAATAGCACTCTTTTCATCTAAGCCAAATCTCTCAGTCTCATTAATAGAAAATTGATAGTCATCTTGCATTGTAAAAGTGTATTTTCCTAATGCACCATATTCATATAAAACCTCTTGTATTTCGCTCCATGGATATATAGTTTCTTTACTGAAATTTTTAACTACTATTTGTTTTTCCTGAATTGCTGTATAGCTGATAAGTGAAAAATATCCTCCTACTAATGAAAGTATTATAATGAAACTTGCAATGCAATATGTTAAATTTGTTCTTTTGAAACCGAGTAAAACTAATGTTAAAAAAATAATGGCAAGAGAAATTGTAAATAAGTATAAATTTTTAACTGGTGTCAATAATACGACATTATCTCTATTAAAATAAAATGTTTCCGATATAGTTATTGGTAGAAAAAGCACTAATAATATCGATAATAAGAAAAATACAATTGCACTGACAAAAAATTTCCCTTGAATAGATAATGTATTGTTCAATTTTACTCCCTCCTTTTTTAAAAATATAAAAAGTATTAATTTTCAGATATATAATTAATTAAATTAAATAATATTTGATTTTCTTTTTCTCTGTTTATAATCATGAGCCTGTTCACATTCATATGAATAATAGACAAGATAATTTCATCTTTTTAAATTCGGATAATTGAGCGATCTCGAGTTCTTTTGAATACTTTTTTAATATAGACGTTCTGAAATTTGAGATTATTTGTAACTCAAGGATAGCTTCAAATTCATAAATTCTAAATCATACATATACATAATTAAATAAGAATTGAATGATCTACTTTTATTCTAAGTCTGATATGGGGACGTGAATCAATATATCAAATTTAGAAATAAGATGAAATTTTATCTTTCTGTAATAATTCCTTCATTGCTGAGAAAATAACATTTATTAAAATTTATCTTGATAGCATTCTTTAATATATATTTTATAATAAATCCATAGCCTACTTCAAATTTAGACTCTATTTCTGAGGATATAATTCAACAATCCCTAAATAAGAGAAAAAATAATCAAACAGTTATTTTAATTGCTCATAGAATTTCTACTATTTTAAACGCAGACCAAATAGTAGTTTTAAATAAAGGTAGAATAGAAGCTGTAGGAAAGCATAATGAGTTATTGAAGTGTAGCAAAACCTCAGCATAAAGATAAAAAACTTTCTGTGAATTTAAAACTTTCATAAAACTGATAGATGAACTATAAATTCAAAGGACAGTAAACTTGTATCGAAAAGTTGGATTTAAAGATTCAGCTACTTTTATGTGGTAGTGTATTTGAGTTTGAAAAAATAGAATGTGATGTTTAACACTGAAAAAGGCTGGCCGATAATGTGAATTTCACACTACCGGCCAGCCTTTCATTTTATTGTTGAATTGTGACTTCTCCTGCAAGGGCACGTTTTTCTTGTTCTGGATCGAATTCTTTTTCCATTTTTGACACGACAACAGTTGCTACACCATTACCAATTAAGTTTGTCACGGCGCGAGCCTCAGACATAAAGCGGTCGACCCCGATTAAAAGTGCGATCCCTTCCACTGGAATCATAGGGAATGCTGCTAATGTTGCTGCGAGCGTAATAAAGCCTGAGCCTGTTACACCAGCTGCACCTTTAGATGTTAGCATTAAAATAGCAAGCAATGTAATTTGATGCCAAACGTCTAAATCAACTCCATAAGCTTGTGCGATAAAAATAGCCGCCATGGATAAGTAAATGGACGTGCCATCAAGGTTAAAGGAGTAGCCTGTTGGAATGACAAGACCAACGACCTGTTTTGAGCAACCATAGTTTTCTAATTTTCGCATCATCGAAGGCAGTGCAGATTCTGATGATGATGTCCCAATAACGATAAAAATTTCATCTTTAATATATTTAATAAACTTAAAAATACTAAACCCGAAGTAACGTGAAATAAGACCAATGATTACTACGATAAAGATAAACATTGTAATATACACGGATAACATTAAAAATCCTAAGTTTCCAAGTGATTTAAGACCAAAATTTCCGATTGTGTAGCTCATTGCACCAAATGCGCCAATCGGGGAAACCTTCATGACCATATTAACAATTTTAAAGAATATATCTGCTACTCGTTCGAAAAATGTAATAACCGGTTTAGCTGGTTCACCAATAGCAGCAGCTGCTACGCCAAATAAAACAGCTGAGAATAAAACAGGTAATAACTCTCCATTTGCAAGTGCACCTACAACATTATCAGGTATAATTTGCATTATGAAGGCACCAATACCATGTTCTGTAGCGGCTGCCGCCTCTGTATATTGAGAAACATCTGCACCGTTAGCAGCTGCTGTATTAAATCCTTTTCCAGGTTGTACAATATTGACAACGATTAGGCCGATCGCTAGTGCGAAAGTAGAGACAATTTCAAAATAAATTAATGCCTTCCCGCCAATTTTACCAACTTTTTTTACATCACCCATACTACCAATTCCAATAACAACTGTTAAGAAAATGATAGGAGCTATTAACATCTTGATTAATTTAATAAAAATATCTGCTAATATTTTTAACTTCGCTCCGAACTCTGGGAACATAGCACCTACAATAATACCTAGCACAATAGCAATCAGTACTTGTACAGTTAAATTTTTAAAATTTATACGCATAAAGTTCTCCCCTTACACTACTTATGAATATTATGTGAACGCTTTCATGTGGTTATCATAGCTGAAATTTTCCGACAATAGTTTTTATGACCGTAATGTTTCTATTGTTCATTTTGTTCATTTTTAGTCGAAAGGTTGATAAAACTAGTCATAGTAAGGGTTTGTAGCTGTTTTATAGTAGATTTGCAATTTAGGTATCTATTATAATACAAAAGAAAAAAATCCCCACGTTAGTGAGGATTTCATCATTAATGAACAAAAGTATTCCCGCATTAAACGATCTGTGAAGAAAAGACTTCTGAATCAATAATGCGTCGGCAAAAAAATTAAAATTTTATTCTAATCGGAAATAACTTTTTCAATTTCCGATAAAACATCGTTATTTTGTACATTGTTTCTATAAAAATCATAGACAGGTGCTAGTTTTTCTTTAAAACGTTGTCGTTCCTTATTACTCATCGTATAAATCTCAAAATTATCTTGCTGCTCAAGTTTTTGTAAATCTTCTTTGTTCATTTCTACAGCTTGTTCAAATTGCCAGTCTGTTGTTTCTTTCATAGCCTCCATAATTTGTTTTTGGATTTTTGGAGGTAAAGATTTCCAAAATTTATCATTGATTAAAACAGCGTATCCTAAAATGCCATGCTTAGTTAATGTCATATGCTGTTGCACCTTATAGAAACCTTTAGAATAAATGTTTGACGCTGTGTTTTCCTGAGCATCAATAGTATTCGATTCTAAATCAGTAAAAACCTCGCTAAAGGAAATTGGAGTTGGGGTAGCCCCAACAGCCTCGAATTGCTTTTCAAGCGTTTTACTTGGCATTGTACGGACTCGTAGGCCTTTTAAGTCTTCAAATGTATGGATAGGGTGATTAATAGTAGTTAAATGTTTAAAGCCATTATGCCAAAACCTAGTCCTTTTATATGAAAAAGGTTCAAGCTCATTTAACAATTCTTCACCAATTGAACCTGTAAGAACTTCGTGGACCTCATCATCCGTATTGAAAAGATAAGGTAAATCAAGAACCTGCAAATTTGGTATATAGGATGTCATCTTTGAAAAAGTAGGGATAATCATTTCTACTTCTCCATTTTCTAAAGCCTGAAACTCATTTTCATCATTAAACAAAGAAGAGTTTGGGTAGACGTGTACCTTCACCTCACCATTTGTTTTTTCCTGAACAAGCTCAGCGAATTTACTTGCCGCCTGTCCTTTTGGGGTATTCTCAGCTACCACATGACTTAAATGAATCGTAATTTGTGTATCCAAGCCTTTTTGCTCATCATCATAGGGAAGAGGCTTGGCGAATAGTAAGCCTTGTTGAACACCAATCGCTATCGTTAATAGTAAAACGGTTACTATTGTTCCAATAATAAATTTTTTCATCTATTACACCCAATTTATTCGTATTTTCTGATGTTTTTGTTATTCTAACATATGGAGTAAGCTAAAATATAGTAAGAGGGAGGCGTACATCTTGAAATTTCAAAAATTATCGATGAAGAGAAAAATTATGTCTCTAACTTTTTTTATTCTCATGCTCTCCTTTAGTATAGGTGGTACATTTTTGCTAGTGTATGTCATGAATGAACAAAAGGATAAGCTTGGAAATCAGGCTCTGCTTGTCGCAAAAACAGTATCACAGCTTCCTGAGCTAAAAACGTACATTGCAAATAATAATTTTAACGAGGCTACAGAACACATTAATCCTGTAGTGGAAGAAATACGTGATATAAATGGAGCGCAGTATATTGTTGTCCTTGATATGCAAAGGCGCAAGTATTCACATCCAAAAACAGAAGAAATCGGTCGAGTTTCGCAATCAGGTGATCTAAATGCAGCGTTTTCTGAGCATTATTATACATCTATTGCACATGGTGAACATGGAGATATGGTACGAGCATTCGTCCCGATTATGAGTAAAGAAGGAAGACAAATTGGTGTAGTAGTAGTAGGCTATAGTGTTTTAACTATTGCGGAGTTACTACAATCGATTCAAACAGAATTAATCATTACGATCTTATTGTCTCTTTTCTTTAGTGCATGGGGGGCTCATACGTTAGGCCTTCATATGAAAAAGCAAATGTTTGGATTAGAGCCGCATGAAATTGCTAAAATGTATGTAGAACGAACAGAAACCTTTAACGCAATGCATGAAGGGATTATTGCTATAGATAATGAATTGACAATCACAATATTTAATGAAAAAGCATGTGAAATATTAGGTGTACATAAACAACCATCAACATTAATAGGGAAGAAAATTTTTGATATATTACCGGATACACGACTACCGGAAATTTTGGAGCTAGATCAACCTATTTTCAATCGTGAGCTCTATATTAATGATCACAGTATTATGAGTAATCGTATTCCTATACAAGTAAATGGAAAAACGGTTGGCGCAGTGGCCATGTTTAAGGATCGTACAGAAGTAAAAAAGCTTGCAGAGGAATTAACGGGTGTTAAGGCATTCGTACAAGCATTACGCGTACAAACACATGAGCATAAAAATAAATTGCACACAATTGCTGGTCTTTTGCAGCTTGGACATCATGAACAAGCACTTACTTACTTAACGCAAGTAAAAGAAGAGCACGATGAAATTACAAATTTTTTAAATGAACGGATTAAAAATGAAAATATTTCAGGTCTTCTCCTTAGTAAAATTTCCTATGCGAAAGAGCAGGGAATTCTACTGGAAATTGATAGAGAAAGCCGTTTGACAACATTTCCAAACAATTTAGATCATCATGATTTCGTTATTTTATTTGGTAACTTAATTGAAAATGCTTTTGATGCATTAAAGGATGTACAAATTGAAGAAAAAATAATCCATGTTTCTGTTGATGAGGACGAGGATGTGCTTGCAATCCTAGTAACAGATAATGGTACAGGCATGATAAATGAAGTAAAGTCACATATTTTTGATAACGGTTATTCAACAAAAGAGAAAAAAGGTCGAGGCATTGGACTTTATTTAATAAAAGAAATTGTACAAAAAGGAAAGGGAGAAATAGAAGTCATAAGTGAGCCAAATAAGGGAACAAGCTTTTTAATAACTTTTTACCATACTTAATATAGGCGTAGTAGTAAGACGTTCTAGGAAGTGGAAGGTTAAGGGATTTAAGTATTTATAATTGAAGTAGAAGCGAGAAATTCTATGGGAACAGTGCGACTCTCTTAGATTGCTTACTTTAGTGGAAATTTACACATATAGAGATAGAAAAGAGTGTATGGAGGGCTAACAGTGACACAAACAAAGGTTTTATTAATAGAGGACGATCCAATGGTGCGAGAAGTTAATCGCCAATTTATTGAAAAGATAGCTGGATTTGAAGTAATTGGACAAGCCTCAAATGGAGTAGAGGGGATTGCTCAAATTCGAAAACTTAAACCAGAATTAGTATTTATGGATATTTTCATGCCAGAGCAGGATGGAGTGACAAGCTTACGGAAAATTCGTGAACTTGAATTACCAGTAGATGTAATTACGGTATCCGCTGCTAATGATATGGAAACTGTCAAACAAGTGCTGCATCTTGGTGTCTTTGATTATATTATGAAACCTTTTTCATTTGAACGAGTGCAAGGCACACTTGAAAATTATTTGCGCTTCAAAAAGCAAATACAAACAGAGCGTGAGTTAACACAGGGGGAGCTCGATCAATTATTCCATTATCATGATGGGCATAATGAGGTGCAGCAAACAAATGTCGTACGCCCGGTAAAAAGTTTACCTAAAGGTTTTAATCGTGCAACACTAGAGAAAGTTGTGCACTATTTGCAATCTGTAGAAGGAGCATCGGCCGAAGAAGTTGCCAGTGGTGTAGGTATTGCACGCGTAACAGCAAGACGATACTTAGATTATTTAGAAAAGCAAAAGGAAATTACGATGGATGTACATTATGGTGGCATTGGACGTCCGGTCAACTATTATTTTAGTAAATAATGAAAAATCCTGATTGTCGAAACAGACAATCAGGATTTTTCAATTAGTATGGCATAATTTTATCAACAGGCTTTGGCGTTTTAATTTTAGGTAAAATTTTATCTAATGTAACTGTACGCTTAATGTTATGTGTTGATTCATCATTTTCATCGAATTGCTCAAGGAATGAAATAACCTCTTTTACAATTGGTGTTGGCGTTGACGCCCCTGCAGTGACAGCGACGGAATTAATGCCTTTTAACCATTCAATTTTCAGCTCAGAAACGTCTGCAATTCGATAAGATGGCGTACCTGCTATTTCAACAGAAACTTGTGTTAAACGATTTGAGTTATTGGATTTTGGGTCACCAACAACAATAAGTAATTCTGCTTCCCCGGCTTGCTGAGCAACTGCCTCTTGACGTACCTGAGTTGCCAAACAAATCTCCTTATGCACTTCAATATGTGGGAATTTCTCTTTTAAACTATCCATTAAATGAGCGACGTCCCATTGACTCATCGTCGTTTGATTCGTTACTAGTAATTTATCATTCGTTAAATTTAATGCGTCAATATCAGTGGAGGATTGCACTAAATGCACGTGATCTGGTGCAACGCCAATAGCTCCTTCTGGCTCAGGATGGCCTTTTTTACCGATATAAATAATATCATAGCCATTTGATGATTTTTCACGAATTAAATCGTGTGTAACTGTTACGTCAGGACATGTAGCATCAATGGATACTAAGCCTTTTCGCTTCGCAATTTCACGAATTTCAGGTGAAACACCGTGGGCTGTGAAAATAACAGTGCCAGTTTCAACTTGTTCAATAATTTCTAAACGATTCTCGCCATCTAATGTGATGATGCCATCTTCTTCAAAGGCATCCGTGACATGTTTATTATGCACAATCATACCTAAAATGTAGATAGGTCTTGGTAATGTTTTATCTAATGCGGCGTTTCGAGCGATGACCATCGCATCAACAACACCGTAGCAATAGCCACGTGGATTAATTTTTAATACTTGAATGGTTGTGACTCCTTTCAAGCTTACCTATCTACATTATA
>Ga0209676_1001782_pt1 | contig 18124 bp, 22 predicted proteins | sample AraplaCvi_mLB_r2_FD_184282 | JGI IMG/M metagenome (GOLD analysis project Ga0209676, IMG submission 184282) | Arabidopsis root microbial communities from North Carolina, USA - plate scrape MF_Cvi_mLB_r2 (SPAdes) (version 2) | ecosystem: Host-associated > Plants > Roots > Endosphere | place: USA...
CAAGAAGCATATACGACCATTCAGCTTGTTGATGCCAATGTAACTCCCGTACTCCACCTGGTGTCAAACTCATATTAACACCTGCCAATGTCGTAGCAATAGGTAAATCGCGAACAGTAATTTCTCGAGACCAACCGCCATGCTTTAATACCATATGCGTATCAGAAAAAGAGAATTTTAAATTTGGTACAAGCCCAGCATCTGTTTTAGGAGGGACAAGCAAATCAGGATTTTCCAAATCCCTCATAATATCTCTCGGCCCTTTATCTACCCCACCTGCACCATCTTTCCGAATAGGCTGTGGAACATAAGAATAGCCCTCTGGCATGTTCTCCAATGGTTCACCTCTTCATAAATAATCATTATGTAAATATGTATGATTCATTACTAGAATTATTCTTTTATCAAAAGGTTTCGCGATTCTTGGCATATTTAACCCCGTCCTAGATTTAAGAACGGGATTACGTACTTGAGCTATAATAGTTTTTTTCAATCAAGAAATTAGGCTTTTTCTTAAAAATACTAGTAATCATCAATTATAGTCTAACATTAACCTCAGTGCCGTCCTGAGCTTTGACATCCACTATCACGATTCCCTTATAATTTTTCAGTTCCTTGACGATAGGCTTTAGTGTGTTTTTATCTATTATTGGAAAAGTAAAGTCTATTTTATTTCTTTCGAAGGGCTCTTTTGTCCATTTGTTTAAATTTCGTTGCAAAAGTTTCGAGGACAAAATTGAAATAACAATGTTTAACATAGCATATGGCATTGGGATAGTAAGCCGAAAACCTTTTGTTTTCACTTTTACATGCATCATAAGCAAATCACTATTCAATGATGACCGAAACGGTATCCCCGTTTGCCGATTTAATATCAACAATTTGGCCATCTAACTCGTTTTCAATTGCTTCAATAATAAGATTTATATCAATATCTTTAACATATTTTTCCGCTTGAGGAACACTCGCTGCGATGCTGTGTCCAGCCAGTAATACTACCTTGACAAGTTTTATAGGCAAATTGACCATGACGTTATCATTTTCGGCTGATACAACACGGACTTTTAAAGTTTTATCTAAATATTTAGTCGGCTTATCATTACTTGTTTCTTCTTTTTCCTTTAATACTTGAATCAGCTCTGATCCTTGTTCTGCATCAATCTTTCCTTCTTGAACCATTGTTAATACTCGTGCAATTTCCTCTTTCATGATAAATTCCCCCTATTCTTCTTTTAAAAGCTTAATAGCTTCTTCTGGTGTGATTTCGCCATTTTCCAGCATAGTGACAACTTTTTTCTCGTCTACTTCATTTTTCTTCTTTTGCTCATATCCAAGGGATGAGATAATGTCTGTTAGCTTACCTCGAACCGTTGGATACGAAATCCCCAGTTCCTTTTCCACTTCTTTGATATTCCCTCTGCAAGTTAAAAATACTTCTACAAAATGAAGCTGATCCTTTGATAAAGATGCCAACTTAGATAATTCAAACTCATTTTCAATCGTTGTGTGACAATGAGAGCACTGCAACTTTGTAATTTTCAATGTTTTACTGCAAACAGGACAATTTGTGATAACTTGATAAGCCATAGTGAAATCCCTTCCTTCTAGTTGATTTGATTATACAACAAGAAATTAAAAATGCAAGTAATTAAAATTAAACTTTTTAATTATAAAAATAAATATTATTAAGTTGTTGTTTAAAATTATTAATTATCCATTTCCGCTTTTAATGTGAATTAACTTATGACTATATATTTTAACTCCGTCCAGCTTTAGGCCAACAAATGTCTTTTGTGTAAAGAGAAGCGGCGCAGCGGATGTTTGGACACCCACTGAAAAAAGATAAACAATTTCGGTCCCTATCTTAGAAATTCTCTTCAAAAAAAGGCCATACTTCCCACTACAATATTATGGTAAAATATTTTTCGTTCTAAATTCTCCAAGAAAAGGAGGAAAGATATGGAGCATATAAAAGAAAAAACAAAGAAGGACTTTAGCCCAAAAGATGCTGTTTTTGTATGCTCTTCTTTTACATTCATTTGTGTGGCAGTCATTTTTGCTCTAATCGTCTATGATGTATTTACGATACATAATTTCCTATCATTTGATCAGCCATTCAAGATGGTTCTGAGTATAGCTCTCTGTTCATTCGGTTTACTTTTATTTGGCGTAATCTTAACAATGTATATCCCTATTCGTTGTTAACTATTTCTTCCTTTATGTTTATAGCAGCATTATTTGAAGAAATGTATTTTAGGGGAATTATTCAAAATTCACTTCTATTATTTTTAAACGAACAATGGATTGCCATTATCATAACAACTTTATTGTTGTTAGGAATGCATACTCAATACTTTAAAAAACCGATTATGTTAATCAATATCTTCGTTACAAGTCTAATTTTTGGATGGATTTATTTTGAAACAAACAATATCTTAGCACCATTTCTTGTGCATTTTTTAATGAATCTCGGAAATGACATTTATTATTCAAATACAATTTAATAAGGATGACAAGGTAATTAAAAACATCACTCCCCCAAAGGTGTGATGTTTTTATTCTTATAGTTGTTTTTTTATCGTTTCAACGGCGCATTCATATAATATTTCTAAGCCAATCTTCAATTCTTCAGTTGTCGCATAAGCATATGATAATCGAATATGTTGATTATCTTGCGGATCGTAAATATAACCGGGATTAATGAGAACTTCGCGCTGCAATAGCTTGGTAAACAACTCTTTATCAACAATTGGCTCATGAAACTTTAGCCAAATATAAAAGCCGCCTTTTGGCTTATTCCACTCTGCAATAGCATTAAATTTTTCTTGTAAATTAGTCTCTACATATTCTGCTCTTTGCTGTAATTTTTGGCGCAAGTCGACGATATGCTTCTCATACTTTCCGGACTGCAGCCAATGCAGCACAATTTCCTGCGAGATGGCGCTTGATCCGTAATCTGTTTGCATTTTTATATCCGCTAACCGCTCAATTACTGTTGTTGGACCGATTAACCAACCTATTCTAAGTCCAGGGCTTAATGTTTTCGAAACACTTCCAATGTAAAGGACTTGCCCGTTATCATCCATAGATTTAATTGGGGGTGTTGCCGCTTCAAAGAGCAATTCGTGATAGACGTCATCCTCAATAATAGGAATTCGAGATTGTTGACATGCTTCATAAAGCTGTTTTTTTTCATGCGTAGTCCACACCCCTCCAGTCGGATTGTTTAACGTAGGAACAGCATAAAATACAGCCTGCCTTTTTCTTTTTCGTTGAGCTAAAGTTTGTACAAGCTGTTCATCTCGATGGATAGCCATCATTTGCATACCTACAGACTGGAATGGATGCACAGAATTTAAATAAGAGGTTTGTTCTTGAAATACGATAGAACCCTGTTCTAACAGTCCAACTGCAATGAGCTGTAAAGCCTGTAGTGCACCAGAGACAATACACACATTTCGGGGCTTTGCATGAATGCCCCTTTTTGTCACGTATTCACAAATCGCTTCTCGAAGTTCATCACTACCTTGCGGTGATGAATAACCTAAAGCTTTCGGCTGCAAAGAGAGCTCTTTCAATGAAGCTTCAATTTCAGCTGTCGGTAATAGACTTGGTGCTAGTTCCCCAGTACCTAATCGAATGACATCATCGCGCTGCTCGTATTCATTGATTAATTGAATGGTATGATAATTAGGCTTATGTAAACTTGTGTCAATAAAAGATTGCCAATTTGGCTGTGATTGTGTAATTAAGGAATGCCAGGAATTTTGGGCTACATAAATACCTGAGCCTACTTTAGACTCCAATATTCCTGCTGCTTTTAACTCCTCAAACGCCTGCTGAACAGTACTACGGTTTACCCCAAACTGCATCGCTAGTTGTCTTTGTGTCGGTAGCTTTGTCCCTGCCACCCAATCGCCCCGTTCGATATGCTCAATAACCCATGTCACAATTTGTTGCTGTAATGTCATTTCACCCTGTCTATTTGGTTGCCAGTTCATTCGTATTACCCCTCAAAATTGGGTGGATAAAAAACCATCCAATTGGTCGTTTTCTTTTAGTTATAACACATCTAGAATAGTTAGTGAAAGGAGGGAATGTATTGGAAGCATTTCTTCATGGAATGATTTTAGCGTTTGGACTTATTTTGCCTTTAGGCGTACAAAATGTCTTTGTTTTTTCTCAAGGTGCAACACAGCCTCGTTTATTTCGGGCCTTACCAGCCAGTATAACAGCCGCAATTTGTGATACACTTCTAATCCTACTTGCAGTATTTGGTTTATCATTAATCGTATTGCAATTTGAATGGTTACGTATCGCCTTAATGACTGCTGGTATACTATTCTTACTTTATATGGGCTATACAATTTGGCGTTCAAATCCGGCATCTACCGATAACAACGAAGCACTACCTATAAAAAAGCAAATTTTATTCGCACTGTCTGTATCTCTTTTAAATCCACATGCTATTTTAGATACAATAGGTGTTATTGGGACGAGTGCTTTAAAATATAGTGGTACAGAGCAAATATTGTTCACGGCAGCATGTGTTTTGATTTCTTGGTTGTGGTTTTTAGGTCTTATCATTGCTGGAGCATCGTTGAAAAGACTTGATAGCACTGGGAAGCTTATGAATATTTTTAATAAATGCTCAGCAATTTTTATTTGGGCAACCGCTCTCTATCTTTTTAGTGGATTATTGTAACCTATTCACAAAAATACTTGCACTTACTATTTCAGGATCCAATATATAATGGGCAATTTTTAAGCTGAACTAATTTTGATAGTAGTTCAGCTTTTATTTGTGCTTAAAGATATAGCTTGAGTATATTAATTTGTACTGTAATTTTTCTATCCGTAACGGTGCAATTTTGAATAAATGATTTCCCTTAATAAAGTTCACACCACTTTGTTATGCTTTCGAAGTTATAGATATTTTCTTCGGAATGTTTCATTTACAATCTCTTTATTTTATAAGATAATGTAATAAATTGGTATAAAATGTTATATTTAGAAGGTTAGGTGAAGTTATTTGTTTAATAATTTAGGTATGTCTTTTTTATGGATGTTACTTGCTTATTCAGTCGCAACTTTAGTAGTTTTTATACATATGTTAATCACCAATAAATTTTTTGGTGTTCAAAATGCGAAACATGTAGGTACAACTTTTTTAAAATCACCAGTTTATGTTAAATCTAGACCCTATCAGGTTCTTTACAATGTTTTAATATTTCCAATTTTTCTTTGGCTATATAGTAAAGGAATTGATACGAATAATGTAAAAGAATTTATGCTTTATACCGTTATTCAATGGACAACACTTTCAATAATAATTGACTATATTAGTTGGGTTTTAATTCCTCATAAATTTAGGTTAACACATAAAGAATTTTATATTGATTATCAACCTTATATTACTTTAATTTATGTTGCAATTTTTGTTAGTCATTATATAGTTGGATTTTTCATCTCGTAAATTTTGTAGGATTCATAAACCTCTCCCTCTTTACGAGTTTCAAAGTCAAGTGATTTATAAAGTTCTATAATCTCAGGTGGGGACTTGTAGAACATTTTTGCCCTCATTTTGATGTTTTTAACCTAGCTTTATTGTCATGTAAGTGCCCTTATAAATTAAAGAATGTGAAAGATTGGCAGGGAGGCTATATAAGTGATGAGAACATACGGTGAATATACGACTAATAACGGGTCTATTGAATTCTCAATTCTAGGGATGGGAGAACCAGTACTCGTTTTTCATGGTGGACATTCGAATTGTCGAGAAGAATTTGGATATAAAGCATTATCAGAAAATGGCTTCTCAATTATCACACCTTCAAGAGCAGGGTATGGAAAAACATCTAAGGAAATAGGAGATACGCTTTCCATGGCTTGTGACTACTATGCAAAGCTATTACAACATTTGAATATAGAAAAAGCTCACGTATTGGCTATATCAGCTGGTGGACCAACAGGGATCATTTTCGCCAAAAAATTTCCACACCTTACCCGTTCACTCACTTTGCAATCTGCAGTCACTAAAGAATGGCTCACTCCAAAGGATCGAACATATAGAGCAGCATCGGTCTTATTCAATTCTAGAACAGAAAAATATACTTGGGGCATGATTTCAGCGATAAGTAATTGTTTCCCTCGCTTCATCTTCAAACAAATGTTTTCTTCTTTTAGCACTCTAAAATACAAAGATGCAAAGGACAAAATTAATTCGAATGACATTGCATTAACTGTTCAAATGAATAATCGCCAACGCTCTGGCCATGGATTTCTAATTGATTTATCACAAACAAAGGAGCTAACCGTTAAAGATTTAAAATCTATAAATTGCCCTACTTTAATTATGCATAGTAATTTTGATAGTTCAGTTGCTACAGAGCACGCCATGCTAGCTTACGAAAATATACTACATTCGAAACTATGTCTCTTGGATACTTGGGGACACTTGATATGGCTTGGTAACTCATCCAAAGATACTGATGATATAGTCATAAATTTTTTAAAAGATACTATCAATTGATTAAATAAATCTTCTGCTAGCTTTCAATGATCTACTATGGAGAGCATATCATTAAAGCACTACATTACATGAAAAAAGCCTTTTGATTCCTGATCCCATTTAGTAATTGCATAAAGTATTTCTTTTGGGTTTGGATCGTGTTCTAAATAGCCTAGATAATGAGATACGAGAACACCATAGCTTAAATCTTGACTAATAATCCATATATCATCATGATTGATATGTTCCCATAGAATGCTAAAGTTCGTTAATGCCCATTTTCCATCAACAAGAAATATTGGACTATCACCTACCCCAAAAAACAAGTACACTAATTTATTTTCCATATCAATCCCTTGCACATAATGAATAACCTCATGTTCCCAACTTAATTCTTTTCTGAAATCACTATATTTAATCGCAAAATCCACTTTATGTAATTCATAATTCCATTTCTCGTGAACTTTATTTAGGATTTTTTCTAATCAACTCGCTTTTTTCTATAACACTTGAAATATGTTTTGGAAATAAATTCATTAGATTAGTTCTCTGATTTTTTTGTTTGACAACTTGTATTTTTTGCTGCATTCTTCTTTTTCGTTCATCCATAATCTCACCTCTTCGCTTATCTAACTTACCTGCGACATTAGTCGAAAATAAAAAAGATGGGATCCCTGTGGAATCCCATCTTACAGCACCCTTATGAAATCAGTTAGTTACTTATAACTGCAAACTCATAGTAACTGTCCTAATGCTAAATCCCAATTTTTCATACAGTTTAATTGCTTGATTCCCTGCAAATGCACTTAGACGGATTTCTGAATATCCTTCTTGTTTTAGATGATCAATTCCTTCTCTCATTAACATTTTGGAAATCCCATTCCCCCTAAATTCTTCTAGAACAAATAGTTCATAGATAAATCCATTCATCCTATCAGTAAATTGGTCTTTACTAGCCCCTATAAGAATCCAGCCAATTAATTTATCATTTTCTTTTGCTATTAAATAGTAGCTTCCCTTTTCCAAAAGTGGCTTAACAAGTTGGTCAATTTTTTCTTTCGTAGGTTCTACATCACCTAATGTACCATCAAAAACAGCTTGTGGCGAAAGAGATAATACCTCTTTTAGTTCCAAATCGTTAGGTTTTCTAATATCCATTAATTGAATCAGTCCTTAATTTCCTTTTCATCAGTTTAGCATATTATCCTAATAATTCCTCTTTTTAAAGGCTATTATTTACTTGAATTCTCCTTGTATTAAACTGCATCGTTTGAATCACGTATAGAAAAAATTCTGAACAACTATCAAAATTAGTTCAGCTTAAAAATAACGAATGTTACACATTGTATATAGGTGATAATGATCAATAGTGCATTACTTTAATTCTTGCTTAAAATACTTGTGCCTAGCGTTTTTTCATCGTTCTGAGCTTTTTTCTTTTGACTCCTGAGCTTACCTGATCACTTACTCTATCTACCCGATCAATGCAGATTTTACAATTTAAAATAAATAGAAACTTTTTCATCAAACATTACTGTCTCTATATTTCGTTCATTATGATCGGCACTTACATAATGGATATCATGTAACAACACATTTGTCTTTAATAATGCTTCGTGCTGCTGGATAATCGTTTTTGCTTTGGCACTTCCAGCAACCGCAATCGATATATATTGCTCAACAGGAAGTTGCCATTTTTTTCGTGTATCTTGGATTGTGCGAATAAGTTCCCTAATTTGCCCTTCCTCAAGTAAGCTAGTTGTCAGCTGAACATTCAAAAGGACTCGACAAGAAGCTTCTTCGGCTAAGATGTATTGGTCCTTTACAACAGATTCAGTTAATACGTGAGCTTTTAGCAATGTTAGTTGTTCTCCATCAATCGTTAATGCAACTGAACCTGTTTGTTGTAATAAATTTTTCTCCTCATCACTTAAATTTACTACGTACTCTTTTACACTGTTTACTTTTGCTCCAAATACTACACCTGCCGTTTTAAAATTAAGCTTATAATGAACCGTTTCATATGCAGAGAAATCATTTGTCCACAGGCATTCTTTTATGTTTAATTCATCTTTCACGAGCTCGCTATATGGCTGATAATCCATTAGCTCACCGTCAACCGAGACAATCATTTCACTTAAAGGTTGCTTCACTTTGATGCTTTGACTATTACGGATGCTACGGCCAAGTTCTACTATTGTTAAAATATTCGACATCTCATTTTCAAGCTTTGTATTCACGAGCGCTTCATTGAATGTTGGGTAGTCTTGCAAATGAACGCTTTTTCCGCATAATTGTCGATTTAAATCTTCTGCGATAAATGGCGTGAAAGGTGCTAGTAATTGACAAATCGTCGTGAGTAACTCATACAGTGTACTGTAGGCACCTCGTTTATCCTTTGACAATCCGTTAGCCCAAAATCTTGCTCGTGAGCGACGGATATACCAGTTACTTAGCTCCTCCACAAGCTTACCGATTTCACGAGTTGCTTGTGTAAATTGATAATCGTCCATCGATTTTGTCACTAGCTGAATCGTATGATGTAATCTAGATAGTATCCAATGATCTAATTTTGTACGAGAACCTGTATTATTGGCATCGTATTGGAAGCCATCTATTTCTGCATACAGCTTATAAAATTTGAACGTATTATCTAGTGTATCGACTAGTTTTGATTTTGCATCCATCACAATTTTCTTTGAAAAGCGTTTAGGGTTCCAAGGAGAACTGTCCACTAAAAACGCCCATCGTAATGCGTCTGCTCCGTACTGCTGAATTAGCTCAACTGGCTCTAATGCATTGCCTTTACTTTTCGACATCTTCTGTCCATGCTCATCTAACACATGCCCTAAAGAAAGTACATTTTTATAAGGTGCTTTACCTGTAAATAAAGTGGATACGGCTAATAAACTATAGAAAAAGCCACGCGTCTGGTCGATACCTTCAATGACAACATCTGCTGGAAATTGATTGTTAAACGTATCGGGGTTTCCAAATGGATAATGATGCTGAGCAAATGGCATCGAACCACTATCAAACCATACATCAATCACTTCAGGTGTGCGTTCCATGTCGCCATTACATGTTGGACAAGTACACACAACTTCATCAATATACGGCTTATGAAGCTCTACGTCTTGTAAAGTACTCTTCGATAACACTTTTAAGGCAGCAATACTATTTGGCGCCTCTTCATGACCACAATCCTTACAAACCCATACATTGAGTGGCGTTCCCCAATAACGATTTCGGCTAATATTCCAGTCCACTAAGTTTTCTAAAAAGTTTCCAAATCTACCGTGTTTAATATGATCGGGATACCAAGTTACTTGTTCATTATTTTGTAAAAGCTTATCTTTCAATGTAGACATGTTGATAAACCAACTATCAGTTGCGTAGTAAAGCAAAGGTGAGTCACAGCGCCAGCAATGAGGATAGCTATGCTCATATTTTTCCTTATCAAATAATAGCTCATCTTTAGCGAGCATTTTTATAATGTCGACATCACAATCTTTGACAAATTTACCGACAAGCTCTTGCACATCTTCTGTATAACAGCCTTTCAAATCAACAACATTGACAAATGATAACCCATTTTGCTGAACCGTTTTATAATCGTCCTCCCCATAAGCAGGCGCGATATGAACAATTCCTGTTCCACTATTCTCTGTGACATAATCGGCCAGCACAACGACATGACCTTTATCAACAGTTACGTATGAAAAAGGAGGAGTGTACGATACACCTTCAAATTCATGCCCATTATGCTCACTTAATATTTCAACTGGTTCAGTAAAAACCTTTTCCACTAATGATTTTGCCAAGATATATACTTTATCGTGTTGCTTCACTCGAACATACACGAGCTTTTGATTCATCGCTAAGGCAACATTCGCAGGTAATGTCCATGGTGTCGTTGTCCAGCCAAGAAAATACTCATCTTTGTCCTTCAACTTAAACATTGCCGTTACAGATAAATCTTTGACATCCTTATAGCCTTGCGCAACCTCATGAGAGCTTAATGATGTTTGACAGCTAGGGCAATATGGCGAAACACGATGCCCCCTATATAAAAGTTTTTCCTTATGCACATGGCTTAAAATATTCCAAACGGACTCAATGTAATCATTACTTAGCGTTAAATAAGGGTCATCCATATCAATCCAATAACCGAGCTGCTCTGTAAAGGAGCGCCACTTCTTCTCATAAGTAAAGACACTTCCCTTACACTCTTGAATAAATTCCTCAACACCATATTTCTCAATTTCTTGCTTGCCAGAGATGCCTAGCTTTTTTTCCACGCCTAACTCTACAGGCAAACCATGTGTATCCCAACCAGCTTTACGTTCAACTAAATAGCCTTGCATCGTTTTATAACGAGCTACTACATCTTTAATCGTTCTACCAAACGCGTGACCTACGTGTGGTAATCCATTTGCTGTTGGCGGTCCTTCATAAAATACAAAAGGCTGCTGTCCAACACGATTTGTCACGGATGTTGCAAACGTGCCTTCTTGCTCCCACAAAGTTCGGATCCGTGTTTCTCGTTCAACTGTAGTTTCCTTCTTTTGTTCTGCTTGCATATTAGTTCCTCCTATACAATTAATTTTGTATAAAAGGCATACAAAAAACCCCGTCCCAAGTAAGGGACGGGGTTAACCGCGAATACCACCCTAATTCTATTGAAGCAACGTTCAATAGCACTCAGCAACGTACAATCATACGTGTTCTTTTTAACGGTAGACACCCGGATCAGCTTACTATGTTCAGCTAATCTTCTCAGAGAGGATCTTCATGTATCACCTGTACACCGACTTCCACCAATATGTCGGCTCTCTGTAGAACAAAATGAAACACTACTCTTTCTCATCAACGAATTTGTATGCTTTTATTGTCACTCATCGTAACAGACTATTTTTCGTCTGTCAATAATTTCAAAGCACTACTATTGATAGTAATTTCCCTATAATTCATCAAGACATGCTTGGATGCTATTATGAAGAGCTGCGAACTTAGGCTTTCCATTTGTTTTAATATAAAAGCTTTTCACGAAGGATTTACAGTTAAAAACTAAAATTCTGTGATGCTGTACATCGAGCTGATCTTTTTTTACTTTTAAAATAGCAGGTAATTGTTGCAGCAACTTAATGATCTCATGTTCCTCTAGACCTTGCTCAAGCATAGTAAAAATAGGGACTAAAATCCGTTCATCTTCATTATGAATGAAAGCATAATTTTCTTGCAAAATGGCGTTCCATAAGGCGTTTACAATTTCAATATAAGTAGCTTTATCTAATTTTGGATTTTTCACCAATTCATCGATTGCATCAGCCATATGGGCAACACTATGAGCCCACCCTTTCACCGGCACGTAACCCCTTACATCCTTCTCTGCTGCTAAATAAGCTAGTACTTTATCTTTACAATCAGCGATTCTCTGTTGGGATAAAAAATCGTCTGCGTTATCTCTAAATAATATTAGCGCAATCAATAGCGACGTAAATGTACGGGTAAAAACTAAATCTGATTCGCCTTCTTCAATACCCTTACATAATAAATTATTCAAACATTCCTCTAAAAGCTCCGTTAAAAGAGAATGCTCTAGAAAGTCTTTTTCACGGATCAATTCATAAAACGATCCATAAATTAAGTTATCTCGTAGTTCACTATCTAATGAGCCAATATGTATCATCATTGATTGTATGAGTTGCGTTTGGTCCTCTTGCTGCCAGCTTCTACCTCCACTATTTAATTCTCTGAGAATTTCTTTTAAGTCGTTTTCCTTTAATAAGGTTTCATTTTTTAACATACGCACTGTTGCTCTCCTTTTCGGTTTTTTTATTCTGAATAATCATAACTACTTTCATGATAAATGCCGTCAAGCTTCCATCCCTTATTAAACCGTACGTAAGTAAACTCCTTCTGGTCGTTGTCCATTACAACAATCACCTTGCTTTTCCAAGGGAAGGTTGCCGCACGCACCTTTCCATTTCTGACCTCATTAATTTGCTCGGACAAAGAAAGCAGCGTAGATGGCGTAACACTATTTTGTATCAAATATTGCGGACGGTCAGAGCTATCTTCAAATTCCTTCATTACTTGTTCATGAAAGGCAATTACTTTTTTGTTTGTATCATACATACAAATCACTAGTGAACTAATGCATAAAACGGTTAAGCTTCCCAATAAAATGCCATGCTTTTTCTTTAACCCTATATAAAATTCCCGTTTATATTCCATTTTCTATAAATAATAATATATACCTATACAAATTGGCCAAATAAAAAGAAATTGCCACATTAACACCACTCCAAAGATATCACCAAAAGACACAAAATATCTAATCATATTGTGGTTTAAAAACCAAATGGGTAATGTCCAACGCCAAGCTAAATTTTCCTGAGAAAGGCTTTTAAAATAGATAAGTATAAGTAGTGAAGATAGAATAAATGCTAACGCATTGTCCATTATTGCAATTATCAATGATTTATTCACTTCCCTGTACCTATTTTTCGAGAATTCAAATACTTACAATAATTGTACCTTATTCCAAATATAAAAAACAGCTAATAAAAAGCTAGACATTCTTAAATTTTTGAATGTCTAGACTTCTTGTTTTAGAATCATCTTTTCTAAATCTGTAATCGATATTGTTGTAGGAACATTAGTCTAAATTTTCATCAGAAAAAGGCGCAATGACCGCTTTTTTTGTTGAAGAAAGTACAATATTTGTTGAAGGCGTTCCATAAGGCATTGCGTCGTCAATAAACTGCTCTAATGTTTCTACTGAATTGGTTGCAATTTTTACAATGTAACTGATTTCACCCGCTACACGATAGCATTCAAGGACATCAGGATGTGCGTTACAAAAATCCGAAAGACTTTTACAATCAATGGATTTAAATAAAATAATGGCTTGAATGTCGCGATTGATCTTTTTTAAATTAACCCTAGCACCGTAACCTTCAATAATCCCCTGCTCTTCCAATTTTCTTACACGTTCAATAACAGCTGGAGAAGATAAATGAACCGTAGCCGCTAATTCTTTCATCGACATTTTTGCATTTTGTTGTAATTGCTGTAAAATTTCACGATCTATTTGATCCATAAGTATCCACCTTTTTTTATAAACTAGATTTAATGAAATTCCTTTCATTATAAAGCAAACCTTCTAAATTACATTATACAGATTCTGTCATTGAATAGTATTATTCATTACAATTAAACGTATAAAGGAGGCATTACAATATGAAAAAAATATTATTACTATTAGCAAATGGTTTTGAGGCTGTTGAAGCAAGTGTTTTTACAGATGTACTTGGCTGGAATAAATGGGAGGGTGACGGTACAACAGAGGTCGTGACTGTAGGATTACATCAGCAACTGCAATGTACATGGAATTTTAACGTAGCTCCGGAAAAGTTGCTACATGAAATATCATTAGAGGATTTTGATGCACTTGCGATTCCTGGAGGCTTTGAAGAGGCTGGATTTTATGAAGATGCTTTTAGCGAGGAGTTCCAGACGGTTGTTCGTCATTTCGATGAACACAAAAAACCGATTGCGACGATTTGTGTAGCTTCCCTCATTTTAGGTCATAGTGGAGTGCTGCATAATCGAAAAGCTACAACTTATAATCACCCGACAAGTAAACGAATAGCACAGCTACAATCGTATGGTGCAGACATCATCAACGAACGAATTGTTCGAACTGAACATATTATTACATCCTCCAATCCCGGCACTGCATTCGATGTTGCATTTAACTTATTAGAAATGCTGACATCTGTGGAAAATACAAAAAAAGTAAAGGATTTAATGGGGTTTAATTAATTTAATGAAGCTGTCTCCACTAAACACTTGGAGACAGCTTCATTTCATTTAATCTGATATTAACTGATATAATTTCGAACCTAATTCTTTATGTTTTGTAACCAATGAAATCGTTCTAGATCTTCCAAAATTATTAATCGGTACGGTAAAAAGTTGAAGATGGCCGATATTTTTAGCCATTAATTCTGGTACAATCGTAATCCCCATTCCAGAAGTTACTGCGCCAAAGACAAAATCCCCAAAGTTTACTTCACTAATGATATTCGGCGTGAAGCCAAGTGATTGTATTTGTTCAACTATATCCTTCCTTGAATCACAAGGAGCTTGATGCACAATAAGCGGCTCCTCACACAGTTCTTCAAGTTCAACTGCTATTCTTGAATTAAAACGATGATTCAAAGGAAACACAGCATAATAAGGTTCCGAAAACAACTCCCAATTCCACAAAGATTCCCCCGTATACTTTGCATCCACAAAGACTGCATCAAGTCTCCCTTTTTCTAAAGATTGTAACAGTTCTTTTGAAGTATTTTGAATCATCAATGTTATAGGTCGACCAAGTAGCTTAAATTCATTCATTTTGTTTGGCAAATAGTAAGTGGCTAAGCTAGGTAGACCACCAATGGCAATAGGATTGTTTTGACTAAATTGCTGCAATTCTTCACGAATGGCTGTTAATTCAGTTAAAACCGGTGTAATTCGAGTGTAGAATCGATCGCCAGCTTCGGTTAATTCGATACCAATGGAAGTCCTATGAAATAATTCGATGCCAAGATTATTCTCTAAGTTTCGTATATGTTTACTTAGTGCAGGTTGGGAAAGATTCGTAATTTGAGCAGCTTTAGAAAAACTTTTTTGATTGGCAGCAGCAATAAAACTGTGTAACCATTCTACATTCATTGTATCCCTCCATACCCTATAACGATTTGTTATATCCTTATAAAATAGTGATTGTTCCATATCCGAGGTTTTTTAGTAACCTATTAAATATAGAAGGTGCTTCGATTATAACACAACGTTATAGGTTAACATCTTTAATTTATGGAGGTTCAAAATATGAAAAATGTTTTATTATTAGCCTTAGGCATGTTTGCCTTGGGATTTGATGCTTATGTAATCGCAGGACTTCTCCCAGGAATTAGCGATACGTATGATAAAAGCACATCACAAGTTGGTCAGGGCGTGAGCATTTTCACTTTATTTTACGCAATATCTGCGCCGTTCTTTTCTTCTTTACTCGCTGGAAAACCTATTAAAAAAATCTTAATATGGTCAATGCTACTCTTTACAATAGCGAATAGCGTTACAGCTTTAGCTCCGACCTTTTCTATACTTCTACTTTCGAGAGCAATTGCGGGCACTGGTGCTGGTTTATTTTCACCTTTAGCTATAGCAGCCTCTACAAAGTTCGTCTCTAGTGAAAAGAAAGGAAGAGCTCTAGGGTTGACTATAGGAGGAATGAGTATGGGAACAGTGCTTGGCGTTCCTTTAGGTATTTATATATCGCACTTATTTGATTGGAAAGTAACACTCTGGCTAATAGTGATGATCGGTGTCATTTCTATTTTATGTATGTATATTTTTCTTCCCGATTTCCCAACAACACCTCCCCCTGCACTGAACGAACGTTTAAAAATGTTCCTTGATAAAAGAGTTACTATAACTGTAGGTATAACATTTTTCGCCAGTGTTGCTAGTCTTGGATTGTACACATACCTCTCTCCCTTTTTAGAAGAAATGACAAGCTCTAGTCATATAACAATGTACCTATGGGCATGGGGATTCGGTGGCTTGGTTGGAAGTATATTGATTGGTTACTTAATCGACTACTTCGGAAAACCAAGAACTTTAGTTACAATCATTTTATTTACTTTAACGTTATCGATTATTAGTATACCCTTATTGCTTAACTTCCCTGTTTTAAAATACTTACCGTTCTTTGTCTGGGGAGCAATGGGTTGGGCATGCCAGGCTCCTCAACAACATATTTTACTCTTACAACAGCCGAATAACGGAAGTTCGGCAGTGGCATTAAACAGTTCTGTAAATTATTTAGGCAGTGCAATAGGCGCAAGCTTAGGCGGGGTCGTATTGTCTTTACAGTTGGGAACAATAACATTGATTTATTTTGCAGTAATTTCTATGTCATTCGCGATTTCTTTACAGTTTTATAGTATGAAGAAATTTAGCGGATAAACTGATTTGAAAATTGCGGCTCTAACCGTCTAATTGATGATTTTATTCAGCACTTCGATGGTTAGAGTCGTAACTTTTGGGCTTTATGTTTCATTTTGGTGAGATATATCAGGCAGTTCATAGGGGTAATTCTTCATTCAATCGGAGCTATCTCTCGTTTTGAAAGTTGTTTCCGTCGCCCTGCTTTCTTTCCGTCATTTTGACGTTTCTATCCATCATTTCGGCAGTTCTATCCACGACTTTGACGTTTCTATCCACGATTTCGGCAGTTCTATCCACGACTTTGACGTTTCTATCCACGATTTCGGCAGTTCTATCCACGATTTTGATTAATTTCTAGACCGACCCTTTCATTTTGAAAGAAGCAAATAAAAAAAACCGACTTCCCAGGAAATCGGTTTTTTCCAAGTGCAACTGACTAGCGTTACGGATGCGAACAATAACTTTAATCCGCATTCATCGTACCACCTATAGTGATTGGAAACCTCTGTACTGTCGCTTTGCTTCCATAAAAAAACAATTCATTAAACATTACTCACAATAATTTCGCCAGTAGTCGCGTCAATATTCCGGATAGGTAACTTAGTTTGTCGATCACACGCCTGATAGATAAGTTGATAAGACTCAATTTCGTTATCGTAATTTTTGTCCCAAACCAATTGAAAATCGATATTTTCTAGAAATCGACGATACGCTTTTTCCAAAGAAATAGCTGGTACTGTAGGCATTTGGCGAAGTTCATCCAAATCAAAATTCGGTCCACTATAATAATCAATCAGACCAGTCATACTTTCATCCTGTTGTTCATTCGCCCATGAAAACATCACTCTTCCGTCTTCAGAATACTCTTCTATGATAAGTTCATAGTGACTCGGTAACGGAACAATGGATAAAGCACGTCTTTTCAGTTCATCTTTTTGCAAACCAATGCCTCCCATATAGACAAAAACCGACCTCCTAAGAGATCGGTTTTTTCAAATGATTATTGAGCAGCTTTTGCGCGAAGAACCATTTGTAGGATACCACCGTGACGGTAGTAGTCTACTTCTACTTCTGAGTCGAAACGAGCTAAAGCTTGGAAAGTTTTAACTGAACCGTCTTCAGATTTAGCAGTTACTGTTAAGATTTCACGTGGTTTCACGTTGTCAGTAATGTTAACAGAGATTTCTTCTTTACCAGTTAAGCCTAAAGTATCAGCTGATTCACCTGGCATGAATTGAAGTGGAAGAACACCCATCATTACTAGGTTAGAACGGTGGATACGCTCGTAAGATTGTGCGATAACTGTTTTGATACCAAGTAAGTTAGTACCTTTAGCAGCCCAGTCACGAGAAGAACCCATACCGTAGTCGTTACCAGCAAGTACTACTAAGCCAGTACCTTGCGCTTGGTATTTCATACATGCGTCATAGATGTACTCTACTTCACCTGTTGGCCAGTAAGTAGTGAATCCACCTTCTGTACCAGGAGCAACTTGGTTACGGATACGGATGTTTGCAAATGTACCACGCATCATAACTTCGTGGTTACCACGACGAGAACCGTATGAGTTGAAGTCACGGATTGCAACACCGTTTTCGATTA
>Ga0209676_1001788_pt1 | contig 18043 bp, 15 predicted proteins | sample AraplaCvi_mLB_r2_FD_184282 | JGI IMG/M metagenome (GOLD analysis project Ga0209676, IMG submission 184282) | Arabidopsis root microbial communities from North Carolina, USA - plate scrape MF_Cvi_mLB_r2 (SPAdes) (version 2) | ecosystem: Host-associated > Plants > Roots > Endosphere | place: USA...
GAATTTTCGACGTGCTGCTGTTGCTCGGACGCGATGTGAGTCTGGCGCGACTTGACGCAGCGCAACATTATCCGGCAGGGGCGTAGCCACTCTCTCTCCCCGCCGTCAGTACAGGGAAAAAACATATGACCGACACCGCGAAAATCACGCTGGGCGACAAGACCGTCGACAGCCCTGTCCTGTCGGGCACCGTCGGCCCCGATGTGGTCGATATCCGCAAATTCTACGCCCAGACCGGCGCCTTCACCTACGATCCGGGCTTCACCTCGACCGCGAGCTGCGAATCGCAGATCACCTATATCGACGGCGACGAAGGCGTGCTGCTCCACCGCGGCTATGCGATCGGTGACCTCGCCGAACATTCGAGCTTCATGGAAACCTGCTACCTGCTGCTGAACGGTGAACTGCCGAACGCGCAGGAACTCGCCGATTTCGACAACACGATCACCCGCCACACGATGCTGCACGAACAGCTCGCGACCTTCTACCGCGGTTTCCGCCGCGACGCGCACCCGATGGCGGTGATGTGCGGCGTCGTCGGCGCACTCTCGGCCTTCTATCACGACTCGACCGAAATCCACGATCCGCACCAGCGGATGATCGCAAGCCATCGCCTGATCGCGAAAATGCCGACAATCGCCGCGATGGCTTACAAATATTCGGTCGGTCAGCCGTTCGTCTATCCCGACAACAAGCTCAGCTACACCGGCAATTTCCTGCGCATGACCTTCGGCGTTCCCGCCGAGGAATATGAGGTCGTTCCCGCCGTCGAGCGCGCGCTCGACCGCATCTTCATCCTCCACGCCGATCACGAGCAGAATGCGTCGACCTCGACCGTCCGCCTTGCCGGTTCGTCGGGCGCCAATCCCTTCGCGTGCATCGCCGCGGGCATCGCGTGCCTCTGGGGCCCCGCGCATGGCGGCGCGAACGAAGCCGCGCTCAACATGCTGCGCGAAATCGGCCGTCCCGAGCGCATCCCCGAATATATCGCGCGCGCCAAGGACAAGGACGATCCGTTCCGCCTGATGGGCTTCGGCCATCGCGTCTACAAGAACTATGACCCGCGCGCGACGGTGATGCAGAAGACCGTGCGCGAGGTGTTCGACGCGCTGAAGGTCAACGACCCGGTCTTCGAGGTCGCGCTGCAGCTCGAGGAAATGGCGCTGAGCGACCCTTATTTCGTCGAGAAGAAGCTGTTCCCGAACGTCGATTTCTACTCGGGCGTGATCCTGTCGGCGATCGGTTTCCCGACGACGATGTTCACCGCGCTCTTCGCGCTCGCACGCACCGTCGGCTGGGTTGCGCAGTGGAACGAGATGATCTCGGACCCCGCGCAGAAGATCGGCCGCCCGCGCCAGCTCTATACCGGCCCGACGCACCGCCCGTTCGTCCCGGTCGACAAGCGCTGAGCATCAGGCACATCGAAACAGGAAAAAGGGGCCGTACCGCGGCCCCTTTTTCTTTGAGGTAAAGGTCGGTTTCCGACCGGAAGCTAACCCATCCCCGTCACCCCGGACTTGATCCGGGGTCCCGCTTGAAATCAGGCGTCTGCGGATGCGTCAAAAAGCGGGATCCCGGGTCAAGCCCGGGACGACGAAGTGGGCTGAAGGCAACGTCCGCTAACCACCCCGAAGCCGACGCTATGATCTACTCCGCGTCCCGAGCCGGCAAACTTAGTGTAAACCTTGCCCCTTGCCCCGGCGCGCTGTCGACGGTCAGATCGCCGTCCATCGCGCGCGCCAGACGCCGCGCGATATAAAGGCCAAGGCCCGATCCGCCGCTGTCGGTGCGTCCGAGCCGCTCGAATTTCTCGAACACCACCGCCTGCTGTGCGGCGTCGATCCCCTGCCCCTGATCGGCAACCGTCACCGTCGCGCGGTCGCCGTCGCGATCGACGCGGATCCATATCTGCGAATGTTCGGGCGAATAGCGGATGGCGTTGCCGAGCAGGTTGAGCAGCACCTGCAGCACGCGGCGAAACTCGCCGGTCGCAGGCGCACGGTCGTCGGTGCGCGGCGCATCGATGCGAATGCCCTTTTCCTCGGCCTTCATGCCGAGCAGACCGACCGCACGGCGCGCAAGGTCGCCCAGATCGATCTCGTCGGCCGCCGCCTTGAACCCCGGGCGCTCGATATTCTGCAGGTCGGCAAGATCGTCGACAAGGCCGAGCAGATGGCGGCCGGCATGCGCTATATCGCCGGCATAGCGGGCATAGTCGGCGCGGATCGGTCCGTCGAACTGCCCCGAAATCGTCTCGGCGGTCGCGATGATGCGGCTGAGTGGTCCGCGCAGCGCGCCATCGATGCGGCGGCCGAACTGCGGATCGGACAGCGGCAGCGAACCGAAGGCGGGGTCGACGCGCGCCCCGCCGCCCTTGGGTTCGGCGGGCTCCTGCGTCTCGGCGACCACGGCCAGCCCGCGAAAACCCGTAAAGCGCCCGGTCGCGTCGAACAGCGCTTCGCCCGACAGCGTCATCGCGGTGATCATGGTCCGGACGCGCTGCCCTTCGAAGCGCGACTGACGCGCCAGCGCGCGCAATACCGCGAAACGCCCTTCCTCGTCGGGTTGCAGTTCGAACAGCTCCGAAAGCGAGCGTCCCTCCCAGCCGGAAGGCAGAGCCGGGGCGTCGGGCGCGCCGCGCAACGCGATCATGCGGAGCTGCTGATCGCATTCCCATGTCCAGCTTCGCGGCACCGCGGCGTCTTCGGCGACCGGCGGCATCTGCGGCAGCGCGATCGGGCGCGTCCGCCAGTCGGTGATTTCGAGGCTCGCCCCCTCGTCATCGGGCGTGATGCGGACCAGCGCATGAATGTCGCTATGATCGTCGGCCGCGTACAGCGGCCGGCTGATATCGCGGTGCAGCCGGAGCGCCAGCGTGACGAGACGCGCAAGATGCGGCAGCGCCAGCGGCTTGTCGAGCCCCGAACCCGCGCGTTGCTGCAACCGCAGCAGCGGCGCGTCGGCGCTCACCAGAGCGCCCGCCCGGTCGATCCGTCCGCGGATGATGCGTTCGTTCATCGATCGCGCCCGGCAGGCAGGCCGGCAAGATCGCTCTCGCCTGCCGCGCGCGCCGGCAGCATCGCCAGCGAGGCTTCCAGCGGCGCGAGCGCGGCATGATCGATGCGCAGCGGGGCGAGCAGCGACGGCAACGCACCGGTCTCGGCCGTCAACAGCGCGAGCGCCATGTCATCATAGGCTCGGCGATGGACGGCCGCGGCGAGCGCGACCAACGTCGGCCAGTCGTGTCCCGCGATTGCCGCCGCGGCGGCATCGGCCAGTCGCTCGCTCCCCAGGATTTCGGCATAGGCCACGCCCGCTTGCGTGATACCGCCATCGCTCGTCTGGGCCTCGGTGGCGGCCCGCACCGCATCGCCAAGCGCGGCGGCGCGCTTCTGGTCCTTGCTCACCTCGGCCAGCCGCCACGCCGCGATGTCGAGCAACAGCCCCTGGAAGATATCGGCATCGAGATCGGCGATCGCGAGTGCCGGGTTCCCGAACGCGTCGAACCGCCGCCGATCCGCGATGCGAAGCGCGAGATAGGCCCGTTCGGCGTCGGACGGGCCGGGTTCGTCCGCCGGCTCGTGCGCAACCGCCGTGCCGGCTTCCGGTGACACCGGCGACGGGCTGGCCTGCTGCGCCGACTGTTCGCGCCAGCGATGCTCTTCGGCGCGCGCGAAACAGATGCCCGCGAGCCGCGACGTACGCGGCAAACCCCGGACCAGCCATTCATCCCATAGCCGCGCCGCGTCGATGTCGTGATCGAGCCGCGCCGCGACGTCGCTCACCAGGCGCCGCGCGATTCCCAGCGACAGCGCGCGCTGTTCCTCGGTCAGACGGCCCGCCATCGGGGCGGCCAGATAGTCCGCAAGTTCGCGCAGGCGCGCCGACAGCGTCGGCGACGGCGGATCGATGCCGTGCGAGAAGGCGGATTCATTCATGCGCGTCGGCGATAGCAGCATGTCGTTAATAGGCGTTAAACCTTGAAGCGCTTTGTTTCGGAGCGTTTTCCCGAGAAGGGGCTACCGCGCCTCGGGGCGCCGGGCGAGCCGCAGCCAGAGCAATATCTGGAGCAGGGCGAGCAGCGGCAGGATTGCAAACATCAGAGGGGCGAAACCGAAGATCAGCGCGGGTGCCAGCAGGATCCACGCCTCGTCGGCGTCGGGCAACAGCCAGTGGAACCGCCGCCGCTCGCCCGAATCCTCGTACAGCGCGCGCGCGAGCAGGATCGTCGCGGCAAGGCACGGCGCCAGCGCCGCCTCCGAAAACAGCGGCATCCTGTGGTCCGGACCAGCAAGCGACAGCAGCCACGGGAAGATCGCGAGCAACACCCATGCAAAGGTGCGGATCACATCGCGGATCCGGTCCTGTGCCGCGCTTTCGGCGCGAAATGCCGACAGGAAACGCATGGCTGCGAGCCCCAGTCCGCCAAGAATGGCGACCAAAGCGCCCGCCGCGGCCAGCCCGCTCGCGGCGAGCACCGCGACGCCGAGCCAGAGCGATGCGGTGACATAGGGCAGATAGCGCGCGGTATTCGGCGATTTGACCAGCAACGGTCCCGCCAGCCGGATCAGCGGCATCATGATCGCCGAACGGCCGAGCCCCATACCGCCATATTCGACCTGTTGCAGGCTCGATTGCTCGATCAGCGCCGCGGTCGGGCGATCGGCGACGATCGCAATCTCGCCCTGCTCGAACAGCGCGGGTTCGCAATAAAGGCGCCTCGCCCCCGACTGGACCGCGAGGCGCAGCAGCGTGAGCATCATGTCCCATTCGCCCGGCATCGCGGCAAGCTCGGCGACCATCGGCTGCGAGATGGAGGCGAGCCCGCCCCAGCGCCGCGTCGCGTCGATCCGTTCGAACCCCTGCGTCAATACCGTGTCGCCGGTGACGAGGATCGCGGGCGATCCGGGTTTGGCGATCGCCGCATAATGCATCCCCCCGGCGCGAAGACCGTCGGCGACAAGGATGATGCGATCGTCGGGCTCGACCAGCGGGATCAGGTCTGCGGCGGCGCGGACCGGCGTCACCTTCATGCCGCGGCGGCGAATGCGATCGCATGTCGCCAGCAGTTCGGCGGGGACCGCCGCGACCGCGACGGCGATATGCGTCACTCCGGCATCGGCCAGCCGCACCGCCTGTCGCTCGATCAGCGTCTCGCCGGCGACGGTAACGAGCGCGCGCAGCGACCCGTCGGACAGCGTCTCGCTGGCGCCGACCAACGCGATCAGCGCCATCGGGGGCGTCGGGTTTTTGCAGCGGTCATCGACGCGCAGCTTTAGGGCCGGAGCGGCGATTGGCAAGCCCCCGAAAAGGCACAACTTGACGTCACGCCTTCACCCTGTTTTCCGACGCTTTCCGCGCCTTTTCCGCGCGCAAAAAAATGCCGGGAAAGGGACCGAATCGCTGGCCTTTCCTGCCCCCATGGGCTAGGCCGGATCCATCTCCCGATAAGCAGAAAAAAGGCCGGGTCTTGACCGAAGAAAATACGCCTGCGCAGCCGTCCGACGACGGCGTTTCGCCGATCAACATCGTCGACGAAATGAAGACGTCCTACCTCGATTACGCGATGAGCGTGATCGTCAGCCGCGCGCTCCCCGATGTGCGCGACGGTCTCAAGCCCGTGCATCGCCGCATCCTCTATGCGGCGCAGGAAGGCGGTTTCATTCCGGGGCGTCCGTACAAGAAATCGGCGAAGATCGTCGGCGACGTCATGGGTAACTACCACCCACACGGCGACAGCGCGATCTACGACGCGCTCGCGCGCATGACGCAGGACTGGTCACTCCGCGTGCCGCTGATCGACGGCCAGGGCAATTTCGGTTCGATGGACCCCGATCCGCCGGCATCGATGCGTTACACAGAAGCGCGCCTCGCGAAGACCGCGATGGTGCTGCTCAACGATCTCGACAAGGATACGGTCGACTTCCAGCCCAACTATGACGCGAGCCGCGAAGAGCCTACTGTGCTCCCCGCGCGCTTCCCGAACCTGCTCGTCAACGGCGCGGGCGGCATCGCGGTCGGGATGGCGACCAACATTCCGCCGCACAACCTCGGCGAGGTCGTCGACGCGACGCTCGCGATGATCGACCGCCAGCTTGCCGGCGGCACCGACATCACGCTCGAGGAGCTGATGGCGATCGTCCCCGGCCCCGACTTCCCGACCGGCGCGATGATGCTCGGCCAGGGCGGCGCGCGCAACGCCTATGCCACGGGTCGCGGCTCGATCATGATGCGCTCGACGCATATCATCGAGGAAGGCAGGAACGACCGCCAGTCGATTGTTCTGACGTCGATTCCCTTCCAGGTCGGCAAGTCGGGCCTTGTCGAGAAGATCGCCGAGGCGGCGCGCGACAAGCGGATCGAGGGCGTCGCCGACATCCGCGACGAATCGAACCGCGAGGGCGTACGCGTCGTCATCGAACTGAAGCGCGACGCGACCGCCGAGGTCGTGCTCAACCAGCTCTGGCGCCACACGCCGGCGCAGTCGAGCTTCCCCGCGAACATGCTCGCGATCCGCGGCGGCCGCCCCGAAATGCTGGGCCTGAAGGACATTCTTTCGGCCTTCATCACCTTCCGCGAGGAAGTGATCACCCGCCGCTGCAAATTCGAGCTCGCAAAGGCGCGCGACCGCGCGCACATCTTGCTCGGCCTCGTCGTCGCGGTCAGCAACCTCGACGAGGTTGTCCGCATCATCCGCGGCTCGAACTCGCCTGCCGCTGCCCGCGAAGCCCTGCTTGCGCGCGAATGGCCGATCGGTGAGATCGCGCCCTATATCCGCCTCGTCGAGGCGATCGAGGGCGAGATGGAGGAAAGCGCGACCTATCGCCTCTCCGAAGTGCAGGTAAAGGCGATCCTCGACCTCCGCCTGCACCGCCTGACCGCGCTCGGCCGCGATGAAATCGGCAAGGAACTCGGCGAGCTGGCGACCGAGATCGAGGAGCTGCTTTCGATCCTCGCCGACCGCGTCAAGCTCTATGGCGTGATGCGCGAGGAACTGGTCGCGGTGCGCAACGAGTTCGCGACGCCGCGCAAGACGCTCGTCGCCCCCGCCGCCGACGGCATCGACGACGAGGATCTGATCGAGCGCGAGGAGATGGTCGTCACCGTCACCCTCGACGGCTATATCAAGCGCACCCCGCTCGACACCTTCCGTGCACAGCGCCGCGGCGGCAAGGGCCGCGCCGGCATGGCGACGAAGGACGAGGATGTCGTCACCGAGCTGTTCGTCACCTCGACGCACACGCCGGTGCTCTTCTTCTCGACCGCTGGCAAGGTCTACCGCATGAAGGTATGGCGCCTGCCCGAAGGCGGCCCCGCGACCCGCGGGCGTCCGATGATCAACCTGCTGCCGCTCGCGCAGGGTGAGACGATCTCGACCGTGCTCCCGCTGCCCGAGGATGAGGGCGAATGGGGCAAGCTGCACGTCATGTTCGCAACCGCGAAGGGCAATGTGCGTCGTAACAGCATGGACGCTTTCACCAACGTGCCCTCGAACGGCAAGATCGCCATGAAATTCGAGGGCGAGGACGAGGACGACCGTCTGATCGGCGTCGCGCTGCTCGACGAAAGCGACGATGTGCTGCTCGCCACGCGGCAGGGCAAGGCGATCCGCTTCGCCGGCGACGACGTCCGCGAGTTCCAGAGCCGCAATTCGACCGGTGTGCGCGGCATGCGCCTCGCCGAGGGTGACGAGGTCATCTCGCTCTCGATCCTCCACCGCGTCGGTACCAGCAGCGAGGAGCGCGAGGCCTATCTGCGCGCCGCGCCGTGGAAGGACAACGAGAATGAACCGACGCTGCCCGAGGATCGCATGGCCGAACTCGCGGGCCGCGAACAGTTCATCCTGACCATCTGTGCCAACGGCTATGGCAAGCTTTCGTCGGCCTATGAATATCGCCGCACCGGTCGCGGCGGTCAGGGGATCACCAATATCGACAATATCGGCCGCAACGGCCCCGTTGTCGCGAGCTTCCCCGCGACGCAGGCGCACCAGCTGATGCTCGTCACCGACCAGGCCAAGCTCATCCGCATGGGGCTCGACAGCCTGCGTATCATCGGTCGCGGCAGCGCCGGCGTGCGCCTGTTCGACGTCGCCAACGACGAGCATGTCGTCTCGGCGGCGCTGATCGAGGAAGGCGACGAGGACGAGGGCGAAGACGCGGAAACCGCAACCGAAGCCCCCCCGACCGAGGCGGCGCCCGAATGAGCGTCGCCACCGCCTTCAAGGTGCTCACGGCACAGCAATGGGCGGATTTCGAGCGCGAACGCGTGTTCCGCGGCGCACCGGTGGATATCGCCGACGGCTATATCCACCTGTCGACCGCCGAGCAGCTCGAGGCGACGATCGCCAAATATTTCGCGGGCCAACCTGGCCTGATGATCGCCGAAGTGGACCTCGTCTGCCTCGGCGACGCGGTCCGTTGGGAGCCGGCGCGCGGCGGCGACCTCTTCCCGCATATTTACGCCGAACTGCCGATCCATGCCGTCGTGAGCCTGCAAAAACGCGGCTGAAGCCCGCACGGCGGAGCGCGTTGGTCGAACGCGCGCCGCCGCCCGTCGTATCTTGCTTCGCGCGCCGAAATTCTCCTACCATCGTCGGATCTTACGCCGTCCGTTCTTTGGGGAAGAGAGAAGATGCGCCTGATTTTGATCGCTGCCCTGCTGGCCTCCACCGCACCCGTCGCTGCCCACGCCCATGGCGAGACCGCGCCTGCCGCGCAGTCGAAGCCCGTTCCGAAGGAAGAATTGCTCAAGCCCCCCGCCGACGCGGCGCATTATGTCGTCGTGTCCGAAGCCGGCAAGCATGGCGATCAGTGGCGTTGGCAAACCGCCGACGGGCGCATCGCGTATCGCTGGTCGCAGGAATTGCGCGGCTGGATCACCGAGATGGATCAGGTCACGACCTTCGGGCCCGGCGGAACGGTCGAGGCGCTTACGGTCCGCGGGGTCACCACCTCGGGTGACGCGGCCGAGGAGTTTCGCGTCGCAAACGGCCGCGCGACCTGGAAAACGGCGAACGACGCGGGCGAAGGGCCCGCCGGCGGCTGGTATATTCCCGCGGGCGGTGTCGGTATCGCGAACGCTCCGATGATCGACGCGCTCGCCGCGGCGGGCGATGCCGGGCTCAATTTCCTGCCGAGCGGCAAGGGACGCATGACGTTCGGCCCGACGCAGGTCATTCAGGGACCCGGCGGCCCCAAAACGGTCCAGCTCGCCTTTGTCAGCGGCATCCTGCCCTCGCCGCTCCCCGTCTGGCTCGACGAGAACAGGCGCTATTTTGCCGATATCAGCTATATTTCGGTGATTCCGGCGGGCTATGAGGGCGCGCTCAAACAGCTCCGCGACGTGCAGGAAAAGGCGACGGCCGAAGCCGTTGCCGGTATCGCCAAACGCTTCCTGATACCCGCCGCCAAGGCCCCTGTGCTGTTCGACAACGTCCGGCTGTTCGATGCGGACAAGGGCGAATTCCTCACCGCGCGCGCGGTGCTCGCCCGGGATGGCAAGATCGCCGCGATCGGCGCTGCGGGCTCGCTGAAAGCCCCTGCGGGCGCGCGCGTGATCGACGGGCGCGGCAAGACGCTGGTACCCGGCATCTGGGACAGCCATCTCCACATCGGCGACGACTGGGATGTATTGTCGAACATGGCGAACGGCATCACCAGCTTTCGCAGCCCCGGCACGACCTTCGACCGCGCGGTCGAGGCGACGAAGCGCCGTGCCGCCGGCACCCTGCTGATGGGCGAACCTTTCATCTCGGTGATCATCGACCGGAAGGACCCGCTCGCCGCGCAGGGCGCCGAGGTGGTGAGCAGCGCCGACGAGGCCGTCGCCGCGGTCCGCCGCGTCAAGGCCGCGGGCCTCTGGGGCGTCAAATTCTACACTTCGATGAATCCCGCATGGATCGCCCCCGCCGCCGCCGAGGCGCACAGGCTCGGCCTCCACGTCCACGGGCACGTCCCCGCCACAATGAAACCGAGCGAGGCGGTCGCTGCGGGTTATGACGAACTCACCCACCTCAATTTCGTCGTGATGGAGGCGATGCCGCGCGAGGTGATCGACAAGGCGAACACAAGGGCGCGCGTCGAGGGTCCGGCGCGCTATTTCAAGGATGTCGATCTCGACGGCCCACTGATGTCGGGCTTCGTCGCCGATCTCGCGAAGAAGCAGACGATCGTCGACCCGACGGTCGTCATCTTCGAAGGCATGCTGACGCAGGATGGCGGGAAAGCCCAGCCTGCCTATGCCCCCTATATGGGCATCATCTCGCCCGTCCTCGAACGTTCGGTCTTCACTGCCGGGGGCTATCCGCTGGTCGAGGGGCTGACGCGCGACGATTATCGCAAAAGCTATGCGAAGATGGTCGAACTGGTGGGCCGGCTGCACAAGGCGGGCGTACCGATCGTCGCGGGCACCGACGGCTGGGGAATCGAACTGATCCGCGAACTCGAAATCTACCGGCAGGCAGGTTTCACCCCTGCCGAGGCGATCCGGAGCGCGACGATCCTTCCCGCCCGCGTCGTCGGCGCCGACAAGCGCACCGGTTCGATCGCAGTGGGCAAGGAAGCCGATATGATACTCGTCGACGGCGACCCCTCGACCGACCTCGGCGCGCTCCGCCGCGTCGTGACGGTGGTGAGCGACGGCTATGTCATGGATGCGGATGAACTGCGCAAGGCGGCCGGGTATAGCGGTCGACCGAAGTAGCTTCAGCACCCCGCGCCAGACGCTCAGCCATATCGATGCCGTTGGCGGCGGCCGCCGCCGAAGACGTATAGTCGAACGCGCCCTGTCTGCCGCAAAGCAGGATGCCCCAGTCCAAAATGGCCTGCTTGTCGCGTTCGATGTCGGCGATCCCGCTCGACCGGTAGATGGGATATGCATGCGGGGTCAGATAATGGCCCATCAGGCGAAGCTCGCCGTTGACGAGCAAGCCGAGCGAATGCGCACTGGCAACAAAGTCTGCATGTTCGACGCCTACGTCCATTTGTTCGGCAAGCTCGCTTATCGGAATTTCGACAGAGATCCGGTGCACATCGCCCGATCGTCCATAGGGATCGGAAAAATCGATCATGCGCTTCCAGCGTCCGCTGTGCGAAAAGTTGCTCAGGACCGCAGCATCGAAGCCCGGGTCGCCGTCGAAGGTGTAGAACAGCGTGCGCAGACTGACAGTATCGAAACGCTGGCGGATCGGCAGACCGACGAGCTTTGCGATGGCGGGAATCGGGATGGTGGAGACGACGACATCAAATCGCTCGGCCCCGCGATCAGTCGACAGCAGAAAGCCGCCCGTGTCCTTTTCGATGCGCCGCACCTCGACACCCGTCCGCACATCGACGCCTTCGGCGACCAGTTCGCGCTGGATGGCTGCGTACATATGCTGAAAGCCGGCCCGTGGGCGCGCAAACGCAGCGGCACGCCCGCGCCGCCTCCCTGCCCGGTGCAAGCTTGTCGCGAGCAGCTTTCGAAACGCCGCGCGATCCACCAACTCGGCCATCCGCTTGGTCGCAAACAGCAGGTCGATTTCGTGGTCGGGCAGCGAATACAGGCGTTCGATATAGTTTTTGAGCCCGCCGCGGGTATAAATAGCCTCACCGACATAATAGCGGCAGAAGGTCGGCAAGCTGTCGCGGTCACGGCTGGCCCATTTGTTCCACAGGATACTCGACCCTGCCCTTAACAGGCCCAGGCTGCCATGATTCCGCCAATACCCGCTTATGCTGAGCGGATAGTGATCTTGCTTTCCGTCGTCGGCCACGGACCGGATGCGCAGCCCGAATTCGACAAAATCATCGATCAGTCCGGGAAATATCCGGAACAGCGGATGTTCCGGGCCAAAGAAGAATGCGCCGATGTCGTATGGAAATCCGTCGACCTCGGGACTTTTGTGTAAGCCGCCGAGATTATCCGTCCGCTCGAAAAGCGATATCTCTCCGACTTGCAGGCGTTTGGCATGCGCGGCCAGCATGATGCCGGCCATGCCGCCGCCAAGAACCGCCACGCGCTTCGGCTTCACGGCTACCGCCCGGGCTCGTGATGGGTCATCGAAAGACAATTCGCGAGGGCCTCTTTTGACAGGAAATGCCACCTGCCGCTTCGCTCCATCATGGCTTCGCGTCAAACGCCCGTTATCGCTGCCGCACCTTCCATGCGCGAACCGCCGCCATCGTCTTTTCGATATGCGCCTGCGGCTTGCTGTCGGTGTAGCTCAGCAGGATCGTGCCGTTGGGCGCGATGACGTAGGATGTCCGGTTCGACAGCATCGTCCCGTCGGGGCGCCGCATCGTCGAGTCATATTTCGCCGCGACCTTCGCGCCCGGATCGGCCGCGACCGCGAACTTGTCGCGGCATTCGGACTTCGAAAATTCGGCAACGCGCTCGATATTGCCCGCGGTGACGCCGACGACGCGCGCACCCAGCCTGTTGAAGTCGTCGCTCGACTCGGCGAACAGATGCGCCTCCATCGTGCAGCCCGGCGTGAAGGCGGCGGGGAAGAAATAGAGCACGACCGGCCCCTTTTTCAGCGTCTCCTTCAGCGACAGGCTGAACGGCTTGCCGCCCTGCGCGGCATTCAGCGTGAAATCGGGCGCCTTCGCTCCTTGCTGGAGCGCCGCGATCCCTTCCACAGGAAGAACCGCGACCGACAGGCCGAGGCCAAGGCAAACCGCCATGGCGAATTTTGTCATGATTTTCATCTGCGGCCTCCGGCTCGGACGGCGACGATATCTGCCGCCGGGACGAGTGTTTTACCGCCATATTCGCGAACCGCAATCGGCCCAAACGGGATAGCCGGCCGACGCCGCGCCGACGCGCCCCCTTTGGCACGCGCGGCGCAGGCGCCAGCCGGAAATCATCGCCCGATCAGCAGCGGCGGCCGCCGCGATCGACCTCGCGGCCGATCAGTGCACCGGCGGCGCCGCCGATGATCGTGCCGGGCAGGCGGTCGCCATAACGGTCGACCTCGCGGCCGAGCAGGGCGCCGGCCGCGCCACCGACGATCAGACCCGTCGTGCCGCTGCCGCGACGGCAATAATAGCGGCGGTCGCCGCGATAATGGTTGCGCCGGTAATCGCGGCGATAATCCCGGCGATCGCGATACCGGTCATAATCCCGATCACTGTAATAGCCATGGCGGTGATGGCGGTCGCGCGCCTCCGCCTCGGCGGGCAGCGCTGCGAAGGTGCTGGCACCGATCAGCGCGGTCAACGCCAGTTTCTTGAGCAGGAACATTTATCTTCTCCGTCTTGCCCCCCGTGATCGAGATTAGGGCGGCAAAGATGGCGCTTGGCTGAACTGCGGGGCTCATCGGGCTCGATGCACATCGGTTCGGCGATATTTCGGGGCGGCTTGCCGCTGCCGATTGACCCCGCACCGCAAACGGCGCAGCATCGCCTCATGACGCTCGCCATCACACCCAGCGGCCAGTCCTGCGGCGCCCGCGTTACCGGCGTCGACCTGACGCAGCCGCTCGATTCCCGAACGATCGCGGAGATCCGCGCTGCCTGGCTCGATCATCACGTCCTCGCCTTCCCGGGGCAAAAGATGAGCGAGGATGATCTCGAACGTTTCACCGGCTATTTCGGCGGTTTCGGCGACGATCCGTTCATCCGCCCGATCCCGGGGCACGATCATATCATCGCGGTGAAGCGCAAGGCCGACGAGACCGCGCCGCTCTTTGCCGAAAACTGGCACAGCGACTGGAGCTTTCAGGCACGTCCGCCCGCGGGCACCTGCCTGTTCGGCATCACCATCCCGCCCGTCGGCGGCAACACCGAATTTTCGAACCAGCACGCCGCGCTCGACGCGATGCCCGCCGGCCTCCGCACGCGCGTCGAAGGATTGCGGGCGATCCACAGCGCGCGCGCCGGCTATGCCCCCTCGGGCATGTACGGCGCGAAGGACGGGGGGCGCAGCATGGACATCCGTTCGGGCGAGGAAGCGCTCGAAACGCAGCTCCACCCCTTTGTCCGCGCGCATCCCGAAACCGGGCGCCCCGGGCTGTTCGGCTGCGCGGGCTATATTATCGGCTTCGACGGCCTCGACGACAGCGAGGGCCTGCCCCTGCTCTATGAACTGATCCAGTGGCAGGGCCGTGAGGAATTCCGCTACAGTCACGAATGGGAACCCGACATGCTGATCATGTGGGACAACCGCTCGCTGCTCCACCGTGCGACCGGCGGCTACGACGGCTACGACCGCCTGCTCCACCGCACGACGATCGCGGCGTGGGACGGCGCCTAGGCCCTCGCCTCTTTCGCCAGCGTGCTGACCACGCCCCATGCGATCAGCGCCTGCCCGCCAAAATAGAGCGGCCAGACCAGCCACATCGTGACGTCTTTCGACAACACCCCGCCCTCGCCCGCAAAGATGAACAGGTCGCTCGCCAGAAAGGCCATTGCGCCGATCCCGGTGCGATAACGCGGAAAGCGGCTCGTCCATGCCGCGGCAGCCATCGCGGCGACGAACAGCGAATAGACGGCGGCGTGCCACCAGCCGGGCGCCGGGCTCAGCATACCCCACACGATCGCCAGGGTCGCCGGCATCGCGAGCCAGCCGAGCAGGCGCTGCGACGGCGTCATCGTCGCCCGGCGGTTGAGAAGATAGAGGGTGATCGCGATCAGATGCCCGACGACGAAAGCCACCGCGCCGGTCTCGAGCCCCTTCGCATCGAGCAGCCAGTCGCCCAGCGCCCCGAAACCGAGCGCCGCGGCGATCAGCCAGCCGTGCCGTTCGCGCGCATTGGCCGCCGCCCATAGCGCGAGAAAGCCGACGCCGGTCGTCTTCCACGCCCAGATCGCGGGACCATCGAACCGCTGCACCACCGCGACCATGAAACTGACCCCGCCAAGCAGCGCCAGCCACCAAAGCCACCGCGCCCGATCCCAACCCTGCTGCCCGCTCATCCCGCACCCCTTTGCATCTTGCTCGCAAGGCGCCTACTGCGCGGCGCAACAACCACAAGTCAATGTTTAGGGTAAAGCGTGACGCACGACATTCACATCATCGGCGGCGGCCTCGCGGGCTCCGAGGCGGCATGGCAGCTTGCCGGCGCGGGTTATCGCGTGCGCCTGTCCGAAATGCGCGGCGGCGGCGACACGACCCCCGCGCACCAGGGCGACACGCTCGCCGAGATGGTCTGCTCGAACAGCTTTCGCAGCGACGACGGCGACAGCAACGCCGTCGGCCTGCTCCACCGCGAGATGCGCACGCTCGGTTCGATCATCATGCGCGAGGCCGACGCGACCAAGGTGCCCGCAGGCTCGGCGCTCGCGGTCGACCGCGATCTCTTCTCGGGCGGCGTCACGCGGGCGCTGTCGGAGCATCCGAACATCACCATCGTCCGCGAACGCGTCGACACGCTCCCGACCGAGGGCCTGACCATCGTCGCGACGGGCCCGCTTACCGCTACGGGCCTCGCCTCCAGCATCGGCGCCGCGACCGGCAAGGATGCCCTCGCTTTCTTCGACGCCATCGCGCCGATCGTCTACCGCGACAGCATCGACATGGACGTCGCGTGGATGGCGAGCCGCTGGGACAAGGTCGGCCCGATCGGCGACGGCAAGGACTATATCAACTGCCCGATGGACAAGGACCAGTATCACGCCTTCGTCCAGGGACTGATCGACGGCGACAAGACCGACTTCAAGGACTGGGAAAAGGACACGCCCTATTTCGAGGGCTGTATGCCGATCGAGGTGATGGCCGAGCGTGGCGTCGAAACGCTGCGCTTCGGCCCGATGAAGGGCGTCGGGCTCGACAATCCGCGCACCGGGCGCTGGCCCTATGCCGTCGTCCAGCTCCGCCAGGACAATGCGCTCGGCACGCTGTGGAACATGGTCGGCTTCCAGACCAAGCTCAAACATGGCGCGCAGGTCGAGCTGTTCCGCACCATCCCCGGCCTCGAGAAAGCCGAATTCGCGCGCCTCGGCGGCCTCCACCGCAACAGCTTCATCCGCTCGCCCGAGCTGCTCGACGGCCAGCTCCGTCTGAAATCGGCGCCGCACATCCGCTTCGCCGGCCAGATCACCGGCTGCGAAGGCTATGTCGAAAGCGCTGCAATCGGCCTCGTCGCCGCGCGCTTCGCGATCGCCGAACTCGGCGGCCGCGCCCTGCCCCCGCCGCCACCCGAAACCGCACTCGGTGCGCTGCTCGGCCACATCACCGGCGGCGCCGATGCGTCATCCTATCAGCCGATGAACGTCAATTTCGGCCTTTTCCCGCCGCTCGCCGAGGATGTCCGCAAGAAGGACCGCAAGCTCGGCTACACGCAGCGCGCGGGCGCGAAGCTGGCGGAATGGATGAAGCAGGCCGACGGCGTCACCGCCTGACCCGATGGATCCCCACGAAAGCCGGGGACCCATGGCGCAGCCCCCCGGCTTTCTCCGGGGATCGCCAGCCGCCTAGCAGCTGCATTTCGGCTTGGCTGCCTGCTTCGGCGCGGTCGTCGCAAACTCGGCGCGCGTCAGGTCGCCCGATCTGTCGGCATCGGCACCCGCAAAGCGCTGGCCCGTCGCCGCCGCCCATTCCTCGAAGGTCAGCAGATTGTTGCCGTCCCTGTCGAGCTTGCGAAAGGCTGCGGTACGCGACGACATCAGCTCGACGCGGCTGATCCTGTCGTTGCGGTCGCGATCGAAGCGGTTGAAGCGCCGCTCCTCGCGCGACGCCTCTTTCGCTGCGGGCAATGCCGGAGGTGCCGGCCCGCGCTTCGGCGCATTGGCCGCCGCCACCGGGATCGCGGGCAAGGCGGGCGGTGGATCGGGCAGCACCTCTTCCTCGGCGATCTGCGTATAGCCCTTCCACATGAAGAGGCCGCCGGTCAGCAGCAGCGCGCTCGCCACGCCGCCGACCAGAAATCGGGAAACCGCCATCCGCCCCTCCGCGCAGCTCAAGTGAACCATAGCTATCACGGCGCCACGCGGGAGAACAGAAATCGCCGCCATTATGGCGACGAAATTCAATCGAGAAACCCTCTCGAAATTGCGCGAATGATTGCTACATTCGATCAATGCACAATTACCTCCCGTCACTGAAGCAGATGCAATATCTGGTCGCGTTGCACGAACACGGCCATTTCGGCCGCGCCGCCGACGCGTGCAACGTCACCCAGTCGACGCTGTCGGCGGGGATTCGCGAGCTCGAGACCTTGCTGGGCCAGACGCTGGTCGAACGTACGCGCCGCGTCGTGCGATTCACGGTGCTGGGCAATGCGATCGTCGAAAAGGCGCATCGTGTCCTTCGCGAGGCCGAAGAACTTGCAGACATGGCAGCCGCCGCTGCCGCGCCGCTCGTCGGCGAACTGCGGATGAGCGTCATTCCGACGATCGCACCCTTCCTGCTTCCGGGCCTGCTTCCGCGGCTGCGCAAGGAGCGCCCATCGCTCAAGCTTTTCCTGCGCGAGGAACCGAGCGCGCAGGCGTGCGAGTCGCTCCACCACGGTACCGTCGACTGCGTTCTGCTCGCGCTCCCCTATGCCTGCGGCGACGTCGAGGCCGAAAATCTGTTCGACGACGCGCTGTTCGTCGCCTTTCCCGGCGACCAGTCGGAGGATCTGCCCGCGATGGTCAGCGCCGACCAGATCGACCCCGCGCAGATGTTGATGCTCGAGGACGGGCATTGCCTGAAGGACCATGTCCTCGCCGCGTGCAACCGTCCCGAACTGCGCGCCGGTGCGCGGATGATGGGCACGTCGCTGCACACGCTCGTCCAGATGGTCGACAACGGCCTCGGCATCACGATGCTGCCCCAGATGGCGATCGAGGCCGGCATCCTCGACCATACCGACATCGACACGCGCCCGCTCGATTCCGAGCATGACTGGCGCACGATCGCGCTCGTGTGGCGCAAGGGCAGCCCGCGCGCCGACGAGTTCCGGATGCTGGCGGATATTTTCCGCAAGCATCAGGTGAACTGAAGGTCGGAAAACGACCGGTAGTTGCCGTTGCGCCTTAAAGTGTCCGTTCGCATCGAGCGAAGTCGAGATGCCCCTCGGGCCAGGCGTTTCCTCGATGGGTGTCTCGACTTCGCTCGACACGAACGGAAAGAGGGG
>Ga0209676_1001789_pt1 | contig 18040 bp, 18 predicted proteins | sample AraplaCvi_mLB_r2_FD_184282 | JGI IMG/M metagenome (GOLD analysis project Ga0209676, IMG submission 184282) | Arabidopsis root microbial communities from North Carolina, USA - plate scrape MF_Cvi_mLB_r2 (SPAdes) (version 2) | ecosystem: Host-associated > Plants > Roots > Endosphere | place: USA...
CAATCAGGAAGTCTGCTTCGATGCCGCCGATGGTTGCGCCCGCCGTGAGCACACCGCCATCGGGCTGTAGCTGCGCGGTATTCCACTGGCAGCCGTTGTGGCCAATGACCAGGCGTTGCGGCTGGCCGCCATTGCAGTGGTTGTCGGGGCGGCCGTTGCTGTGCATCTTGAACGTCAGGCAGTGCATCGGCTCGCGACTGCTGCCAAAACACAAGACGTCGCCATTGATTTGCTGGACCACCTGACTGACCTGGGCGCCATGCCCCTGCGCCTTGAACGTCAGGAATCCGTCCACGGCGAAACTGTCGTCGAGACGGCCGTCGACGTGGTAGCGCGCCAGCAATCCTTCCTCAGGGAAGTTGATCGATCCACCCACCAGAACCCGGCCGTCAGCTTGCACCGTCAGGCTGCTGAGCCAGGTATTCATCAGCAGGTGCCGGACCACCACAAAGCCACGGCCATTGAACGAGCAGTCCAGCGAACCTTCGACATCCAGCCGTATCAACAGGCCCACGTGATCGGCCAGTTCGAAGTGATGGTTGGCCAGAATCAGGATCCGGCCGTCTCGCTGTACGTCCACATCGCAGGCTTCAGCGCCCGGCACACCGGGAGGCAGCCAGATATCGCGCATACCGAGGGACAGACCGCCAGGCAAGCGCACGACGCGGCGGCCATTATCGCCAAAGCTTCGAACCAGGCGACCCTCTTGATCGAACAGTGCCAGACCCGGGAGCGTGCGGTGCGCGTTATCGTATTGCAGGCCGGCCAACAGGATATTGCCGTCGGGCATGACCAGCACCTTGGCGCCCATGGCTTCGAACCCGGGTTCGAATTGCCCGATGACGCTGCCTTGCCTGCCGAACGCAAGGTCTGCCGAACCATCCTCCAGCAGGCGGGCCAGGCCAAAGCGGCTGCCATCGGCCATGGCGACCTTTGCCGCCACCAGCATACGGCCCCGGGCATCGATTGCGACGTCGTTGGCCATGCTGGAGAGGCTGTCGGCGAAATACACCAGGGTTTTGCCGTTGCCTGCGAACGTCGTATCGAGAGTGCCGGCTGTGTTCCGGACGGAGGAGCAGGCAATGGCGGACTGGATTGACATGAACCGCATCTCCTTGCGAGTCGTCCTGATCCAGAAGTTTGGGTGGCGACTATATAGGGAGAATATTCAATCCCTGAATGGGGAGACGCACAACTGTAAGAACTAACAGACGGAGAGTCGCTGTGTGCCACAACAGTGTCTTTTCGAACCAATGGCAAGCCTGCAAAGTATCAGGCGCACAAAAGTTCAAACTAAGGGGGCAATGAGTGCGTATGGGCGAGAACCACCAGCCCAACTAAAAGACGGGGAAGGGCGCGGATTACCCCGGGGTAATCCGCAAAACGATTAGTGCGGCATCGACCACGACTGCAGTGTGTAACCTTCCTCGCTCAATTCGGCGCGGGCCTGCTCCAGCAGCAGTTCGAGTTGTGCGGGATCGGAATAAGCGCTGCTTGGGATCTGCTTGCGGCCAATGCTGGTGCTGGTGCGGTCGATAACGGTCAGGCTGAGTTCGCCATTACCGTCCTGTGGAGCCCAGGCCACGCATTTGAAGGGTTTAAATGCGCGGTCGGCAATCAAAAGTGCTTCGTTGATACGGAGCGGGGCGTTCATAGGGTCTTCTCTCTGTGTGCCCAATCAAATGATGTGCCGTCGGTTGGGCTTACCGTTCGGCTGGTTACTTGTACTGATGCCCGCAACCGGGGTTCGGGTCACACACAATCAAAAGAAATTTCGACTTTATTTCATGGGTTCAAGAATGAGCCCGGCATTGAAAGCTGAATGAAAGGAAAGAGACGTTAGGGCGCGATCAAAGGCGCTTCTTATAACTGGATTTATTGCAATCCTATAGTCAAACGATACAAGGGTCTGTCAAGTTCTTGCTAATGTTACAGTTAGGTCCGCCAAATGATTGTTTTTACTAAATTTTATAAAAATTGGCGCCAAGGATCAGTCATGAGCGATGTGCCAGCTTCACGACGTCTATTAGTGGTGGACCCCTGTGACGATTGCTATCGTCTGCTCCCTGGATTGCGCGCTATCGGTTGGGAAGTTGACAGCTGCACGCTGGAACACGCCACTGACCGAACCTGTGACGTGGGCTTGATACGCCTGCAGCCGTATCACCTTGAGCACCCGGAAGCCGTCAAGGAATTGATCAGCCGCAGTGGCGCAGAGTGGATAGCGGTACTCAACCAGGAAGTGCTGCGACTGCAAAATGTCGGCGACTTTGTCTGTGAGTGGTTTTTTGACTTTCATACCTTGCCGTTCGATGTGTCCAGGGTTCAGGTAACGCTGGGCCGGGCATTTGGCATGGTGCGGTTGCGTGGGCAGGGTACGGTGCATGTTGACCAGCCCGAGCACGAATTGCTCGGCGACAGCAAACCTGTGCGTGAACTGCGAAAACTCTTGAGCAAACTGGCTCCTACCGAATCTGCGGTATTGATTCGCGGTGAAAGCGGCACTGGCAAGGAATTGGTCGCACGAACACTGCATCGTCTGTCCCAGCGTCACAGCAAACCCTTCATCGCGATCAATTGTGGTGCGATTCCCGAACACTTGATCCAGTCCGAGTTGTTCGGCCATGAGAAAGGCGCATTTACCGGGGCACATCAACGCAAGGTCGGACGAATAGAAGCCGCTAACGGTGGCACCTTGTTTCTCGACGAGATCGGTGACCTGCCACTGGAGTTGCAGGCCAATCTGCTGCGGTTCCTCCAGGAAAAACACATCGAACGGGTGGGCGGCAGTCAGCCGATTCCGGTCGATGTGCGAGTGCTGGCGGCGACGAATGTCGACCTTGAAGCCGCTATCGCGAAGAAGCGCTTTCGCGAAGATTTGTATTACCGCCTGAACGTACTGCAAGTGGTGACCGTTCCGCTGCGTGAGCGCCATGGCGACTTGTCGATGCTGGCCAATCACTTCTCCCATTTCTACAGCCGTGAAACCGGACGTCGCCCCCGCAGTTTCAGTGAAGACGCCTTGATTGCCATGGGCAAACACGACTGGCCAGGCAATGTTCGTGAGCTGGCCAATCGCGTTCGTCGCGGACTGGTATTGGCCGAAGGCCGGCAGATCGAGGCCCGCGACCTGGGGTTGATCAGTCAACACGCGATTGCCGCGCCGATGGGCACCCTCGAAGAATACAAGACCCGGGCCGAACGTCAGGCGTTGTGCGATGTATTGAACCGCCACAGCGATAACCTGAGCGTCGCCGCCAAAGTATTGGGCGTGTCGCGCCCGACGTTCTACCGGTTGTTGCACAAGCATCAGATTCGTTGAATTCCTGCTTCAAACAAAAAGAATGCAGCAATGAAAATTGCGGGCGCGGCGCGCTTGAGTCCATCGCCAGCAGGCTGGCTCCTGCAGTTTCAGCATGGGCATGGCCCTTTTTGTAATTGGATGGACTCGCCCAAGCCGAGGCGTCAATGCGCCACGGTGGCAGTCTAAACAGCCAACGACAGCGAGGGCGAGTCCATGAAAAATCATAGTTCGATTGAGCAATCTATGTCTTCTTCCGATTTGTCGGCCTGCATAACCTTGGCGGTCGATCTGGCCAAACAGGTCTTTCAGGTCGCCGGCGAAGATGTCCTCGGCCAGGTGCTCTACGAGCAGCGGATCAAGTCGCGCGAGGCGTTTTATGATTTTCTCCGACAGTTGTCGCCTCATGTCATGGTTTTGATGGAGACCGGTCCGGGTGCCCAGGCCTGGGCCCGGCAGCTGCAAGACCAAGGCAATCCGGTGCGGATTCTGCCAGCCGGTTTGGTGGCCACCCATCGCAGCGGGCCTAAAAATGATCGTAACGATGCGCTGGCGATTCTGCGGGCTGGTCGCGATGAAAAAATCTGCGCCGTACCGGTCAAAAGCGTTGCGGCGCTGGCCATGCAGGCGTTGCATCGCGCCCGTCAGGGTTATGTGCGTCGGCGCACGGCCCTCAGTAATCAGATGCGCGGCCTGCTGCTCGAACACGGCGTAGCCTTGGCACAGGGCGATGTTGCGATCAGCCAGAAAATCCCGCGGGTGCTGGAAGATGCCACCCAGCCGGTGCCGGGCCTGCTGCGTGAACTGATCGACGAACTGTTGGCCGAGTGGCGCCATTTGGGTGAGCGCATCAGCGTACTGACGGGACGCCTGGAAGTGGCCGCCAACGCCGACATGACGGCGAAGCGGCTAATGACTGTGCGCGGCATCGGCCCGGTCACTGCCACGGCACTGGTGGCCAAGGAAACCAAGCCTGAGCGATTTCCCAATGCCCGCAAGTTTGCTGCGTACTTTGGCATGGTGCCTGACCAGCACAGCAGCGGGGAGACAGTCCGGTTGGGGGACATGACCAAACGAGGCGATGCTTATTTACGCAGCCTGATGATCCAGGGAGCCCATGCGGTGCTGCAACAACTACGACCTGATTCCCAGCAACCCGATGACCGCCGCTTGTTGCACTGGATGAGCCGGTTGGGCCGCAAGGAGGCTGCGATCAGGCTAGCCAACCGCAACCTGCGAATCGTCTGGGTGCTTCTACAAAATGACCAGACTTATCGTCGCCACGCTGGTGATGGCCAGCCAGCGACGATGGGTCACTGAGCGACAGAGTTCTGCCACCGAGGTACTAACCGTCTGACCCTCTGCTGAAAAAAATTGACCCCAGGTAAGACCGGCGTGGGTTGATGCCTAAGCTCCTACTGGCCTTCGAGGCCTGACTGTAATCGGCATACCACGAGCTTTTCCAATTTTGGCCAGAAGCCGAAGAAGGCTTCCACGAATAGGCCTAATACATAGATGCAACGGGGCAGCGGTTTTTCAAAAGCGGGTAGACAGTGGGGGCGAGTCCATACATAGGAGCTGGCCTGCCAGCGATGGTCGTTAACGATAACGCGGGTGACCTGGATAAACGCGGCGAACTTGAGTCCATCGCCAGCAGGCTGGCTCCTACAGTTTTAGCGTGGGCGTGGTCCCTTGTAGGAGCTGGCCTGCCAGCGATGGTCGTCAACGATAACGCGGGTGAACTGGATAAACGCGGCGCATTTGAGTCCATCGCCAGCAGGCTGGCTCCTACAGTTTCGGCGTGGGCACGGCCCTTTGTGGGAGCTGGCTTGCCAGCGATGGTCGTGAACGATAACGCGTGTGAACTGGATGAACGCGGCGCACCGGAGCCCATCGCCAGCAGGCTGGCTCCTACAGTTTCCCTGGATTGCGTGAAGAGCCGGGTCAGAAGTAGTAAGGGAATTTCAGGCTGAACTGGAAGTCCGGGGCGTCGTCCGTCATGCCAATGGACAGGTTGGGTACGATGGTCAGGTTGTCGGTGGCCGCAATGGTCATGCCGATGTTGAAGTAACCGGCGTTGGCATCGCTGGACACCACCGATTGCCAATCCCCGCCATCTTCCTTGAGCTGGCTTTTGCGTTGCACCAGGTCAGAGACCGAGAACGACATACTCATCTTTTCGTTCAGGGCGAACGCAATGCCGGCGCCAATCTGGAAACTGTCGCCAATGCGAACTTTGCCTGGCGTCTTGAGCGCCGGGTTGGAGCTGATGTCGTCGAAAGACTCTTCCAGGTTGTGCGTGTACGACAGGCTGCCGAACAGCACTGCCGGATCGAACGTCTTGACCAGAGAGATCCCCGGCGTGATCGACCAGACGCCGTTACCGGTAGGCAAGGATTCAGGCACGGCCAGGTTGGAGTTGGCGTCCACCCGAACCAGCTTGATGCCGAACGGGTCTTTGCCGGTGGGTGCCTTGACGCGCAAGGTCAACACGGCATCGGGCGTGTTGGCCGACTCGTCGAGGAATTTGTAGGCAATACCGAAGTTGACGTCACCAATGGCCGGGTCTTCCTTGACGGTGTCTTCGGTCGTGACGTTGGCGGCGCCGTTGTTGCCGCCACCGGACTGGTACGTGGACTGACGGTAAACCACCGGCACGTTCAGGTCGAACTGCCAGCGATTGTTGAAGTTGTAGCGGCCGGTGAGGTCCAGCGTCCAGGTGTCGGCCTTGATCCGGTCCAGGTTAATGGCACCGAGAAAGATCGAGTCCAGGGCGAGAAAACCGTTGAGGACCAGTTGGCGGGTATCGTACCGGGAGTAGGTTATCCCGGTTTCGACACTGAACTTGCCACCGCCGAAGAACCCGCTGGCCTCGTCATACAGGTTTGAAACGCTTTGCGCCGGCTGTGAGTCATCGGCCAGCGATTGTCCATACGAACTGCCGCTGCCCCCCGCAGCACCCCCTGAAGCTGCCGCGGCACCGGTGCCGCTGGCGACGTTTGGATTGCCCTTCAGGTCCGCGGGCGACTTGGCCAGGCGTTTGGGCGGGGGGGGCGCAGGCTGCTCTTCGACCTGGCGGACCCGTTGTTCGAGAACCGCCAGGGCCTTCTGCTGGACTTCGTATCGCTGCTTCAACTCCAGAAGCTCTCGTTTGAGAGCCTCCATTTCCGGGTCAGTTGCTGCCTGCACCATCGCCACCGGCAGTAGAGAGCACAAGCAAATAACTGCACGCAGTGATACCGATCGGTACATGAAAAAGCCGTCCATTTGTGCCCAATGCTCGTGTCTCAGCGTAGCTCAATACCCCAAGGTCCGTAATGCGGTGAGTTGGTTCAGGTTATAGCCCAATGCACCAGTACTCGGTTTTTTATTGTCGAGCACGACGTTGAGTCGAGTCATGTTGTTGACCACATTGCTGTTGCCCAGCAACCGGGTGTCTTGCAGTAACCCGCCCTGGGCGACTTGTTGCAGGCTTGAGCCCTGGTTGTTGTTGGCGGTAATGGCCACCTGAACGCCGCCGCCGGTCGCGGACACGGCGACACTGCCTGCAGCACTGCTGCCGGTGATGGTTTGACCGGCTACCAGCGCCTGGCCACGGCTCGGCACCGGCGCAGGGGCCGTGCTGGCCTCTTTGACGTTGATGGCGATCTTGTTGTTTGCACTGTTGCCATCGCCAGCGGCTCGTGTGACCTGGGTGACGCCCTGGGAGGTGCTCAGTCCCGCACCACCCGTTACGTTACCGGTGCCCGAAACGGTGCCTGAGCCGTGGCTCGAACCGGTACCTGAGTTGGGTGAACTGCCTTTACCACTGTGATTGAAGGTTGAAACATAGAACTCGGGCTTGACCGTTTCGGACTGAAGACGCATCGAGGTGGTTGCCCCGATCAGATCACCACTGGCGTTGCGCCAGGTACTGCTCATGACAACGCCGAAGCTGATGATCCGCCCCGGCATCACATACCGGCCACGCAACTCGGCCAGTTCCTGGTCCTTGATTTCGATGGGTCTGAACTCATCAGCAAAACCTGAAGTGGTCGCTGCAAGACAGGCAGTGACCACCCAATACGAGGTTTTCATTTGCTGCTCCCGGAGCATCCTGCCCCCTGTCATCTTGTTGGCGATTAAAAGAAGTCGCTCTGTATGAAACCGAAATCCATCAATTCAGCATCTTTGACCGGGTTGAAATTATCCATCTTGTTCTTGGCCGTCAGCGGTTCCGGCGGACTGCGTAACGCATTGGCCTTGTCGTAACCGGGACCGATGATAGCGAAGACAATACCGTTCCAGCCTTTGACAAAGTCATCATGGGAGTAGCGTTTGTGACCGAGTACCGGGTCGCCGATGTACACCCAGTTCTTGTCCGCCCGCTGCAACACCACGAAGTGCTTGTAGCCGCGAATGTCCATCAGTACTACCACTGGAATCGTCACGGCATCGAGTCTTTCAGGCGGGATCTTGTAGCCCCGGGCACGCATGCCGATGCTTTCTATGTAGCGCTTCATGTCCAGCATGGAAAAACCCTGGGTACGGACCAGGTCCTGGTCGGCAAAGACCAGCATGCCTTTGATGATGTGCTCTTCATCGACGTCAAGCCAATAGGCCTGGCGCAGTATCGTTGCCAGCGCGGCGGCGCCGCAGCTGAAATCGGTTTTCTGTTCGACGATGTCGCTGAACTTGCGCTCACGCAAACTCTGTACGTGCTTGTACACCAGCACGCCGCCCGGCAGGGCGGCAACCGGCATCTGTGCAGCCTGGGTCAGGCCAGACAGGCACAGCAGGGCGAAAAGGGCCGTCTTGCACATGGACGATACGCCTTCAGACCGAAGAAAAGCGCCGTCGCCGAGGCTTTCATGGCGGTCGCAATTATGGGCATGATTTGCAGCCTGCGGCGATCGACAGCGAGTTGCTTTGCTGGTTGCCGACGCCGGACGACACGTTGGCTCCGCCGTTGCCGGAGAAGTTGTTCATCGAGCCCGTGATCGAAGCATTGTTGGTTACAGGAGGTCTCCAGCCCTCAGGCGTCATCACTTGTTGAGTGGTTACGCCGGACAGGCCGAGTACACCTACGGGTACGAACTCAGGCCTGGCGTTGTTGGTGACTTTCAGCCCGGATGTGCTTTGGTTGGCCGCCGCGGCGGCGACTGCTACACGGCCGCCCGAAACGGCAATCGCCAGGTTGTTTTTCTGTTGGTTGAAGTCGCCGGTGGTCACGTTGATGCCGATGTTGCCGGAACCGCTGTTGCCAGCGTTGTTGAGCGTTGTGTTGTTGGTATTGGAGTGGTTCCTGGCGGTGTTGCCGGTGCTCTTCTGAGTCGCGCTGGAAACGGTGACGGCGGAGCCGAAGATGAATGCTTCGTCAGCCGTGGCAAGGGCGGCGGCGTTGTCTTGCTGGTTGCCGTTACCGGCGGCAACGTTGGCGCCCATGTTGCCGTTGGAGCTGTTCAGGGAGTTATCGATTTTGCCGTCGTTCTGGGTGCCCCGGTTCACTACCCCGCTGTCACTGCTTTCCTGCGAGTCCAGCACGGCGGCCCCGGCGCCTGAGGTAATCTGCAGAATCTGATCCAGCGACGGGCCATTGGACTGTTGGTTGCTGCCCTGTCCATTGCCCTGCACGGGATCAGCCTGGGCTGCGAATGCCATCACTGCTGCCAGGGCGAAAGCCAGTGGTTTGAGAGCAGTTGTCGGGTTCATGGTGATTCTCCGTGCTCATTAGTAGTTCAAGTGTTGGTACTTCCCCATTCGCGCTGTATCGGGGTCAGTCAGAGACCCGGATACTCAGGGTGTTAGCCATTCGGTTCCCCACCCCGGCACTCTGGTTCACCTGGATCACGCCCCGGCTGCCAGTGAATGCCTGGTCGCTTGTCACGACCTGGCGACTGCCGATTGGGGTGCCAGTTGCTCCCGAGTTCGGCAGCAACGCCACGTTCTGTTGAGAAAGAGCACTGTCGTCGATGGCTTGCGGTGCAGCGCCGATGCTGATGCGCAGGGCGTTGGCCATCTGGTTGTTCGCACCGGCACTCTGGTTGACGCCCAATACGCCGCTGCCATGACTGAAAGAGGTGCCGCCGATAGTGGCCGTCGCATCCATCGATGCATTGGCGGGCGTGGTGATTTTCTGCCTGACGCTGGTAGTTGCACCGGCTTGGGTACCAATGGCGATCGCGCGGACGTTGGCCTGCTGCTGTTGATCACCCGCCGCCTGGTTGACGCTGAAGTTGCCGCGGTATTGGGTACCGGAGTCCAGGAGGGTGGCGTTGTTCACCGAACTGACGCCCGAATCGGCCATCGCGCTGGTGCCGCCGAGCAGGGCAAGCAACAGGGCAGTTAACAGGGCAGGTAGAAGAAAGGAACGATCCATCTCATTGCCCCCCCGCCATTCTACCCAGTGGGCTGAGGCCGGTGCTCATGGCACGGTTGATGGTTCCGGAAATGGCGCCACCACTGCCACCACCGTGGCCGACGGACATGCCAGGCAAACCGTTGGGGTTGGTGATGACATTCAGGCCTTGCATGCCGCCCGGGTTTTGCCCGAAGCTGTTATGAGGGGTCGTTCCGGTGGTTACCCCGGCGATATCGGCGTCGCTGAGTTCGCCGGTGACTCGGGCAGAAGGGTTGGCACTGATGGTGGCCGGGTTCGGATCCCTGCCGCCGCCGCGACCGATGAGCGTTGGGTGAACGGTACGATCAAGCACGATGACACCGTTGCCTTCGGCTCGAACGGTGAAACTGAGAACAGTGCCGGCAGCGCTCGCGATCAGCAGAAGGCACATCAAGCCTTTTTTTTTGAATATCTCCACGACATTCATTCCTTCATTTGTAAGCTGGCCCCGGTCAGCTGTGTGAGGAATAGAGCGAAAGCTGTGCCGCCTTTTGAATATCGAGTTGATTCAATGGTTTACAGACCTGGTTCGGAAACCCTTTGTCGACGGTGTACCAACGGTGAGACAAATCCCTGCGCAGGCAGCCCGTAATTGCGGGCCAACCCCTCTGGAACAAAGGTTCTAGCGTTGTTGTAACAACGCCTTAACACCTGCGGTGAGCAAACGGGGAGGAGCGTTGGAATCGGTAGTTTCAGGCAGGGAGGGTGTTTCAGGATCGGACACTTCCCCCCCTCAGCAGGCGGAGGATGGGGGAATTGCCCCAAACGCCGGTCAGGCGCCGAGCAATCGGGTCACTGCGTTGAGTGCCTGGATTCGGCGTTCTGCCCAATCTCCGTGCAGCACTTGAACCGGTTGTGCGTGGCGTTCAAGCCAGGCCAGGGTCTGCTCGAAAAATGCCTGGCGCTGACTCAATCGGGGTTGGCAACGCTGGCCGTCATCCGTCCATTCGACGTGCTCCGGTGACAGCAGCAGGTGCAAGTCATAATGCCGGGCCAGTAGCGCTGGTTCAATCCAGGCGGGGCAATCGTCGAACAGGGTCTGGCTCCAGAGAATATTGCTCAGCAGGTGCGTGTCGAGGATGAGCAAGGGTGGTTGTTGCACCCGCGCCTGGTCTTCCCATGCCAGTTGACCGCGGGCGATGGGCGTAATGTCGGCCAATGTGGTGTCCCGCGGATTCTGCTCGATGAACCAGCGCACGTACTCGTCAACCAGCATCCCGCCGAAACGCTGCTGCAACTCAGCCGCCAGCCAGCTTTTACCGCTGGATTCAGGGCCTGTGAGGACCAGGACTTTCATGCGCGCAATGCCGGATCGGCACGCCACTCGCGCCAGCCCTGTACGGCGATGACGGCGAACAACCCGTACAGGGTGGCGGTCAGGTACAGGCCTTTATAGACGAACAACCCGACGAATATCACATCCAGGGCGATCCACAACGGCCAGCACTGAACCCGTTTTTGCGCCATCCAGACCTGCGCTACCAGGCTGAACCCGGTCAGCGCCGCATCAAGCCAGGGTTGTGCAGCGTCGGTCCAGTGGGCCATGGCCGCTCCCAGCAACAGACTGCCGACTGCGCCAATGGCCAGGCTCAACACCAGGGTTCGAGCGTCGAGGCGACTGACTTCGCGGCCATGGGTCGTGTCGCCACCCCGTGTCCACTGCCACCAGCCGTAAAGCTGCAAGGCGGCATAGACGACTTGCAGCAGCATGTCGGAATACAGCTTCACCTCAAAAAAGATCCAACTGTAGAGCAGCACCATGACCAGGCCGATCGGCCAGCACCAGGGGTTCTGTTTGACCGTCAGCCAGACGGCAATGACACCGAGGGCGGCGGCAAACAGTTCAAGCCCGGACATGGAGATACCTTGGGGTAATCGAAGAGGGGGCGGATTGTAACCGCCGATCGGACTTGTCTGATAGGATTTCGCCCCCGCACGGGTAAAGCTGATTCAAGGTGGTTTTTTTTCACAGGATTTTAACGGTTCTGTGGTGATCCTTGATGCGCGGGGCCTCAGCTACGCTGAGCGCAATCAAAGCATTTGAGAAAATATTAATGGGGCATGCCGGCGCGCATTGCCTTTTGGGGGATTGATGGATCTTTGGACCGCCTTTCAGGCATTGATTCTTGGGGTTGTAGAAGGGCTGACCGAGTTCCTGCCCATTTCCAGTACCGGCCACCAGATTATCGTGGCCGACTTGCTCGGCTTCGGGGGCGAGCGGGCGATGGCGTTCAACATCATCATTCAGCTGGGTGCCATCCTGGCGGTGGTGTGGGAGTTTCGACGCAAGATCCTTGACGTGGTCATCGGTCTGCCAACCCAGCCGGGTGCCCGGCGGTTTACCGCAAACCTGTTGATCGCGTTCTTGCCGGCGGTGGTGTTGGGCGTGATCTTCGCCGACCTGATCCACCATTACCTGTTCAATCCGATCACAGTGGCAACCGCGCTGGTCGTGGGCGGAATCATCATGTTGTGGGCCGAGCGCCGCCAGCATGAAGTACACGCCGAATCCGTGGATGACATCACCTGGAAAGATGCCTTGAAAGTCGGCTTCGCCCAATGCCTGGCGATGATTCCGGGCACTTCGCGTTCGGGCTCGACCATCATCGGTGGTTTGCTGTTCGGCCTGTCGCGCAAGACCGCTACCGAGTTCTCGTTCTTCCTGGCGATGCCCACCATGGTCGGCGCGGCGGTGTACTCGGGCTACAAGTACCGTCAGTTGTTTGTCCCGGCGGATTTCCCGGTGTTCGCCATCGGCTTCGTCACCGCGTTCATTTTTGCGATGATTGCGGTCCGCGGTTTGCTCAAGTTCATCGCCAACCATAGCTATGCGGCGTTTGCGTGGTATCGCATTGTGTTCGGCCTGATCATCCTGGCGACCTGGCAGTTCGGCTGGGTCGACTGGAGCGCGGCCAAGCCGTGAGTGACTCGCGCTCGCGCAACAACCCCGGACGCCCGTCCGGGGGACAGATCCGCCATTCACGGCTGAAGTGGCTGTTGTTTGCAGTCCTGTGCGCCTTGCCGCTGTCGGGTTCGCTGTCGTCATGGCTGCACGGGGAGTCGCTGATTCCCCTTGCGGCCTACGGCATCGTCAGCGTCGTGACGTTTTTCCTGTACTGGAGCGACAAGCGCAAGGCGCGCGCCGAGCAATGGCGTACGCCGGAAAACGTCTTGCATGCGCTGGAGCTCGCCGGTGGTTGGCCCGGTGCGTTGCTGGCCCAGCAGGCGTTTCGCCACAAAACCCGCAAAGTCTCGTACCAGTTGGTGTTCTGGATCATCGTGCTATTGCACCAGGTGTTCTGGATCGATCACCTGTTTCTCGGCGCACATCTGTTCGCCTTGACCTGATAGCCAATGCCCTACAGCAACAGTCCGACTTGAGTGCGCTTGGGCAGTCTGCTCACCACCAATTGGTGGGAGCGCTGCAGCAAGCCCTGCAGTTCTTCGCTGCCGAGCGGGTAGGGCGTTTGCATGATGATCCACTGGGCCCGGGCCAGATACGGCGCCGGGTGAATGCCCGGACGGTCGCAGTGACCGAGAAACAGATCCTTGTCGACCTTGAATGCCAGGGAGTCACCCCTCAGGCCCTGCAAGGCGAACATCTTGTTCCCGGCAATCGAAAACACCCGCACACCTCCCCATTTGTAATCTTCCCGAGCACCGGGCAGGGCGAGGCAGAACTGCGCGACATCCTCTTCGCTCATCCGTCCAGCTTTCATAACAATCGTTCCCCACAGGCATTGAAGGATTCGACCAGGTGGTCAATCCAGGCACGTACCGCCGGCATCACCCCGCGTCGATGAGGATAGACCGCTTGCAGCCAACCACCGGGCAGCGACCACTCGGGCAACAACTGCACCAGTGAGCCGTTTTCCAGCTCCTGTTCGCAATACATCATGGGCAGCATCGTAAAGCCCAGGCCGGAAAGGGTGCTGGCCTTGCGCACGATAAAGTCATCGATGCCCAGCCGGGCCTCGAGCGCGAGTTCACAACTCTTGCCCTTTTGATCCAGCAGGCGGATGTGCACCATGCGGTCGGCTTCCAGTGCGCCGAGCACCGGCAGGCTTTTCAGATCTTCGGGGTGATTGATCTCACGCCCCGCGAGGAAACCGGGGCTGGCGACCATCAGCATCTGCGCCTGACGCAGGCGGCGGGTGACCAGCAGCGGGTCTTCGTCGCCCAGTTCCCGCACACGCAGGGCAACGTCAATGCCTTCGTTCACCAGGTCAACCCGGCGGTTGAGCAGCATGACTTCAAGCTGGACTTGCGGAAAGCGTTCGAGAAAGTCGCTGATCACCCCCGGTAATATTTCGTGGGCCAACCCGACCGGGCAGGACACCCGCAAACGCCCGCGGGGTTCACTGGACATGCTGGCCACGGCCTCGTCGGCCATTTCCGCTTCCAGCAGCATCGCCTGGCAGTGCCTGAGGTAGCGTTCACCCACGGCGGTCAGTTTCAGCTGTCGGGTGGTGCGTTGCAGCAAGCGTGCACCCAGGCGTTCTTCCAGTTCGGCAATGCGCCGCGACAGTCGGGACTTGGGAATGCCCAGCACACGTCCGGCTGCCGCGAATCCCCCGGCTTCCACGACTTTGGCGAAGTAATACAGGTCGTTGAGGTCTTGCATGATGTGAATCCGATTGTTCTATCTGTGAGACGAACTATCGCATTGTTGCCGACTAATCAGCTATTGGTTTCGTCTGTAGGATTAGTCCCATCAGATCGCCCTTGTGGGCGATCCTCACTTGGAGATCCCACATGAAATTGCTGCATATCGATTCGAGCATCCTGGGCGACAACTCGGCTTCCCGTCAGTTGAGCGGTGAAGTCGTCAAGGCCTGGCAAGCCGCCGAGCCGACCGCCGTAGTGACCTACCGCGACCTGGCCGCTGACGCCATCAGCCATTTCTCTTCCACTACCCTGGTCGCCGCCGGCACCACCGCTGAACTGCGCAACGCCGCACAAGAGCACGAAGCCGAACTGAGCGCCTCGACCCTGGCCGAATTCCTGGCTGCCGATGCCGTAGTGATCGCTGCACCGATGTACAACTTCACCATCCCGACTCAGTTGAAGGCCTGGATCGATCGCATTGCCGTCGCCGGCCAGACCTTCCGCTACACCGAAGCCGGCCCTGAAGGCCTGTGCGGCGGCAAGAAAGTGGTGATCGTTTCGACTTCCGGCGGCATGCACGCCGGTCAGGCAACCGGTGTTGCCCACGAAGAATATCTGAAGCTGCTGTTCGGTTTCATCGGTATCACCGACATCGAAATCGTTCGCGCCGAAGGCCTGGCTTACGGTGACGACGTACGCAGCAAAGCCATGAGCGCTGCTCACGCGCAAATCAGCGAGCAGTTGTTCGCCGCTGCGTAAGGCTTGCGTAAAAGTTAGCAACCGTTCAGGTAAAGCCCAAAAAACTCTGTATTCTGGTTACGCAAGTACCAGCTACGGAGTTTTTTGTTTCTGGTCGTTTCAGGATGTGGCCCGACTTATGCAGTCCAGGGTGTACGTCTCAAGTCCGGTAACAAGGTGGGGCATCCCATGGTGCGTCTTTGTGCAACTTTACTGATTTGCCTGCTCAGCAGCTTGAATACAGTGCACGCCGCGCCTGCACCACATCCGCACTGGAGCGTCGGCTTCCATGAGATGACGTTTCTCGACCCACTGGACCTGCAGCCGATGCGCGCCATCGCCTTCTATCCTTCCAGTGATTGGGAGCACACCAGCAAACTCGAGGGTTACACCGTCGAAGCCGGGGAGGACACCAAGGTCGCGATAGGCCGGTTCCCGATGCTGATGCTGTCCCACGGCAACACCGGAACCCCCCTGGCCTTGCACGACCTCGCCACCTCGCTGGCACGCAAGGGTTTCGTCGTGGTGGCGGTGATCCACCCCGGTGACAACTCCAGGGACCACAGCCGCCTCGGTACTTTGAGTAACCTGTACGGGCGGCCGATCCAGATTTCCGAAGCCATCACGGCCACCCTGGGCGACCGCATGCTGTCCCCCTTCGTCAATGCCGATCAGGTCGGCGTCATTGGTTATTCGGCCGGTGGCGAGACCGCATTGATTCTGTCCGGCGCCACGCCGGACCTGGATCGCCTGCGCCGTTATTGCCAGGAACGTCCGGACGACCGCGATGCCTGCAACACTCAGGGTGAATTGATTGTCGACCGCGACGACCTGCAGCCGGTGGCAGACTCACGCGTGCACGCCTTGATGCTGATGGCGCCGCTGAGCCTGAAGTTCGGTCGCCACACCCTGGCCGATGTGCACGTGCCGGTGCTGCTTTACAGCGGCGATGGCGACAAACTGGTGGCGGTCGACAAGAACGCCGCAGCACTGGCGCGCAAGTTGCCGACGGCGCCTGACTTCAAGTTACTGGCGGGAGCAGGGCACTTCGTCTTCATGGCGCCGTGCAATGACGAGCAGTTCGCGATCATGCCCGCGCTGTGTACCGATGCCGATGGCGTCGATCGGCAAGACATTCACCGCAATCTGATCTCTGAAGCCGGGAGCTTCTTCTCGCGCACCCTGGGCCGGGCGACCCGGGCGGGGATGCAGACCGCCGATCAATAGATTTCATTGTAGGAGCTGCCGCAGGCTGCGATCTTTTGATCTTGAAGTCAAAAGATCGCAGCCTGCGGCAGCTCCTACAGAGGTTCAAGCCATGGCGCGGTGTTTCAATAGCAGGGTCAGTCCCAGACCGCTCACCGACAACAACGCCGCACTGAAGAATATCCACGAATACCCCAGGTTCAATGCAATCGCGCCCATCAACGGGCCGGCAATCGCCAGCGCCAGGTCGAAAAACACCGCATAGGCACTCAAGCCTGCGCCCCGGCTGGAATTGGGCACCTGTTTGATGGCCTCGACGCCCAGCGCCGGGTACACCAGTGACAGACCGAAGCCGGTCAGGCCGGCGCCAATCAACGCATACCCGGTCGACGGGGCCAGCCACAGCAGCACCAGACCCACCGTCTCGATGCACATGCAGGCAATGGCGGAGGTAAACCCGCCGAACCGGTTGATGGCGGAAATGAACAGCAGCCGCGACAGAATGAAACAGACCCCGAACACGGTCAGGCAATAGGCGGCACCGGTCCAGCCGCGGTTGACGTAATACAAGGTGATAAAGGTCGTCAGGGTGCCGTAGCCGATGGAAGCCAGGCTCAGGCTCGCGCCAAACGGCGCAATGCGTCCGAACACCGCCCAAAACGGCAGGCGTTCACCGCGTACCACTGGCACCGATGGCTTGTTGCGAATCAGCAACAGTGCAGCCAGGGCCAGCAGCGACAGGGCGATGCCCAGGCTGGCGAAACCGAGTTGTTGCACCATGACCACGCCCAGCGGCGCCCCAATGGCAATCGCACCATAGGAGGCGATGCCATTCCAGGAAATCGACCGCGCGGTGTGCTCGGCGCCCACCTGGCCCATGCACCAACTGATGGTGCCGACGCCGATCAAGCCTTGGGCAATGCCCAGCAACAAGCGCCCGGCGATCAGGATCAGCAGGCTGAGCAACGGAAAACCTTGCAACAGGGTCGACAGCAGCGTCAGCAGGCCACTGAGCACAATCCCGGACAAGCCATAGATGATCGCCCACTTGGTGCCAACGCTGTCCGACATGCGCCCGGCCATGGGGCGGCTGAGCAGGGTGGCGAGGTATTGCGAACCGATGGTCAGCCCGGCCACGATGGCGCTGAACCCCAGTTGCTCGTGGACATAACCCGGCAATACCGCAATCGGCAAACCGATGCAGAGGAAGGCAATAAAGGTGTAGAACACGATGGAGACGATCTGCAGGGTGATCGCCATTGAGCTTTGCGGGGGCACTTGCTGCACAGACATGAGGGCTCGTTCGCGGGCGGCGGTGGGAGAACTGCATCATGGCGCGGCGGTGGGATAAAAGGAAGCAGGCTAACTAATTATCGCTGTTCTTGAAGGCCACTTCGCGAGCAAGCCCGCTCCCACATTTGGAACGCATTCCCCTGTGGGAGCGGGCTTGCTCGCGAAGGATTCGGCACCCAACAAAATCCTGGCCATGAAACACAAAAAGCCCCGTCACATGGACAGGGCTTTTAACTTGCCGCTTGTAGCTTGAAACCAATAGCTGCCCTTAGAACACCACACCCTGGCTGCGCAGGTAATCATCATAGGTGCCGCTGAAGTCGGTCACGCCGTTCGGGCTCAACTCGATGATGCGGGTGGCCAGGGACGATACGAACTCACGGTCGTGGCTGACGAAGATCAGCGTGCCCGGGTAGTTTTCCAGCGCCAGGTTCAGCGCCTCGATGGATTCCATGTCCAGGTGGTTGGTCGGTTCGTCCATCACCAGAACGTTCGGCTTTTGCAGGATCAGCTTG